>Ga0070706_100006223_pt1 | contig 11285 bp, 6 predicted proteins | sample KBSK5501metaG_FD_65476 | JGI IMG/M metagenome (GOLD analysis project Ga0070706, IMG submission 65476) | Corn, switchgrass and miscanthus rhizosphere microbial communities from Kellogg Biological Station, Michigan, USA - KBS K5-50-1 metaG | ecosystem: Host-associated > Plants > Roots >...
CGATGATCGCGCGCTTGAAGCGGATGGTTTGCGTGCCGCCCTTTCCCTGCGAACTCGCCAGCTCGACGCTGAGATGGTTCGGGTCGATAAACGCGCCGATGCCGGTCACGACCGTGACCTTGCGCATCTTCGCCATCGCGGCGAGGCCGCCGGTCAGCTTGCCGACGACCTTTTCCTTGTGCGTCTTCAGCTTGGCCAGATCGACCTGCGGCTCGGCATAGGTGATGCCGTAGCCGTCGAAGTGCCTGACCTCGTCCATCACCGAGGCCACGTGCAGCAGCGCCTTCGACGGGATGCAGCCGACGTTCAGGCAGACGCCGCCCAGCGTCGCGAAGCGTTCGACGAGTACCGTCTTCAGGCCGAGGTCGGCGGCGCGAAATGCAGCCGAGTAGCCGCCGGGGCCGGAACCGAGCACGAGCATGTCGCATTCGAGGTCGGCGCCGCCAGAATACGACGCGGCCGTTGGTGCCGGGCTCTCCGTTCGCGCTGAGCTTGTCGAAGCGCTCGTGGAAGCGGCGGCAGCTGTAGCGCGCGGGGCTTCGACAGGCTCAGCCCGAACGGGGGAGGAACTCTCCAGCGTCAGGATCACCGACCCTTCGTTGACCTTGTCGCCCAACGCGACCTTCAGCTCCTTGACCACGCCCGCAGCCGACGACGGAATCTCCATCGACGCCTTGTCGCTCTCCACCGTGATCAGGCTCTGCTCGGCCTTCACCGTGTCGCCGGGCTTGACCAGCACCTCGATGATGGCCACGTCCTTGAAGTCGCCGATGTCCGGCACCTTGATGTCGATGATCGCCATGTTGTTCCGTTGTCTCGTCGTCAGTCGTTTTTCAGTTTGATCGTGTGCACGTGCACCGGGGCTTGCGAGTTCTTGTCGAATTCGCAGCCGGCGCGTACGCCGAGCTCGGCGAGTTCGCGCGCGTTCTTGGTCTTGTCGTAGGCGGCGTACATCGCGCCGAGCGCAAAGCCGCGGCCGGTGCCTATGCCCCAGAAGCGGTCGAACTCGAACACCTCGCGATACGAGTACACGCCGAAGATGCCGCTGGTGTTCGCGATCAGTGCGGTGAGCTGCGAGCTCTCGTACGGGTCGGAGTCTTCTTCCTTCGTGTTCAGGAAGAAGGTCTCCTTCAGCTTCGGGTGCAGCTTCAGGAAGGTCTCGAACACCTGGTCGCGCGAGTGTAGGCGCAGCTCGTCGGGCGGCAGGCTCGCGAGCGCGCGGCGCAGCACCGGGAAATGCGCGGTCGTGCCGGCCATGCCGATCCAGCAGTCGCCGACCTTGAACAGCTTCTCGTTCGCCTCGTAGCCGTGCGCGAGGCGCGTGTCGCCGAAGGTCACGAGCGTGTCGGCCGCGATGGCGACCATGCCCGCCTTCCTCACCACCACGACCGTCGTCATGGTGGCGTTCCTAGAGCAGTACGCGCCGGAAGTCGGCGAGGACCTGTCCCAGGTACGCATTGAAGCGCGCCGCGGATGCGCCGTCGATGACGCGGTGGTCGTACGACAGCGACAGCGGCAGCGTCAGCCGCGGCACGAACTGCTTGCCGTCCCACACCGGCTTCATGAAGCTCTTCGACAGCCCGAGGATCGCGACCTCGGGCGCGTTGATGATCGGCGTGAAATGCGTGCCGCCGATGCCGCCCAGCGAGCTGATCGAGAAGCAGCCGCCGGTCATGTCGGCCGGCCCGAGCTTGCCGTCGCGCGCCTTCTTCGCGAGCTCGCCCATCTCGGTGCTGATCTGCAGGATGCCTTTCTTGTCGGCGTCCTTCAGCACCGGCACGACCAGGCCGTTCGGCGTGTCGGCCGCGAAGCCGATGTGGAAGTACTGCTTGTAGACGAGCTGCTGCTGGTCGCCCTGGCCATCCAGGCTGGTGTTGAACTCGGGGAACTTCTTCAGCGCCGAGACCACGGCCTTGATCACGAACGCGAGCATCGTGACCTTGATGCCGGACTTCTCGTTGTCCTTGTTCGTCGAGACGCGGAACGCTTCGAGCTCGGTGATGTCGGCCTCGTCGTTGTTCGTGACGTGCGGGATCATCACCCAGTTGCGGTGCAGGTTCGCGCCCGAAATCCGCTTGATGCGCGAGAGGTCCCTGCGTTCGACCGGGCCGAACTTCGTGAAGTCGACCGTCGGCCATGGCAGCAGGCCCGGGATGCCGCCGCCGGCTGCGGCACCGGCGGGCGCCTTCGCGGCTTGCGCCTTGGTCTGCGCCGCACCGCTCATCACGCTCTTGACGAAGCCGTGCACGTCGTCCTGCAGGATGCGGCCTTTCGGGCCGGTGCCCTTCACTTCCTCGAGCGGCACGCCGAGCTCGCGCGCGACCTTGCGGATGCTGGGCGATGCGTGCGGCAGTGCGCCCTTGGGCGCGCCAGGTTCGTGCGGCGGCAGGGCCGCCGTCGGCACGGTCCTGTCGGCATGCCCACCCTCACCCCGACCCTCTCCCGCCGGGACGGGAGAGGGAGAAGGTGCTGCGTCGCTCCCTCTCTCGCTTGCGGCAGAGGGTTGGGGTGACGGTGCCGCCGCGCCACCGGCGGCTTCGACCACCGCGATCGCGCTGCCCTTCGACACCTTGTCGCCGATCTTGACCTTCAGCGCCTTCACGACGCCGGCATGCGACGACGGAATTTCCATCGACGCCTTGTCGCTCTCGACGGTGATCAGGCTCTGCTCGGCCTTGACGGTGTCGCCCGGCTTGACCAGCACCTCGATGACGGCGACCTCGGAGAAGTCGCCGATGTCGGGGACGACGACCTCCACCTCCGCTCGCCCTGAACCTGTCGAAGGGCTGGCCGACGGGCTCGGTGCAGGGGCTTGGACAGGCTCAGCCCGAGCGGGTGTGGACGCAGCCGCCGGTGCGGGAGCCGGTGCTACGGCAGCACCGGCGCTGTCCAGCAGCAGCACCACGCTGCCCTCCGAGACCTTGTCCCCCAGCTTGACCTTCATCTCCTTGACGACGCCGGCCTGCGACGACGGAATCTCCATCGACGCCTTGTCGCTCTCGACCGTCAGCAGCGACTGCTCGGTCTTCACCGTGTCGCCCGGCTTCACGAGCAGCTCGATGATCTCCACGTCCTTGAAGTCGCCGATGTCCGGGACCTTGACTTCCACCAATGCCATGTTGAGTGTGTCTCCGCGGTTCTTGTTCAGGGGTTCAGGCGTACAGCGGGTTGATCTTCTCGGGGTTGATCGCGTACTTCTTGATCGCCTCGGCGACCTTCGCGGCCGGCAGCGCGCCCTCGTCGGACAGCGTCTTCAGCGCGGCGACGACGATGTAGTGGCGGTTCACCTCGAAGTGCTCGCGCAGCCTGGAGCGGAAATCGCTGCGCCCGAAGCCGTCGGTGCCCAGCACCTTGTAGCTGCGGCCCTTGGGGATGAACGCGCGGATCTGCTCGGCGTAGTTCTTCATGTAGTCGGTCGACGCGATCACCGGGCCGGCATGCTTGTCGAGCTGCTGCGCGACGAATGGCACGCGCGGCTTGTCGGTCGGGTGCAGCAGGTTCCAGCGCTCCACGTTCTGGCCGTCGCGCGCGAGTTCGTTGAAGCTCGGGCAGCTCCAGACGTTCGCGGCCACGCCCCAGTCGGCCTCGAGCAGCTTCTTCGCTTCGATGCTCTCGAGCAGGATCGTGCCGCTGCCCAGCAGGTTCACGCGCGGCGCCTTCTTCGCCGCGGCGCTTTCCTCGAGCAGGTACATACCCTTGATGATCTGCTCCTCGGTGCCCGCCTTCAGCCCCGGCTGCGCATAGTTCTCGTTGAGCAGCGTCAGGTAGAAGTAGACGTTGTCCTGCTTCTCGACCATGCGCACCAGCCCGTGGTGCAGGATCACGCCGACCTCGTGCGCGAAGGTCGGGTCGTAGCTGATGCAGTTCGGGATCGTGCCGGCGAGGATGTGGCTGTGGCCGTCCTCGTGCTGCAGGCCCTCGCCGTTGAGCGTCGTGCGGCCGGAGGTGCCGCCGAGCAGGAAGCCGCGCGCCTGCATGTCGCCGGCGGCCCAGGCCAGGTCGCCGATGCGCTGGAAGCCGAACATCGAGTAGTACACGTAAAACGGCACCATGATGCGGTTGTTCGTCGAGTACGACGTCGCCGCGGCGATCCAGCTCGACATGCCGCCCGCCTCGTTGATGCCTTCCTGCAGGATCTGGCCGGCCTTGTCCTCCCGGTAGTACATGACCTGGTCCTTGTCGACCGGTGTGTACTTCTGGCCCTCGGGGTTGTAGATGCCGATCTGGCGGAACAGGCCTTCCATGCCGAAGGTGCGCGCCTCGTCGACGAGGATGGGCACCGCGCGCGGGCCCAGCGCCTTGTCGCGCAGCAACTGAGTCAGGAAGCGCACGTAGGCCTGCGTCGTCGAGATTTCCCGGCCTTCGGCGGTCGGCTCGAGCACGGCCTTGAAGGTGTCCAGCGGCGGCACCGCGATCTTCTCGTCGGCCTTGGTGCGGCGATGCGGCAGGTAGCCGCCCAGCGCCTGGCGCTTCTCGTGCAGGTACTTCATCTCCGGCGTGTCGTCGGCCGGCTTGAAGAACGGGATGTCGCCAAGCTTGTCGTCGGGGATCGGGATGCTGAAACGATCGCGGAACGCGCGCACGTCCTCGTCGACGAGCTTCTTGGTCTGGTGCGCGGTGTTCTTGCCTTCGCCGCTCTTGCCCATGCCGAAGCCCTTGACGGTCTTCACGAGCAGCACGGTCGGCTGGCCCTGGTGGTTGGCCGCGCGGTGGAATGCCGCATAGACCTTCTGCGGGTCGTGGCCGCCGCGGTTCAGGCGCCAGATGTCGTCGTCGCTCATATTCGCGACCATCTCGAGCAGCTTCGGGTGACGGCCGAAGAAGTTCTTGCGCACGAACGCACCGTCGTTGGCCTTGAAGGCCTGGTAGTCGCCGTCGACGGTGTCCATCATCACCTTGCGCAGGATCTCGTCCTTGTCGCGCGCGAGCAGCGGGTCCCAGTAGCTGCCCCAGATCAGCTTGATGACATTCCAGCCCGCGCCGCGGAACTCGCCCTCGAGCTCCTGGATGATCTTGCCGTTGCCGCGCACCGGGCCGTCGAGGCGCTGCAAGTTGCAGTTGATGACGAAGATCAGGTTGTCGAGCTTTTCGCGCGCAGCCAGGCCGATCGCGCCCAGGCTCTCGGGCTCGTCCATCTCGCCGTCGCCGCAGAACACCCAGACCTTGCGGTTCTCGGTGTTCGCAATCCCACGCGCGTGCAGGTACTTCAGGAAGCGCGCCTGGTAGATCGCCATCAGCGGCCCGAGGCCCATCGAGACGGTCGGGAACTGCCAGAACTCGGGCATCAGCTTCGGGTGCGGGTAGCTCGAGATGCCCTTGCCGTCCACCTCCTGGCGGAAGTTCAGCATCTGCTCTTCGCTGATCCGGCCTTCCATGTAAGCCCGCGCATAGATGCCGGGCGAGGAGTGACCCTGGATGTACAGCAGGTCGCCGCCATGCCCTTCGCTCTCGGCGTGCCAGAAGTGGTTGAAGCCCGTGCCGAACATCGTCGCGAGCGACGCGAAGCTCGAGATGTGGCCGCCGAGGTCGCCGCCGTCCGCCGGGTGCAGGCGGTTCGCCTTGACCACCATCGCCATCGCGTTCCAGCGCATCCAGGCGCGCAGCCGCTCCTCGATCTCGACGTTGCCGGGCGTGCGCTCCTCCCGGTCGGCGGGGATCGTGTTGACGTAGGCGGTGTTCGCCGAGAACGGCACGTCGATGCCGGCCTGCCGCGCATGGTCGATCAGCGTCTCGAGCAGGAAGTGGGCGCGGTCGCCGCCTTCGGCGCCGATGACGGCGGACAGCGCGTCGAGCCACTCTCGGGTTTCCTGGGCATCCGCATCGTTGGCGGCCGCACCGAGGAACGAATCAGGCACTGCTGACATGGTCGTTGTCTCCTAGGGTGAATGTCGAGGCGGCGCGCAGTCTCGCACAGATTCGCGGGTTTTCCAAATGGTGCGAGGTAATTTCATAATGAGAAACATTCCCGCCAAACCCGTCGCTCGCAGCAGCCTCGCGAGCGCGCGCTCCGGGATAATCCGCCCATGCATTCACCGATCCCGGCCGCCTCGATCATGTCCACCAAACGGACGTGGCCGGAACGGCTGTTCGGCCGCTGGTGGCGGCGCCAGTCGGCCGCACGCCAGGACCGCTTCGCGACGCTCGGCCCGCTGGTCTCGGTGCTGCTCTTTCTCGCGGCGATCATCTTGGCGTTCTGGTATCTGCGCAATGAGGAATTCGAGCGCGAGCAGGAGTCGGTCAAGCGCGACACCGAGATCGCGCAGCAGCAGATTCGCCTGCGCCTGATCGAGAACCAGGAGCAGCTCGTGCGCATCGCGCGCGAGATCGTCACCCGCGCGATCGACCACGATCAGTTCCTCGCGCAGGCCGCGAGCTTCACGCGCGAACGGCCCGAGGTCACGAACCTTGTCTGGATCAACGCGGCGCGCGCGCCCAAGGCCAGCTATTCGGCGACGAGCTTCCCGCCCGAAGCCGGCAGCACGTCCGACGACACGCCGGCATCGCTGCCGACCGAAGGCAAGAGCACCGCGCCCGAGGGTGCGTTCCTCGCGGCGCGCGCGCAGCGCCAGCCGATCTACTCGCAGCCGTTCGTCGATTCGTTCGGCAACGCGGTGTTCCAGATCCAGGTGCCGCTGCTCGAGCGCAGCGGGTTCACCGGCGCGCTGATCGCCGAGTACTCGATCGAAGGGCTGGTGCGGCGCAACGTGCCGAAGGAGGTGTCGAACCGCCACGCGATCAGCCTGCTCGATTCGAATGAGCGCGCGCTCGCCAGCACGGTGGTCGCGATGCCCGGCACGAAGGCGTCACGCCCTTCGATCGTCTACCGGGTGCCGCTCGCGCCGGCCAACAACGGGCTCGTGCTGCGCGGGCACGGCTACCGCACGTCGATCGGGCTGATCTCGAACACTCTGTTCTGGATGGTCGCCGCGCTGTCGGTGCTGACGGTCTGGATGCTGCTCGGCACCTGGCGCCACATGAGGCGGCGGCTGCAGATGCAAAGCGCGCTGGTCTCGGAGACCAACTTCCGCCGCGCGATGGAAAACTCGATGCTGACCGGCATGCGCGCGATGGACACCGAAGGCCGCATCACCTACGTGAACCCGGCGTTCAGCGCGATGACCGGCTTCTCGGAGGCCGAACTGGTCGGCCGCAACCCGCCGTTCCCGTACTGGCCGCCCGACCGCCTCGACGAAAACAGCCGCCTGCTGCAGCAGGAGCTGCAGGGGCGCAGCCCGGCCGGCGGCATCGAGGTCAAGGTCATGCGCAAGGACGGCTCGCTGTTCGACTCGCGCATGTACGTGTCGCCGCTGATCGACCCGAAGGGCGTGCAGACCGGCTGGATGACCTCGATGACCAACATCACCGAGGCCAAGCGCATCCGCGACCAGCTCTCGGCCTCGCACGAGCGCTTCACGACCGTGCTCGAGGGGCTGGACGCGGCGGTTTCGGTGCTCTCCGTGCACGAGAGCGAGCTGCTGTTCGCGAACCGCTCGTACCGGCTGTGGTTCGGCGCCGATCCGCAAGGCCATGCGCTTCTCGCCGGGGGCGAGGCCGGCACGCCGTTCCTGGCCGAGCTCGACGACGCGGTCGATGACTTCGGCGGCCTGCCGACGCAGGAGCTGACCGAAGCCGGCTCCGACCAGCGCGAGGTCTACATCGACACGCTGAACAAGTGGTTCGAAGTCCGCGCCCGTTACCTGCAATGGACCGACGGGCGCCTCGCGCAGATGCTGATCGCCACTGACATCAGCGCGCGCCGCAACGCCGAAGCGCTCGCCGCGAGCCAGGCCGAGAAGGCGCAGGTCACGAGCCGCCTGGTCACGATGGGCGAGATGGCCTCGTCGGTCGCGCACGAGCTGAATCAGCCGCTGACCGCGATCTCGAACTACTGCAACGGCATGGTCTCGCGGGTGAAGAACGGCACGATCGAGAAGGACGACCTGATCACCGCGCTGGGCAAGACCGCGCACCAGGCGCAGCGCGCCGGGCAGATCATCCACCGCATCCGCGCGTTCGTGAAGCGCAGCGAGCCGCAGCGCCAGCCGGCACAGGCGCTCGCGATCGTCGAAGACGCGGTCGAGCTGGCCGGCATCGAGCTGCGCCGCCGCAACGTCGCGATCAAGACCTACGTCGCGCAGCGCCTGCCGCCGCTGCTGGTCGACCCGATCCTGATCGAGCAGGTCGTGCTGAACCTGCTGAAGAACGCCGCCGAGGCGATCGACAGCGCGCGGCTGCCGCCCGAGCGCCGCAGCATCGAGCTGCGCGTCGTGCCGCGCCACACCGCCGACGAGGGCGCGATGATCGAGTTCAGCGTGACCGACATGGGCCCGGGCCTGAAGGACGAGGTGATCGCGCGCATGTACGAAGCGTTCTTCTCGACCAAGGTCGACGGCCTGGGCATCGGCCTGAGCCTGTGCCGCTCGATCATCGAGAGCCACCGCGGCCGGATCAAGGCGCAGAACCTCTACAATGGCGAGACCGCAGTAGGCTGCCGTTTCACGTTCACGCTGCCGGTGGAAATTCCCCATTCCGAACCCCTCGCTTCCGCGAATGCGGCTTTGACCCCATGAGCTTGATTCCGAAGAAAGGCACGGTCTATGTCGTCGACGACGACGAAGCTGTGCGCGACTCGCTGCAATGGCTGCTCGAGGGCAAGGACTACCGCGTCAAGTGCTTCGACTCGGCCGAGTCGTTCCTGTCGCGCTTCGACCCCCGCGAAGTGGCCTGCCTGATCGCCGACATCCGCATGGACGGCATGAGCGGCCTCGAGCTACAGGACCGGCTGCTCGAACGCCGCTCGCCGCTGCCCGTCACCTTCATCACCGGCCACGGCGACGTGCCGATGGCGGTGACGACGATGAAAAAAGGCGCCGAGGACTTCATCGAGAAGCCGTTCAAGGAAGACGAGCTCGTCGCGCTGGTCGAGAAGATGCTCGACCGCGCCCGCGTCGACTTCTCGAAGCACCAGGAGGCGGCGAGCCGCGACGCGCTGCTGTCGCGCCTGACCACGCGCGAGGCGCAGGTGCTCGAGCGCATCGTCGCCGGCCGGCTCAACAAGCAGATCGCCGACGACCTCGGCATCAGCATCAAGACGGTCGAGGCGCACCGCGCCAACATCATGGAAAAGCTCAACGCCAACACGGTCGCCGATCTGCTGAAGATCGCGCTCGGGGCGCAGGCCAAGGTCTGAGCGAGGCAACCCCAGCGTGTAGCTTGCGGGGCCGCAGATGCGGCCCTTTCGTTTTGCACAGGACGAATCACATGACCACCGCCCAGCTCATCGACGGCACCGCCCTCTCGAAGAAGATCCGCGCCGAAGTCGCGCAGCGCGCCGCGGCACTGACCGCACGCGGCATGAAGCCCGGCCTCGCGGTCGTGCTGGTCGGCGACGACCCGGCCTCGCAGGTCTACGTGCGCAACAAGGTCAAGGCCTGCGAGGAAGCCGGGCTGCACTCGATCTTCGAGAAGTACGACGCCAGCCTCACCGAGGCCGAGCTGCTCGCGCGCGTCGCAGCGCTGAACGCCGACCCGGCCGTGCACGGCATCCTGGTGCAGATGCCGCTGCCCAAGCAGATCAACCCGCACAAGGTGATCGAGGCGATCGCCACGAGCAAAGACGTCGACGGCTACTCGGTGCTCAGCGCCGGCGAGCTGATGACCGGCCTGGCCGGATTCCGCCCCTGCACGCCGTACGGCTGCATGAAGCTGATCGAAAGCACCGGGGTCGAGATCCGCGGCAAGCACGCCGTCGTGATCGGGCGCAGCAACACGGTCGGCAAGCCGATGGCGCTGCTGCTCTTGCAGGCGAACGCGACCGTCACCATCTGCCACAGCGGCACGAAGCATCTGGCAGATCACACGCGCAGCGCCGACATCGTCGTCGCCGCGGTCGGAAAGCGCGACACGCTGACGGCCGACATGGTCAAGCCCGGCGCGATCGTGATCGACGTCGGCATGAACCGCAACGACGCCGGCAAGCTGTGCGGCGATGTCGACTTCGCCGGCGTGGCGGATGTGGCCGGCTGGATCACGCCGGTGCCGGGCGGTGTCGGGCCGATGACCATCGCGATGCTGCTGGTCAACACGATCGAAGCGGCGGAACGCGCGGCGGTCGGGCGAAGATGATGTCGAATGATGTTTGAACAAGCACAGGTTGGGATCGATGATGGTTGCTGCTGCCGCTGAACACGCCGAACAAGAACAACCCGGATCGAACCCGCTGCTCGACAGCAGCGCCCTGCCCCGTTACGCCGAGATCCGCCCCGAGCACATCGCGCCGGCGGTGGACGCGTTGATCGCACAAGCCGACGCGGCGCTCGAGCGCGCGGTCGCCCCGCAGACGCCGCCCGAATACGACGCGCTCTCGGCCACGCTCGACGTTGCGACCGAGCGCCTCGACCGCGCCTGGGGCACCGTGAACCACTTGAATGCGGTCGCCGACACGCCCGAGCTGCGCGCCGCCTACGCGGCCGCGCTGCCCAAGGTCATCGATTTCCACACCCGGCGCGGCGCCGATGAGCGCCTGTACGCGAAGTACAAGGCGGTGGCCGCGAACCCGGCATCGGCCCAGTTGAGCGCACCGCGGCGCAAGGCGCTCGCGAACGAGCTGCGCGACTTCCGCCTGTCCGGCGCCGAGCTGCAGGGCGACGCGAAACGGCGCTACGCGCAGATTCAGGACCGCCTGGGCGAGCTCGGGCGCACATTCTCCGAGCATGTGCTCGACGCGACCGACGCCTACGCCTACTACGCGAGCGAAGCCGAACTCGCCGGCGTGCCCGACGACATCAAGCGGGTCGCGCGCGAGGGCGCGCTCGCCGACGGCCGCGACGGCTACAAGCTGACGCTGCAGATGCCGTGCTACCAGCCGGTGATGCAGTACGCCGGCGACCGAGCCTTGCGCGAGCGCCTGTACACCGCCTACGTCACGCGCGCCAGCGAGCTGGGCGCGGCCGCGCTCGACAACAGCGCCGTCATCCGCGAACTGCTCGAGCTGCGCCGCGAGGAGGCGGTGCTGCTCGGCTACGCGGACCCGGCCGAGCTGTCGCTGGTGCCCAAGATGGCCGATACGCCGGCGCAGGTGATCGAGTTCCTGCGCGATCTCGCCACCCGCGCACGCCCCGGCGCCGAGCGCGATCTCGCCGAGCTGCGCGCCTTCGCGAGCGCCGAGCTGGGCCTGCCCGACCTGCAGGCCTGGGACACCTCGTACGCCAGCGAGCGCCTGAAGGAAACGCGCTTCGCGTTCAGTGACCAGGAGGTCAAGCAGTACTTCACCGAGACCAAGGTGC
>Ga0070706_100006227_pt1 | contig 11283 bp, 8 predicted proteins | sample KBSK5501metaG_FD_65476 | JGI IMG/M metagenome (GOLD analysis project Ga0070706, IMG submission 65476) | Corn, switchgrass and miscanthus rhizosphere microbial communities from Kellogg Biological Station, Michigan, USA - KBS K5-50-1 metaG | ecosystem: Host-associated > Plants > Roots >...
ACGCGGCGGATCTCGGCGAGCGCGGGCTTCTCGGCCGGCAGCTCTAGCGCGCGGCCCAGGCTCGCCACGCGCCGGTCGACAATGTCCACCTCTTCGTCCATGCTCTCCGGCACCGGCAGCACCACGGTGTTGAAGCGGCGCGTCAGCGCGCTCGATAGCTCGTTGACGCCTTTGTCGCGATTGTTGGCGGTGGCGATCACGTTGAAGCCCTTGCGTGCCTGCACCTCCAGGCCAAGCTCTGGCACCGGCAGCGTCTTTTCGGAGAGAATCGTGATGAGCGTGTCCTGCACCTCCGCGGGGATGCGCGTCAGCTCTTCCAGGCGCGCGATCATGCCCTCGCGCATGGCGCGCATCATCGGGCTGACGACCAGCGCCGCCGGGGACGGCCCTTCGGTGAGCAGGCGCGCGTAGTTCCAGCCGTAGCGGATGGCGGTCTCGTCGGTGCCGGCGGTGCCCTGAATCATCAGCGTGGAGTCGCCGGTGACGGCGGCGGCGATGTGCTCGCTTACCCAGGATTTTGCCGTCCCAGGCAGGCCGTAGAGCAGCAGCGCGCGATCGGTGGCCAGCGTCGCGACGGCGATCTCGATCAGGCGCGCGTTGCCGGTGTATTTGGGCGAGACGACGAAGCCGCTCGGCAGCTTACCACCCAGCAGGTAGGTGCGCACGGCCCAGGGCGAGAGGCGCCAATTGGGCGGGCGCTGGCGGTCGTCGTGCTTGGCCAGCTCGGCCAGCTCCTCGGCGAATTGCTGCTCGGCGTGCTGGCGCAAGACGGCGTCTAGCGCAGCCACCTCCGTCGCGGCCGCGGCTGCGGAACCGTTGGCGCGGGGCCCGGGATTGCCTGTGGTCATACGGGTATCTCCTCGAATAGGCGCTGGCGAATGCGCAGCGTGTCGGCAAAGGTTTCGAGCTGGCGTCCGAAGTTGGCGATGTACCAGTTCTTGTTGTCTTCAGGCAGCGAAAAGGGTTCGAGCGCGGCGGCGAAGCAGTCCAGCGGCAGGGCACGGGCAGCGGCGGTGAGCGTGTGATCCCAGGGAACGGCATCGGTGGACTTGGCGTCTAGCGACGCGAGAAAGAGGCGCAGCCCCTGGAGATACGCGGCGCCGAACGCAGCGCTCCAGGGGCGCGGCAAGGCATCTAGCACCTCGTACGCTTCGGCCTCAGACTGCGCGCTGGGATCGGTCAGCAAATGCAGCGCGAAGTGTTCGGCAAGCTCGTGTGGCACCAACGGCAGCAGCGCCTGCAGCAGCTCGTCGCGCGCGCCAGCATCGCCGCGCTTGCCCTTGCCGCCCCACTGCCGCCAGAACGACCAGAGCGCGGTGATCCAGCGTGCGTCAGTGAAGACCAGCGCCGCGCGCGACCAGCCCTCCAAGAGCGCCAGCGACCAGTCCGAGTCGGCCGCGGCCGCGATCAGCGCCTCCGCTGATTGGCTAAAGCGCTCTTCCCAGTGGCTGGGCGGCACGAGCGCCAGCGTTTGCATCATCCAATAGGCGCGCTGGCCCTTGGCCTGGCTCGCCTGCTCCACGATGCCGTCACGCAGCGCCGCCGGGTCGAGCGCCTTGGGCGGCCTGGCGTCGAGCTTACCGTCTTTCCAGACCAGCATCGCGTCGGCGCGCTCGCGCACGCGTCCCGCGAACGCGGAGCCGGGCAGCCGCGCCAGGAGCGTTGGGGCAGCGGCACGCACCCCCGCGGCCCGATCGTCCAGCGCCGCCTCCAGCAACAGCTCGTCTTCGGCGCCGAGGCCGATCTCGCAGGCCATGAGCATCTCGGCGCGCGTCTCCGCCTTCTCGCTTTTCCAGACGGCGGCGACCCACTCGCGCGCCTTCGCGACGTCCACCGAGCGCAAGCGGCGCAGAACCGCGACGCGCTGCCCGGCGCTGCCCTCGTTCCAGATCGTCTCGGCGTCGGCCGGCACGTCGTCCGTCATGTCGCCGAGGGTCTGGCCCACCCAGGACCAGGCGAGATTGAAGCCGGCGAGCCAGCGTCCGCGCTCGCCCAGCAGCGGAGCGACGAGGGCACGCAGCGCGTTCGTGCGCAGGCCGAGCGCCGCCGGCAGCAGGTCGTATGGCAGGCGTAGTCCGGCCTGGCGCAGGCGCTCCAGCGCCTCGGGCAAGAGGTCGTCATACATGCCCGCCAGCAGGGGAACAAGCAGCAGCGCGGCGGCGGGCGAGCACGCGGGCAGCAGCTCTTGCGGTGCTGGCGTGGGCAGCGATTCGACGCGCTCCGCGACGTAGCCGGCGCGCTGGTAGACGGCACGTGCGCCGGCCTGGAGCAGTAGTCTGCGCTCGGCGTCGCCCGCAGCCAGCGCGGCCGCGAGCGCATCCACGGGCGTGCCGGTGGTGGCTTCCCGCATGCCCGCCTGGGCGGTGCCTACCAGCGCCGTCGCCACGAAGGTATCCATCAGGCGGCTCCTCCCAAGGCGTGGTAGGCGCCCTCGGCGATCATGCCGAGTGGCCGTAGCGTCTCGCTGTTCCACTCGCCCGCCAGATCCACCGCTGTGCCACCCGAGAGCGTCAGCAGGCGCCAGTGATCGTCTTCCACCAGCGGCAGCGCGGCGCCTTCCCGGTCGACGACGTGCCAGGAGGTGCCACCCTCGGCGCAGACCGGAGTGACGGCGCGCAGGACGCAGAGAAAGCGATCGTGCCAGGGCTGGCGCGCCAGAGTGGCAGTCGTCGCCGCCAGCGCGGCGTGGATTGTGTCTGCGCCTGGCATGGCGGTGAGCGGGCGCAATTCGCCGTGCCGCGCGTCGAAGCGCGCGCGCAGCGGCGCCGCGCCGGGCCAGAAGACGAGCTCGGCTCGTTGGGCGGTGCCGGGCAGCAGCTGCTCCTTGAAGGGCTGGCCCATGAAGGAGAACTGCAGCAGCAGCGCGGGGCGGCGTGTCTCGGCGCCGAGCAGCCAGGTGCGCTGGGTGCGCCCACGGTCTTCATCCACGATGTGCTGGCCTAGCACCAGCCAGTCGTCCAAGACGCGCGCGCCGCGCTCGCCCACCTCTTCTTCCTTAAGCGCCCAGCCGACGAGCTGGCGCACGTCTTCTTGCAGGGCGACATCCAGCGCCTCGATGCGCGCGAAGCTGTGGGTTAGCAGCGCCAGCCGGCCCAGCTCGCCCAGCAGCTTCTCCGGCCACTTGCGCGAGGCGCCGGGGATGCCGGCCATCTGGCGCAGCCGCGCCGCGAGGCCGGGCGCCTGGGCATCCACCATCGCCGCTGCCTGCCGCTCCCAAAAGGTCGCAGGCTGCGACTCGACGCTGGCGAGGCCGTTGCGCACGAGGTCGCTCATCCAGAGATCGAGGCTCGCGACGCCGCGCTGCACCAGCATCAAGCGCTTTTCCGCTCGTTTGGCGGCTTTGGCGGCCTCCTCCGGCGCGGTCTTGGCGTCTTTCTGCTCCGTCCTCGTGACGCGCTGCTCGGCGGCTGCGGCGCGCTTCGCCAGCCAGGCGCGTACCCACTCTGGCGGCTCCGAAGCCGGCACGTTTCGTGCGTCGACGCTCAGCAGCAGCAGGCCGAGGCCATGCTTGCAGGGGAACTTGTGGCTGGGGCACGAGCACTTGACTGTCATGCTCGCCAGCTCGACCTGCACCTGGTAGAGCGCGCTGCCCTGGCACTCACCCCAGACCGCTTCCTCGCTCTGCCCCAGGGACTTCCAATGGCGCGGGTTCGCGAGTTTCTTGCCGTTGGCGGCGGAGCCGCTATCCGGAGCCAGCGCCAGCACCTGGTCGCTGGTGAGCTGTATCCCCACGTCCACCTCCCCACAGTTCGTGGAGCAATCTGCCGGCGGTTATCATCCAGCAGATTGTTCCGTGTGAGTATGGCAGAAGTGGTTGTGGCTGTACAGTGACACTCCCCACGCTGGAGCCGTGCTGTGAGCATGCTACAATGGCGGCCGAAGCCCCTGCCTGTAGGGTGCCGACGATGAGGATTTGGCGTGCGACCGCACTCCGAGCTTATAATAGGCGAGCTGAAATCTGAACGCCGTTGAGAGCATGATTTGGAGGGCATAAACACTATGGGTCTCACCACGAGCAAAGCGCAACTCCTCTCCGACCTGCAGGACGAACAGGCCCAATGGGAGGCGTTGCTGGGCGACATCGGCGAAGCGCACATGACCCAGCCGGGTGTCGCGGGAGAGTGGTCGATCAAGGACATCGTTGCCCACCTGACCGCTTGGCGTCGCCGGACGGTGGGGCGCTTCCAGGCAGCACTGCGCCATGAGCCAACGCCCCCACCACCCTGGCCGCCAGAGTTGCCGACGGACGACGAGATCAACGCCTGGATGCACGCGTCCGACCGGGACCGCCCGCTCGCCGACGTGCTTGCGGAGTCGCGCGGCGTCTTTCAGCAGCTCGTAGACACCCTCAGCGCATTTCCTGAAGCAGAGCTGCTCGACCCCACGCGCTTCGAGTGGATGGGAGATGAGCCGTGGAATGGCGCGGCGCTCTTCGGCCATTTTCACGAGGAACATGAGCCAGATATGCGGGCCTGGCTGGACCAGATACGGCAGGAAAAGCAGCAGGGGAGCTAAGTCTGGGCTCTGCTCGTTGCAGCGCACCAGGTCGGCGCGATGGAGGAGGGAGAGGGGCTAGCCGGCGAAGATCGGGTCGCGCGGTCGCCGCGGATACGGCAGAAGGCGCGGGCCCCGCTCGCAGAGCGAAAGCAGCGCGCGACCTTCTGCCGTACCGTGACGAGACAGAGCCTGCGCTCGGCTTGATTGTCAGTCACCGAGCGGGATCGAGAGGCTGGCCGCCTCAGCGCGAGACACGACCGCCGATGCCGCGGCCGCCAGTGACGACGTGGACAATCAACAGGAGCACGATGGCACCCACAACGGCTGTCACGAAGGTCCAGAAGATGCCGTTCACGTCGACGCCGAACAGCCCGAGGACGAATCCGCCGAGCAAGCCCCCTAAGATGCCGACGATGATGTTGCCCAGAATCCCGAGCTTGTTGCCCTGGACGACCTGGTCGGCGATCGCGCCGGCGATGCCGCCGAGCACGATCCACACGATCCACGCCCAGAGCGTGCCGAGAACGCTGGCCAACACAAACGAAACGAGTGCGAACACAGGCCTACGCCTCCCTCCCATTCAACGAAAATCACGTCCCACCGCTGGTCCGGCTGAGTGTGCTCTTCGTCTCCCTCCGCTGCCCCGCTGCCCCGACGGCGCGTACTGGCAACGGCTCGGGCTCGACGTCACCGCCACAACTGGCTGACCTAAGGCCGGTCGTCCCGGCGAGGAGCACAACTCAGGCTTACCTGCGCGAAGCAGAAAGCGTGCCAGCATAGCATGCCGCCTGCGGCTCCGCCCTCGTTGCTCTCGCCTGCCGCCCCTCACCCTTGCCCGGCGCGCTCACTCTCCGCCGCGTCGGCTTGCAGGGCCACCATCACCTCCGCCGCCGCACGCTCGCCGGATTGCACCGCGCCATCCATGTAGCCGTTCCAGACCGTGGCCGTCTCCGTCCCTGCCCAGTGCAGGCGCCCGATCGGCGCACGCAGCGCCTCGCCATACGCCGTCCAGACGCCGGGCGGCATGTACGCGGCGTACCCGCCGCGCGTCCACTCCTCCTCCGCCCAGCTGTGCTCCACGTACTCTGCGGGATCGCCGGCACGCTCGCCGAAGTAGCGCACCAGGCACTCGAGGACGGCGGCGCGCCGCTCCGTTGCCGGTTTGCGCATCCACTGCCGGCCTTCGTCGCCCTCGACGAAGCCGAGCAGGACACCAGGCTGGCCGCTCTCCGGCGAGTTGTCGAAGGTGATGCGGACGGCGCCACCATCGCTGGATGCCTGGCCCGTCAGCCCTTCGTCGCGCCAGAATGGCTGTGGATAGAGACACTGCACCCGGGAGACGGCGCCCATCGGCATGCGCTGCGTGAGCTGGTCGCGATGGCCCGGCAGCGCCGGCCGGTACCGGATGCGCCCGGCCAGGGTGGGCGGGATGGCGACGATGGCGCGCCGCGCCGAGACGCTGCCCTGCGCACTCTCCACACGCACGCCCTGCTCATCCTGCCAGATAGTATGCACGGGAGCGTTGAGGCGCACGCGGTCGCCCAGCGCCGCGGCGACCCGCTCGGCCACCTGCTGTGCACCGCCGCTGAAGCGGCTCTCCTGCGCTCCGCCTGTCACGCCCAGCAAATCCATCAACCCACCGGCAGAGTGGATGTAGAAGAGCACGTGCAGCAGCGAGAGGTCGCGCGGCTCGGCGGAAAAGACGGCCTCGATGCCGAGCGTGAGCAGCGCCCGTGCGCCGTCGGACGCGACGTGGGCGTCGAGCCAGGTGGCCAGCGTCTGCGCGTCCCAGGTGGCGGCCTCGCGCGCGGCCCACGGTGCCTCCAGCGGCACAGCGTTCGCCAGCTTGTTCAGCGCCAGGATAGCCTCGATAACGTCCGCCGAGACGACGATCTCGGCGGTCGGCATCGCTCCCACGTAGGTGTGGCGTTCCCCGTCGCGATAGTGCACAATGCCGCCGCTGTCGTGCGTCTTGAAGGTGGCGACGCCCACCGCGGCCGCCAGCGCGCCGATACGCCGCTGCGTCGGACCGATCCACTGGCTGCCGAGATCGAGCGGCGTGCCATCGGCCGCCGGCCGTGTGTAGAGGCGCCCGCCTACGCGGTCGCGCGCCTCGTGCACGAGCACCCGTACGCCTGCAGCGGCCAGTACGCGCGCGGCGCTGAGGCCTGCCAGACCGGCGCCGACCACGACGACATCCGCCTGTCGCCCTGCGTCGACGGCTGTGGCCCTGGCTGGCGCCGTCGCCAGCAGCACATACTGCGCCGTCTCCGGCCACTCGACATGCACCGGTCGTGTGATGGTGGTGGTCATAGTCTGTGCTCGCTTATCTCCGCGGTCGGGGCGCATCGCGCCCCTTTCCGGGGGAAAGTCAGTGCCAACATGAAGATATGGAGATCATGATAGCACGGCGCAACGCGTCACCTGGTCACCTACCGGTACGCCTCGGCCTGGAGGTTGAAGAGCTCGGCATAGCGCCCGCCCAGCGCCAGCAGCGCGGCGTGCGTGCCCTCCTCCAGGATGCCGCCGTGCTCCAGCACCAGAATGCGGTTCGCCAGCCGCACCGTGCTGAAGCGGTGCGAGATGAAGATGGCAGACTTGCCGGCGGTGAGCTGGCGGAAGCGCGCGAAGACCTCGTATTCGGCCTGCGGATCGAGCGAGCTCGTCGGCTCATCCAGAATCAGCACCTGTGCGTCGCGCATGAAGGCGCGTGCCAGGGCGATCTTCTGCCACTCGCCACCCGAAAGTTGTTGCCCCTGGTCGAACCACTTGCCCAGCTGGCTGGCGTAGCCGTCTGGGAGCTTGGCGATCACGGCGTCCGCGCCGCTCTTGCCCGCCGCCGTCTCGATCTCCGGCCGCGTGTCGATCGCCTCGACGCGCCCCACGCCGATATTGCGCGCGGCGGTCAAGTAATACGTTACGTAATCCTGGAAGATGACGCCGATCTCCTGCCGCAGCGCCGTCAGGTCGTACTCCTTGATGTCGCGCCCGTTCACCAGTATCTCGCCCTCATCCGGATCGTAGAGGCGCGCCAGCAGCTTGACGATGGTGGTCTTGCCGGCGCCGTTGCTGCCCACCAGCGCCACCGATTCGCCGGCCGCAATCGTGAAGCTGACGTCGCGCAGCGCCGGTCCCTTCGCCTCGCGCCCCGGATAGGTGAATGAGACGTGGCGAAACTCGATGGTCAGGCCGTCCGTCGCCGGCTTGAGGCCGTCCGGTGGGCTGACGATGCGCGGCTCGTAGGCGAGAAAGTTGAAGAGCGTGTTGACGAACAGGTTGTTCTCGTAGGTGTCGGAGATGCCGCTGAGGATGCCCTGGAAGGCGCTGCCCAGCCCCAGCGCCGCCGCAGTGTACATGACGAGGTCGCCGAAGTGGATGTGCCCCTGGACCGTCTGCACCGCGACGTAGAGGTAGATGGCGCCGTTGACGAGCAGCGTGCCAAGCCCCCAGGCGAAGGAGGCGAAGTAGCGCGGCACGATGATGCCGCGCGCCTGCGCGTAGAAATCGCCCGCCAGCTTGCGATACAGCCGGATGAAATAGTCGCCCAGGCTGAAGAGCTTGATTTCCTTGTTGTACGTGTCCGTGGTCAGCAGCGTGTTGTAGTAGCTCATCTCGCGACGCTGCGGCGACTGCCGGCGCATCAGCTGATAGCCCCACCAGCCGTAGCGCATGCTGGCGACGAACGACGGGATCGGCGCGATCAGCGCCAGCAGCGCAATCCACCACGCCAGGTGCAGCAAGATCACGATCATCGAGAAGAGCGTGACCGCCGCGCGCGCCATGCTGAAGGTGTCGGAGATCATGCCGATGGGGCGCGACGAGGCTTCTTTCTGCGCCTGCTGCAGCGCGTCGTAGAAGGTGGCGTCCTCGAAGAAGCCGAGGTCGAGCGTGTTGGCCTTCTCCATCACTTGCAGCTGCACGGTGTACGACATGCGCTCCTGCAAGAGCTGCTGCACGACGTTCGACCCCGTCTGCAGCAGCGCGCTGAACGCCTGCAAGGCGAACTGCGCGACGACGATCCAGATCACTACCGTCATCGTGCCGTCTGCGCCCTTGAACGCGATGGCGTGCTGCACGTTGGTGATGAGCTGCCCGGAGACGACGGCGGTCGCCGCCGGCACGATGCCCTGCGCGGCGTAGAGCAGCGCCAGCAGCACGGTGAAGACGGCGTCGGTCGCCCAGACTAGCTTGAGCACGCGGGGCAGGCTGGTGAAAGCCGTCAGGATCTGCCGCGGCGAGAGCATGTCGTCGTCGCTGGCGTGGCTGTTCCAACGCGGGCGCTTGGGTAGGCGCAGCAGCGGCGGGCGGCGCTGCTTGCCCTGTGGGGGCGCGGCGGCTTCCGCTCTGGTCTCGACGGTCGCGATACGTCACCTCGCTCTCGGCGCGCCCCCTGGCAGCGGCAGAGGACATCAGACTGCCTGTCACCATAACAGTATGCGTAAGAATCCTGACAGGCAGTGTCAAGATGCGACGGGCTGTCTAGTCTGTAATTCCTTCGCGTCCAGTATGCCCGATGGCGGGCCGTGCCGATACTGGTGGATAGGTCAGTCTTGGCCTACCTGCCCCGCCACCACCCAAACGGCCAGGTCGCCGCAGGCCGAACGAGGGGCGCGGCGCCCGCCGGGGCGACGTATTCTCCAAACACAGCGCTGCGCCGGGTGCGTTTTTCTGGCGTGGCACATAGCTGCCACATACGTGGCAGAGCAGTGAGGAGCAAGAGACCAATGACGGATGCACAAGCCGCGCCTCAGCAGCAGTCGGCGCTGGGCACATTTTCTGATGAGCTGGCAAGCGTAGTGGAGCGTGCCGCGCGCTCGATCGTCACCGTGTCGGCGCGCCCGCGCCAGTCCGCGAGCGGCATCCTCTGGCGCGCGGAGACCGAGACGGTGGTGCTGACCGCCGACCACGTCGTCGAGCGCGAGGACGACATCAACGTCACGTTGCCGGACGGGCGCAAGGTGAAGGCGCAGCTGGTGGGGCGCGATCCTGGCACCGACCTCGCGGTGCTGCGCCTGCCGGGCACGGACCTGGGCACTGCCAATGTCGCGGCGGAGACCGCCGAGGGGGCAAAAGTCGGCCATCTGGTGCTGGCCATCGGCCGGCCGACGGACGGCGGCCCGCGCGTCTCGTTCGGCGCCATCAGCAGCATCGAGGGGCCGCACCGCTCGTGGCATGGCAGTGAGATTGAGAACATCATTTTCGCCGACGTCACCCTGTACCCGGGCTTTTCCGGCGGCCCGTTGGTTGACCTCGCCGGCCGTGTCGTGGGCCTCAACAGCTCGCATCTGGCACGGCAGAGCAGCACGGCGCTGCCGGTGGTCACGCTGCGGCGCGTCGCCAATACCCTGGTGACGCATGGCAAGGTCAAGCGCGGCTACCTCGGCATCGGCACGCAGCAGGTGCCGCTGCCGGCGGCGCTGGCGCAGAAGGCCGGCGTCTCCCAGGAGGCGGCGCTCTTGATCGCGACCATTGAGGCGGGCAGCCCTGCCGACCAGGCTGGCCTGCTCATCGGCGACCTGCTGCTAACGCTGGGCGGCCAGTCGGTCACCGACGCGGAGACGCTGCGGGCGCAGCTCGGCGGCGACAAGCTCGGCCAGAGCACCACGGCGAAGATCCTGCGCGGCGGTGAGCCGCAGGAGATCGCCGTCGTCATCGGCGAGCGGGCGTAACGGGCGCCGGGAACCCAACGATTCGCGGGGGCGGAGCGCATGCGCCATGACGGGCGCACAGCGCCCCCCGCACCTGAATAGATATGGAGCTACGATCATGTCGAGTATAGGTGGATTGGCGCTCGCCGAGGAGCTGGCGGAGGTCGCGCAGCGCGTGCGCGCCAGCGTCGTACAGGTGCGAGCGGGCCGCGGCGGCATCGGTTCCGGCGTGATCTGGCGCACGAGTCAGCCGGAGGCCGCTGGTGCTGAGGCGGAGGCAACCGTCATTACCAACGCGCACGTCGTGCGCGCCGCCCGCCAGGAGACGTTCACGCTGCGCCTCGCCGACGGGCGCGAGCTGACGGGCACGGTGACGGCGGTGGACCCGGAGCACGACCTCGCCGCGCTGCGCGTGCGTGGCGCCGGGCTGCGCCCGGCGGACATTGGCGATTCGTCGGCGCTGCGTGTCGGTGAGCTGGTGCTGGCGGTGGGCAACCCGTGGGGCATCGAAGGCGCCGTCACGGCTGGGGTCGTCGCGGCCCACGCGCCCGTCGACCCGGATGTGGCCGTCGAGCCAGCCGAGGAAGACACGCCGGACGACGCGCAGCGAGGCGGCCCCGGGCGCTGGAGTCTACGCGGTGTCGACCTGATTCAGGCCGACATTCAGCTCTACCCCGGCAACTCCGGCGGACCGCTGGCGGACGCCCGCGGCCGCGTCGTCGGCATCAACGCGATGGTCGGCGGCGGACTGGCATTTGCGATTCCTAGCCGCACCGTGCAACACTTCCTGGAGGACGCCGAGCAGATCACACAACGCCTCTATCTCGGCGTGCGGGTCTTCACGGTGCCACTGCCGGCGGCGCTGCGCCAGCGCCTCAGCATCGCGCAGGGCTCGGCCGTGCTGGTCGGCGGCGTCGAGGCGGACACTCCCGCGGAGGCGGCCGGCGTCCTCATCGGCGACATCCTGCTTGCGGTGGACGGGCAGCCAGTGCTGAGTGCGGAACGTCTCGCCCGCTTGTTGAATCGCGGGGCCACGGCCGGTCAGGCACGCACGCTGGCGCTCGTTCGTGGCGGAGCGCGCGTGAGCCTGGCGCTCACCCCGGTGGTGCAGGCAGCGGCGTAAGATAGAACGCGTAGG
>Ga0070706_100006228_pt1 | contig 11283 bp, 7 predicted proteins | sample KBSK5501metaG_FD_65476 | JGI IMG/M metagenome (GOLD analysis project Ga0070706, IMG submission 65476) | Corn, switchgrass and miscanthus rhizosphere microbial communities from Kellogg Biological Station, Michigan, USA - KBS K5-50-1 metaG | ecosystem: Host-associated > Plants > Roots >...
GGAGGCGCAAGAGCGTGTCGAGTACCGCGCCTTCTACCAGTACCTGCTGGCGCGTGGCATCGGCGTGCTTGCGCCGAACATCCGCGGCAGCACCGGCTACGGCGTCACGTATCAGAAGCTGATTCATCGTGACTGGGGCGGCGCGGAGCTCAGGGATATCGAGGCGGCGGCACGCTATCTTCGCGCGCTGCCCTGGGTGAGCAAGTATCGCGTCGGCGTCTACGGCGGCAGCTTCGGCGGCTTCGCGACGCTTTCGGCGGCCACGCGCCTGCCGGAGTATTGGGCGGCGGCGGTAGATATCGTTGGGCCGAGCAACCTGATCACATTCGTGCAGGCGGTGCCGCCGACCTGGCGGCGCATGATGGCGTCGTGGGTCGGCGACCCGGAGGCGGATGCCGACTTGCTGCGCGAGCGCTCGCCGATCACCTACGTCGAGCAGGTGCGCGCGCCGCTGCTGGTGCTGCAAGGGGCGAACGATCCGCGTGTGGTGCGCGCGGAGTCGGATCAGATGGTGGAGCGGCTGCGCCAGATGGGGCGCGAGGTCGAGTACGTCGTCTTCGAGGACGAGGGCCACGGCTTCGCCAAGCGGGCGAATCAGCTGCGGGCGTACTGGCTGGCGGCGGAGTTCCTGCAGAAGCACCTGCACGCGCTTACCCCGGGGCGGCAGTAGGAGGGACCCTCACCTCCAACCCCTCTCAAGCGCGGAGAGGGGAGGCAGAACTCCCACCCCCAACCCCAAAGGGAGTGGGGTGCCGCGCGCTGGCGGACGCGGTGGATCTGCTGGCGGCGGTCGGGGTCGGCGTGGAGGCGACGGTTGGGCAGTGAAACTCTGCCAAGGTACCTGATACAGACGCAGCCCAGGGATGCGTTAGAAGTGCCGGAGGTTGCGGGTCACGAGGGTAAGATCATAGGCCAGCGCTGTCGCGCCGATGAGCATGTCGGGTGCGGGCAATAACTGTCCTTGCTGCCGTAACGTGCCGCGCAGCCGGCCGAACTGCCGTGCGATTGTGCGATTCACGTCGAACACGCGCACGCCGCGCAGGAAACCGCGGAATCCTGCCATGTGGCGCGCAGGGTCACGGCCGAAGTAGATACCCTCACAGATTTCTCCGAACGTGATGACGCTGATGGCTAGCCCAGCAGGCAAAAGGGCGTTCACCAGCACCACCGCATCCGCCCTGCCATTCAAATACGACACGACGATGTCGGTATCCACGAGATACACTAGAGATCCACTTCGGGACGCTCATCGGGTACGTCGCGCGCCGTGTAGATGTCCCCGAGGAACCGCTCGACATCGACATCCGACCAACTGCCAGCGGCGGCGCGGAATGCCTCGATATCCTGCACCGTTAGCTCGCGCTTCGTGTGGCGCCGCGCACCCGTTGCTGAGAACGGCACGATCAAGGCGAGTGTCTCTCGCCCGCGCCGCAGCTCACGTGACTTGCCGGTGCTCTGCACCTCTTCCGCGAGGCGCAACAACTCGGGCGACGCGCTCACATCCACTGATTCGTCGGCTCGTCGTTCGTATCGCATCTACTGTGCTCGCTCCTGGGCCTATCCATACATGGGCGCGAGGCCCGATCCAAGGTTGGGGAGGGGTCATTCCATAATAGCATACGGGGCTGCCACTTCCTGCTGCGCAGTGGCGTCTGACCCCCCTCTCCTCGCAGGGGACGGATGCGCGAGCGCAGCGAGGTGCGGAGCGGCCGTCAAGCGCAGCGAGGGACGGGGGTGAGGTTTCCCTACGCCTCGCCTGCCAGCTCCTCCGCGCGCAGGTCCAGGAAGCCGCGCGCGAACTCCACGAAGCGATAGACGTCAGCGAAGGTGGTCACCAGGCCGACCGAGACGCGCACGGCGCCGGTGCTCTTGGCGTCGATGCAGCGGCGGAACTCGTTCAGCGTCACGCGCTCCGTGTAGCGGATGAAACAGGCGGAAAGCTCGTCCGCGGAAATGCCCAGCGCCAGCTCGCCGCCGCCGGGATTGCAGAAACAGCCGGTGCGCAGTGAGATGTTGGCACGATTCGCCCGCGCTTCGACCAGCGTGTGATCGAGGAACTGGCCGTCGGGATCGTAGAGATTCAGCGTCACGGTGCCCCCACGCCGCGCCGCCGTCAGCGGCCCGTAGACGTGGACGAGCGGCGCGCCGTTGCTGTGCCGCAGCGCGAGTAGCTCGCCGAGCAGCCACGCGACCAGACACATCACGCGCGTGTGGATCGTCTCCAGACCGATGCCGGCGATGTGCCGCAGCCCCAGCTCCACCGCCGGCAGCGCGAGGTAATTCACCGTGCCGTCCTCGAATGCCTCGCCGCCGTCGTGCAGGTAGTAGCGGTCGCCCTGCACCGAGGCGACAGTGATGGTGCCGCCCGCGAACCATGGCCGGTGCAGGAGGGCAAGGGCATCTCTGCGCGCCAGTAGACAGCCGACGCCGGTCGGATAGCCGAAGATCTTGTAGAACGAGAGGGTCACGAAATCCGGCTGCCAGCGGCTGAGATCGAGCCGGTTGCTGGGCGCGAACGCCGCCGCATCCAGCAGGACGTGCCAGCCGCGCGCGTGGGCGCGCGCGATCCACGCCAGATCGTGCTGCACGCCGGAAAAGTTGGACTGCGCCGGGTACGCGAAGAGATTGTGCCCACCCGGCCGCGCCTGTGCGAGAGAGGCCGCGAGCCGTTCGGCGTCGATATACATGTCCGGCGGCAGCACGGGCGCATAGGTAACGGTAGCGCCGCGCGCGCGCGCGAACTCACGGATGCCGTTGACGGAGTTGTGGTTGTCGAAGGTGAGGAGGTACTGATCGCCCGGCGCGAAGGGATACGATTCGCCCACCAGCTTGAGCGCGCCGCTGGCGTTCTGTGTGAAGATGACGGCATACTCGTCGGCGGAGGCGTGGAAGAACTCCAGCACGGCGGCGCGCGCCTGCTCTACCAGCGCCGTCATCGCGGCGGAGGTTGGATTGCTGGAGTGTGGATTGCCGAAGACGTTGCCCAGCAGCAGCTCGGCGTGGGCGCGTACCTGCGCGTCGGCGAAGAGTCCGCCGCCGGTATAGTCCAGGTAGACATGCCCGGCGCGGTCCAGCCGCGCGTACTCCGTCGCTCGCAGCTCGTCCAGCAGGTGTGTCGTCGCGTAGGCCGGATACGCCTGCCGAAATGCAGCCTCGGCATCGCTGAGCGACGCCGCCGGGGGCGGGGAGCCACTCTGCGCGGTTGACATGCGTCTACTCCTCGCACGGGAACCTCACCCCCGGCCCCTCTCCGCGCCAGAGAGGGGGCGCCGCCCGCCAGACGATGCAAGCGGGGCAGGCACTGCCCACTGGCTCTCCTCTCCCTTTGGGGGGAGGGGCTAGGGCCGCGCCGCCGGCTAGCGTGATGATAGCCCCCGCGCGCCGCCACGTCAACGTGCGCACCCCTCCCCCGCCCCCACTCCCAGCCCCTCCCCCGCCACGGCGGGGGAGGGGCTGGGAGTGGGGGCGCCTACCTGCCGGAGTAGATGACCGGTCCCGCCGTCTGCGTGGCGAAATTGGTGTGGTCGCACGAGCCGGTGTTGGTCTGCGCCTGCGTGCAGCCGGTGGGCTGCGCCGGATCGTACTGGTCGTCGCTGTAGACGATGGACGCGAGCCCGGTGGTTGGGCTGGCCGCGACGCCAAAGTCATCGTACAGGTCACGGTTGCCGGTGCAAGAGATGCCGCCCTCGCAGACGCCGCCATAGTGGACGATTGGCGTGGCCTGCGTCTGCGAGAAGCTCCCGCCGGACGTCGCCGACAGGTTCTGCGCGAAGTAGACGTACCAGGCCGCGCTCGCGGGGTAGCTATCCGGCGGATTCGTGCCGTCGTAATACGACGTGCCGTACCACACCACATCTAGCTTGCCGGCGTTGCCCGCGACACTCCATGGGAAGATCGCGGTGGCCGAGGCGCCGGAGTTGATCTGGCGCGGCACGCTCCACGTCTGCCCGTGCGTGGTCGAGTAGCTGTAGAACAGATTGTGGTTGTCGTTGTAGACCGAGTAGACGTTGCCGGCGCTGTCGATGCTGACGTTGACGAACTGGTGGCCGTAGTCCGCCGTGACATTGGGATTGGTGTACACGGGATAGTCGGTGAAGGTCTGCCCGCCATCGGTCGAGACCGCCATGTAGACCACGTGGTGGCCGGTCGGGTTGGGGTTGATCGAGTCGGCCAGCGTGCCGCCCGAATACGTCTGGTAGATGTAATGGTTGTGCGGGTCGATCGCCAGGTTGCCGATCTCGTTGGCGTCGATGTTGTACGCGTGATTCGAGTCGATGGCGTCGCCCAGCTGCGTGAACGCGAGGCCCGCGTCAAACGAGCAGTTCACGTCGATGTTGAAGGTGGCAACGTCGTGGTAGCTGATGCAGACTTTGCTTGCGCCGTCCGCGGCGATCCATTCGCGGTCGTCGCCGGAGATGGTGGCGCCGGCCGGGTTCAACGTGAACGACTGGCCGCCGTCCATCGAGGTGCTCACGTCTACGTTGGCGAGCGAGAGGCTCGCGACATAGACGTTGTAGAACCCGGCGCTGTTCTTCGCGGGCGCCGTCGCTAGATCCGTATCGCCGCCACCAGGGGCAAATCCGGAATCATTGGCGCTGGACACGGCGTTCGGACTGGGCAGCGTCACGTAGTGGGCCCCGCCGTCGCTGGACTTCCAGGCATCGGTGCCGGCGCCGAGGCCGTTCTCGGAGCTAGCATAAAAGTTGCCCGCGCCATCAGCACGTATGGCCGGCTCCGCCGCGCCGTTATGGCAGGGCGTCGTCGTGTTCGGGCAGCTCTCGCCGGTGGTCGCACCCAGCTGATAGGTGATGAAGCTCGGCGTCTTACTCCTCGCCTGTGCCGAGGGCGCCTGACGCGAGAGCACGGCCAGGACGCTTGCCGCTGGCAGCGCGACGAGCAATGCCGCGATAGCCAGGGTCTTCCCGCTACGCATTCTCTCTCTTCCTCCAATAAGATCGCGTCGCCGCTCGCCGCCGAGCGACGAAGTGCCAAGGGCGCCTGCAAGTTATGTGCCGATTGTGCTGGCTGGCTCTGCGCGCCGCGCCACCGTGATGGCCAGAGGGAGGGAGCCTGGCACGTTCGTGCGGAGAGCATGTGCCGACGGGTATGCTAGAATGCGGCGGAGCGTGCAGAAAAGCAGCTGGAGAAGCCAATGAACGCAGACACCCGCCAGCAGGCTGACACGAGTGCCATGGCGGGCCCACATAGCCCGGTGGTCCTCGTCACCAACACGCACGCAGGGCACGCCAACGGCGCAACGCCAGCGGAGCTGCTGCGCGCGGCAGGGATCGTGGTCGCCGAGCAGATAGATGTGAGCGTGCTGGATCACAACCTGCCGCGGGGCGTCCGTTGGCGCGAGGCAGGCATGCGCGCCACCGTCGCTGCCGGCGGCGATGGCACGCTGGGCGCTGTCGCATCGCAGCTCGTCGGCAGTGGGCTCCCCATGGGGATCCTGCCGATGGGCACCTCAAACGACAGCGCGCGCTCACTGGGTGTCCCGTTGGATCTGACGGCCGCCAGCGAAGTCATCGCCTGGGGCCTGCCAACGCCGGTGGATGCCGGGCAGGCGCTGCCGGCCCTGACGGAACCGGGGGCCCTATCGCCCACGCACGCCGCACATATCCCAGCCGATGAGGCCGCCCTGAACACTACATTGGCGGGGCAGGGCGCGTACTTCATGCACGCCCTCACGCTGGGACTCAATGTCGAGTTTGCCCGGCTGGCGACGGATGTCGCGCGGCGGGAGCGCTGGGGCACGCTCACGTACGCCGCCTCCGCGCTCGAGGCGCTGGCGCAGTTCCAGCCAGTGCCCGTCACTCTCCGGCTCTTCGGCGTCGTGCGCCAGGGGGCGGACGGCGACCTCGTAGAGAAGGGCGGCGACGTCATCATCATGCGGCGCGCGCTCCAGGTCGCGGTCGTGAACCTGCCGGTCTTCGGCGGCCCGTTGAATCTGCGCCTGCCGAATGCATGGCTGGGCGACAGTCTGCTCGACTTCGTCGTCATCGAGGCGCTTGAGCCGCCGAACCTTCGCGCGACAGTGGATGGGCTGTTCGCGGCGTTGGGGCGGCTGCGCGACGGCGTCTTCAGTGGGCGAGCCGCGCCGTCCGAGGGCGCGCCCGCAGAGGGCGCGGCAGCTAGCGCCGAGGCGTCGGAGGAGCTGACCGACGAGTCGGCGGGCCTGGCGCTACCCGGCGTGCACCGCTACTCTGCCAGGTCCGCTGTGATCGAGACACCGAGCGACGTCGACGTGACGCTGGACGGTGAGATACGCACACGTACGCCGGTGCGGGTGCGGGTGGCGCCTGAGCGGGTGCAGGTGCTGCTGCCCAAGGAGGTGCGCGACCGCCTGCTGGAGCGCGAGCGCGCACGCAACAGGAGATCGGCGGCGGAGCGGTGAGCACGACTGATCGCGGTAAGGACGACTCCGCATCCAGGGCGCCAGGCCCGCGGGCAGAGCGCCCACCAAAGCGCCCCAAGCGCCGGGGGGCCGGCGCGGCCGCCAAGGCGCCCCGCGCACCATCCGCTGGTCGCCGCGGCAATGGCCGCGCGGCGCAGCGCCCCGCCGGCGGGGAGCAGGCGGCCCAACCCGCCCCGGACTTCTCGCCCGAGGCGCGGGCGCTCGTCGAGGAGTTTGCCGCCACCGAGCCGTTCCCGCTGGATCCGTTCCAGGTCGAGGCGGCGCAGCATCTGGCGGAGGGCCGCTCGGTGCTGGTGGCGGCGCCAACGGGCACGGGCAAGGCGTTGGAGACAGGTACTCCAGTGCTCACTCCGAGCGGATGGGTACCTATAGGCGACCTTCACATTGGTGATCTTGTTATCGGTGCGAATGGCCAACCTGTCACGGTGATGGGCGTTTATCCGCAGGGGCAGCGCCCCGCCTATCGGGTAACGTTCAGCGACGGCGTCTCGGTTGTGTGCGATCTTGACCACTTGTGGGCGGTCAACATGAAGTGGCGTCGCCATGCAGGTCTCCCTTGGCGCGTGTTGAGCTTGCGAGAGATTCTGGCTGAAGGGTTAACTGAAAACGGCGGCAGGCGACACTTCATTCCTCTGGTAGAGCCCGTGGCGCTCGCTCACGAAGAGCGAGGCGAAAACGTACAGGGCGAGATATCGCTACAAATCGCAAGGCAACGAACGATCTTGACCCAACGAGCGCTCGCTGCTCGCCTCGGTGTATCACAGGGATTCGTCGCCCAACGTGAGATGGGGCACAAGTCGTCCTCGATCGAATATAGGTTGGCGGTTGCCACAGTTCTGACTGAGGTTGGACCGCGACCACGACTAGATCCCTATCTGTTAGGACTGCTCCTATTAGGACTGCTCCTAGGCGATGGCGGGTTTTCAACCGGAATGGTGCGCTTCTCGACAGCGGACCCTGAACTTATCGAAGCTGTACGCAGACTGCTTCCCCCTGACACTACCTTGCTGAAGATAGAAGGCAATCCATACGATTGGACAATCGTCAGCCGCCGAACGAGGACCCATAACTCGCTGATAACGGAACTCCGCCAACTCGGGCTTTGGGGCCATCGCGCAGAGGACAAATTTGTTCCTCACCAGTACAAATTCGCACCCGTTGCCGAGCGATTAGCGATTCTACGAGGGCTGCTCGATACGGATGGCAGCATTAGTTCGCGGGGGGATTTGGAGTACACAACCGTTTCGCCGACACTTGCTGAAGATGTCGCATTTCTTGTCCGATCACTCGGGGGGCGCACGCGGATTCGAGCCAAACCCACGGGTTACCAGATTGCCTATCGCCTGCGCATCAGTTTGCCCCGAGGAGTAGAGCCTTTCGCCTTGACGCGAAAAGCGGAGCGATACCATTCGCTCCCTCGTCATCAGCCGAAGCGGGCGATTGACTCTGTCGAACCGGCCGGCGAAGCTGAGATGGTGTGTATCGCCGTTGATGCGCCCGATGGGTTGTTCGTGATAGATGGATTCGTCGTGACCCACAATACCGTGGTGGCGGAATATGCCATCTGGCAGGCACGGCGGGCAGGTCAGCGCGCGATCTACACCGCGCCGCTGAAGGCGCTCTCCAACCAGAAGTTCCGCGACCTGCGCGCACGCTATGGCGCCGGCGACGTGGGCCTGCTCACCGGCGACATCGTGGAGAATCCGCGCGCGCCCATCGTCGTCATGACCACCGAGATCTACCGCAACATGCTACTGGAAGGCGCCCGCGCGGCGCAGATGACGCTGGGCGAAGAGGCCGCGGAGCTGGTGCGCCCGGTGCGCGAGCGCTGGCAGCACAAGGGCGCACGGCCAGCGAGCGACGCCCAGGTGGCGGAGCTGCTGGTCGCCGCCGACGATATCGCGGAGGTCGCGCGGCGCGCCCAGCTCGACGCGGAGCTCTCCACCGTCGGCTGCGTGATCTTCGACGAATTGCACTACCTGAGCGATCGCGACCGCGGGCCGGTCTGGGAGGAGGCGATCATTCACTCGCCCGCCCATGTGACCTTCGTCGGCCTCTCCGCGACGGTGAGCAATGCCGGCGAGCTGCGCCGCTGGATCGAGCGCGTGCACGGGCCCATGGCGCTGGTGTGGCACGACGAGCGCGCCGTCCCGCTGGAGCACTGCTTCTTCCTGGACGGCACGCTGCATCTGGTGCAGGATGCCGCCGGGCGGCGGGTGGAGCGCTTTCCGGGCATCGGCGGCGAGGCCAAGCTCGCCCGCCTGCGCAACCGGGCGCGCCGCTACGTCTTCGATGGCGAGGCGGCGCCCGCTGACGGCATCCGGCCCGCCGCGCAGCCGGAAGAGCCGGAGGAGCCACAGGAGCGCCGGGCACCCGAGGCGAGCGAGGTCATCACGGCGCTGCGCGCGGCTGGGTTCCTGCCCTGCATCTACTTCCTGCCAGGCCGTCGCGCCGTCGAGACCGCCGCGGAGAGCGCGAAAGGCCATCTGCTGGTCGACCCGGAGCAGCGTGCGCGGTTGCAGCAGGAGGTGCAGAGCTGGGTGCACGCGCTGCCGGCGGAAGATCAGCGGCTGGAGCAGGTGCAGCGGCTGGCGGCGCTGCTGCCGCGCGGCCTCGCCTTTCACCACGCCGGCATTCTCCCCGGCCTCAAGGTGATGGTCGAGACCCTCTTCCAGCGTGGCGAGCTGGGCGCCGTCTTCGCCACCGACACGCTGGCGCTGGGCATCAACATGCCGGCCAAGAGCGTCGTCGTGGGCAGCATGAGCAAATTCGACGGCACGCAGATGCGCCTGATGACGCCCAACGAATATCAGCAGCTGACCGGCCGTGCCGGGCGCCGGGGGATGGACGCCAAAGGCGCCGCTGTGATCCCCTACTCCCCCTGGGACGCCTTCGAGCCGGTGTTCGCCGCGCTGACGGCGCCACTGCTGCCGGTGACCAGCGCGTTCACGATCCGCTACAACTCGGTGCTCAACCTCTGGCTGCCGGGTGATCTAGACCGGCTCCGTACCGCGGTCGCCGCCAGCCTGCGCGAGTTTCAGCGCCATGGCCAACGCCAGGCGGGAGCGGACCGGCGCGCGCCGCGGCGAGAGGGACGCAACCCACAGCGGCGCGCGGAGTTCGTGCTGAGCCGGGCGGCGGCGGCCGAATTGGAGGGCACGATCTACGTGCTGCGTGAGCTTGGCTACATCGGCCAGAGCGACGAGCTCTCGGTGAAAGGTTGGCTGCTCCGCGCCATCTTCCACCCCGCCGGCATGGTGCTGACCGAGCTGCTCATCAATGGCGTGCTGGATGAGCTCAGCCCGCCAGAGCTGGCCGAGGTCGCGAGCTGGTTCACCTTCGACGACGACCGCACCCTGCGCAATTTCAATCAGCTCTCGCAGCGGCTGCAGCAGGTGCGGCGCGAGGTCTACACCACCCAGCAGCGCGTGCTCGGCGCGGAGTACGAGGAAGGGCTCAGGCTCAGCCCCGGCATCGTGGAGAGCTTCCATAGCGTCGCGCTGAACTGGTCGCGTGGCTATACGCTCGGTGGATTGCTGCGCCGCATCGATCTCGCCGAGGGCGATGTGCTCGTCAGCCTGAATCAGACGATCGATCTGCTCCAACAGCTGCAGGGGGCCGTGGCTCAGGCGCTGCAATCCAGCGACATCTGGCGCGGCGCCGACGCCGACACCCGCCGCGGCCGCTATCTGACAGACATGCGCGCGCGCCTGGAGCGCCTCCGCCCAGGACTCGAGGCCGGCTGGCGCGACATGTTGCGCGGCAGCGTCGCGCAGAGCCGCGCCATCCCCTCGATGGCGGCGTCTGCCCCACCAGCGCCCGACAGCCCTCCATTGCCGATGGCCGAGGACGAGGAGCCGCAGGATATCGAGGCCGACCGCCTGGAAGCGCCGCCCTCGCCAGAGATCGCGGGCGACACCTGAGCCACTCTCCTGGCTACCGCCAGGAGGTTCAGATCGCGACCATCGTTCCCTTTGCGCTGCTCTCGCCACAGAGGCTACACCATCAGCGCTCTCAGGTCCGACTAGGCGACCCTTTTGCAAGCGACCCACTCTGACTCGGGCCGACCCCAGGAGGCCGACCAAAGGCGGCAGGCAGACGCCTGCCCCTCGCGGGTTGGTTTTTGATGGCCCGCTCATACGCCGCTTGCAGGGTGGGCTCCCACCCCGGCCACGCCGCCTGGGCCTGACCCGCGTTGAGCAGGGACGTGTCTGGATCCACAAAGCGTGCCAGCAAGGCCGAGAAAAGGTCGCGCTGGGCGCAAGCCCCACAGGGACAGGTATGCCAGCGCTCGGCGCGGGCTTTCTTCTTCACGCGGCCACAGTGGCAGGTTTGGGAGAGTCTTGCCCGCCAGGGATTGATGTCCACGATGATCCCGCCAGCACTTCCAGCCAGGCGAGACAACCCTTCGACAAACATCCCCGGCGCGCAGCGCTGGACCGATTTGCCATAGCTCCGTTGCCAGGCACGGTAGGAGAGGTGTTCCAACTGGAAGTCGCTGCCCAGCGCCAGCACCCGATGGGCCAGCTGCCCGTGGCTGCGCTTGCGCGTGGCGGCCAGCTTCCGGTACACCTCGCGCCGCCGCGCCTGGACCTGGCGCTGGCGCGCGGAGACATGCCAGCGCTTTTTGCCTGTCTTGACCTGCCCCCGCTGGTCATAATTCAGCGGGTTGTTCGCCCGCCGCTGCCGGTCGAGTGTCCGCTCCAGCCGTCGCAGGACTTTGGCATCTGGGGCGACCTCGGGACAGAAGGGCTGGAGATGGGCGTCGTGTTCGCTCACCACCGCGATGGTGGAGGGGCCCAGGTCGAGGCCGACGACGCCGGTGCCGAGTATGTGCTGCGGTTTGCGATACGGCGTCCCCTCAC
>Ga0070706_100006229_pt1 | contig 11282 bp, 11 predicted proteins | sample KBSK5501metaG_FD_65476 | JGI IMG/M metagenome (GOLD analysis project Ga0070706, IMG submission 65476) | Corn, switchgrass and miscanthus rhizosphere microbial communities from Kellogg Biological Station, Michigan, USA - KBS K5-50-1 metaG | ecosystem: Host-associated > Plants > Roots >...
CTGCGCCCACACCGCCGCCTCCCGCGCAACCCCCACGGAAAGGGTCGCCGCAAGCCAACGCATTAGTCGCATACCGACTGCAAGCGCCAAGTCCATCTAATAACTAATCTGCTGTCCGCGGTGGCAAAATGGCCGGCTTGCAGCGACTTATCTGCGACTACTGACCGACTTATCTGCGACTACTGATCTCAGGGCGGCGGTCCGCTGAACGCGGTTGGCGGCCGTTGCGCCTCAAGAAGGTGGCTGGCCAGCACGATAGGTTCGCGGGGCGGATGTGCCTGCTCCCTTGGGCCCTTCTCATCCGTCTCGTTGTCAGCCTACAGCGGAGTCAGGATGGCTCCAACTGGAGTCTATCTGCCCTCTTTCAGAGGGAGCAAGATAATCGCGCCTCCGGCGCGAGACCCCGGCACCGAGAGCGATGAAAATATCGGTGGCGGCGACAGGGTTCGAAGTTTCGTTTGGTGCCGCGAGCTCGAAAGATAATCTGGGCCTGGTGGACTGGTAGGTACTGAGAGTTGTCCGGCGCCGGCGTGGCGCCAGGACGAGGGTCAAGTTCTTTAAGCATGAGGTCCATCCGCCGACCATCGGGTTGGAGGCGACGATATGAACGTCGTACATGAGCGGTGCTGCGGATTGGACGTCCACAAAGCGACGGTAGTTGCGTGTCGTCTCACGCCGGGACGCAAGGAGGTGCGGACATTTCCGACCACAACGCGAGGCTTGCTGGCGTTGGCTGACTGGCTCGCCGAGGCCGGCATAACTGACGTGGCGATGGAGTCGACCGGCGTTTACTGGAAGCCCGTTTTCAATGTGCTCGAGCTGACCGACCTCGAGATCATGGTGGTCAACGCGCAGCACATCAAAGCGGTGCCCGGTCGCAAGACCGACGTCAAGTATGCGGAGTGGATAGCCGACTTGCTCAAGCATGGGCTGCTCAAGGCGAGTTTCATCCCTGACCGCGGGCATCGCGAACTCCGCGAGCTGGTGCGTTACCGAAAGTCGCTCACCCAGGAGCGCAACAACCTGGTGAATCGAATCCAGAAGCTACTCGAGGGAGCCAACGTCAAGCTCGGAGACGTAGTCACCGACGTGATGGGCAAGTCAGGCAGGGCGATGCTCCGAGCCATGGTCGCCGGGAAGACGGACAGCGTTGAGCTGGCCAACCTGGCCAAGGGCAGTCTGCGAGGCAAGCGAGCCATTCTCGAAGAGGCGCTGGAAGGTTCGGTGGGCGCTCACCAGCGTTATCTACTTGAGCACCAGCTCGACCTCGTCGACTTCCTCGACCGCCAGATCGAAGAGCTGAGCGTCGAGATCGAGGAGCGGATGCGCCCTTTTGAGCCGGCGATCCAGCAGGTGATGCGGCTGCCCGGCATCGGACGTCGTTCCGCTGTTCAGATCCTGGCCGAGATCGGCGTCGACATGAGCCGTTTTCCGAGCCACCGCCACATCAGCTCCTGGGCAAAGGTCTGCCCCGGCAACAACGAGAGCGCCGGCAGGAGCAGGTCCGGCTGGACCGGCAAGGGCAACCCGTGGTTGAGGGCCGCGCTGGTGGAAGCCGCTTGGGGCGCAGCTCGTAGCCACAAGAGCTACTTCGCGGTGCAATACAACCGGCTAAAGATCCGTCGCGGCACCAAGCGCGCTGCAGTTGCCGTCGCGCACAGATTGTTGATTGTCATCTACCACCTGCTCCGCGACGGCACGATCTTCCAAGACCTTGGCGCGGCGTTCCTTGATGAGCGACAGCAGCAGAGCGTCGTCCGGCACAGCGTCAAGCGCCTCGAGCGTCTTGGCTATCGGGTGACGTTGACTCCTGCAGCGGCGTAGTGGAGGATTTTCGGGTCAAGCATCCAGATGGATGCATCCGCGTCCACGCGCCAGCGCTTGACTTCGGTGTCCCGCTGCATCACAACGACGAATGCGGGGTGATGGAATACTTGGTCCTGTAGGTATCGGCGAAGTCCGCATCCTCGCACATACAGCGCCCGTCATTTCGTCGCCGCGCATTCTGTTCAATGGCCTTAGGGACTTGCCTCTGAACGTCGATCCTTGCAACGGTGGTCATTTTGGTTTCGTCGGCGGCGGCTACTCGAGCCAGCTTCGCCGCTAATAAGACTCCGGCCAGTGCCGATTGATGAGCCAGGGGGACGTGGACATTTGGGTGCGGCCTACCCGCACGACCAAGTGGTATGAGTCCGCCTCCGCAAATCCCACGAAGGTACAAGTCTCTAATGGGTCGACCCTCGAATGCGAGAACATCGCTTGGCTTGAGTCCTAGCGACGTTGCTATCTGTGCCAGCACCTCAGCGGGCACGGGGATTCCAAGATGTAGGAGCGACCGTACGTCTGCGACTCGCGCTGGAATGCCCAACGCCTGTGCAACCACTTCATCCTCGTTGGGAACTGTGCCCTCCGGAAGGTACAAACAGGCGAGGCATGCTCCATCTTCGCCAAAACAAGGATGAACGGAGACACCCAGGTCTCCGACTTGGGTCCACGCGTTCGCAATCCACCTCGGTAACGAGCTTTGTAGCTCGCGCCGGGCATCGGCGCTGTCGAAGGCAGCCAGCACTCTGGACCAGCGGTAGCCGTTCTTTGAGACGAAGGTCCGCCAATCTATTTGGTGGACTCTCGGTCTCAATGTCCCGCGCAATAGTCGAGCCGCGACACGCACCTTGGCTCGACCCACGTCTTTACGGTTGGCCAGTACGTATCTCTGTAGGTTCGTGAGTTCCACCGTCTCAGGATCCACCAGATGTAGAACCCCGGTCATCGGTGCCCGCGCGAGGGCCCAAACTGCTCCCATTCCAATGGCACCGACGCCCGCTAAGACCACCTCATCCTGGATGTTCCAGTTTTCATTTGGCACCGACTTCGGTGTCGATTCGGGCGTGAACGTGTAGGTGGATAGAACGAGATCGCGGTCCATCGTGGTTTCCCACCCATTCAGAAACACCCGTCGGAATATGTTGGCGGTCGCGATGCACGCAGCTGCCCCAGCGCCCATCGGATTCGACGTCCGGCCGATTGGAGCGGGATTTGATAGCGATACGTGCGAGTCCCAGCCGGTTGCGCCAGCAAAGACAGTAGTCTCAAACGGAGGGCGAGAATCTCCCACGAGTACGCCGGCCTTCCCAGTGCCGGTATTGGTGATCTCGATCCCGGGATTGATTGACCGCGCAAGCGCAGCAAGCGGTCTTGTCACAACTTGGGAACGATCGGTGCAGAAGATATCGAGACTCGGATATAGCCGCGCCATCAGTCGAATTACGAGGTCGAGCAGGGCCGCGCCTTCGGCCTTGTCGGCCGCTGTGGATGAAAAGGCAACTCCGACTGAAGTCGATCGGAGGCGCTCCTCAAAGTCCTCTGGATCGAAGCCCTCTAAAACTTGCGAGGCTGCCAGCGCGGTCCGGTTGAAAAACTCCGCTAGTGGCACGCTAGACGACCAGAAAAGTCTCGCTGACTCTCGCTTGACTCCGAATCCACCCATCCTCAGACAGCCTGTAGATCTCGGTCCCTGGAGCGAAGAAGCCGTGACGACAAAATTCTGGGATGACCACGGACGCCCCGCCGAGGATTGTCACTATCGGGAAACGATTGTCAGTATCGGAATGATAGGCCTCGCTAGGGTGGCAGTGGATCTGTACCGCCAGTGTCTCCTTGGCTTCGAAGAGCCACGAGTTGAGCTCATGCAACTCGGCGCCGTCCACCCTGACGCTTAGGCCTTCATCGGTCTTGAATGCCATCTGGCGTGGCACATGACCGGACTTGACCGTGAATGTCTCCCCATCCTGGTGCCCGCTCCACAACACGAACAGTTCGTGTCCATTCCGACCCGCAGCCTTCAGAGTCCGTTCGGTTTGGCGCGCAATCTTTCGCGGAACCGTAAACCGCGTAACGAGAGCTAGGTTCAGCGGGGCACCTCGTTTTCAAGGAACCCGGCAACCTGTGGCACGAGGGTGACGTTGTAGCCGGTAAGCGGCCGAACCCCGTATGTATCGATCACCTCGATGATTCGGACCAGGCGTCCTGCGCCGCTTGTGCGATGGAGCTCCCAGGCATCTCCTGAGTGACCTGGGTGGTCGTGATACTCACGAACACCAGCCAAGCAGAGGAACGGTATATCGTCAGGGCCATACGCCTGCATCAATGATTGGCGTTGGATCATCTTCGCAATCTGCGCGCCTGGGGGGAGCTGAATTCCGAGGGGCAGAGGGGCCTCAATCTCGGTCTGGCGAATCAGCGACACGGGAGAGTTCTTCATCAAATACGGCTCCCGGGTGAACGGATCGACCAGCCTGACTGACGGGGGCTTGAAGTCGTAATCGGTGTAGTCGAAAACGACACCCGTAACGATGGCCGGCGGCTTCAGTTGGGGTGCCGAAGCAATCAGGAAAACTTTGGGGAAATCGCTCTCGATCAAAAACCAGCCTCGGCCGCGATAGTCGGCCGCGAGCGCCTTAAACTCGTGCAATTCACGGTCAAATTTGCGGCGCGACACTATTGGATCCGTCGCCTGAGCGTGCACTATCCGCCGATCCCAGCCTTCAAGTTCAGAAACAATCGCGTTTCGTCGGTGAAGCCGAAAGCGCTGATTTCACGGTTTAGGTCCAATAGGGTCCCGGACACGTCTCGCAGCTCCCAGTTTTCGGGGGGCTGACCTACGTTGCCGGTTTGGGCGAGTGCCTTGGGAATGACGGTATGAAGCGGAGCTTCCGGATTCACATCAACCTCCGAAGGCTGCCCATTTACGACGACTGTGATATCGAGTTCTCGCTGTGGCATATCGACCTCCAGTTGGAATATCCACAGTATATCCCATTATTCCACTGGAGGAAATGGAATACCGGCAGAAGCGGGGGTGGATCATGCTTAAGCGCCGTTTTAGGCTTGTAGCTGTATTGTTCGTCGAGCCTGCCTCATGCTTTCGAATCTAAACATCCACTCGCTTCCAGAGATCGAACGGCGGTCGCCTACCACCGGTCCGCTCATGGACGTTGATGCCGCCTCCGCGTTCATCGCTAGCGTGGTTAAGCCGAGTGGGGTCGCCGTGCCGACGGTGTTGATGATCAACCTGGAAGGTAGGTTTCCCAGCGCTCCAGTCATTTACGAGCTGGTGGTCGGGCTCGGGCGGGCGGTGCAATCGCGATCGCATGGAGAGTTGGCCCTCGTCTTTGCGACGCCGGATCCAGCACTTGGGGCCGTGATTCGAGCGATTGCTCAGAGCCAAGGGCTGTCGCTCTTTTTGGCCAATTCGGCCAATGAACTCGAAACCGCTGAACCAATTGGACTTCTTACAGCAGCAGATCTAGAGACGTTGGCGGTCTTACAGCGCATCGGAGGGCGCGCGAGCGCATCGACCTTGGCTCAAGCTGCCTCCCTCGACCATAAAGCCGCGGGCAATCGACTTAACTCATTGGACCAACGGCAGTTGGTCTTGCGTGTGGACCGCGCGCGGCGTCAAGGCCATATGTACTTGGATCCTCGGGTTGCCACTCAGGCAGAAGAGCCCTCTGACCCGGCCAGCTCAGAGTTTGGCCTTCCAGCGGAATTGCGCTCAGACATAAGCGCTCTCGCCGCCATGCAGGGGCGTGAGCCGGCCGCTGTGCTCGCCGAGGCCTTTAACGAGTTTCTCGAGAAACACTCAGGCGAAATGGCCAAAGACCTCGCTGAGGTTGCCAAGATGATGCAGGCTGGCGATAAGAAAGGCGTGGCTGCCTATACAAGTCGGCATGCTGCACGTCGTGCCCGCACGCAAAGCAAACGGTAGAACACCCTCTTTAGCGAAGCTTCGACAAGTGAGGTCGGGCAATGCCTGGAGCCTGCCATAAAGGCTCGTTCGTCTGTGACGCTGGTCATGAGCTCCGCATAACTAGCCGATGTTTGCGTGCTGACCTCAAATACGAGCCCCCAAGGGACTTCGATCAATTGGCAGACGCACACGAGATTGTCGATGCGTTCCGAGTTAAACGAGACGTGTACCCCGATGGAGGAAAGACGGTAGGTCCGGCAAACGGAGATTTGACTCTGTATCGGCTGGCCAAGGGGGACGATCATCGGGGCGCAACGTGGTTCGATGCGCGCGTCGGGGTCGTGTGGCTTTGTGCTGAGCGGTTCCATAGATCAGGCACAGCGAACGACGCATTTCCCTACTTCCACGCTCTCATCAAGTCGCGCCAAATATGGCCAACACGCGAGGACTATGAGTGGCTCGAGCTTGACCGGGCGGAACGGCTTGCCGAACGTCTCCCCGAAGCTGCGCAGGAACTTCTCGCGCACGCACGCGCGAATCCAAACCAGGAGCATCGTGCTGTGATAGGGCAAGGTCAAGTCGGGGTTGTGGTCGAAATTGTCGAAACTCTCGAGGAAACTTACGTGGCGTTCTCCGTTGCCTCAATCGGCGACCCAACCCGAGTCATTGCCTTGCTCGCAGCTTTCTACCCGGGTCGCGACTTCGGCGAGTGGCAGTACCGCAACCGTCTGCCGACCCGGCCACTTGTCCCGGGCGAACTATGCCGGTCGATCTTCCACGCCTGACACTTCCGTTGTCGACTGCTCCGATGTTTCGCAAACGTCTCATCCCGCGTCGAAACCCATTACACCGTAGGTTGCTCGTGACAGTAATGTGGACAGCAACTTCGGGCGAAGTCCGTGATTCGAGGCGGTCTCCGCCGATCGCGACCGGCGATTTTGAAACCAAGTGTCGCCTCGCAACATGCAGTGGACGGCGTCCATCACCGTTGAGTCTCAGCGTGGCGCGCCAAGAGCTCAAGCCTCTAGTGCGAGCCAGTTCCTGGCAAAGACACGACGGGCAACGTTAAGTACAGCACGGGGCGTTTCGTTCGGGACTTCCAAGAAGAGTCGACGGCTATGGTCGGCTGCTTGCTTGATCGCTTCGCGGACCTCTCCGACCTTGCGGGCCATGTCCGCAGCGTTGTCGCCAGTTTGCCACCTGGTTGCGATGAAGGTCGTTGCTCCCTCTTCATTCCGAATCGCTGAAATCGGTAGCCGAGGTTCATACCCCGAGCCAGCGACACGAGCCACTACGGGATCGTCCTGACCGATGTCCAAGCCCTCAAAGAGCGGCAGAAGTGATTTCGCCACGGTGGCACTAAGGCGCAGTTCGTAGTCTTCGGTGAACCCACGGATCGGATCGCTGTGATGAAAAGGTGCTGCATTTTGAAGTCCGAGTTCATGAAGGCGACGGACGATGTCATCGGGCGACGTATCGACGACCAAGCAGGGCAAGTCTGGCTTTGCGTAATTACTTAGAAGGGCGGATACGGTGAGGTCAGTGACTGGCGCTGAGTAGCCCATCAAGACAAGTCGACGTGCGTGTTGCAAAGCCTCTCGTGCCAATGTCCACGTCTCGCGTGTGATACTCAGGTCGTAGTAGTCAGACTTGGTCGCTGTCGGCGGAACGACGAAAGGCTCCATTCCGCGCATGCGTGTCCAGAGCCTTGGCTTGCCCCATCGACCGGTTAGCGGCGCTCTTTGAACGCTGTTTCCGACTCGGTCGTTGGGTATCCACCACCAGTTGGTCGAGCCGTGCATCTTGAGTAATCGGTCAGCGATTCCTTCAGCCACGCCCTCATCTGGTGGCATCAGGATCCAAGGCATCTGGCTGGCGTTGATGCTCTGTTCAACCAGTGTGTCGTAGTTAAAGGTGATGACAGTTGGCGCGAAGCGATCCCAGAGCGTCACGAGTCTGCCTAACCACGACGGCATTGGTTTCAGAAGTGTGTCGCCTTCGCTCCCGGCGATCTCGCTGACGATCTCCTTCACGAGCTCCTGCGAAATCGCTGCGTTGTGGAGCCGCTCCGACCCGCTCACAAATGGGGCAGCAGTCGCGAGGCTTGATAGCCATGCTTCCAGGCTGCCCCCTGGCATGCGATCAGACTTCAGGGCTGCCTGGGCGGCCGGCGGGAGAAGTCGAAAGCTCGGCGTCTTCATGAAAGGCGGTGCTATTCGATGACCGAGCTCTTCCAAAGTCGGCATAAGACGGTTTATTGCTCGAGAGAAGCCTGCTCCGAGGATGAACACCTCGTGGTCGTCACGAAGAGGACCTGGAGGTACGAAGGCGGGCGACATCAATGGCACGCGACGATGCTATGTCCAACCCAACTATGGCGCTTGCCGGAACTCATTTCGGTCCCAATAAACCGAGTCGACGTAGACCGGGCTAGACGCCATCCTGCTTCAAAACCGTTTCCGGGGTGCTGAGGAGTCCCAGGGAGTAAGCCCTAGACGCGTCTGGCCGCACGTCGCGGACGCCGCCTAGTCCACTTCTGAACTAGTGGTCCAGGGTTCCCCGCGCCGTCATAATTGAGTTCGGTCCCGCCTCACATGCGGACTCGATGACCGCTTGCCTTGTCTAAGCACAGCCCGAATACCATTCAGATGGCCATGTCGAGCTGGGTCTTTGTCGGATTACTGATCGTCATCGCCGCAATGGTGTCGGCAGTCCTGATTGTTGCAACTCGGGCCTTCCTAGACACTCGCGCTGCCGGAAATGACATTGATCGAAACCCCGATGGGAAGTCATACGGCATTGTGGGCGGCATCCGCCGCGGTTGGATCAACTACACGTGGCCGGGTGGCGAGCTCCAAGTGAGCGATCCAGGTGTTGTGCTTTCGGGACCGGGATTTCGCCTCCAAGCGCGGTGGGATGCCGTCAACTCCGTACAAATGTTGCGGACGCTAGTCGGGTGGGGCGTCCGATTTCAGATTGACGCCGAGCGCCGCCCCCTGACTTTCTGGGTGCTGCAACGACGTTACGCCGAAAAAGTACTGGCAACCGCCCGCAGTCACGGCGTCACGATTAGGCCACCAACTCGGTTCTCAATCTGACCACGCGCTCTGTTGCTTAACCAACGCAGTGAGCCTGATCTTGTCACGAGGCTCTCGCTGCAAATCGGCCGTTCGCACTTCGAATCGAAGGATCGTCGCTGGCATGAAGAGGCTGCCGGGATTCTTACGGTTAAGAAAACTGTTATGGCGGTTTTGGGCTCGTTGCTGTCGGAAACCGTCAGTTGTCCGAGCGAGAATTACCCAAGCCAAGAAAATGGGGTGACTGCCGACTTGTGTGCCATGCCGACGGACTCTGGCGAATTTCGGCGGACAGGATGTGGGCCGAGCGGGCCCATTTTGAATACAAAACGGACTTTGGCAGACTTCTACGAACACTTGTTCAGCGCTCTTGAAAGCCGTTACGGACGCACGTGCTCGTTGGGGGTTCATCACCCGCTTGCCATATGACTAGTTCTGCTTACGAGGCATGCCGGGAAGAGCTTTCAAAACACCTTGCTCGTTATGGAGTGCGATTGCTGCCAATCGAGCTGGGCGACGTTCGGTTCCAGCTTGAGCTCGGTTCTGTGGTCGTGACCGGACGCCTCGGCACGAACCTAACCTTCGACATTGCCGGCGTAGACAGCAGAACCGGGCCACTAGTGGAGGCTTCGCATCGAATCGCGAGCCCTTCGGCAATGCGCGAAGTGATCACGATCGCATTAGGGCAGTTTGAGTACTACGCGACAGCTGACACCGCTAACCTAGATTGGAGCAACGAGGGCGTTGCCTGGTGGGACACCTCGAAGGACGAGTTGCTAGCGCGAGAATGGCTGGCTGCTCCCGGTCGGACAATCGCCAGCGACGATGTCGATGATCGGGTTCTTGAGCTAACTCAAACGGATCTTGATCCGGCGCGCGGCTGGGGGCTGGTGAAGAAGTTGGTCGAATTCTCGAGCACCGATGACCAGCTGTGGAGGATTGGATACGGTCCGGTATCAACCATCCTTCGCGAGCATCCGGACCTCGTTCGCGAGGATCTCACGCTCTTCTACAGAAGTGATCCGAAGTGGCGGAAACCATTCAAGGGCCAGATGTCAACGGCATTGTCCGAGTTCGAGCGGCAAATGCAGCGCGAAGTAGGCGTCGCGAATGGCGGACCGGCCACCAGTTCAGACGATCAGGCGTAGGGTGTCCGTCAGCGGTGACGACGGTCCATCGCCGCCCACAACGACAGACGTGGCGGTATCGCTTGGTGACCAACGCTTGGTTGCTCGTTACGTCGGTTTGGAGCGATGGCATCGGACACCGACCGGATTACCTAATCGGGCTCTGTCTGTGACCTTCAATCGCTCGATCTCATCCCGCATCCGTGTGCTGCCATCGCCACCGACCAGGCTCATACCGATCCCAGTAGCGGGCGATCAACCCGAACCACTTCTGTCTTGTCTGCGGGCCAAGGAGGCCGAGCACGACGTCCGGATCGAATGTCTCCGCATTCGGCGTCAGCTTCCCCATTGCGAAGAGTTGGACATCCTCGAGAAGGCCGATGACGAGCAGGTTTCGCACATCGTCGGACGCCTCCTCAAGAATCGTTTCTACCTCGGTGAACAAATCGGGGAGGCACCTAAGCTCACCGGACGCGACTCGGTCAACAACCCATTCCGCGAGAACTCCGATATGGATGTACTCGCCCTCGTCGTGGTACCGGTTGAGATGCTGTCGCCATATGTCCTGGAAATCCGGGCATATGGACACGAGGCGATGCACCGCATCGGATTCTGTAACCACCTTCACAGCCTAAATGCCATCGCTAGCGTCGGAGCCACTTCTGAATCGGCCCGAACTTCCTGGCAAGGTGTTGAAGACCCCGGAAGGCCGGAAGCGAACCTGACGGCGATGTTGATCTCGTTAGGGCTCTGAAGCCTGGCCTCTACCAGGTATCGTCATGCGACTACGGATTGCCTAAGACGGCCGCGGACCTCCTTTCTCACTTGGTTGGCATTTGCTGCCGGGCTTCTCGTCGCTGCTACGCTTTGGGGAGTAGACGTCCAGGCGTTTATATGGCCGCCAAGTGCCGAACACATTATTTGGATTCCTGTCGCGGCCTTGTGGCTTGAAATCGGTGCCATCATCGCGGCTCTATTTGTCCGCTACGTCAATGGGCGATCGACGGTTGGGCTGGGTCCGATCGTCGTTGCATGGACTGCAGCAACGGTCCACTTCGCTTTCGTTTGGGTGCTTCTGCCCGGCATCCTCTTCGCACCCTGATGTTCCAGATCCCGCGCCGCTTAGTGCTCGTTCTAATCACAGCGCTCGGCATTGTCAGCGGCGGCGTCGCGATGACAATTTCTGTTGTCAGCCACGTTTACTTGCACGGTCCTCCGTACGCCGAGGCTGCACTGCTGTGGTCCATTCCGGATCCAAGGACGGGAACCGACCCCTCGCTCGGAGAACTGCAGTTCACAGCGGACGAGCTGAACCGCATGCATCAAGGA
>Ga0070706_100006230_pt1 | contig 11282 bp, 9 predicted proteins | sample KBSK5501metaG_FD_65476 | JGI IMG/M metagenome (GOLD analysis project Ga0070706, IMG submission 65476) | Corn, switchgrass and miscanthus rhizosphere microbial communities from Kellogg Biological Station, Michigan, USA - KBS K5-50-1 metaG | ecosystem: Host-associated > Plants > Roots >...
AATCCGGGATTCCCGACTCGAGCGCGAGCAGCGCGCGCTTTCTATCGAGGCCGCCCGCATATCCCGTAAGGCTGCCGTTCGAACCGACAATGCGGTGGCAGGGAACGATGATGCTGATCGGATTCCGCCCGGTTGCAGCGCCTGCGGCGCGCGCGCTGCCCATACATCCCGCGCGGCGCGCAAGCTCGCCGTAGGTGATGGTCTTGCCAAAACTGACCGTGGAGATAGCTTTCCACACCGACCGCTGAAATGGCGTGCCTGCGGGCGCGAGCGCAATCTCGAAGCGCTTGCGCTCGCCGCCGAAGTATTCGGCCAGTTCGCGCTGCGCCTGGCGCAACGGCGCGTGGCGCACATCCCGCCGCCATTCCGGCTCGATCTGCGGATGATATTTCTGGCCGTCGAAGTAGACGCCGCAAAGTCCTTCGGCTCCTGCGACGAGCAGCATCTGCCCATGAGGGCTCTCATAGAAATCGTAGTAGTGCATGGTTACTCCTTTGTCAGTGATTGCCATAGATGCATCACCGCGTACGCGCGCCACGGCCGCCAGGCTTCGCCCGTGGCCAGCACGCGACGCGCCCCGGTCTCGCCGAGCGCCTTCATCACGCCCAGATCCGTATGTGGAAACGCGTCGGGCCATGACAGCGCCCGCATTGCGATGTATTGCGCGGTCCATTCCCCCACGCCTGGCAGCGCGCGCAGCGCGTCGAGCGTCGCCTCGATGTCGGCGTTCGGCATGAGAACGAGGCGTCCGTCCACCACCGCGCGCGCGAGCGCGACGACGGTGCGGGCGCGCGCGCCCGGCATGCCGAGGCGCGCGATGCGTCCCGGTGACAGAGCAGCAACACGCATCGCAGTTGGAAACAGTGTGGTAAGCGAAGCGAATGGGGTCTCGATCGGATCGCCGAATGTCGCGGCGAAGCGGCCCGCAACGGTACGCGCCGCAGCCACCGTTACCTGCTGGCCGAGGATCGCGCGCACCGCCATCTCGAAACCATCGAACGCGCCGGGCACGCGCAAGCCGGGATGGCGCTTTGCCAGTGCGCCCAGCGCCTGCGCCACCTCGGCGGGATGACAAGCGAGGTCCATCAGTGCCTTGACGCGTGAGAGCACCGGCGGCAGCGCCTTGGCGAGCGACGCGGAAACCGCGACGCACAGCGTGGGTTTCTTGGGCGATATCTCAATCGCAATCCAGCCACGATGCTCCTTGCCATCGATCAGGATGCGCACCGTGCGCCGATAACAGCCGCCCTCCACCGCTTCGACGCCGGGGATCGAGCGCGCGCCGAGGAATGCGCTCACCGCAGACCAATCGAAGGGCGGCCGGAAACTCAGTTCGAACCTGAGCGCGTCGCCTGCAGCGGCTAGCGGCGCACCGCTCGGCCGCTGGCCGCGCAGTTGACTAGGTCTGAGCCGGTAGCGCTGTTTGAAGAGCGCGTTGAAACGCCGTACGCTGCCGAATCCGCTCGCAAACGCCACCTCGGTAACCGGCAGCGCGGTATCGGTCAGGAGACGCTTCGCGAGCAGCAGCCGCTGCGTCTGAGCGAATTCCACCGGCGAGACGCCGAACTCGGCGCCGAAAGCGCGGCGCAGGTGCCGGTCGGTAATGCCCAGGCGCACGGCGAGTGTATCCAGTCCATCCTTTTCGAGCGTGCGGTCTTCCATCATGCTCGCGGCGGCCTGGGCCAGGCGCGTCGTCGCATCTACGCTCGCGTTGCCGGGTGCGAGCTCGGGCCGGCAGCGCAGGCACGGCCGGTAGCCGCTCGACTCCGCGGCCGCCGCGCTCGGAAAGAAGCGGCAGTTCTCGCGCTTGGGCGGCTTGACCGTGCAAACCGGCCGGCAATAGATGCGCGTCGACGAGACCGCAACGAAAAAACGGCCGTCAAACCTTGCATCGCGCGCTTTGAGCGCGCGGTAACAGATGCGGGAGTCAAGTAGCATGCGTGCATTATGAGCGTAGCGACCGGCCTTGTCTGGCCGTTTTCGGACATCGCAGCACGGCGACTTCCTCAACCTGGCAGCGCGGTCGTAGATGACAACTTGTGCGCATGGGTGGAATATGCAACCCTTCCGTTGTATCGTTGCGGCATACTTAAAAACGACCTCTCCGAACGCGCTGCAATCAACGCTACGATCAGCGGGAGCTGTCAAGAGTCCCCGCAAACCTGTGGTTTTAAACACTTGGGCACTTTTTCTATAGCCTCGTCAGTCGGCTTGAGATGCAGCTAGCTTCGTCTTTGTATCGAATGCAAATGCTTCCGGCGGTAGCCAAGGCAGGAATAGTCGTGGGCGGCTATGCCGTGGCAGCTCTAGTGGCTTTCTGCGTCGTTTCAATCTACATCAGCCAAACCAGCGGACCCGACAGAGATGCATCCGCAGGAATGTACGCGTTCGGAGACAGTCTTTTCTTCATCGCGGTCTTCGGCATCGTTTCCATCATTCCAACCGCGATGGCACTCGTCTTCCTGAGGCAAAGCCGGACCTTCTGGCTTGCCTGTTCCATTGCCGGGCTCGCTGTGGCGAGCACAAGTCTCGTAGTCGTTGCGGTCACAGTGTTCGCCCCACAAAGCACCAGTGTTTGGGCAATGCTGGCATTCCCCAGAATCTTCCTGTCACCGTTTCTTGCTGCGGCGTTTGGTTTGTCGGCTCTGATCGCCCCGGAGGCACGGTTCCGCTGGTGTTTGTTCGGCGCGGCGAGCGCCGAGGGCATTAGCAGCGTCTATGGTTTCGCGCACTGGTTTGCTCCGTTGTTCTTCCATTAGCAGGCTGATGCAGAACCCGCTGGGAGCCGCGTTTGCACGAAAAGTGCTCAGATGCAAGGCGCGCGACGAAGGTCGAACGCTCGTTCTGTTCGACGAGGCGCGCAACGCCGCAGCTGGGCACTTTTCGTGCAAACCCTTCGGGGCGGTGCTTGGCGGGGCCCGCCGCAGCGGCCGCGCCAAGGCAACGGCGCAGCGTCGCGCATCTCACCCCGCCAAGCATCGCCGCGGCCCCATGGGGTTATGCATCAGCCTGCCAGGAGACGGGAATGCGGTTTTACTGCAATTCTGCTAAACTGTGAACATGAAAACCACGGTCACCATTACGAGCCGCGGCGTGGTCACGCTGCCGGCCAAGTTGCGCCAGGCGCTCGGACTGAGGGCCGAAGATCAACTGATTGCCGAGACGGTACCCGAGGGCCTGCTGCTACGCCCTGCGGTTACGCTGCCCATCGAGCTTTACACGCCCTCGCGCGAACGCGAGTTCGACCAAGCCGAGGCTGATCTCGCCACTCTCATCGCGGGCAAACGGCGAAGCAGGAAGAAAGCGGCCAAAGCAAGACGCTAGACGGCGCCTCGCTTATGCGGATTTTCCTTGATGCGAACGTACTGTTTTCCGCGGCAAAGTCCGATGGAGCGGTGCGTATGATGGTGCGCCGGCTTCTGGACGCAGGTCACGAATGCGTGGCCGATGAATACGTCGTGACCGAGGCGCGCCGCAACCTTGCAGCCAAGGGGCCCGAAGCGCTGACAGCACTCGATGTGCTGCTTGTGGAGGTGAACGTCAGCAAAGCGCGCGCGCCGAGCATGACTTTGAAAGAGGCAAATTGGCTGCCCGAGAAAGACCAGCCTGTACTCTACGCGGCCATGCGGTTGAAATGCGCGGCGCTCGTCACCGGCGACCGCACGCATTTCGGCGCGGCTTACGGCAAGTCGTTTGGCGGCGTGACGATACATTCGCCGCGTTCGCTGGCCGAGGCACTCTTGTATTGACGTTCGGGCCCATGGTATGCAACCTTTGCACGACGGGAAAATAGTATGAGCAGCAGGCTATTTTCCAAGCATCAGGCGATAACGCAACCTTCAATAGAACGTGGAGCATGAAATGCCTGCAATAGAAAACGAAATAAGGATACTTTCACCGACCGGCGTCTGCGGATCGGGCTTTATCGAAAGCTCGTTCGAGAAAGCGCTGAGTCAGAAACCGGATTTTATCGGTTGCGATGCGGGTTCGACCGACCCGGGCCCGTCATATCTCGGCTCGGGCAAGACCGCTTTCCCGAAAGACGCGATACGCCGCGATCTCAAGCTCATGCTGCTCGGCGCGCGGCGGCTCGGCATACCACTGCTGATCGGGTCTGCCGGCACCGCGGGCGCCGATGTGCAACTCGATTTCTTTTACGCGCTTGTCAAGGAAATCGCGGCGACCGAAAAATTGAAATTCAAGCTTGCGCTAATCCATTCTGAACAGAAAAAACCGTATCTGACGCAGAAGCTGCGCGAAGGTCGCATCAAACCGCTGCATCCGGCGCCGGAATTCAATCAGGCAACGATCGACCGCAGCGAGCACATCGTAGGGATGATGGGAGCCGAACCCTTCATGCGCGCGCTCGAGGCTGGCGCTGAAGTGATCGTTGCCGGCCGCGCCAGCGATACCGCCATATTCGCGGCCATGCCCGTGATGCGCGGCTTTCCCGAAGGCATCGCGTGGCACGCCGCCAAAATTCTTGAATGCGGAGCCGCGGCCGTCGTAAATCGCAAGACGCCCGACTGCATGTTCGCATGGGTGCGCAAAGATCACTTTGTGGTCGAAGCGCCCGACGCACAGCTTACGTGCACCCCTCAGAGCATCGCCTCGCACAGCCTCTACGAAAACGCGGACCCTTTCAAGCTCATTGAATGCTCGGGAACGCTCGATCTGACGAACTCGCGCTACGAGGCGATCAGCAGCACGGCGGTCAAGGTATCCAGCAGCGAATTTCTGCCCGCGCAGCGCTACACCGTGAAACTCGAAGGCGCCGAGAAGGTTGGATATCAGAGCATCCTGATCGGTTCGGTACGCGACCCTTTCATCATCCGCCAGATCGACGACTGGACTGCGCGGCTCAGCGAAAAAATCCGCGCCCGCGTCCAAATGGTTTTCGGTGACCGTCTCGCGGCAGGGGATTATTTGTTTCATATCAGGATCTATGGGAAGAACGGCACGATGGGTCCGCTCGAACCGGTCAAGGAAATCCGCTCGCATGAGCTGTGCCTCGTATTCGAGGTGACGGCGCCGACGCAGGAGATCGCGAGCACTATCGCCGGTATCACGCGCCATCAGGCGCTGCACCTGCCGATACCCGAATGGAGCGGACTCATCACGGCGCTGGCGTGCCCGTATAATCATCTCGACCGCGGCGCCGTCTACCGTTTCAACGTCAACCATGTCGTCGAACCTGACGATCCTTGCGAAATGTTCCCGATGGATTTGATTGCCGTCGACGGGACCACTCACCGGAAGCTCGCCGCATGACCGCGCTCGCAGAATTGTCCCGCTTGATCCGCAGCAAGAACGCAGGGCCGTTCGAGCTGACCTTCGACATCATGTTCGACGACGCGGCGACGTACGAACGCGTCAAACGCTCGGGTGCAGTCAGCCGCGAGGCCGTGGCCGCGCGCTACGGCGTTGCAGTCGAGGACGTCAAATTCTTTTTCTGCGATCACGCCTATGCGATCAAGGCTTCGATTCCGCGCCCGTATTTTCAAGGCGATCCGCGTGACAGCGACGGACACGGCGGCCAGCAGTATGCGCCGCTGATGGATATCGAGATTCCATAGCCGCTGGGCGGTTGCGTCGATCATCGCGGATAGAATTAGAAACAAACGCCGCGTTGGCTTAAGAACGAACAGAGGAATCGAATGTCGACTGGAAGGACCTTAACGATCTGCAGCGCCGCACTTGCGATGCTGTTCGCGAGCCACGCCACGGCGCAGCCTTACCCGACCAAGCCCATACGATTGATCGTTCCATTCGCACCAGGCGGGGGCACCGACATCACGGCGCGCGCAATCGCGCTCAAGCTGACTGAAGCGTGGGGACAAACGGTGGTTCCTGATAACCGCACGGGCGCCAACGGCACCATCGGCGTCGACATCGCCGCCAAATCAGCGCCTGATGGTTATACGCTGACGATGATTTCCTCGAGCCATTCCGTTAATGTGAGCCTGTACAAGAAGCTGCCGTACGATTTGATCAGGGATCTTTCCCCTATTACGCAGGCGACGACTCAACCGTATGCGCTGGTCGTGCATCCATCGGTGCCGGCAAAATCAGTCAAGGAACTGATAGCGCTTGCCAAGGCGAAGCCCGGAACGCTCAACTACGGCTCGTCGGGCACTGGCGGCTTGAGTCATTTGTCGGGCGCGTTGTTTTCGTCGCTCGCCGGCATCACCATCACGCACATCCCGTACAAAGGCGGCGCGCCTGCGATGACCGACGTGATTGCCGGGCAAATCCAGATGCTGTTTTCGACAATACTGCAATCTCACGCGCACATTAAGGCAGGCCGGTTGCGGCCGCTTGCCGTCACGACGGTCAAACGCTCGGCGGCCGCGCCGGAGCTGCCGACGATGCGCGAAGCCGGCGCGCCGGGCTACGAAGTCGCCGGCTGGTATGGAATCCTCGCGCCGGCGAAGACTCCGCAGCCGATCATCACCAAGCTCAACCAGGAAATCGTGCGCATCCTGCATACGGATGAGCTCAAAGACCGGCTTTCGGCAGACGGCTCGGAACCGGTCGGCAACACGCCCGAGCAATTCGGCGCGCACATCAAATCAGAAGTGGCAAAATGGAGCAAAGTCGTCAAAGAAGCCGGAATACGCGCCGAATAATTGCGCACTCTTATTGGAGGCCATCATGCCGTTTGCTCTCGATCTCGCGAAACGCATCAACGCAGTGCGCTATGAAAATCTGCCGCCGCAGGCCGTGCACTGGGCCAAGGTCGGCATCCTCGACACCGTCGGCGTCACGATCGCCGGAAACAGCGATCCATCCGCGCGCATCGTCGCAGGGACGCTGGGCTCCGCCACCGGACCCGCGCGTGTGTTCGGCGACGACAAACGCGTGGGCGCGCTCGATGCCGCGCTCATCAACGGTACCGCCTCGCACGCGCTCGATTTCGACGACTGCAACAATACCCTCGGCGGCCATCCGTCGGCGCCCATCCTGCCCGCGCTGTTTGCATTGACGGATGAGTATGGCGCCAACGGCCGCGACTTCATCGCCGCCTACGTCGCCGGTTTCGAGACCGAAACCAAGATTTCGCTCGGCGTCAATTTCTACCAGTACACGCGCGGCTGGCACCCGACGACGACGATCGGCGTGTTCGGCGCTGCCGCGGCGTGCGCGCGCCTGCTCGGGCTCGATGACGAGCAAACCGCGACCGCACTTGCGATTGCGGCGTCGCTCGCTGCAGGCGTCAAATCCAATTTTGGCACCATGACTAAACCGCTGCACGTCGGTCATTGCGCGCGTAGCGGGCTATTCGCGGCGTTGCTCGCACGCGACGGTTTTACCGCGAGCCCCGTGGCGTTCGAGCACAAACAGGGTTATTTCGAAGTATTCAACGGCGCGGGCAATTACGACATGGAGAAAATTCTGCCGGCGTGGGGAAAACCGTGGGACATCGTCGAGCCCGGGATCGCAATCAAGCAGTATCCCTGCTGCGGCAGCACGCACCCGGCGATCGACGCGATGCTGATGCTCGTGCGCGAACACGATCTCAAGCCCGAGCAGGTCGAGCGCGTCGATTCGTGGACGCACAAGCGCCGGCTCGAACATACCAACCGCCCTGACCCGCAAAGCACCTTCGATGCCAAATTCAGCGTCCAATACTGCTTGGCGCGTGCGCTTTCAGAGCGCAAGGTGGTGACCGGACATTTCGAGGGCGACAGCTACCGCGACCCGGCGATCCGCAGCGTGCTCGCGCGCGTGCACGCAGCACCGTACACCACGGTGCAATTCCCGGAAGACAATCATTTCGGCGCCGAGATCAAAGTCACGCTGCGCGACGGCACCGTGCTCGCGCAGAAAGTCGACCAGCCTTTCGGCCGCACGTCCCACAACCCGCTGCCGCCGGCGCTGCTCAAGGAAAAATTCGCCAACTGCGCGCTAAGCGCACTACCCCAAGAGCGCGTCGAAGAGCTCTACACCGCGATTCAGACGCTCGAAAAAACCGGCGACGTGCGCGAACTGACTGCGCTGACCGTGCCACAACCCAAAAGCAGCGCGCGGCCGGCCGTAGTGGCGCGCGCTTAATTCGGCGCGGCGACCGCAGCCAGAGTGCGGCGCCCAGGCCGCAACCCGCGCACTTCGAAGCGCACGCGGTCGAGTTCCTTTCCGGCTTTATCCACCAGCATAATTTGCCGGACGCCCGGCTGCGGCAGCCACAAGTACGGCGCATCTGCGCGCACGCGATTGCCGTCATCGAGAACAAATTGCGCGCCCTTCCGCACACCGCGTGCGGTCAGCGCAATCCGCTGCCGTTCGCGTGGAATATCGGGATCGATTGCGTAGATCGCTCCGCTGGCGGGCGCATGTATGCGCGGCCGGCCGGCAACCGTTTCCACCGCCGTCACATTCGCAGTTTCGGTACCGGCGAGAAACCATTCGTCGCGCGCGGGTTCGAGTCCTCCGGCATACGCGACGTGCTGGTGCACGAGACCGGCGGGCGGCGGCAGGCGCGACGGTGCACGGCCTTCCTGGAGGAAGTCCATCACTTCCCGCCATACCGGTGCGGCTCCCGCTACGCCCGATACGTCGTGCATGGCATCGCCTGAAAAATTGCCGACCCACACCCCGACGGTGTAGTGGTCGGTATAGCCTATCGCCCAGTTGTCGCGCATGTCCTTGCTCGTGCCAGTCTTCACGCTCGCCGGATAACGCGTCGCGAGCGGGCTCGCGAGGCCGAATGTCAGCGCACGCGCGGCGGCATCGGCAAGAATATCGCTGACGATGAACGCCGTGTCCGCGGCCATCACCTGAGCGGAAACCTCTGCGCTGCCACCGTTGGCGGGCGTCGTGCGGACCGGTCCGACGCGCCCGCCGTTCGCAAGCGCGCGATAGGCATTCGTGAGCTGGGCGAGCGTTACGTCCGCGCCGCCGAGCGCGAGCGCGAAGCCGTAGTGATCGGCATCGTGGTCGAGCGTGTCGAGACCGAGCGCCTTCAGCCGGCGGTAGAACGGCTCATAGCCGACGAGCGTCAGCGTGCGCACCGCGGGCACGTTGAGCGACGAAGCCAGTGCTTCGCGCAGAGAGACCTGCCCCTTGAAGCTGTGATCGTAGTTTTGCGGCACGTAAAGGCCGGCGGGCGTGGTCACCGCGAGCGGCGTATCGTCGAGGATAGACGCCGCGGTCAACAGCCGGCGCTCGAGCGCGAGCGCATACAGGAATGGCTTCAATGTCGAGCCCGCCTGGCGCGGCGCGACGACGCCGTCCACTTCGTAAGCGCGCGACAACTCGCCGCTCGAGCCGATCCACGCGAGCACCTCGCCCGTCGCGTTATCGAGCACGATCAGCGCCCCGTCCTCCACATTGCGGCCCTCGAGCTCGCGCAGATGTCGCTGCAGCGTCTCGGCCGCGTAGCGCTGCACCCGCGCATCGAGCGTGCTGACGAGGCGCTCGCCGGGACGCGTCAGGAGTTTGCGCGCAAGATGCGGCGCGTCGCCCTCGATCTGCGATCGCATCTGTCCCGCTCGCAACCCGTTTGCGGCGAGTACCTTCGCCGCGAGGCACGCGCGCTCATCGCTCCCGAGGACCGCGCACGCGCGGCGGGCGACTCGCGTCCACGATGAATTCGGCGCGCGCACGAGACTCGCGAGCAGTGCGCTTTCAACGCGGTCAAGACCGCTCGCGCGTTTGCCGAGCAGCGCGCGCGAAGCCGCATCCACGCCTTCGACCTCGCCTCGAAACGGCGTCAGATTGAGCCACGCTTCGAGTATCTGCTGCTTGCTCCAGGCGCGCTCGAGCGCCGCCGCCTGGCGCATTTGCCGCCATTTGTCGACGCGATCGCGCCGGCCTCCGGTTTCGAGCTCGGGATGCAGATAGGCGGCGAGCTGCATAGTCAGCGTGCTGCCGCCGCGCCGTTCTCCTGCGGCCGTTTGTTTGACCGCGCTCAACATCGCCAGCCAGTCGACGCCGCGATGCGCGCTGAAGCGTTTGTCTTCGGATGCCAGCACCGCCGCGACCAGCGCGGGGGAGACGTCATCTGCAGTCACCCAATCGCCGCGGCGGCGCTCGCGGTCGATACGCACGCGCGACAGTGGTTCGCCGTTACGGTCGAGCAGCCACGCATCCGATGCGCGCCAGCTGTCGCGCACCGCGACAAAATCGGCGACCGGGAACGGCGCGACCGCGAGCGACACGGTAAATACGGCAAACGCGGCTGCCGCGATGCCAATGACGCCGAGTGCGGCGTATACGAGTCTGCGCTTCATGGTTTCACCGCAACGGGCGTGTTCGGCACTTCGGCGAACATTTCCGGCGAGTACATCGCTTCGACCCGCGTCGCCGGCAGATCGAACCGTCCGGGGTTATTCAAACGCACCGTGTATTCGATTTTGAAGCGCCCCTTGGGCACGAATTCGTAATACGCGCGGTACGCTTCATACGTGCGCTCGACGAAGGCCGGCCACGCCCAGCCCCCGCGTTTTTCGCCCTGCGTGAGCGAACCCGCATCGCGGCCAAGGCCTGAACCGAGAATCGCCGCGCCGCTCGGGATCGGATCGTCGATTACGACCCACGTCATGTCGGTCTGCGCGTCGATGTCGAGCGTCACGCGATACACGTCGCCGCGCGTATAGCCTGACGCATCCTTCTGCTCGATCGGCGTAACCGTACGCGTGATGGCGTAACCGGTTGCGAGCGGCGCTTTAAGCGGCATTGCCGCGCGCGACTGCACGATCGCCCACGGCGCGCCGCCGCCGCTATACGCGAGACGCAGGGTCTGACTCCCCGCCGGCCACTCGAAATCGCGCGACTGCTTCGCCGCGCCGACCTTAACCTTCTCGGATTTGCCGGCGAGCGACGCGACGGCATTGCCGGTTGCGGGAACTTTCTCGAAGGCGTGCGCGAAATGCGCGATCGCGACTGTTCCCCACGCGTTGGCAACCGTGGTCCCCCACTGTCCGCGTTTCTGCCGCGACAGCGCGCCGCGCACCATGCGCCCGACGTCCTCGCGCCAGTCCTGCTGGTCCAGCACCGTCAGCAGCGCGCGATTGGCATTCACGTCCGCCGAAACCATCAGCCACCACAGCGCATCGCTGCGCTCGGTCGAGAAAGTCATCACGGTGCCCTGGAAATTGAGCCTGCCGCGCAGCAGGCCGAACGCTTCCCTGAGGCGTTCGTCGCGGCGCGGAACATCATGCACGCGCTTCAATATGCCGATCCAGTCGATCAACGCCGAGGTCGGCCACAGCGCCGGATCGATCGTAATCGAGTCGAGCATTGCGGGCTTGGCGCGGTCGTGCCGAGCCAGCGCTTCGATC
>Ga0070706_100006231_pt1 | contig 11282 bp, 10 predicted proteins | sample KBSK5501metaG_FD_65476 | JGI IMG/M metagenome (GOLD analysis project Ga0070706, IMG submission 65476) | Corn, switchgrass and miscanthus rhizosphere microbial communities from Kellogg Biological Station, Michigan, USA - KBS K5-50-1 metaG | ecosystem: Host-associated > Plants > Roots >...
CTAGAGGCTGAAGGGATGTTCGACGCCGCTCGAAAAAGAAAACTACCTCGGTTTCCCAGAAGGATTGCGCTGGTAACTTCGCCGACCGGCGCTGCGCTGCAGGACATGCTCAATATTCTTCGACGTCGGAGCCCTTGGGTTCGGATCCTGATTTGTCCGGTGCGCGTACAAGGAGAAGGCGCCTCCCGCGAGATTGCGGCCCGGATCAATGAAGTCAGCCGGCGCGCGGAGGAGTTGGCGATTGATCTGATGGTTGTCGGCCGTGGCGGCGGCAGCCTTGAAGACCTTTGGGAATTCAATGAAGAAATTGTCGCGCGCGCTATTCATCGATCCCGGATCCCGGTGGTGTCCGCTGTTGGACACGAGATCGATTTCACAATCGCCGATTTTGTGGCGGATCTGCGGGCGCCGACACCGAGTGCAGCCGCAGAGCTGGTAGCTCCTGACGTCTTGTCGCTGACCGGTGACGTCCTGGCTTTCCGCGGAAAAATGCAGCGGCTGTTAACGCAAGCAGTCGAGCTCAGAAAGCTGCGGATGCAGAGAGTGTTTGGCTATTTCAGAGAACCAGAGCGGATCCTGATCAACCGGCGGCAGTTCGTGGACAGCGCTGAACAGCGGCTCCTTCTCGTACGCAAGAATCTCTTTGAGCAGTACCATGTCCGTTTGCGCCACGCGTTTCTGGTTCTTTCCGCGTTCCGTCCGGAGCAACGAATTCAGGCTTGCCGCAAAGATTTGATGCGCACCGAAGAGCGAATGCGCAAAGCAATCGCTGCCCGCCTGGAACGGCAGCGGAACCGAGTGGTGGAGCTGACCAAAGCAGTTCGATTGCTCGGGCCGCAGCAGACACTCGAGCGCGGCTACTCGATTACCCAAGATCTCCATGGAAATTTGATCCGGAGCCGAACCGAGGTACAGCTGGGTTCAAGGGTTCGAACCCGGTTGTCCGATGGATCGATTGGGTCGGAGGTTACCGACATTCAGGAGTCGAACGGTTAAGAACCCGAGTTTGGATCGCGATCTTATTCGTCACCACGAAAGGCGACGGTCGTTTCGACCGAACGTCTAACGCATGCTTGTTCGGCTCTCTTGGAGATCCGGAGCAAGACGCAAAACGCGGGCTAGGCCTGTTCCGGCCTTTTTATTTCGGGATGAGCGAGTCCCTGGCTGACCAGAAATTCTTCTGCATCGACAACCTGATCGAAGCAGTCGGCACAGAAGGGGCCGTTCAGGCCATCGTCCCACATCTCTAGCAGTCTCCATTGACCGCAGACGGTGCAGCGGCCGAGGCCAGGATCCAGCGATCTCCGTATTGAGGTATTCATAACTTGCGGGTGATTCCTCTTCAGCACCTTATCGACATTTCGTTGAGGTCCTGAACACAACAATTCACAGCACTTTTTGTGCCATCACCATTCGTCAGTGCGATGGCCCCGGTCCCGGGCAATTGTCTACCGCGCAGCACCACCCAATCCCTATCTCAGGAAAACGTATTCCCATCTTCGCACTGCTCTACTCAACGAGGTGCTTGTTTTGAAGCTTTCCCAACCTGTTGTTCCAGTGAGCGGGCGAGTCGCACGAAAGGCAGGCCAAGTGCGAGATACAAGAACGCTATCAATAGACCGGTGCCAAAATAGTCGAAGGTCTCGGTGGCCAGTCGATGGTACGCGCCGGTCAACTCCAGCATCGTGATCGCCGAAACCAGCGACGAATCCTTGAGCAGCGCGATGAAGTCGTTCGTCAATGGCGGCAGGATGAACCGGATCGCTTGTGGGAGAATCACCAAACGGAGTGCGCGACCTTGGGTCAGGCCCAAAGCGTACGCAGCTTCCCATTGACCGGCCGGCACTGACATCAAGCCGGCCCGATAGTTCTCAGCTTCCGAAGCGGCGTAGTTCAATCCCAGGCCAAGGACACTGGCGACGAAAGGGGACAATCGAATACCAATAATCGGAAGACCATAAAATATGAACAAAAGTTGAATCAGCAGCGGTGTTCCGCGGACCAGCTCGATATATGCGGTGGCAAACCAGCGCGCTGGTAACGGTCCAAAGACGCGACAGGTCGCGAGTACGAAGCCAACCACGATTGCCACCGCCATTGCGGTCACTGACACGGTTATTGTAAGAATCGCAGCGTGGCGAAGCAGTCGCCATGCACCGGCATAGACACGCAGATGCGACCAAAAATGGGACTGCGTTCCCTCGGTACGGATGAATGCTTGATACTCAGTATCCGAACGTGACGGTGCGGCGGGTTGACGAAAGGCTTCTGCAACGTTTTCGGTCCAGAGGCCCCAGCGCGAAAGGATATCTCGTAGCTCGCCACTGGAGATCAGATCGCGTAACGCCCGGTTGATCTCCATCTCAAGTACGGTGTTGCTTCTGTCTATCGCGATGCCGTAGCTCACGCGCCCAAAAGGCGGTCCGGTCAGCTCCAAAACCGGGTAGGGCGTGGAATAATATTTAGCGATTGGGTAATCAAGCAGCACACCATCAAGGCGTCCGTTGACTACATCTTGGTAGGCGCTGACTTCCTGATCGTAGACTTTGGTGACCACACCAGCTGTACTTTCCAGCATTCGTAGCGCGGCGGTCTGATCGAGAGTGCCAATCCGTTTGCCTCGAAGCTGGTCGAGCGAAGTTATCGGCGGATGGCCACGGCGGCTCACCAATTGCTCAAATGTGATGTAATAAGGAATACTGAAGCTGACCTCCTGAGCTTTCTCGGGCGTGATCTCGATCCCGCAAATTACGCAGTCGTAGAGCCCTCGCTGCAGGCCCGGGATCAATCCATTCCAATCGTTCTGCACAAACTCTGTGCGGCGTCCAAGACGCCGCCCAATCGCATTGATAATTTCGTGCTCGAAGCCAGTGAGCGTTTCGCTCGAATTAAAGAACGTGTAAGGAGCGTTGCTATTAGGATCAGCCGCCCAACGAAGGACGGGTTCGCCATATCCCCTTGCGGCGATCAACACTAATAAGAAAGTGGTTAACCGGATCACGCCGGACTTTTTAACAAGCTCGCGGTCGTGTCTCGATCACGAAATCGCTGAACCCCGGAACCCGAACCCCGGAACCCGAACCCCGGAACCCGGAACCCCAAACGCTACTGGTACGGATGCCTTTTCAACGCGATCGTCGCCAACGGCGGAAGTGTCAAAGATAATGAATGCGACCGGCCTTGCCACGGGATCGCGTCGGCGTGTATTCCCCCGTAGTTTCCGACATTGCTGCCCCCGTAGGTCTCGGCATCGGTGTTCAGGATCTCTTCGTACCAACCTTCGCCTGGCGCCCCGACGCGATAGGCATGTCTTGGGATCGGAGTCGCGTTAACGACCACGATAACTGCGGAACCCGATTCAGAACGCCGTAGAAAAGTCAATACGCTGTTATCTGAATCATGAAAATCGATCCATTCAAACCCGGCATAGCTGTCGTCGTTCTGCGAGAAAGCAGGATCGTTCCGGTAAAGATAATTGAGATGTTGAACGAGCCGTCGAACGCCGGCGTGTTGCGGATACTCAAGCAGATTCCAGTCGATGCTCTGGTCGTGATTCCATTCTTTCCATTGAGCGATCTCGCCTCCCATGAACAATAGCTTCTTGCCGGGATGCGCGTACATCCATGCATAGAACAGCCTGAGATTGGCAAATTTTTGCCATGGATCACCCGGCATCTTGTTCAAGAGAGACCCCTTGCCGTGGACGACCTCATCGTGGCTCAGGACCAGCACAAAATGTTCATGGAAAGCATAAACTAACGAGAATGTGGCTTCTCCTTGATGAAAGCGCCGGTGAATCGGTTCGCGGCTCATGTACTGCAGAAAATCGTGCATCCAGCCCATGTTCCATTTGAAGCCGAATCCGAGCCCGCCGAGATAAGTCGGCCGCGAAACTCCCGGCCATGCAGTTGATTCCTCGGCAATGGTGAGGATTCCAGGGAAACGCTCGTAGCAGACCTCGTTAAAGCGTTTCATAAAATAGATCGCGTCCAGATTCTCGCGGCCGCCGTGCGGGTTCGGTACCCATTCGCCTTCCTTCCGCGAATAATCGAGGTAAAGCATTGAAGCGACAGCATCGACTCGGAGACCGTCGATGTGGAATCGGTCCAGCCAATAGAGGCCGTTCGCGACGAGGAAGTTTCGCACTTCGTTGCGCCCGTAGTTAAAGATCAGCGTTCCCCAGTCGCGGTGTTCTCCCTGCCGGGGATCGGCGTGCTCGTAGAGAGACGTTCCGTCAAACTGCGCCAGGCCATGGATATCCTTCGGGAAATGTCCAGGCACCCAATCGAGAATGACTCCGATCCCGTTTTCATGAAACCGGTTGATAAGGTGCCGGAATTCGTCGGGGTTTCCGAACCGGCTTGTTGGCGCGAAATACCCGGTCACCTGGTATCCCCAGGAACCGTCAAACGGATGCTCTGCGACCGGCAAAAGCTCGACATGGGTATAGCCCATTTCTTTCACGTAAGGAACCAGCTTGTCGGCAAACTCCAGATAACTCAGGTATCGATTGTTTTCTTCTGGAACCCTGGCCCAGGAGCCGAGATGGACTTCGTAAATGCTGATTGGCTGCTTGTGCCATTGCTGGGCTTTGCGTTTTTCCATCCAGCCATCGTCGTTCCAGCGGAACCGATCGACGTCGAAAACCATTGATGCCGTCTGGATGCCGTGCTGGCCATAGAAAGCAAATGGATCGCTCTTCAGCACGATTTGCCCGTGAGCATTTCGCACTTCGAATTTGTAATGGGCGCCTTCACCGACGCCTGGAACAAAGATTTCCCATATACCCGATTCAATCCGCTTGCGCATCGGATGGGTGCGCCCGTCCCAGCCGTTGAAGTCGCCGACAACGCTGACTCGTTGAGCATTTGGAGCCCAGACCGCAAACGTTACGCCATGATGGCGGTTGATCTCGGCCAGATGCGCGCCAAGTTTTTGGTAAATCTCGTAGTGGTTCCCTTCCCGAAACAGGTGCATATCCAACTCGCCAAGGATCGGCCCGTAGGAGTAGGGGTCGCTGATTTCGAGCGTTTCACCGGACCATCGAGTGATTCGTAGAAGATAGTCGAACTCAGCTACGTCCCCGAGTTGCGCCTCAAAGATTCCCTCTTCGGTAACGCGGCCCGCCGGGAATACCCGTTCCGGTTGGTTGCGATCAACAACTGCCAGCTCCTTTGCATCCGGACGAAACGCCCTTACGACGAATTGACGGTCGACTTTGCGCGGTCCCAATACTCCAAACGGATCGTCATGCTGACCACGCAACAATTGTTCGATATCGTGAGATGAAATCGTAGCATTCATATTGAGGGCTCCTGCAACAGGGGTTCTATCTTTTCGACATAAACACGTTCGGCAGAATTTTTGCGCAACAGCTGTTTGCGCCCTTGAAAGCCAGGGTCTTGTTCGAGCGCGGTACGAATTCTACTAGCAATATTTCGAGGAGAGTCGCGCAGGTCAAATAAGTGTGTGCCGGAATGTGCAATCGATTTGAGCGGTTCAATGTTCGAACAAAAGATCGGTAATCGAAACGCCGCTGCCTCCAGCAACGGAAGCCCGAATCCTTCCTGGCGGGAAGGGTAGAGAACCGCGTCTGCGACCGCGTAAAGACTTCGGAGATGCGGTTCGTCCACTGCGAACGATTCATTCACCCAGGTGACGAGCTCGGTGATCCGCAGTTCAGCAGCCAGTTGCTTTAGTGCAGCCAGATGCTCGGTGGCTGTGCGGTTATAAAGGTTAGACGCTCCGGATATCAGTAAATGCACCGATTGGCCGAGGTCACGAAGAGCGGATACAATCTGAAGCGCGAACCCGATGTTCTTGCGTTCGAGAATTCTTGTTGGAAAGAACAGAATCATTGAATTCGGCAGATCCTTGTCGACCAGGTTAGTGACTTCGGACGAAATGCCCCAGATACCGGCAAAGTCCAACGCGTTTGGAACCACGGCATCGACTTCGAAGCCAGTCATCGATTTGAACTCTAACGCTCGGTTATCCGAGACCGTCACGTACTTCACCGTTTGATGCCGCTCACGGATTGAACTGAAAACTCGGCGTTGAGATATTTGGTAGTCCGGGTTGATGGCTGCGAGGTCATGGGTCCAGGCGATCACTTTCATTCCGCGGTCCGCGAGCGCCCCAAGAGCCTGGGTTGCGGCGAGATTGAACGGCATCGTGAACATATTGTGAACGATGGTCCAGTCGAAACTCTGGAGAATCTTTCCAAGTGACTTATCCAATGCGTTTACCAATTTGAAATACGCCTCGCCCGGGTTCCCGTTGTAAGCTTCTTCTTGTGAAGCAGTCACGATAGGATTACGCCAATCCAGCTCAGGAATCACCCTGGTTGGCACATCCGGGCTGAACGTGCTGCCCATGCCGCACAAGATCGTTACGGAATGGCGATGGCGTGTCATCAGCTGCGCGTGCTGGCGAATCACTGTCTCAACGCCGCCGATCACTGGCCAAGAGCTGTAGTGGATGATTGCGATTCGCATGCACAGACACGCGCTTTCAGCGCGTGGTTAACTGTCTTCCGTCGTCGATCGTCTACCGTCTACCGTTGGAAGCTGCTCTAAAGCAAACGTTTATTGTGTTGTTTTGCGAAAGGAATGTCGCAGACTTCGACTTGAAACGCAGACAAACTGATTTACTGTCGAGACTCTCAGAAAGCCAGGGTAGCTCAGTGGTAGAGCAGGGGACTCATAAGCCCTTGGTCGGGAGTTCAAATCTCCCCCCTGGCATGGGCAACGCCGGCAACGAGCGAGATCGCCGGGATCGGAAGCTGGATAACGATAAAAGGGTTATTTTCGTTTTGCCACTCCGCTCGCTCGATCCCGCTCGATCAATCAATAGGGGAATCCTATGATATACTAGTAAGAATTGTTTTTTGTTCAGATTAGAACATTTGTACCGTCAAAAGTGGTGTGAATAAGAACTTTTTCCTTGAGACAAAAGGGTTACGAACTTTTGTTCAAACGGCCGGTCGCGGGACGCCGATCGTTTTTATTCACGGCGCCTTGCTCAATTCCGATCTCTGGCAAGGCCAACTTGAAACGCTTTCTCATCAGTTTCAATGCATTGCGTATGATCTGCGCGGCCACGGAAGATCGGGCAAGACGCCTCTCAAGCGCTATTCTGTGGCTCTTTTTGCAAGAGATTTGCTTGCAATTCTGGACGCCCTTCGGATCGAAAAACCGATTTTATGTGGATTGTCACTTGGCGGCATGATCGCCCAAACGTTTGCAGCGCGATATCCGCATCGAGTTCGAGGGCTTATTCTTTGCGACACAGCAATCTCGACTCGCTATCATCTCTTGGACCGGCTGATTAGTGAATTTGTTGGGATCGTAACTCCATCTGCTGTCAATCTGCTTGGGACTAAGCGACTGCGGTTCTTTACTCAGTTCATGAACGGGCATCGCAAGTGGGCATCACAAACCGAAGAAGGTGTGCAGTTCGCTGAGAGAGCGATTTCGATGATCGAGCCTGCCGAGGTGGTCAAGATAATCAACGCTGTCCGTACCTTTCACAGCGTCATTCTTCGCCGGCCGCCGGTCCCTGTATTGATGATTAACGGAGAGGAAGACTCGCCACTAATTTTGCGACAGGCTACAATGCTGCAGCGCGTTTATCCCGGATCGAGCTATCGGTTGATTCCTGGCGCGGGGCACCTGTCGAATATTGACAAGCCCGAGGTGTTTCACGCTGCGGTGTCAGATTTTTTGGGGAAGGAACGTCTGTTTGCGGAGCCGGTATTCACTTTCTCCATTTTTGGTTTTCGGTTTTCATTCCCCAGGTTGCGATTGGGGACACCGGTACGAGCCGCGAAAGTGCGTATGCCATCGCGGGAAGGGTCTCTGGCCGCACAATGAGGTGAAACGCCGGGATCCCCGTGAAGGATCCGTGGACACCATCGTAGCAGAGCGCTGTAGGAAGAGCGCTGTAGGGCGGCAGGCCATGCCGCCCTACGGCGCTTCCAGCGGCAAAACGGTGGACGGTGGACGTCGACCGTAGACGGTTAACATCGGCCCTGAAAGGGCCGATCGGCCAAAAGCGCAACCCCAAAAGCCTTCGGAGTTGCGCCTGAGCGTGCTTCCGTTTCTGAAGATCTATCTACGCCAATCCCGGGGTTCGCCGGTTGAGGGATCAAGAATCAGGCGGCGATGCCGCGGATGATCGTCGTCCCGGTCGCTGAAATCGAACATGTTCAGGAGCGATCCTGCCAATTCATCAAAGGAGCCATTGCCAATACGTCCAAGGTTCCAATTGTCTTCGATGAATCCGATAATCGAGCTCTGATCGGTGATTGTGTGATCGACGTAGTTCTTTTTCGCGAAAGGCGAAATAACCACCAGCGGCAATCGCGGTCCATATCCAGCTCTTCCTTGATATCCAGCGAGTGGCGGATTTGTTCCAGCCTGGCCGGGGCCCGTTAACGCATCGAATTGAGTCTGGGAATGGTTCACCAGCGGTGGCATGACGTGGTCATACCAACCATCAGAATCATCCCAAGCGATAATAATCGCGGTGTCCCGCCAGAATGGCGATTCCATAAGCCGATTGATTGTGTTAACCAGAAACTCCTGCTCCAGCAACGGATCAGAGTAGCCGGCATGGCCGTCCTGGTAGCCAGGAGCTTTCAGGAAGCTGACTGCGGGCAACGATCCAGCGTCGAGAGCCTGAGTGAAGCGGGTGATATCATATTGGTGATTCGCCTGGTCGGTCTTTCCAATCGCCGCTACCGATGTGGGCGGTAGGTGATTTTTATTGGCCGTTTGAGCGTAATACTGGAATGGCTCATGGTGCGGGATATAATCGGTTTTCTGTTTCCCGTCGCTCCCGGTATGCGTGGCGCTGGGGTTATCGAATCCGCCCTGGAACCAGCCCCAGGTAATGTCTTGTTTATTAAGCAGGTCGCCGATATTCGTGCCAGTCAGCTGAACGTTATCTCGGGTAGTGGCGCTATCGAGCGTTGGCTGAGGGTCCGCGATCACGGTTCCAAGCACCGTATCGCCAGTGACATCTTGAACGACGCCATGTGTGTTACCTGAGATCAGGTTCAGCGCTCCCACGGTCGACGGACCGAAGTCAGTCCCGTATGAGTTGTCGCTCATGGCAAAGTGCTGCGCGTAATTCCAGAGCGCGGTGACCACGTTGCCATCATAGTAGTCCATTACTCGGGTTGGTCCGGTCCCTTCGGGCGTGCCGGTAAACTGGACAAACTTATCCATGAGGCCCATGTCGAAAGCTTGCTGTTCCGCTGTGTAGTTATGGTCCTGGTCAGCCGTGTTCACATGGGACCGGTCAATCCGGTGTGGCTGAAACGAATTAGGATTCTTGGTCAGTAATGTCTGATTCAGTCCGTTAACGCTCGGTGTATCTGGTTTTGCATGGAACGGCGGCTCACCAGGGGGGTTCACAGCATACGGATAAGTTCCGAAATAGTGGTCGAATGATATGTTTTCTTGGAAGATCACAACCACATGTTTAATCGGATAGGCCGTTTCTTCTGCGACGCTGGTATTTAGCCATGTGATCGCAGCAATCAAACCTGTCAGGCACATCGATGTAGTTCTCATAAGGAGTCTCATTTCCACTGGGCAGACCGCTGGCGCGGCAAGTGAGTTTGCCGGTTCATGGGTGCTCCAAGCGGGGCGAGGAGAGCAACGATGTTTCAATCAGCCGACGAGCGCTTTCAAATATTGAACTGTGACTTATCCGTAACGTTCGCGGTCGCGAAAGCGACCGCGGTTTACGGTCAACCGTCAACCGCCTACCGTTCGCCATGCGCAGCAATACCACCATGCGAGAGCAAAACCGCTAAAGACCTAAAAATGTTACCTATGTATTTCCTGCGTGGGTTAACGGTGGACGGTCGACGGTGGACGGTGGACCATAGAAGGTTTAGGCTCTCTCTCGATGGACTTTTTGAATAACCACTTTTTCTGGGGTCTTGGTGTTGGGATCGTGCTCGGATTGATTGCGATCGCGTTCACCCTGCTGCGCCTTTGGGAAACCAAACGGGAAGTCGCCCGCCTTCGGCGTCATCTTTCGGATAAGCTGGAGCTCGAGGCGGACGCCACCGGGAGATTGCGAAAGGACCTGCAAGAATTACGGCAGCATAATGAAAATCTGAGGATGAAAGTGGCAAGCTTGAATCAGCTTCCGGACCGTAGACAGCAGCGGGAGTTGGAAATATTCGCGAGAGCAGAGCGATTTATGATCTCGAGTGCTCCGGGATTTCCGGCTGTCTGGGAGGAGGCAAAGCGAAACGCTTTGTCCGATCTCGAAAGCGAAGAGGCGGGAAAGAGCTTGCCCAAGCGCGTCTTCAACGCGTTGATGAACCGCCCGAAAGGCCAAGAAGAAACTCGCAACGCGCAAAGTTGACAGGGCAAAAAGGCATGTTAGTTTTCCGCTCTTTGCGAAGCTGACACTATGGCGAATACAAGATCTGCTGCTAAGCGAGCGCGACAAGCTGAGAGACGCACACTCCGCAATAAGAGCGTTTTGACTGGATTGAAGCGGCAACAGAAAAAGCTTGCTGAAGCAGTCGCTAGCGGTGATCAAGCAAAAGCTCAGGTTGCTCTGAACCTGTTGGCGTCCCGTTTGGATAAAGCAGCGAAACGCGGAATTGTGCACCGCAATCTAGCGAATCGGCGCAAGAGCCGGGCAACCAAGTTGTTGGCAAAGAAAAGCTAAGCCACTACCAGTCAGCTTCCAAAGGGGATCGGCTTTTCTTCTGGACGAAAGTTTGCATCGGGCGATGCAACGTTGCGGTTTAGGCTCAGAAACGCGCGTCACGCGTTTCTATCCGGTTACTAGCTGATTCGCTAACCGGTCTAATTCTTTTTGGATCCTCTGGGTAACGTCTACGAAAATGAGGGCAGTCTCGAACCAGGGGCGGGTATGATCCAGCCGTTCGCAGCTGACAACGATCCCGGTAATTTCTTCGCATTCTAGCGACTCTCCCGGTTTTTCCGGTTGGGTGCACAAGCGAATCGCCAGCTGTGTTTCTAGTGGAAACTGCCAACGCGACCTGAAAACGATCCCTCGTTCGTGAACGGTGATGTCGCTTGATTTTCCAAAACAGCTATCGGCCCCGTAATCGAGGTAAATTGCAAAGTCCGCGTCTTGACCGTCTTTCGGGGAACACATGGCTCTCGCTCGACTGACTGTCTGAAACCTAGTCTGGAACTTGTCTCAGTCAAGATGGATCACTCATTTCGGCTTCGACCTCGGCCATAATCCTTCGCGCAACCCGGGCCAGCGCCCAGGTTGTC
>Ga0070706_100006233_pt1 | contig 11281 bp, 14 predicted proteins | sample KBSK5501metaG_FD_65476 | JGI IMG/M metagenome (GOLD analysis project Ga0070706, IMG submission 65476) | Corn, switchgrass and miscanthus rhizosphere microbial communities from Kellogg Biological Station, Michigan, USA - KBS K5-50-1 metaG | ecosystem: Host-associated > Plants > Roots >...
CTGCCTGTTCTTTCTCGATAATTCCAAGCTCTTTAACGCAGTATGAGATCGTGTTTCTAGTCCAGTGTCCCTCAACGTAATCAACGCTGTCGCGTAGCTGTTTCAAGACCATTTGAGATACCGCTTTATCCGAAGTCCGCGAACTATAGGCCAGCATATCCGCAGCCTGCAACGGGCGCATCGTGTGCCTGTCTCCCATTCCTATCGTCCCGATCTTTACAAAAGGTTGAAGCTCATCTTTATCAAGGATGAGTTGGGTCACGTGACCAGGACGAAAAGCAGAAAGGTCAGGCTCTTCATAGCTAACCTTGAATGTTCTAAGCAAGTTGAGAGCTTGATTCATATTGGGATGTCCTTGTTCAAGATATACGCTTAGCTCCTGATAGTCGTAAGATCGACCTTTCAAGCGAAACCCCGCGTCCGTGATGCAACCCATAACTCCAAGACTATAGGCATTGCCATATTTATTGCGAAAGTTCGGGGTGGTCAGAGACTCGTATTCCGATGGTGAGATTCTTGATGACACCGCGAGGACAACACATTCTGTGATTATCTTGATCAGTGAACTAAGAATTTGTGTGCGCTGTTCAAGTGAGACGTGCTGCTTGTTGAACTCTAGAAAATGGAAGTATGGCAAGTCGTATTCATCAAGCACCTTCTTCCACTTCTCGGCAAATTGTGCCCACTGATCGACAGATGCGACAAAGCCCGCGACGACTAGGTCGGAATTCGTGTCGTAGCTTTCATCTAAGTAAGATTCCAGAAACATCGGATTATTACCAAAGCAAGGCGACAGAACGAACTTGTTGTGGGATACAAATTCCAAGGCTCAACGTCACGCTGATAATTTCGCTGCGCGGTCGCGTAGTCAAGTATGCGAATTGCCTCGCTAAGTTGTCGAAATCGCTGGCTAGGTTGCAGAGTACGAAGTAGCACGAATTCTTGGTGTCGAACTCACGGCAGTTCGGTAGATGTCTCCTGAAAAACCAAGGTTCGTTAAGCTTTTTCTATCGGCCCCGCTCTCTACTTACAAGTAACGGCATACGTGTTGCCAGTACTCTGATCCGCAAGGATGCTGAAGACGCAACTTAAATGAACCAAACCCACGTCATAAACAAGCCGGTTACACATAAATAGCTCAACCTGAACCGTTTCTCCCGCCCATGACATCCGCCAATGACATCACCGCAACCAGCACAAACTCCCTCCCTATAAACGATGCGAACCCGCTTGATCACCATTCCGATGACAGGGTGTCAGCGATCGCTAACACCCCTGACCACGACCCCACTCAAACCAGTAGATATCCTGGTTGGTTTCATGACTTGATTCGCCATCTCCGTCGCTACGGCCCTTGGCGATTACTTATTAAATCTGATAACACTATAGATCTCGAATACCTTGCCGCCCTCGCGCTCCGAACTCAGCAACGCGCCAGCCGCGCTTACTTACCCGCTCAGCAGCTCAGCCTTTTTCCTGTACCTGAAGAGCTAACATTAGTGACAGCCAATCTCCGACGCAGGGAACATCCTGCCATGCCATCCTTTACCGTTATCACTGGAGCTAACCAGCCTGATAAACAAAACACTATCACGCTCCCTGACGAGGTCCTCACGATAAAATCCGGTGAACAGCTCCATCAATACCTGCAACGCGTAGCGGACGCGGCCGTCGCCGCCACCATCGAGGCCTATGGATCACAACAAGCGGCTCTAGCACGTCTCGGCAGTAAAACCCACACGCTATCGCCCGCCAGGCCCGCCCTCTCACTTGCACCTATACCATCATCGAAGACCCAAGATCGCAACCGCCCTCCGTGATCTTTTTTCACCCCGCCTGCCTCATTCCTTTGACAGCCTCGTACCCACTCCGAACCAAAATGAGAAGACAGCGGCAAACATCCTTACGACATCAGCCAGGAACATAGAAACCAGGTCACGTATGTGCATCGATCAAAGACAACTTCAAAGAGCTCGCGACGACGCTGAGTATTACCGCAATGAAGCAGAACGGCTACAGGAACTAGACCGTAACCGCACACACCAACTCCGCTGCAAAACGAATGACGAAATGCGGCGCCGTCAACCTTCAAATCGCTTATACAACGGTGAGGTTACCGAATTCTCCGACGCAGTCAGTTGTCACATCTCAGCATGTGAACACGAAATTCAGACTCCTCGTTTTGACGATGACGAAGACATGCGCAGAACAATTGAACGCTGTAACACAACGATGAGAGAAAGCATCAGTCGCGCAAAACAAGCAAGCGCCATCTACGAACAAATCACAGCAGAAACTAACATGCGGATTTCACAAGCGCTGACCGACGCCGGTCTCACCGATTGGGCAGAATGCCTAATAGCTGGAGACTACTCATCAATGGCAATCTGACTTAGGACCACACGAAACACGTAATCCTCGCCACACTCAATCGAGAAGTCAATCAAGAACAGGGATAGCCCAAGAAACTCCGCTCCTACTGGAACCTAACAGAGAGAAACAGAGAGAGTGAGACAAATCAAAGGATACTGACCACGGAAAACAACATAAACGCGCGAATAACACACTGGTCCAGCTATCTGCGCAGGAAACGAGAGAATATGCCGAGCTACCTACAACTATTCCATGGCCGCAAAAACCCATATGAGATTCTTGAGGACTGGGGAGAAGAAGGTCCTATCATCGGCCCGCTTGATTACATCCACACAACCTACGCGGCCGAAATCAAATTCGAAATCTCTGGCAGATCTGACTCCTATGGCTGGCTAACCATCTGCGGCGATCTTGTCTATTACGACGGAAATTACTATGGAGACTGGTCATCATTCACAGAACTTCCTCGAGAGCTTAAATCCAAACTCATCGAATTCGATCAGAGCAAAGCGGCCCTTCCGAAAGACCCCCCAAATCCGCCGATAAGTGTTGCCTATCTCAAACAACTTCTCCAAACAGTCCAACAGCACCATAACGATCCAGATCCAGTGTTCACAGTCAGCGAATGTTCCGAAACCACAGACACACTAAATCAGGTCGAAGAGCAACTTTTCGGTGGGGACCTCGAACGCGAAGCCCACTACCTGATCGAATGCTTAATAAACGAAACACTCACGATCATCAGCAGCGAGAATCAAGCAGGAAGTCTCATACTTCCGGAACTCCTCGGACCCATTTACGCTTCCGTTAATTCCGCTTACCCAAACATCGTCGTTTCAATGATTGGGAACTACATTAGGCAGAACATCGATTCAGTTGTCGCCGAAGTAGCTCCGGACGCAAGCGCAACGGAACACTCCGCGATCAAAATATCCTTACTATACGAAGCCGACAAAATGGATTCCGAAAGCTTTCAATCCCCCAATCCCTAACAGACCCGAGGATTTATCAGTTGAAAGAGCCCTCCATCTTCACCTACCACGACATGGAAGAAAAAGTCATCACTGAAGCTGACAAGCTGAATGGTTTCGAATGGCAAGGCACCATGAGCGTATTTGGTAAAGCTTATCGTTACACTATCGGCGGTAGATGGGTGGAATGGAGCAATGGCTTTCCTCTCGATAGAAGCACTTTTCGCGTACCAATTCGTAAAGAAAAAGGAAAGTGGGTGTTCGGCATTTCTGAAACGTCCGATCAGTTTTTGGCGATACTTTGCTCCGAGATTCCGCCCGATTAAGTTTCTTGATTACAAGCCACTATTCCTCTCTCGACAATGGTCTAAAGCAACTGGTCCAAAGCAACTGAGGCAATCGCTGGGACACGCCGCCAATACGACTAATCTATCCCCCACCCGCAAATGAGCAGGACTTTTGAGGAGCTCTGCCTTCAACTCCTGCGCGTTCACTTCAATCGTCCACATCTGGAGGTGTATGGTCACCGGTGGAGAGAGCCAGTATGGTGTTGACATCTTCGAGCCGTCCAGCGAGCGACCCATCGTTGGCGCACAGTGCAAATTGCACCGTCGATCGAAGATGCTACGCCCAGCCGAGGTGCACTTGCAGTCGCTCTCCACCGCAAGTAGTGGGGAACACTTATAAACTGCGGCATATTGCCCAGGCCATTCATGCCTGCGAAACCTTCCAGTGATCGTTCTGCCCTTATGTACAGACCTGGCTCACTCGCTAAAGCGGTTTTGATGCGAATGCGATCCTCGAAAAAGAGCGCACTTCAGCCGCATTCACTCGATAATTTGGGCCAGCACAGATACCGCTTGATCAGCCAACCAGGGATTTGTTAGTTTGGGATTTGGGTAAATCGTAACCCGCCCCACGGAACCTCAAATCTCAGCAACCTCAATTCGAAAGGACTCCTCAGACCACAATGAAGAATCTAACGAAGCTGGCAGTTTTATTAGCCGCCGTGTGCCTTTTGAGTTCGGTCGGCCTGGGCCAGCAAAAATCGATTCGAAAGACACGCAAACCAACGACGACGCCACCTAAGAGCGTTTGCAGCGTCGATACGGTTCCTAGCGGCATGGTGATCGTTGGCTATAGAGACAACGTAGGCTGCACCAGCGGTACGGAATTATTGGTGAAGCGTCCTGACGCGTCAGAGACCGTTTGTGCAAACTCACCGATACCAGCCGGCTACATTGTTCAGAGTATTAACGGCTCAATCGAGTGCAGAGAGGCAAGCCCGAACCCGCTAACAAACGCCCTGGTCATAACGCGCGGAGGGCAGAATTTTTCCACGTCGGCGATGAGCAATTCGGAACCTATTTACAGCAGATCAACTTCCAGGCGCGAGATAACAGTTAACGTTTCGCGTGGCACCTCGACTGATGATGAAGAACCTCCGACGTCTTCCGGCGCAGCGCAAACCTCTAACTCCCAGAACTCCAAAACATCGCGGCCCGTCTACAGCGCCGGCAATATAAAGAGCCAGGGCCAACGAACAAAGCAGTCGGAATCAACAATCGAGCCAGATTCAGATCTCGAACCTGCGTCACCAATCCCCAGCCGCGAGGCTATCGAAATCGCTGTAAGAAGAAGCACCGTTATAATCGGTATGACAATGCAGGACGTCTCACGCGCCTGGGGTAAATCACATACAACCGACAGTCTCGTCGAGAGTGATGGACTAATTCATATCTGGGGCTATCGTCTGGGCAAGGTCTATTTTCGTAACGGCCTAGTCTATAAGATTCTTCTGCTCAAAGGTTGATAAAAGCCAACGTCAGCCTACCCACTGATTACGTTCCATCTGCATCTTGACGAAAGACACCGCATCGTATAAGGCATTTTCCCTCCACCGCTCGAAAACAAAATCGTTCGGGGTCGCGTTCGTCATTTTCATGACAAGCAAAGGCACGGTGCACAGCTCCAGGATTGGCATGTTTCACAATGAGCTTTCCTACCTCTTGACCCAATCCCGAGACTTGCGAGAGAGGCAACGATGACCACGCGCGAGACTAAATTACACAAAGCTAATGGTTCCACGCGAATCACTGCGGTCGCTCACGGCCGGTCCTTTGAACAAGAAGTTTCCCAGTGGCTGGAACAAAAACTCGGCCATCTGGTCGTCGCACGAAACGAGTGGATCAAGTGCGCAAACGATCTTAAGCCCTTTGAGTGCGACGTTCACACACGCGCATCTATTCCCTACTGGGACAAGATACAAAGGATTGGAGTTGTGTTTCTTGCTTTAGGTATCGTCTTCCTGATTGCAGGAGCGGTCCAGGCTCAGGGGATTGTCCCACCTTTCCTGGTATTTGGCGTTTTACTGACTGTAGTTTCACACATCCGAAAACAGCAACGTAATTATCATGTTTGGATCGAGTGCAAGAACCTCAAAACAAAAGTGAATCGTGATCACATGAGTAAGTTGCACGCAACGACCGAGCGTCTAAGACGAAATCGAAACGCAGAATGGAAACCAGACTTCGTATACTGCTTTTCAGCAACGGATTATGAGCGAGATGCGCTCTCCATTGCCAAGGAACACAATATTTCCTGTTACAGAAAATCAGGAAAAGGATTTCAACAGATCATAAGCGAACACCCCGCACGAAAGCAGGGACTACAACTATGACAATCCGGCACCTCAAGCAGCTCGGAGTATCAATACTGTTTGCCATTTGCGTGGCACAAGCATCACTGGCCCAGGAAAAACCAAAAGTTTTCTTCAGTGACGATTTCCTTCTCGATAACACCTCGGCGCCCACCTACTCGTGGTTTCAGGGCAACCAATCAGGAATTCTCGAAAAGACTCACGCAGTGAGCGGAACATCCGTTGAAATAGTGCGCTCATTTACTAAAACTTGTGAATGCCACGTTATTAGTGAGCCCGACCATGCTGACTATGTTGTATTCATTTCACGTTATGACATCGGATTCCGACCAAAGCTTGCAGAAAAGCGCTTCGTTGTCATCAAGGTCGACGGCGAGAAGCTCGTATTCAAGGCCTCAGTTCGGCGGCTCAATAACATAACTTCCGATTCGTGTAAGGCAATACTAAAAGACTGGAAGCAAGCAAGCTTCAACCGTGACGGGACTGCTCCATCTGACCGATCGGGTGGGAGTCAGTGTGGGATAAAGATGATCTATCGCGAGATCTAATCCTGCGATTGCGTCCCGTATTCCTTTTCGTCCTCGTTGGAGACACTGCTTTAATGCGATGAGTTGATGGGCCAGCAGCAAAGCTGGAATAGGATGCCCGCCGTAAAGCGCCAACGCAATTTTCCAGTTCTCGCCTTCTAGCATGTCGCAGTCAGTACGAGTGTCGGCCCGTCACAAGTCTCCGCTTGATACTTTGTCCCTTCAACTCGCAAACCATCGCTATTTTGCTTACCACGTAAATCCAAGACGTTGTTTCAGAACGGATGGTTTGCAGCCTGGACTGACGAGAGGTAACCATTAGCGTGGATTTGTCTTCTCAAGTACTCTTATGTCGTCCTTCGCATCCGCAAGGCTTCTCGTCCGCAAAATTACCTCCAAGTGATCGAACAATCGAGGCGGCTGGCTATTTAAGAAACCTTGACATTTTGGACCAGTAAACTTGACCCTTAAAGTCAACACCAATATCCGGCGTTCAGTCACTGCGGTATAGTGGCCGGACGAACAACCTATGACGTTGGCAGCTCGCCGACAAACGCCACAGATCCGACCAAAAACCCAACCCACGTACCCTTCAGCCCAACCGACAAGCCGACCAACCAATCCAAACGGCTAGTTGCAAAACAAACCTAAAAATTGCGGCTGGTAGATCGCGCCCAGCCAATGACGATGGATGGCGAAAGACTTTTGAGGCAGAAATTCTACTTTTGGGCCAACATCGACTTTTGTGATGAGGCAAAGCCGCCCTAAGCCTTCAACAACATGGCTGCCTCGCCCATCAAAGGCCAATTGAGTCTGTGAGACTGATAGAAGACTTTAACGAGTGAGGAACGTTAAAATTGAAAACTGCGCCTTTGCACATTCAAGAATACTTCGCTAGGTGTCTGGACGAGCTGAGCGAAGGCGGAAAGGAAGAAGTTAATACAACTTGGTGGTTCATAGATGATATTGATGTCAAAAACCATCCTGAACTGGCCGAGTTCGAAAATGGTTCCTACAAACATGCGACTCACGAGCTCTTCATCTTACAGGAAACGGAAGACTACCCCATCAATTAACAAACGACCAACAATCCAATGCTAAGTCTTCCCTCAACGATTCCTCGAATTCTAATCAGATCACTCAAGCAAACACAGTTGCTCAACCACCGTCTGCAACTGCCTGACATTCCCAGCCATTGAAACTGCCTAGGACCACATAACAACCAAGTAATCCTCAGTCACATTCAATCGAGAACTCAATGAAGAACACGGATAGACCACTAACTCTCCTCCCCCGTCGATCTACCAGGCGACACACTCAGAAGCGCACTTCCAATCTCTGGGTTGAAGCCATCAATCAGACACTCTCCGATCGTGGCCACGACGGCAGACTAATCAGCATCACAACATCACTCTGGGATCGCCATCTAGAGCCACTGATAGCCGCGCTCGAGGAAGGCGCGCTTGCAAAGCTGCATAAACGCAAACGATTAGGCTACCAAGTCGTAGACCCAACAGCCGGCGAGATGCCTGACGGCTGGGTTAGCTTTGGAATCTACTCACTGGCAGACTGTCGGAGAGTTATTAATGAAGATAAGGACCGTTGGCAACTCGTGACAATATTCGAAGGAGATATTGAAGAACCGACATTCATGAAAGGGATTCGCTGAGTTACTCAATAAGCGGGAAATTGGAGCCGAAAGCGGCAGTGCTGGTCCACCAACAAACAAATTTAGAATTGAATAAACCTTATGACGTACAATCGCCTCGTCCGCAATGCTGTACGACCGTTCCTCATTCTGACCGTCGCCTTGCTCGTATCCTTCCACACCGCTTACGCAACCGACTCCAGAAGCACCCAACCCCAGAAGCAAATACGACCGACGGCGCAACCCCTACTGGTAGATCCAACCAACACTCAGGAGGTGATCCACATCTTCGGTTCCATACCACTCGATAACTTTAGAACGTGGCTCACCGCCGAGCTACCCCTTCCTGCAGCCATTGATGAACTCGCCTTTGCCCGCGCAGCTCGACAAGCGCAGATCAGTATTGTTAGCGATCCCAAAACTTGCGCACGCTTGCAACAGCAAGCACTCCCGATACTCAAACTCTTCAACCGTGAGAACCACGTTCGTTTTGTTGTTTACTACGACTCCTACCCGCAACTGCAAACGCTCGCTCTCAATTACCTGGCAATTTCAACCGGACTTTTACAAATCCTCAAAAGCGACGGCCAACTGAATGGTCTTATAGCCCACGAACTCGCCAGAGGCATAAAACCAAGTATCTTTCAATCGGCATGGTCAGACGACGACGTAAACACCCTCCGTCAAATGGAGTTGTTTTACGACGCTGTCGCCACTCTCGCCCTGAAAGCAATTAACTCCTCTCCCGAGGACTATGCCGTATTTCTCCAACGCATGATCAATTACAGCGTCGCAACCAGTTCATCTAATAACACTCTCAAGTACAATCGTCATCCAACCTTGCAGGAACGCCAACGTGTAATCAGACAAATCGATCTGGGACACTCGCCTGTAACCCAAATCACAATCACCGAACTACAACCCATCCAATAGCACAGTGAATGCACCAACGATGAAAACAATGCGCCCTAAAGGGCGTCCTCCTCTTACCAAAGAATTCCTACGCTACCTCACAATCGAAAAAGGTCTTTCCGACAATACCATCTGCAATTACGGTAAGGACCTCGCCCGCCTCACGCACTATGCCTACCAACTCAACACGTCCGTCCAAGCTCTTCACGCCCGCGACGTCCGACATTTCATTGCCCAACTGTCACGTGACGGCCTCGCCCCTGCAACGGTACGCCGCATCGCAAGCTCCATCCGCGGCTTCTTTGACTTTCTAGCTCTTGATGGACACATTGACAAGCTACCAACAGACGATCTGGAGACTCCGCCACCGACATCCTATCTGCCCAGGTCTTTAACCGAACTGGAAGTACACAAACTGCTTGCTACGCCAGATTTGACTAATACTTATGGTCTCCGCGACCGCGCGCTACTCGAGATCATGTACGCCGCAGGTCTGCGCGCCTCCGAAGTGATCGCGCTCCGACTCCAAAACCTTGATCTTCACAACGGACTGGTTACCTGTTTTGGTAAAGGCAGGAAAGAACGAACAATCCCGATCGGAAATAGCGCAATCAACACCCTTGCGAACTACATCGCCACTAAGAGGCTTCCACGCCCACACAATCTCCACCTCTTTCTACATCAAGAACAACCACTGACACGGCAGTTTCTCTGGACCATCATCAAGCAATACGCCACGATCGCCAATCTCAAGAATGTTTCGCCGCATACGCTACGACACAGCTTTGCCACTCATCTGCTCGAACATGGCGCCGAGACCAAACATGTGCAAGCCCTACTCGGCCATGCCCATATAACGACAACGGCCGTGTACCTACATTGCAGCCACGCCCACGTCCGCAAAACTTATGACAGGCACCACCCACGAGCTACCGCCGCAGGAACATGAGAGTACGCCTCCCTACAAACTGAAGCGGCGAATAGACCATATACCATGCAGACAACAACACCGCTCCCAATCATTCCACTAACGCGTGATGGCCGCGTCGACTCTTCTCACCTTGCCCTGCGCGAGCACCTAACACTATTCCTATGTGGGCAATTACGCTCCGTGGCCTAAGAGGAAAAAGGAAAATGACCTATCAGCAATTAATTCTAGATCGGATGAGACAGTATCACACTACATGCGACGTTGTTGAACTAGCAGCCCGAGTGTTTTGGGGTGAGCCAGAAGAATTCGAAGAAGAGAGAGAAGAAGCTAGAAGTCACGGCGCAAGTACGCTTGAAGACTACATGCGTTATTTCGCCAGCCGAGCAATATCTGAAAGAAAGGCACAATGAGATTTAGAATACGCTGTATCTATCAGTTTCAACCCTAACATGCTCCGCTATGCCAACTCGCAGCTCGGAGCATCAGAAATTCGTTGCCGGTCACCTTACAACCAACCACGTTCATCTACGGCAACACCACTTTCCTTTTTTCACGCTTGATTGAAACTGCGAAGGACCACTGACCTATGGCCTATACCCAGCCAACTGTTTACGCGCGGCACGAACCAACCAACGACAGCGTTGCTATTCAATACCTCGACGCCAAAAACCTTGCCACCTGCAAAGACGTCATTATTTACCACGATCGAGATTGCCGCCGCTTCTATGCTAACTTCCCATGGTTCTATAAACGCTCTAAACCCACTCACCGAAACCGCTATGTCACTATCAACTGTTTCCGCTACAAACTCGTTTGGGTTTAGGCTCTCAGATTGCTCTCACAATCATTTAACAGCCCAACACAAATACCAGCGGCAATCATAAAAGCGAAACCATGAGATATATCACCGTCGATATATACAAACCGAACCGAAGCTTGAGCCCTCTTAATACCATCAGCTCTCACTATGACAGAGTAGCGCTTCCCTGCCACGACGGTCCGCTCGAAGAATCACAAATCAAGGACTTCCCCGTAATCACAATTGTGCGGCGCATGGTCTCTGGCCGTGAATACGTTCACGCCGAACCAGCAGGCGACACACGTCACGCAACTTATGGTGGTTGCATCCTCGACAGTTCTGATTCGCGCTTTCGGGAAACTACCGGAGTCATCTACCCGATCAAACTACACGACCGCTACGAGGACCGTCCCATCAGCCCCGACGCTCAAGAACTCTTAAGGCCAGAATGGGAGGCCATG
>Ga0070706_100006235_pt1 | contig 11279 bp, 8 predicted proteins | sample KBSK5501metaG_FD_65476 | JGI IMG/M metagenome (GOLD analysis project Ga0070706, IMG submission 65476) | Corn, switchgrass and miscanthus rhizosphere microbial communities from Kellogg Biological Station, Michigan, USA - KBS K5-50-1 metaG | ecosystem: Host-associated > Plants > Roots >...
TGAGCGCATGCGCATATTCCCCTTGCCCCGATAGCGCGAGCGCCTCGCTCCAGAGACGGCCCGTCTGGGTGAAGACCGAGCCGTCAAGCGCACGCCGCCAGCGCTCCAGATGCTCGCGGGATGCATCGAACCTACCTTCCCAGTTCTTGATCATGCCGCCCATGAACGCCCAGAAGCCAAGCGTGAACGGGTCGCCAAGCTCGGGTACCAGCTCGTCGGCATGCTGAAGAAACGGGCGTGATTCCTCGAACTTGCCGTAAATGCGGGACATGCTTCCCAGCCAGAATGTCGTCATGGCGCGGAGGTCGTCATACCCTTCACCGCCAATCTCGAGTGCTTCGCGAATCTTGGCTTCGCCTCCCTCGGGATCGCTGCCCCAAACGTTCATAGTCCCGATCCAACCAAGCGCGAAGCCTTCTTGTCGCCGATCGCCATGCAGCCGCGCGCATTCCTGCATACGTTCGAAGTCCTTTGCTGCGTCGTCTGGAGCGCCGATGCCGAAGTTAACGAAGCCGCGCTTCTCGGCGATCGTCGCGGCAGGCGTAACTGCGTCCAGCCCTATCTTTTCGCATACTTCGAGCGCCCGCCCATAGTAGTCGAGCGCGTCCTGGTTGGCGTACGCAGCGACCGCTTTGTCTCCCGCCTTCTCGAGGTACTCAAGCGCCTTCTGCCACTCTTGCGCCTCGTAATAATGGTGTGCGAGAGCTTCGTGGTGCTCCGCCAGCCTGTCGTGGTACAGCTCCTCGATCGCGGCGCCGACCATCTGATGGAGCCCCTTCCGGCGCTCCATCAGCAAAGTCGAGTAGGCGACGTCATGCGTAAGCGCATGCTTGAACATGTACGACAGCTCCGGGAAGTACGCCTTCTCGTAGATCAGCTCCAGCGACTTCAGCTGCGAAAGCAGCTCGTCGAGCTTCGCCTCGACATCTGAGATCCGATCTAAGAGCCGCGCCGTGAACTCGCGGCCTATGACGGAAGCGAGTTGGATCGCCTCCTTTGCCTCTTGCTCAAGCCGGTCGATTCGGCTGAGGATCACCTCCTGGATCGTGTCCGGCACGCGCACCTGCTCGAGTGGCCGCTCGAGCGCGTACGAGCCGTTGCTCGGTCGCAGGATGCCCGACTCGACGAGCTCCTTAGTCACCTCTTCCACGTAGAATGGGTTGCCCTCGCCCTTGCTCGTTATGAGGCGGACGACCGGCTCCGGTAGATGGCCGACATGAAGGAGCCTCTCCGCGATCGCCGCGCTCTCATCGGCCGGCAGATGACTCAACGCCAGGCGGCTGAAGTATGTCCGCTCGCCCAGCGAATGCGCGTATCCGGGCCGATAGGTGAGCACCAGTAGCGTCGGCGTCGAGCGGACGGCGTCTACTATCGCCGCCAGCGCCTCTTCCGATTTCTCATCCACCCAGTGCAGGTCCTCTATCAGGATCACCAACGGCCGATTGCCGCTCTCCTCCGTGAGTAGCGCTCGAAGCGCGTCGAGAATCCCGGCGCGGCGCTCCATCGGGTCCATTGTGGCGACCGCCTCGTCGCCCGGGTCTACGTTCAGCAGGTACTTCAAGTAAGGCACCGTTTGTCGCGTCGAGTCGTCCCACCCGCTGGTACCGTGCTCGACCTTGGCTACGATTTGCTCCTCGTTGTCGCCCTCCTCCACCGTGAAGTTGCGCTTGATAAGGTCGCTGATCGGCAGGTACGGAATCCGCTTGCCGTACGAGATGCAGTGGCCTTCCAGCCACGTGAGCGGCTCATCCAGCAGAGAGCGCCTGAACTCGAGGAGCAGCCTCGATTTCCCGAGTCCGGCCTCGCCCGTGATGAAGATCACCTGCCCGCGCCCGCTCTTCGCCTGATCGAAGTACCCGCGGAGGAAGCTCAGCTCTTGCTCCCTCCCGACGAACGCCGTGAGCCCGCGCTCCGCCTGCGCCTGGAGCCGGGTCCGCACGGCGGGTTTTTCGCGTACTGCCCGGTACGCGACGACGGGTGCCGACTTCCCCTTGACCACGAGTCCACCCAGCGGCTCGCACTCAAAGTAGTCGCCTGCCAGCCGGTGCGTCTCCTCCGTCATGTATACCTGCCCCGGCTCTGCTAGCTCCTCCATTCGCGAAGCGAGGTTGACCGTGTCTCCTAACGCCGTGTAGTCCATGTCCAGGTTGTCGGAGATTCTTCCAACGACAACCGGGCCCGTATTTAGACCCACGCGGAAGCGGCATTCGATCGTCTGCTTGAGCTTGACCTCTTCCAAATAGTCCGCTAGCGAACGCTGCATCTCGAGGGCCGCCGATATCGCGCGACGGGCGCCATCCTCGTGCGCGATCGGCGCCCCGAACAACGCCATCACGCCGTCGCCCGTAAAGCTCGTAATCGTGCCCTCATAGCGGTGGACGGCGTCCATCATGCGGCTCAAGCACCCCTGCATGAGGGAATAGACCTCCTCCGCGTCGACGCGCTCCGAAAGAGGGGTGAACCCCACGGCGTCCGAGAACAGCACAGTAACGGAGCGCCTCTCGCCCTCGAGCCTCGCGCGCTCACGCAGGATCTTCTCCGCCAGGTGCTTCGGCGTATAAGCGAGTGGATTCGCCGCCGCCTCCGCCGTTTGAGGCGCCGCTAGCCGCCGACCGCAGCCCGCGCAAAACGAGCTGTCTGCGCTGTTGTTCCGTTTGCAGGAGGTGCAGACGATCTCGAGGCGCGTGCCGCACTTGTTGCAGAAGACCGCGTCGGGTGGGTTCTGATTTCCGCAGGAAGGGCAGTTCACTTATCGACGTCTACTTCTGATTCTGATTCTGATAGGCAACGTGTAAATCGTCCGGAAAGCGGCCAATCGGTGTCAACGGCTAGGCTATACGCCGACTCAGACGGTGACCTTCACCCTCTGCCGCTTCTTCCGCGCACCCTTCGCTCGCTTTGAAGGCGCGTGGCTTTGGTACCAGCCAATGATGCGCCGTGCGTGATCGGCGAGCTGGGAAGGCGCCTGCGTGTTGTAAGTGTGAAAACCGCCAGGGTAGCGCACAAATTCGACTTCCTTCCCCAGCAGCTTCAACGCGTGGAAAATCTCCTCGGATTGCCCGATCGGACAGCGTAAGTCGCCCTCGTGGTGCAGGAGGAGCACCGGGGTGTTGACGTCTGCCATATAGGAGACGGGGGACCGGCGGCGGTACTCGTCCGGATCGTCCAGCGGCGTTCCGCCCATCTCGTGCGTATCAAACAGTGGCAGATCGCCGGTACCAAACATACTCACCTGGTTGGAGACCGGCGCGCCGGCGACCGCCGCCTTAAAGCGATCGGTGTGCCCTACCGCCCAGGAGCTCATGAAACCGCCGTAGGAGTAGCCGCCGATATACAGCCGCTCCGCGTCCGCGACGCCCCGGCTTACAAGTTCATCCACTCCCATCATAACGTCGTCGAAGTCGCGGCCACCCCAGTCCCGCACTACCGCCTCGCTGAACGCTTCTCCGTACGTTGCGCTGCCCCGTGGGTTCGGCAAGAACACGACGTAGCCTGCCGCCGACAGCGATTGGAACTCAACCCATGACCGCGAACCGGGGTGGAAGCTGTGCGGACCACCGTGAACATTCACAGCAAGGGGATAACCGCGGCCATGCTTGTACTGCGGCGGGTACAGCACGAACCCCTCAATCTCCAGTCCGTCCTGCGAACGGTAGCTCATCCGCTCGAGCCGGCCGGTATCAACCGTCGCTCGAAGCTCGTCGTTTGCGTGGCTTAGATTGACCTCCCGGCTACGGCCGCTTAACGACGCGACGTACAGTTCGTGCGGCTGTGTCAGCCAAGTGGCGGTGAACGCAGCGCGGCGCCCGTCCGGCGTCAACGCGAACGCCTCGATCTGGCGCTCCCCGTCCAGGATTTTGCTCACCGAACCGTTGACAACTCCCGCCCGATACAGGGCCATCGTCCCGCGGTCCCCGGCGATGAACAGCAACGCATCGCCTTGGCTCGTCCATTCGAACGTACGCCCTCCCGCCGGTGGCCATCCGGCCACAGACCGGTCGATGGGTGCGCTGACGGAACGGGGAGCGCCGCCATCCGCCGGCATCATCGTCAAGTGGATGTTCTTCGCCGAACCCACATCTCCGTGTTCGTGCCCGATGAAGGCGATGTGCCGTCCGTCCGGCGAGAACGCTGGGCTGACCGCTGCCCCACCGCTTCGGGTCAGCTTTCGGGGACGGCCACCCTTCGCGGCGACGGCCCAGATATCCGATCGCCACTGCCTCTGGTGTCGCTCCGTCTCGCGGTCGGACACGAACGCAATCTGCTTGCCATCGGGCGACCACGCCGGCTGGTCATCGTACCAATCGCCGCCCGTGATCTGCTTCTCCTCACCGGACTCCACGTCTATCGTGAAAATGTGCGTCCGCCGCTCGTCAAAGAAACCGATGCCGTCGAGCTTGTAACGCAGGTCTCGAATCACTCGCGGCGCAGACTTCTCGATCGGGCTCCTCTCCTTCGGGAGCTTGTAATCCCCGGTGCGGGACATGTAGGCGATCAACTTGCCGTCCGGCGACCATGCAGGATTCGAGATGCCGTGTGTCGCCTTCGTCAGCTGCCTGGCTTCGCCCCCTTCCAGCGGCGCCACGAAAAGCTGGTTCTTCTCACCGCGATCGGACACGAAAGCGAGATAGCGCCCGTCAGGGCACCAGCGCGGTGTGTGGTCTTTGTTTCCCTGCGTGAACCGCCTCGCTCCCACCCGCCCGTCAAGCGGCGCGATGTACACGCTCATGCGCGTCTCGTCGGCCTGACGGTCAGGCCAAGTAACGACATAGGCCACGCGTTTCCCGTCGGGAGAAATCTGCGGGTCCACGACGCTACGCATCAGGTATAGGTCTTTGGGGCGGACTCCTCTTTTCGCGGGTCGGGCCATCATCTCCCTCCAGGTCTGGGAATTCCCTACGCTCGACGTCGTACTACTTAAGGTGGACTGGCAGGCGCTTCAGCCCGCGGAACCCCGGCACCCTCCGCCACTCCAGCGGCGACTCCGCGAGCCTCATTCCCGGGAAACGCCGTACCAGCGTTCCGACGGCGATCTGACCCTCGGCGCGGGCAAGCGGCGCGCCGAGACAGTAATGCACTCCGCCCCCAAATGAATGATGGTCCGTGTTCTCCCGCGTTATGTCGAATCGGTCGGGCTCCGGATAAACAGACGGGTCGCGGTTGGCGGCCGCTAGGATCGGTGTGACCGACTGCCCGACCCCAACTTGCGCTCCGGCGATTGTGCGGTCTTCCAGCGGAGTCCTCCCGGACATGAGCACCGGGCTCTCGAAGCGCAGCATCTCCTCGACCGCGTTCTTGGTCAGCGAGGGCTCATCCTGCAGCTTCTTCAGCTCGCGCGGGTTGCGAAGGAGTGTCCATATGCCGTTCCCGATGAGATCGGTCGTGGTCAAGTTGCCCGCCGCCAGCAGAAGGCTGCACATCGTCACGATCTCGTCGTCGGTGAACTTGTCCCCACCCTCTTCCGCGGCGATCAGCGAGGTGATGAGGTCCGCTCGCGGCTGCTTCCGCCGCTCCTCGATAACGCGCCGCAAGTATGCGTCCATTGCCTCGCCCGCTTCATTCACGAGCTCGCGCTCGTCAGGCGTCAGAAGCGGATTGAAGTTCATCACGCCCAGGTCGGACCAGCGCTTGAAATCGGCCCGGTCGGCTGGATCGACGCCGAGCATCTCGGCGATAACAATCGTAGGCAGCGGTCCGGCAAAAGCCTCGATGAGGTCGACCTCACCTTCGGGGTCGATCGCGTCGAGGAGCTCGTCCACGATCTCCTGGATGCGCGGCCTCATCTGCTCGACGGCCTTAGCGGTGAACGCCTTGCTCACGAGCCCCCGCAAACGTGTGTGATAGGGAGGATCGGCGAAGAGCATGCTCGGCTGTCGTTCCAGGTCCGCAAACCCGAACATCGACTCAAAGCTGCCCGGCGCTGCCTTCCGCGGGTCGACCGAGAGGGTGCGGTCCCACAGCAGCTCGTCTACGTCATTGTGCCGGGTAAGGACGTAGCGGTTCAGTGTCGTATCGTGGTGCACCGGCTCGAGCTCGCGGAGCTTGGCGAGGATAGGGTAGGGGTCGGCCTGGAACGCCGGATCGAGAGCGGTTAGCCGAATCCCCGTCGGGACGGCCTCACGTTCGGTCCTTGTCTCTTCTACTGTCATGGCTCCGCTCCTTCGACTGGCTCGGATGGGATCGCGACAGGGCATATCGTAACAGAAGCAAATGACAGCGCCGACATGCGGTGCTACGATGCCTGCGTGCTTCCCCTGAACGTCTTCGACTACGAAGAACTCGCCCGCCGAAAGCTTTCGCAGCCGTTCTTCGATTACATCGCCGGCGGCGCCGATGATGAGATCACACTCCGCCGCAACCGCGAAGCCTTCGAGCGGATCGAACTCAGGCCCCGCGCGCTAGTCGACGTGTCGCGGGTCGACCTCGCGACGCGCGTTCTCGGTCAGGACGTTCAGATGCCGGTCCTCCTCGCGCCGGCGGCCGTCCAGCGGCTCGCCCACCCCGAGGGTGAGCTCGCGACGGCGAGAGCTGCGGCAGCGGCCGGCACGATTATGACGCTGAGCACGATGGCCAGCGCCTCGATCGAGGAAGTCGCGTCGGCCTCCCACGGCACCAAGTGGTTCCAGCTCTACGTCCATCGCGATCGCAACGTCTCCCAAAGCATGGTCCAGCGCGCCGAAGCGGCCGGCTACAAGGCCGTCTGCCTAACCGTGGACGTGCCGCGCCTCGGGCGCCGCGAACGGGATTTCCGCAACCGGCTCGAGTACCCGCCCGGCGTCGCACACCGGAACTACATCGGCGAGGTCGAGCTACCTGCGTTTGACGTTGAAGCCGGGGAGTCAGAGCTGTCGGCATCCGCGGATGCGCTCATCGACCCCGCGCTCACCTGGGACGTGATCGCCTGGCTGCGCTCGCTCACGTCGCTGCCCGTCATCCTCAAGGGCATCATGAGTGCCGAAGACGCATTGCTTGCCGTCGATCGCGGCGCCTCGGCGATTGTAGTCTCCAACCACGGCGGCCGCCAGCTCGACGGCGCGCCCGCCACAATCTCGGTCCTGCGGGAGATCGTGGCCGCTGTTCAGGGCCGCTGTGAGGTGCTGCTCGACAGCGGCATCCGCCGAGGAACCGACATCTTGAAGGCGCTCGCCTTGGGCGCGAACGCCGTCCTCATCGGCCGCGCCTATATCTGGGGGCTTGCGGTGGGCGGCGAAGAGGGCGTCACTCAGGTCCTATCGATGCTTCGCAACGAGCTCGAGCTTGCCATGGCGCTTTGCGGTTGTCCTTCAGTAGCGGGGATCAGCCCCGAAGTCGTCTACTCCCAACGGCGCCCGGACTAGGCGTCCGGCCACTCGCCCTCGAAGACGAACTCCACAGGGCCGCTAAGGTAGACGTCGCCTTTGCCGTCCCACTCGACCGTCAAGAGTCCGCCGGGCTGCTCGATCTCCACACAGTCCCCGACACGGCCCTTCAACCGGGCAGCGACCATAGCCGCGCAGCAGCCGCTTCCGCAGGCCAGCGTCTCTCCCACTCCCCTCTCCCACACCCGCAGCGCCATCAGGTCTGGTGACTCGACCTGCGCGACGCCGAAATTCACGCGCTCCGGGAAGGCCCCGTGGTGCTCCACCTTCGGCCCAATCGCCTCAAGCGGATAACTCTCGACCGACTCATCGATGAACAGAACCGCGTGCGGATTTCCCATCGAGAGGCAGGTTACTTCTAGCCGCTGCCCATCGACCTCGAACGGAAAATCGATGACCGGTTCCATCTCGGCGATGACCGGGATTTCGTTCGGCGCGAACCGCGGCGGCCCCATCGAGAGCCGCACGGCGGTCACCCTTTCTCCGTTCATTGACGCCTCAGCCCCGAGAACGCCGTGCACGGCTTCGATCCGTAGCCGCCCGTCCGGCGCCGCCGCAAGCCCTCCCTCGATCGCGTACTTCACCAGGCAGCGCACCCCGTTCCCGCTCACCTCTGCTTCCGAGCCGTCGGCGTTGAACAGGCGCATCCGCACGTCAGCCTGCTCGGAAGGCATTACAACGATCAGCCCGTCGGCGCCCGCGCCGTAGTGCCGGTCGCACATGGCACGCGATAGGGATTCCCAGTCCCGTTCCTCACCCGTCAATTCGACGAACAGGAAGTCGTTCCCCGTCCCCTGCATCTTTGTGAACCTCACAAGCGCTGACCCCGGGAGACGAGATCGCGCGTAATCTGAATCTGCCCCAAGTGCATCGATGCGTGCTCCAGTACGTGTGCGAGACCTTCGCGGCGCGAGATCACGTGGGCCTCACCTTCGCCCCATAGCTCCTGCGACGGCAAGAAGCGCTCGTGGAGTGTCGACGCGTCAAGCCCAGCGAGCGCGGCCTCGATCTCGCCCGAGAGCGCGCATACCGCCTTCCCGAGCTCCTCATATGTTCCTGATGACCCGAACTCGCCCGGCCGGTCGCGCCGCCGTGTCTGCCCGCAGACGATGCCCAAAACCCACGCGCGCGCATTCCCCACGACGTGCGTCGCGATGACGTAGCCGCAATTCGCGCCGGGCACATCCGGCCGCCGGTTGAGCTGCTCTTCTGTCAATCCCCGCAGCGTCGCGTGCACCTCCGCGACCTGCTTGCGGATGTACTTACTGTAGGTCTCGATTTCAGGGTTCATTGTGATATGGGACGATTATAGCGGTCAGCGAGAGCCCGACGGCGCCGGCATGGTCGCACGAATTAAATTAATGGCTGCGTCCAAGGAACTCTCACCAGCTTCGATCCACCGTATTCGCTCATCGCCTGTCTTGAACCACGAGTTCTGGTGCCGCGCCAGCCGGTGCGTCCCCGTCTTCGTCCGCTCGACCGCCGTCTCCAGATCGATTTCGCCCGCCAGGTACGCGCACACTTCGCGATAGCCGATACCCGACATCGACGGCAGGCTGCGCGAATATCGTGCTGCCAGCAGCGCACGCACCTCGTCCACCAACCCGGCTGCGAACATCGCCTCCACTCGCTGGTCGATCCTGTGATACAGCTCTTCTCGCGGCAGCCGCAGCCCGATAACCAGCGAATAGAACCCGGCCGGCTCCTTTGTCCGCCAGTGAGAGAACGGCTTGCCGGTCGCGTGATAGACCTCGAGCGCCCGCACCATTCGCCTTACGTTCCGCGGATCGACGAACGCCTCGGCCGCCGGGTCCACGCGTCGCAGCTCCTCGGCCAGCTCCGACGGCGCCCGCGATCCCAGCTCTGTGCGCAGCTCGCCGTCCGGCGGCACGCGAGGCACGCGCCACCCCTTGAGCAGCGCCCATACGTACTGCCCCGTCCCGCCGACCAGCAGCGGCTGCTTCCCACGCGACCAGATGTCCTCCAGCGCTTCCTTCGCCAGGTCCAGCCAACGGCCTAGGCTGAACGGCTCGTCCGGATCGACGAGGTTGATCAAGTAATGCCTCAGCGCCGCCTGCTCTTCAGCCGTCGGCTTCGCGGTGCCGATATCCATCCGCCGGTAGACTTGCCGCGAGTCCGCGCCGATGATCTCGCCCTCGATTCGCTGCGCCAGCTCAACGGCAAGCGCGGTCTTCCCGCTCGCCGTTGGGCCGATGATCGTGATCAGGCGTCTCATCGCCATTCGATTATCACATGCGTGCGGTTCGCACGCGCCCGGTTCAATCTTTCGCCAGCACTGCCCGCCGAAGCATCGAGCCATGCCGGTGGGCGGTCATGGTCAGTGCGATTCGCCCAGTAGTTGCCGCAGTTCGGCGACTTCCTTGGCTAGAGCTTCATCCTGGCTGGCAAGGTGCGCCTGGATCTGCAAACATTCATGCATAATCGCCTCGGCGTCCTTGTAGGTCTGTTCGGCCCGCTTATCAGCCGCCTTAGCCTGAATGTTCTGGCCCACAATGATGATGGGGAGGAGGACCAATTGGAGAAACGTCTGCGCGATCCACGCGATGATGACGATGCTGTCTCCACTACGGATCGCCGATGGAAAACTAACCATGGCGAGGACCGTGAAAAGGTAGGCAGCCCACATCGTCCCCACGATTGTCGTGAGGAACAGTCCCAGCTTGCCGTTGAGGCCTATTCTCTCGTCATCGACTTTTGGTGGCGGGGGTGCTGAACCTGCCAGCATATCCCGCGTATGGGGATGAGGGATATGCTCGAACACTGCGGCAATTTGGGTCATGGCGGGACCTCCTCCTAGCTATCGATTACACCACTAGCGAGCGCTCGAGCTTCAGGGCGCGACGCTCGTTCCCGTTTGCTGCTGCGCGGAAGCACGTAATCTTGTTCGCCTGCTCAGGCCAAAGCCAAACCGCAAACTGTGAAGAGCGGCCACCCGGCTCTTAACCTGCGCCCGCCTCCCGCACCCGCGCCGCCGCTTCGACGATCCCCGCAAACGAGTCCACCTTCAGGCTCGCGCCGCCAACGAGCGCCCCATCGATCCCTTCGCGCGAAATAAACTCGCCTATGTTGTCGGGCGTCACGCTGCCACCGTAGAGGATGCGCGCCGTCTTCGCCTTCGCGTCCCCGAACATCGACGCGACTTCCCGCCGGATCAAGGCTATCGCCTCCTCGGCGTCCAAGGCCGTCGCCGCCGTCCCGGTTCCGATCGCCCAGACCGGCTCGTATGCGATGATGAACCCGTCCGCCAAGCCCCCGTCGGACGCTGAAAGCCCTTGGAGTCCACCTCGCGTCTGGCGCACGAGCAAGTCGGCCGTTTGTCCCGCCTGTCGCTCCTCCAGCGTCTCGCCGACGCACATGATCGGCTGGAGTCCAACGGCTAGGGCCGCTGCAACTTTGCGGCTCACCATCTCGTCCGTCTCGCCGAACTTATGCCGCCGCTCCGAGTGGCCAATGATCACGTAGTCGACCAGCTCCTCGAGCTGCGCCGGCCCAACTTCACCCGTCGCCGCGACGTCGTCCTCCCAGTGCACATCCTGCGCCCCCACCTTGATTGACGACATCGATAGCGCCACCTCGACCGTCGCGAGGTAGATGAACGGCGGGAAGACAATCTTCTCCACCCCTTCGAGATCCTCGATGTGCTCCCGCAGCCCCTTGGCCAATTGGTACGCGGAGTCCAGCCGCAGGTTGCACTTCCAGTTTCCCGCTATCACCGGCCTCCTCATCGTCTTCGATCCAATGCGCGACGTTGATGGACTGAAGGGGTTCGTATTTCCCTTTCTCATTTCTCATTTCTCCTCACGCCCCGTACTTCTTGAAGCGCCCCGCATGGGCCATCGCCAGCGGCAACGCCTCCTTCGCGGGAAACGTGCCCAGCGTCCCCTGCTGCAGCTCCACCTC
>Ga0070706_100006238_pt1 | contig 11275 bp, 10 predicted proteins | sample KBSK5501metaG_FD_65476 | JGI IMG/M metagenome (GOLD analysis project Ga0070706, IMG submission 65476) | Corn, switchgrass and miscanthus rhizosphere microbial communities from Kellogg Biological Station, Michigan, USA - KBS K5-50-1 metaG | ecosystem: Host-associated > Plants > Roots >...
ACGCCGGCGCCGAGGTCGCCTACCACGACCCGCACGTGCCCGAGCTCCCGAAGCACGGGCTCTCGTCCGTCGCGCTCGAGCCCGCGGAGTACGACTGCGTCGCGATCGTGACCGCGCACTCGTCGGTCGACTACGACCGGGTGGCGCAAGAAGCGCCTCTCGTTGTCGACTTCCGCAACGCGACCGGCAAGGACGGCCACGTGAACGGGAAAGTCTGGAAGCTGTGACCAAGCCGACAGTGGGATTGGTCGGCCTCGGCTACTGGGGCCCGAACCTCGCGCGCAACTTCGACGACCTGGCCGAGCTCCGCTGGCTCTGCGACGCATCGCCGGACGCGCTCGAGCGGTACGGCGCCCGCTACCCGCAGGCCCGCACGACGATCGATTTCGACGAGATGCTCGGCGATCTGGATCTGGACGCCGTCGTCGTGGCAACTCCCGCGGTGACGCACTACGAGCTTTCGAAGCGCGCCCTCGAGGCCGGCAAGCACGTCCTCGTCGAGAAGCCGCCGGCGATGAACGTTGCCGAGGCCGAGGACCTCGTCACGACCTCGGAGTCGACCGGCCGCGTGCTCATGCCCGGCCACCTGCTCCTCTACCACCCGGCCGTCCAGAAGGTGAAGGAGCTCGTGTCCTCGGGCGAACTGGGCGACGTGTTCTGCGTCAACTCCAACCGCCAGAACCTCGGCAGGATCCGCACCGACGAGAACGCGCTCTGGTCGCTCGGCGTCCACGACCTCTCCGTCGTCCTCTACCTCCTCGACGAGGAGCCGTCCGAGGCCTGGGCGCACGGCAGCTCGTTTCTGACGCCGGGGGTCGAGGACGTCGTCTTCTGCTACCTGCGCTTCCCGTCGGGGAAGATCGCGCACATGCACCTCTCCTGGCTCGACCCGCACAAGATGCGGCGGATCACCGTCGTCGGCCGCGAGAAGATGGTCGTGTTCGACGACATGGAGCTCGAGCGCAAAGTCACGATCTACGAGAAGGGCCCCTGGCAGCCGACCGAGACCTACGGCGAGTGGCAGACCCGGACGGGCGACATCTTCAGCCCGAAGGTTCCCTCCGATGAGCCGCTGCGAGTCGAGTGCCGCCACTTCCTCGAGCTCGTGCGGGGCGAGGGCGATCCACAGCGTGCGGCACGCGACGGGCTCGCGGTCGTTCGGGTGCTCGAGCAGCTGCAGGCGTCGCTCGTCGGCGCCCCGGCTTGACCGAGATCGCCGACAGCGCAGTCGTCCTCCCCGGGACGGTCGTCGCCGAGGGCTGCCGGATCCTCGACTACGCCGTCGTCGGCAAGCAGCCCGTGCTCTCACCGCGCTCGACCGCCGCCGTCGAAGAGCTGCCGCCGCTCGAGCTCGGCGCGGGAACGATCGTCTCGACAGGCGCGATCGTGTTCGCGGGCACCACGCTCGGCGAACGCGTGATCGTCGGCGACCAGGCCTGCGTCCGCGAGCGCTGCACGATCGGCGACGACGTGGTCGTCGGCCGCGGCTCGCTCGTCGAGAACGACACCGAGGTCGGCGCGCGGACGAAGATCCAGGCCGACGCGTACGTGACGGCGTACTCGCTGCTCGAGGAGGACGTCTTCATCGCGCCCTGCGTCGTGACGGCGAACGACAACTTCATGGGCCGAACCGAGCGGCGCCATGCGCTGCGGCGCGGGCCGACGGTTCGCCGCGGCGCACGCATCGGGGCTGCGGCGGTGCTGCTACCCGGGATCGAGGTCGGCGAGGAAGCGTTCGTCGGCGCGGGCGCCGTGGTCATCCGGGACGTGCCGGCACACGCGGTCGTCGTCGGCAACCCTGCCCGGCAGATCCGCGAGGTGCCCGACGACGAGCTCCTAGCGTGAGCGCTTAACTCGCAGCGTGTAGGAGCCGAAGCCTGCCCGCGTGGTCGAGACCTGCAGCGAGTACCAACCGGTGTTACGGGCGCGGTACTTGAGGCGGTCGACGGCGCCCGGCCCGTTGGCCGAGCGGCGGGCCCGGAACTTGGCGCGGGCCGCGGACAACGATTGCAGCGCAGGCTTCCAGAGGACGACCGAGAGCGCGAGGCTGGAGCTCGGCCGCACGGTCACGCTGACTCGCTGGCCCCGCCGCAGCTTGATGCGGTAGACGTCGGTCGCGTCGTCCCAGTAGTCCACCGTGGCACGGAAGCGCGCCTTCCGGCCGTGGATCGCGTGGCCGATGGCGATGTCGTCGTTCGGCTCGAAACGATCGGGCACCGGCGCCTCCCCAAAGCGCAGCGCGCGCACCGCTGCGGCGATGTTGAGCTTGCCCCAGCCCGAAAGCGCGTTCCGCCCTGGCGGGCAGTCGCCGCAACCGTTGTCGGGAGTCGCCGGGGTCGCCGTTCGTTCGAGCAGCCACGAAACCTGGTCGGCCGTGAGCGAGGGGTCGACGGAGAACAGCGTCGCGGCGGCGGCGCTGACCTGCGGCGCGGAGAACGACGTCCCGGCCGCGTGGCGGTATTCCTTCGGCCCGCAGCTCGAATACCCCTGCTCGTCGCAGTTGTTGTTCTTCAACGTGAGCGCGCGCGGCAACAGCGAGAACATCTCCTCGCCGGGTGCGACGAGGTCCACAAACACCGGGTCCTGGTTCGAGAACGCCGAGACGTCACCCGAGCGCCCGTACGAGCCGACGCCGACGACGTGCGGGAGCGCCGCCGGGTAGCTCGCGTACTTCCACGGCTTGACGGGCGCGTACTTGTTGTTGCCGACCGCCGCGACGACCAGGACGCCCTTCGCGACCGCGTCCTCGACCGCCTGCTGCTCGACCTTCGAGTAACCGGTGAAGAACGGATCCTGTGGGTCGCGCAGGCCACCGAGGCTGACGTTGATCACGCGCGCACCGAGCTTGACCGCCCAGCGGATCGCGCGCGCCTCGGCTTGCGTCGAGACCGAGCCGTCCGGACGGACGACCTTGGCGACGAGGAGGTTCGCAGCGGGCGCAAGGCCGGCGATGCCGTGGCCGTCGTCCACCGAGGCCGCAATCTCGCCGGCGACGAAGGTCCCGTGGCCCCACTCGTCGGCCGGCGAGCCGCCGACGAAGCTCCGAGCGGCGCGGATCTGACCGCGCAGGTCGGGGTGGTTCACGTCGACGCCCGAGTCGATCACGGCGACGCGCACGATCGGCAGGAAGGGCACGACGTTGAACGCGTCGAAGGCCTTGTCCTGCGGCGCGTACCACTGCTTGGGGAGCAGCGGATCGTTCGGCACGAACGCCTGCGCTGCGGCCGGCAGGACGAGCGCCAGCACCCCGACGCCGAGGAGGAGCGCCCTCTTCACTGCACCACCAAGGTGTCGGAAAGACCGATCGCGAAGCCGTGGCCGGCGACGACGCGGGCGCGGTAGCTGCCGGCGACCAGGTCGACGGTCGCCGAGTACGACCCGTCCGAGCCCACGGTCGTCTGCGTCACGGTGGTCCAGCTGCCCGAGTCGAGGCGCTGGATCTGCACGCTCGCGCCGGAGAGCGCCGGCTGCACGGTGCCGTTCACCGAGACGCCGTCCGCTCCCGCGGCGAGCTGGACCAGAGGCGCGACGGAGACCCGCACCGAGGCGCTCCGGAAGCCGCCGCTCTCGAGCCGATAGTCCGTCGTCACTCTCGGCCTGACGGTGGCCGTCACCGCTCCGTCACGGACCGTCAGGCGAGCGCCGCGCTTCCACGCCCCGCCGTACACTCGCGACTCCACGGTCACGCGGGTGACCCCGCGAGCGACTCCCGAGAGGTTGCCCGGCGAGCCGTACACGACGGTCCCGCCCGGGTTCGACAGGCTGAGCAAGCCGAGGTGGAACCACGTCGAGCGCAGGCCGAGGGCGGTCCGAACGGCCGCTCCGGTTGCCGTGCTCTCGGCGCCGTTCGCCCCGACGAAGGTCACCGACCGGACGCGGCCAGAGGAGGTGACGCTGGCTCGGAAGTCGGAGACCCGGCCGCCGGGAACATGGAGGCGCTTCGCGAGAGTTTTCCCACTGAACCGGAGCGGGCCCCAGTCGTGGTAAGGCGAGAGCGTGTCGTACGGGTCGGACACCGACACGAGATACGGCTCCGGAGGAGAGCCGGGCCACACGTCTTGCACATTGGCCGTCTTGCCACCCGAGCTCGAGGAGAAGTAGGTGTTCGCAAGCTCATTGTCGTACAGAACCACCTCGCGCGCTGTCTCGTTCACGGCGTCGGTGGCGCTCGGCGCCTCGGCGGCGATCCCGCCGTAGACCTGGCTACGCGTGTCGCTGTAGAGGTCGAAATCGCCTTTCTGCAGGTGCGCGAGCGCGTAGGTGCGCGCGACCACCGCCTGCGCGGCCAGCGCCTCGGCCGGCCAGCGCTGGGGCATCTCCGACGGCACGACGCCCCACAGGTAGGGCTCGAGCCCGACGACGTTGACGACCTGCAGGCCCGAGCCGACGCGCTTCACCCGGAGCGCGCCGCGGTACGCCCGGCCCCGGAACGACAGCGGACCGGATCCCGCCGAGAACATCAGCGGACCGGGCAACGCCTTCAGCTTCTTGCCGGTCGCGAGCCTGATCTTCATAGCCGGCCCGAGCGCCTGCGAGCCCGCGCGCAGCTTGTGCTTCTTGCCCTTCCCGTCGCGCACGACGAACTGCGTCTGCGAGGAGATGACCGCGCGCCGGGCCTTCGGGGCGAGCAGGACGCGGACACGGCGGAGGTCGGACTGGCCGAGCTCCGTCCCGGGGTAGTAGTGCGCGACGATCTTGTCGTAGGTCCAGCCGTGCAGCGCGTAGCCGTAGGCGCCGTACTGCGCGAGACCGACTCCGTGGCCCCAACCGTGTCCGGCCACGAAGATCGAGGCGAGGGGCTGGGCACGGTCAGCCCGGTGCGCGGCCGGCTGCTTCGTCTGGTGGTACACGTGGTCGACGGGCGCGCTTCCCGCGAGCCCCAACGCGGCCAAGATGGTTACTGCGAGTCTCGTGACGTCCATCGCGCGGGCCCCCGGACCGGGCAGGAAACCCCGACTTCGACCCGACGCCGCAGCCGGAGAGCCTTGAGGGTACCGCACCCGCCGGCAAATCCACATCCCCTTTACAGAAAATTCCCCCGTGGTGCGGGCAAGCGCGCGCAACGCTGCTCGTAGACTGCGCCGCGATGAGGCTCCTCGTGACCGGCGCCGCCGGGTTCATCGGCTCGAACTTCGTCCGCGACCGGCTGCAGCGCCGGCCGGACGACCACGTCGTCGCCTTCGACCTGCTCACGTACGCGGGCAACCGCGAGAGCCTTCCGGATGACGTCCCGTTCGTGCACGGGGACATCGCGGACTACGAGCTCGTCGAGCAGACCTTGCGCGACGAGCAGATCGACGTAGTCGTCAACTTCGCGGCCGAGTCCCACAACTCGCTTGCAGTCGTCGATCCCGGGCGCTTCTTCCGGACGAACGTCCTCGGGACGCAGACGCTGCTCGAGGCGGCGCGCCGCGGTGAGGTCCAGCGGTTCCATCACGTCTCGACCTGCGAGGTCTACGGCGACCTGCCGCTGGACTCCGACGAGGTCTTCACCGAGGAGACGCCCTACCGCCCGCGCACGCCGTACAACGCCTCGAAGGCCGGCGCCGACCACGCGGTGCGCGCGTACTTCGAGACCTACGGCCTGCCGGTCACGATCACGAACTGCTCGAACAACTACGGGCCGTACCAGTTCCCGGAGAAGGTGATCCCGCTCTTCACGGCCAACGCGCTCGACGACAAGCCGTTGCCGCTCTACGCCTCCACCGAGAACCGGCGCGAGTGGCTCCACGTCCTCGACCACTGTCGCGCGATCGAGCTCGTCCTCGACCGCGGCGAGCCCGGCGAGACCTACAACGTCGGCTCGGGGATCGAGAAGTCGATCGAGGAGATCGCAGACGCCGTCCTCGACCACACCGGGAAGCCGGCCTCGCTGAAGACGATCGTCCCCGACCGTCCCGGGCACGATCGCCGCTACTTGCTCGACTCGACCAAGATCCGGGAGCAGCTCGGCTGGCGCGAGGAGACAGGCTGGGAGGACGGGATCGCGCAGACCGTCGCCTGGTACGCGGAGCATCGCGAATGGTGGGAGCCGCTACGCGCCCGCGCGCCTGTGGACGAGGCGGCCTGGCGCTAGAGACGCGCGAGACAGGCCCGTAGGCCCTCGCGCCAGTGGGGCAGTTCGGGAGCGCCCTTGTCGCTTCGAAGCACGGAGTACGCGGGCCTTGGCGCGGGTCGGTCGAGCTCCTTGGTCGAGATCTCCCGGACGCGGCAGTCGATCCCCGCCTCCTCGAAGATGGCGTGCGCGAACTCGGCCCACGTGCACTCGCCCTGCGCAGCGAGGTGCCACGTCCCGTGCGGCCGGTCCAGCAGCGCGCGCGTCGCTTCGGCGAGGTGGCCGACGAAGGTCGGGCAGCCGACCTGGTCTGCGACGACCGCAACCTCGTCCCGTTCGCGGCCGAGCTGGAGCATCGTCCGGACGAAGTTCTTGCCCGTCCAGCCGAAGAGCCACGAGCTGCGGGCGATCCAGCCGTCGCGCACCTCGCGCTCGCCCTCGAGCTTGGTCCGCCCGTAGACCGAGAGCGGCCGCGGCTCGTCTGATTCGACGTACGGCTCCCGCTTCGAGCCGTCGAACACGTAGTCGGTCGAGTAGTAGACGACTGGCGCGCCGAGGACGACGACGTTGCGTGTCCCCTCGACGTTCACCCGCCGCGCGCCCTCGGGATCCGCCTCGGCCCCGTCCACGTCGGTCCAGGCCGCCGCGTGCAGCACCAAGTTGCAAGTTGTTACTTGGAACGCTTGTGTGATGTCGAGTTGCTCGCGGGTGCGCGCGTCAGCCTCCGGGAAGGCCTCGCGCAGCGCGGCGCCGAGCTGGCCGCCCGCGCCGGTGATCAGGAAACCGCGTCCCGCTCCGAGAGGATCGGCGATTCCGCGCTCCAGAGATGTGCCACCCGTGGGTCGTTCCACGGGACCTCGTGCTCGTCGGGGTCGTCTCGGTCGTACTCCTCGGTGACGTGGTAGAGGAAGAGGCAGTCCGTCAGCGCCTCGTAGCCGTGCGCGTGGTGCCCCGGAATCCACACGGCGGCCGGGTTGTCATCGCCGATGTCCTCGGTGAACGTCTCGCCGCTCTCCCGGTCGAGCACGACGACCCGCACCATGCCCTGCAGGCAGGCGAAGAGATCGCTCTGACCGCGGTCGTGGTAATGGAGCCCGCGGATCACACCCTGCCGCGAGAAGACGAGGTTCGACTGCAGCACCGGCTTCGGCAGCTCTGAGGCCCGCATCAGCTCGGTGAACCACCCGCGCCCGTCTTCGGACCGCTGCAGCGGGATCACCCGGACGCCGTCGACCATGCCGCCTTCTTGTTGGCGCCGTGCGCGCGCACGAAGTCGTTCACCTCGTAGTACGCGTCGATCGACTCGCCCGCGTCGCCCCAGAAGCCCTCGAGCACGTCGTACTCCATCGCCCGCTCCTCGACGTACCAGTTGTTGACGTCGGTGATCTCGAGCTCGCCGCGGCCCGAAGGCTCCAGCGTCGGGATCACGTCCCACACCTGCTCGTCGTAGAAGTAGATGCCCGTGACCGCGTACGAGCTCGGCGGGTCGGACGGCTTCTCGACGATCCCCACGACGCGGTCGCCGTCGAGCTGGGCCACGCCGAGGTGGCGCAGATGCTCGGGCTCGTCGAGCTGCGCGAGCAGGATTCGACCGCCGCGCTCCTGCCGACGGAAGTTCTCGACTGCCGGCATGAGTGAGCGCTCGACCACGTTGTCCGCGAGCATGACCACGATCCGGTCGCCGCGGACGGAGCGCTCAGCCAGCCCGAGCGCCTCGGCGATCCCGCCGGGATGCTCCTGGTAGGCGTAGAACAGCCGGTCGATCCCGTACTCGTGGCCGTTCCCGAGGAGGCGGAAGAACTCTCCCGCGTGCGTACCGCCGGTCACCAGCATCAGTTCGCTCACGCCCGCGTTCACGAGCGCCTCGATGGCGTAGGTCACCATCGGCCGGTCGTAGATCGGCAGCAGGTGCTTGTTCGTGATCCGCGTCAGCGGGTGCAGTCGCGAGCCGGTGCCGCCGGCCAGGATCACCCCCTTCAGCGAGCCATCCATCGGCCGGAGATGCTACGTGGCCGCGCGCGCCCTAGCGACCGGCAGGACGCAGGGCCGGCCTCGGAGGCTCCAGCGGCGAGGGCCTGACTCGCGCCACCCGCGCGACCCGCTCCGGGAGCCACCAGTTGTACCGCCCGAAGAGGGCCATCAGCGACGGGACGAGCAGCGCACGGACGATCGTCGCGTCGACGAAGATCGCCACAGCGAGGCCGAAGCCGAACTCCTGCAGGCCGACCACGCGGCCGGCGATGAAGCCCGAGAACGCGGCCACCATCACGATCGCCGCCGCCGTGACGATCCGGCCGGTCCGCTCGAGCCCGAGCCCGACGGCGCGCGCGTTGTCCCTCGTCTCGTCCCAGGCCTCGCGCATGCGCGTGACCAGGAAGACCTCGTAGTCCATCGACAGGCCGAAGAGCATCGCGAAGAGGAAGATCGGGATCCAGGCCTCGACCTGCGGGAACTGGTACAGGCCCCAGAGGTGCTTGCCGAGCCCCCACTTGAAGACCACGACGAGCGCCCCGTAGCTCGCGCCAACGGAGAGCAGGTTGAGCAGGACGGCCTTCAACGGAAGGAGGATCGAGCGGAACGCGCGCAGGAGCAGCAGGTACGTCAGCACCAGCACGGCGAGCACGAGCCACGGGAAGACGGCGTACGAGCGATCGATGAAGTCGACGCCCTGCGGCGGGCCGCCGCCCGCGAGCACGCGCACTCCCGCCGGCCAGTGCGCGGCCGGGATGATGCCGTCGCGTAGCCGATGGACGAAGCTCTGCGCCGGCTTCTCGCCGTACTCGTGCTTGCCGGCAACCACGATCTGCGCGTAGCGCGCACTCGGGTCGAGCCATGGCCGCCGCGGCTCGTAGCGCACGTACCGCACCTCGGGGTCGTGGCCGACACCCGCGATCAGCCGGCGGATCGAGCCCTGCACCGACTCCGCGACAACTCTCCCGGACCGGCCCGAGTCGACCACGATCTGCGTCGGCGAGAGCGCACCGGCCCCGACAGCTCGCTTGAGGACGTCGAACCCGTGCACGGCCTGCGGGGACTGCGGGATGCCCTGGGCGGAGCCTGGGGTCAGCTGCAGCGCGTAGACCGGGATCGCAGCCGCGACCAGCAGCGCCACGCCTCCGGCGAGGAACGCGATCGGCCGCCGCATGATCGCGGCCGCGAGCCGCTCCCAGAAGCCGCGCCGCCCCGAATCGCGCATGCGCCGCGCGATCGCTGCACGACGAACGCCCCTACGCCCGTAGAGCGAAAGCAGCGCCGGCTGCAGCGTGACGGCGGCAGCGATCGAGACCAGCGGGATCAGGAAGCCGCCGATCCCCATCGAGCGCATGAACGGCGACGGCATGAAGAGCAGGAGCGCGAGGCCGATCGCGACCGTCGCGCCCGAGAACAGCACCGCGCGGCCGGCGGTCTCCATCGTCCGGACGATCGCTTCGTCCTTCGAGTCGTGGCGGTGCAGCTCTTCCCGGAAGCGGTAGACGATCAGCAGCGAGTAGTCGATCGCGATGCCCAGCCCGATCAGCTGGACGAGGTTCGTCACGTACGTCGCCATCGTGATGTAGTGGGCGAAGACATAGACCGCGCCGAGTGTCCCGAGGATCGTGCTGGCGGCGAAGAGGAGCGGGATCGTGACCGACCACGAGAGCCCGAAGACGACCAGCAGGATCAGGAGCGCGATCGGGATCGCGATGAAGAGCTCGCCCTTCTTCAGGTCCTCGTTGAAGATCGGGTCGAGGTCGTGCTGGATCGCCGCCTGGCCGGTCACGTAGGGGGTCACGCCGTTCCCGCTCGGGAGCGCGAGCAGGATGTCGTCGGTGTAGCCCTTCGCGTCGGCGATGCTCAGGGTCGAGACGATGTCGCCGTAGAGGAGATGCGGCCCGCCTGTCGCGAGCGGCCGCGGCCTTCCGGTGGGCACCTGCCCAGCGGCATGCGCCAACGCCGCCTGCAGCCGCGTTCGCAGCGAGGGGTCCGCCGAGCTCGGCACCTGGAAGACGACCGTGAACGAGCCGTCGCTGCGGTCTCCGTAGTGGTTCTTGAGGATCGTCCGGGCCCGCTCGGAGTCGGTGCCCGGCATCGTGAAGGTGTTCGAGAGGAGCGCCGAGAGCTTCGAATTCGAGTAGCCGCCTGCGAGGAGCACGACGAGCCAGACGGCTACGACGAGCCAGCGGTTGCGGAGCATCAATCTCGTCCAGCGTTCCATCGACAGCTAGTTAGCGTCTGCTAACTTCCTTGATACGCGAAGGCTTTCGGGGAACTGTAGATAGCCGAGTAGCGTTGACCCAACAGATGCGAAAGCGAGACGACATCGACAGGCTGAACGACGAGATCAGGGAGCTCGTGGACGACCTCTGGAGCGTTCCGCGCTTCGTCGTCGCGCGCCGCGGCTTCCGGCCGAGCGTCGACTGCATCCGCAGCGACGACCCGCCGGCGCTGCACGTCCTGGTCGAGCTGCCGGGCGTCGACGCGAGCTCGATCAAGGTTGTCGCCGCCGACCGGGTCCTCGTGGTCGCCGGTGAGCGCTGCCGCCCCCAGCTGAGCGGGCGCTACCAGCAGATGGAGCTCGAGTACGGGCCCTTCCAGCGGCGCATCTCGCTGGCCGAGCCGGTCGACACCGCCGCCGCGACGGCGCGCTACGAGCGCGGCCTCCTGACGGTGGTGCTGCCGATTGCCGCGAAGGCGGCAAAGCGGGAGCGCGTAACGATCACGATCGGAGCGATGACGAGTGAGTGACCTGACCTTCGAAGAGCAGCTCGAGCAGGGCGAGGTCGAGATCCCGTCGGTCCTGCCGGTCCTGCCGCTGAAAGAGACGGTCGTCTTCCCGCAGTCGGTCTCGCCGCTGGCGATCGGCCAGGAGCGCTCGGTCAAGCTCGTCGACGACGTCGTCGCCGGCGATCGGATGCTCGCGCTCGTCACCGTGCACGACCCCGACGTCGAGGAGCCGGGCTGGGACGACCTGCACGAGGTCGGCACCGCCGCGGTCGTCCACAAGATGATCCGCGTCCCCGACGGGACGCTGCGGATCCTGGTCCAGGGCGTCGGCCGCATCGTGCTCGAGCGCCACGTGCAGGACGAGCCCTACCTCGTCGGAGAGTTCAGCGAGGTCCCGGACGTCGTCGAGGAGAGCCCGGAGCTCGAGGCGCTCACGCGGAGCGTCCAGAACGAGTTCAGCCGCCTCATCTCGCTCGTGCCGTACCTGCCCGCCGAGCTCGAGCTCGCCGCAGCGAA
>Ga0070706_100006241_pt1 | contig 11269 bp, 8 predicted proteins | sample KBSK5501metaG_FD_65476 | JGI IMG/M metagenome (GOLD analysis project Ga0070706, IMG submission 65476) | Corn, switchgrass and miscanthus rhizosphere microbial communities from Kellogg Biological Station, Michigan, USA - KBS K5-50-1 metaG | ecosystem: Host-associated > Plants > Roots >...
GCACGGCGTACCACGGGATGCCGGCGGTCACGAAGAGCCCGGTGTCCTCGGTGTCGATGAGGGCCCGGAGGTCGAGGGCGCTCCGGAGGATCAGCTCGTCGTCGAGCGACTCCGAGCTCGTGGAGAAGTCGGTGCAGCCTCGGAGGAACCGGCGGTACCGCGCGTTCAGCGCATCCAGCGCTTCGTCGAAGTCGCGCGGCGCCGGCGCGACGCCCGCGCCGTCCTCGCGCGGGACGATCGCGAGCTCGTAGGTCACGATCTCCTGTGGAGCCAGCTCGCGCTCGAGCACGAACGTGTTGCCGTCGATCCGGTCCGGCGCCGGTCGCATCGTGACGTCGGTCGTGCGGCGGACGGCGTCGCGGCCGAGGCGCTGGAACCGGATGCCGTTCGGGATGACCTCCGCCGGCATGGCCTCCACGGTGGGTGGCACGCCGCGGTACCCACGAACGGCGAACATGTCGCGGAACGACGCGTCGAATTCGAGCTCGATGCGCAGCCGGACCTTTCCTGGATTGCAGTTCAGGATGCCCACGCGCTCGCGGAGGCCATCCGCGAGGAAGCGCGTGCGCCGCACGGACAAGGACTGCGACGGGAGGATCGACCCGTCGTCGAGGGTCGCGGGGCGGTTCGCGAGCTGGAACGCCCCGACGTAGTTCTGCTCCGTGTTCGCGGAAAGGAGAGCGGGCGCCTGGCCGTTGATGCGTAGCGCGAATCCCGAGAGGAACTGCGTGTCGTGGTAGTAGAGGCCGAGGGGCGAGGTCTCGCCGACGGGCAGGCCGCCGTCGTCGTCGGAGACGAGCACGAGGCCGTCCTCCTTCATGGAGACGCTCACCAGCGGCCGACGAGCGCTTTCTTCAGGTCCTCGAACGTGACGGCCTGACGTTCCACGAGCGCCTCGGCGGCGTCCGAGCCCAGGTCCTTCGCCTCCTCGATGAAGCTCGCGACCCGCGCGAAGTACAGCGGGACGAGGGCGCCGGCGTACCGCTGCGCCTGGTCCGGCCGCCGCTTGGCGGCGAGGAGGAAGTCGTAGACGATCCCGGCCCAGCCCGCGTCGTCCACCCGGTCCGGCACGGGCGCCGTGAGGATCTCGTCCCACAACGGCTGGTGCTCGGCGCGACCTGCGGCGTACTTCTGGTGGAGGATCTCGACGCTCGCGTTCACCGCCTCGGGCTCGACCGGATCGATCGATCCCACGATCGCCGTCGGCTTGGACCCGCGCACGTCCCGCCACGCATCCGGGTTCGCGACGGCGAGCCGGAACAGCGTGCTCGTGACCTGGGTGAACATCGGCGCGAGATCCGCGCCGGGGTCCTTCGGATCGTGGATCTTCGCGCCGAGGAACGCCTGCACGACGCGCGTGCCGCGAACGAGCGCGGTGGTCGTCATGTAGATGTCGATGCCGAACCGCGCCACGTCGGTGTCCCAGACGTTCGCGCCGCCGACGGCCGCGCCATCGAGGAAGTCGCGCGCGAGCTGGGGACCGAACCCGAACTCGCCACCGATCGGCTGGCGCAGCCGACGCCCGTAGAGGGCCCGGGTCAGCGGGTACGCGACGTTGTTCGTGATCGTGCCGTCGAACTTGTGCCGCGCGTAGAGCGGCGTGACGTAGTCGGCCGTCCCGCCCGTGATCGGCGAGATGAGGCGCTCGATCCACTCGGGCGTGATGCTCCGCAGGTCGCTGTCGACGACGGCGCACGCCTCGACCCCGAGCTGGGTCGCGACCTCGAAGATCGCGCGGAACGCCGAACCCTTGCCAGGGGGCCCGACGTAGGCACCGGTGATGGTCGGGAGCCCGTCGGTCGAGGCGGCGACCACGTCGGTCGTGCCGTCCTTCGACCCGCCGTCAGCGTTCACGATGACCGGGCGCGCGTCCGGGAAGTGCGTCCGCAACCCGGCGGCGACGGTCCGCGCGACATGGCCGACGGTCGCGGCGTTGTTGAAGCTCGGGATCCCGACGAGCAGGTCCGCGCCGCCGACGCGTGAGACGCCGTCGCGGAGGCGATCGTCCAGGGCGGACGCCGTCGTTTGGCGCATGGTGTCTCCCGGCGTTGTTCTCTCCCCGGCCCGCCCTGCTTCCTCAAGCCCGATGATACCGGTGTGGTGGAGGCGATCGACGCATACGTGCTGCCGCTGCTCGAGCGCGCCTACGCGTCGTTCGGATACCTCGGCGTCGTGCTCGCCATGTCGATCGAGAGCGCCGCGATCCCCGTGCCGAGCGAGCTGATCCTTCCGTTCGCCGGCTTCTCGGTGGCCCGCGGCCTCCCCGAGCCGCTGACCGGCGCGCCGTGGTCGTACTGGGGTGCGGTGATCGCGGGCGTCGTGGGGAACACGCTTGGCTCGCTCGTCGCGTACGCGATCGGCGCGTACGGCGGCCGTCCGCTCCTCGAACGCTACGGGAAGTACGTGCTGATCTCGATGCACGACCTCGACGTCGCCGATCGCCACTTCAGGCGTTGGGGTGACGTGACCGTCTTCTTCTCCCGCATGCTCCCGATCGTGCGGACGTTCATCTCGGTGCCCGCGGGCATCGCGCGAATGCCGCTCTGGCGCTTCGTCGTGTTCTCGGTGCTCGGCGCGATCCCGTGGGTCATGCTCCTCGTCTGGGGCGGAATGGTCCTGGGCGACCACTGGGTCGACATCAAGACCTCGCTCAAGGGACTCGACTACCTCGTCGCAGCGGTCATCGTCGCAGGCGTCGGCCTGTTCGTCTGGCGCCACGTTCGCAGCCGCTGATGGACCAGCTCTTCGCGTTCGACGAGCGGCTGTACTCCGCGATCGTCGCGGCGCGCAACCCGCTCATCGGGGTCGTCGCGACCGTCATCGCGTACCTCAACTTCTTCGGCCTGCCGTGGTGGCTCCTCGGGATCGCGCTCTGGCGAACGCGCGGCGGGCGGCGCGGGCTGTGGGTCGCCCTCACCATCTTCACCGGGATGGTCCTGGCCTGGGCGACGGCCGAGACCCTGAAGCGCGTGGTCCAGCGTCCCCGCCCGTTCGTCGCGATCCCCGATGCGTTGTCGCCGATCGTCGCCGAGCCGTCCACATACTCGTTCCCGTCCGGCGACACGGCGCTCGCGTTCGGGGCGGCGGTCGCATTCGGTCGGTGCTTCCCGCGATTCCGGCCCTTCGCGCTCCTCCTCGCCTTCGCCGTCGGTCTGTCGCGCGTCTTCGTCGGGGTGCACTACCCGCTCGACGCCGTCGGCGGCGCGATCGTCGGGATCGGCTGCGGCCTCTGGGCGCCGCCGATCGTCGCGTGGGTCATGCGCCGGTACCCGTGGCGGGCGTTCGTCGTGCCGCACACGCACTGGGACCGCGAGTGGTACGAGCGCTTCGAGGGCTTCCGGGCCCGGCTCGTGCCGATGGTCGGATCGCTCCTCGACCTTCTCGAGCGCGAGCCTCACTTCCGCTCCTTCACGTTCGACGGGCAGACGATCCCGCTCGAGGACCATCTTGCCGTGCGGCCACGCGATCGACCGCGGATCCAGGCGCTCGTCCGCGCGGACCGGTTGATCGTCGGGCCCTGGTACGTCCTCGCGGACCTCCTGCTCGTGTCGGGTGAATCGATCGTGCGCAACCTGCAGGAAGGCCTGCGCGTCGCGGGCTCATTCGGGCGCGCGTCGCGCGTGGCGTACGTCGCCGACCCGTTCGGGCATCCGGCGCAAATGCCGCAGGTCCTCCGTGGCTTCGGGTACGACTCCTATGTGTTCGCTCGCGGCGTGGGGGACGAGGGCGAGGAGCTCGGGAGCGAGTTCCGCTGGGAAGCGCCCTCGGGCGATCGCGTCCTCGCGTCCCATCAGGTCGCGCACTACGACAACGCCCTGCCGCTCGTGGCCGAGCCTCCCGACTGGAGGCCGGTCGACGACGTCGCGCGCCGGGTTCGCCGGATGCTGCCGCGGATCATGGATCGCACCGCGCCATACGCGGCCGGCGACGCACTGCTGCTCATGGTGGGGACCGACCACACGCCCGCGTTCGAGAAGCTTCCCGACGCCGTCGACGCCATCCACCTGGTCGCGCCCCGGACCACGGCGAGCATCGCCACGCTCGAGGAGTTCATCGCGGCCGTGCCCGCGCCGGGCGGCGTCTTCAGCGGGGAGATGGTCTCCGGGAAATACCGCCCGATCCTGCGTGGCGTGAACTCGACCCGCGTGTGGATCAAGCAGGAGAACGCGGCATGCGAACGGCTCCTCCTCGAGCGCTGCGAGCCGCTCGACGCGTTCAGTGGCGGCGCGCGGCACGACACCCTCCGCACCCTCTGGCGCGCGCTGCTCCAGAACCATCCGCACGACTCCATCTGCGGGTGCTCCATCGACGCCGTCCACGACAGCGACATGCGGCCGCGCTTCGCGCGCGTGCGCACCGAAGGCGAACGCCTCGCCGCCGAGCTGTCCACGACGCTGTCGGGCGCCGGCAGCGCGCCGGTCGTGTGGAGCGCGCTGCCCTGGGCGCGCAGCGCGGTCGTGAACGTCGCCGGCCGTCCGATGGTCGTGCGTTGCGCTCCGCTCGGGACCATCGCCGCGGTCCGCGGCCGGACCGATGGGGTGAGCGCGCCGGAGGCTGGCGTGATCATGAACGAGCGCCTCCGCGTCGAGGTCGACGAGGACGGCAGCTTCACGATCATCCAACGCGCCACGAACACACGAAGCGCGCGGATGAACGTGCTCATCGACGAAGGTGACCGCGGCGATGAATACACCTACTCGTACGCGGGGCCGACGATCGGCTCGAAGGGCACCCCGGGTCGACGCGCGACGCGCGTCGAGGGTGATCGGGCGATCGTCACCGTTGACCTGGTGCTCCGGCTCCCGGTGTCGCTCCGCGAGGACCGGCTCGCGCGGCGTCCCGAGCTCGTCGACAACCGCGTCCGCTTCACGATCTCGCTCGACGCCGACGCCGGGCACGTGGGCGTTGCCGCCAGCGTGACGAACGCGTCTCGCGACCATCGCCTGAAGGTGGTGTGCGAGACGGGTCTGCGGACCCTCACGCACACCGCCGGCGCAGGCTTCGCGTGGCTCGAGCGGCCGAACCGCGTGCCGCGCAAGCGCGGGTGGGTCGAGCCTCCGACACCGGAGCGGTGCTTCCACGACGTGGTGATGGTCGGCGGCGCGGCGAAGGGCGGCCTCGCGCTCGGAGCCGATGGGCTGCGCGAGTACTCGGTCACGGGCGACGGCGGCGCGATCGCGATCACGCTGTTCCGCGCGGTCGGCTTCCTCTCGCGGGGCGACCTCCCGGAACGCCGCGGCCACGCCGGCCCGCAGCTCGAGACGCCATCGGCGCAATGCCTCGGCGAGATGACGTTCCGCTACTGCGCCGTGCCGATGAGCGAACGCGTCGGCCTCCCTGAAGCGGCGCGTGCGATCCACGAGTTCCTCTCGCCGGCGTGGCTGGCCACGGGCTCCGGCGACGAGCGCTCCTTCTGTTCGCTCGATGGCGATGCCGCCGTGACGCTGGCGGCCATCCGCGGGCGCTCGCCCGACCGGCTCGTCGTGCGACTCGCGAATCCGAGCATCGGCACCGCGCGCGCGACGCTCCGCTTCGCGCGACCGGTCCGCGCGTCGCGGCCGCTCGATCTGCGGGAGGGGGAGCCGGCCCTCGGGAACACCGGGCTTGATGTGGTCCGCACCGCGGCGCCTCTCGAGCTCCACGAAGGGACCGCCGCGGCGACGCTGGAGGCGTTCGAGATCGGGACCTGGGAGATCGACTTCGCGTAGTCAGCGGCACGTGGCTACCACCGTGTCGCCCGCGGTGGCCGAATGGCCCCCTGGCGGTGGCCGAACGGAGGACACGACACGACGGCGTGACCTAGGTACGGTCGGGTCATGCGCCGGGCAGTCCTGCTCCTCGCCCTGTTCGGACTCGGGGTCCTCGAGTCGGCCGCTCTCGCCGATCCGGGTGGCCCGGATCTGCCCGGTCCGTTCCGGCGCACGACCCCACGCGCCGCGTTCGAGCGTGACGCGGGCGGACTCATCGTCGGCATCCCCGGCGGCCGGGCCTGGGGTATCGAGAGCGGTCTGCTCCCGCTCGGTGACGGAGGCTCCGTGACGCTCGTGCTCGCCGTCGACGACCCGGACGTCGCCGAAGCATTCGTCCGCGTCGCGTACTACGCGCACGCGGATGCGCGTTCGCGACAGCTGGCGACGCGTGACTCGCCGTTCGTGCGTGTCGGCGAGGACCGGCGGATCGTCGTGGAGCTCGCCCCGCCGCCCGGCGCCGTCGCATATCGCGTCCGTGTGCTCGCCCGTCTCGTCGTGGGAGCGGTGGCCTCGCGCGGCGACGCGATCCGCGTGCGCCCCGACCTGCTACCGGCCGAGCGAGGCCGTCCGCGGCCGTCACTCACGCGACTCGAGGCCGACGTCCCGTGACATACTTTGGCCGCTTACGCGCACCGGAGGGGATGAATGGCCACGGTCACGTTCGACCACGTGGTGAAGAAGTTCGGAGAAGTCTTAGCGGTCAATGACCTGTCGTTACAGGTCAAGGACGAGGAGTTCCTCGTGCTCGTCGGGCCGTCCGGGTGCGGTAAGACGACGGCGCTCCGGATGATCGCGGGGCTCGAGGAGCAGACCGGCGGCGACATCTTCATCGGCGAGCGCCTCGTGAACGACGTCGCGCCGAAGGATCGCGACATCGCGATGGTCTTCCAGAACTACGCGCTCTACCCACACATGAGCGTGTACGACAACATCGCGTTCGGGCTCAAGCTGCGCGGGATGCCGAAAACGGAGATCGACCGTCGCGTCGGCGAGGTCGCCGAGATGCTCGGGCTGCAGAGGCTCTTGAAGCGCAAGCCGAAGGAGCTCTCAGGTGGGCAGCGGCAGCGTGTCGCGGTCGGCCGCGCGATCGCGCGAGAGCCCGCGGTGTTCCTCATGGACGAGCCGCTCTCGAACCTCGACGCGGCGCTGCGCATCGACACTCGCGCGCAGCTGCAGAAACTGCATCAGCGCATCAAGCGCACGACGGTGTACGTCACCCACGATCAGGTCGAAGCGATGACCATGGGCGATCGCATCGCCGTGATGCGCGACGGGATCCTCCAGCAGATCGACACGCCGGAGAACCTGCATGCTCATCCGGCGAACATCTTCGTCGCGGGCTTCATCGGCTCGCCGGCGATGAACTTCTTTCCCGCGAAGCTGACCGGCACTGGTGAGGCGCCGGTCGCGGATGCCGGCTTCTTCAAGGCCCCGATCGCCGCCAGCGCCGGGCGCTCGATCGGCAAGGACGTCGTCGTCGGCATCCGTCCCGAGGACATCGACGCCGGTGAGATCGCCGGCCAGGACAGGCACATCCCCGTCGATGCGCAGGTCGACGTCGTCGAATTCCTGGGGAACGAGTTCCAGCTCCATCTCTCGGCCGCCGGACAAACCTTCGTCGCCCGCGTCGATACCCGCATCCAGACGCAGCCTGGTGCATCCATCCGGGTGGGCTTCGACCGTTCGAAGCTCCACGTGTTCGACAAGCAGACCGAGGAGGCCATCGCATGACGTTGCGCGGCGAGATCGACGCATTCCCGCTCGAAACGGTCGTCCAGCTCATCCACTCGACCAACAAGACGGGCCAGCTCGAGGTGCGCGGTAGCGAAAGCCTGGGCGGTACGCTCGGGTTCGACGGCGGACGGCTCATCGCGGCGATCGCCGGCGACGACGTGGGCGAGCCCGCGCTCGGCTCGGTGTTCGCGGTCGCGAGCGGCGCGTTCGAGTTCATCCCATGGAGCGACGCTCCTGCGGCGAACCTGACGGGCGATCTCGATCAGCTCTTGGACAAGGCCGCCGAAGAGCGCGATCGCTTCATCGCGATCCGCAAGATCATCCCGGACGATCGATCGCGGTTCCGACTGTCCGAGCGCGCGGCCGAGAAGGGCGAGATCACGTTGTCACCGGACCAGTGGCGAACGTTGCTCGCGGTGAACGGCGATCGTGACGTGACCGGCGTGGCCCAGCACCTGAAGGGCGGCAAGCTGGCCACGCGCGCGTCGCTTGCCGCGCTCGTCGAAGCTGGGTTCGTGGACGTCATCGAGCCCGCCGTGGCGGCACCGCCTCCGCCGCCCCCGACCCCGGCGCCAGCGCCGCAGCAGGCTGCGGCGCCGGAGCAATGGAGCCCGCCTGCATACGAGCGGGTCGCTCCGGCGCCGGAGGTCCAGACGGACCGCACGTGGGCTCCATCGACGCCACAGGCCGCGCCACCGAGCTGGGAGCCACCGGCTCCCGCGCCCGAACGCGCACCAGCGGACACCGATCTGCGTGAGGATCTCGCCGCCGCGCTGGACGCCCGGATGGGTGCGATGCCGACACCGATCGCCGAGCCCGAGGTCCCGTCGATCCAGGACGAGCGACTCGCGGCCCTCGGCGGCGTGTTCAGTGTCGTCCCGCCGGCGCCGGAGATCGTGCCCCCACCGCCAGCCCCGGAGATCGCGACGGCACCGCAGGCCGCATCGCGGGAGCAGAGCAACGAGTGGTCGAAGCTCATCCCCGACGTACCGGCCGAGAGCAAGAAGGGACTGTTCGGGTTCCTCAAGCGCGAAGAGCCGGCGCGCATCGACCCGGTCGCGCCGGGGACGGCCATGGCGACGGCGACCGCGAGGGGCCGCGCCGGGCGGCTGGCGTCCCTCGCGAACGAATTGCTCGGCGAATACAACAACGGGCAGTACGGCAAGGGCCGGCTTGACGACCGGATGGCGAATCTGCTCATGCGCGTCGATGAGCAGGCGGATCCCATCGACCGGCCGCTCCCCATCGTCGACGATCGTATCGACGCCCAGGCGCTCGACCGCGAGAACGTCCCCGAGGAGCAGTCGGTCCCGTATCTCGCCATCCTCGTGTCGCAGATCTACGAGGACGCGGAGCGCACCTTCGGGAAGGACAAGGCGAAGCGCGGCTACAAGGCGGCCCAGCACAGCGTCTTCGGGAGCGACGCCTCCGCCCTGAGCGCCCCTGACGTGGCCGCGCGACTACCGAAGGTCTGAGCTCCCTCTACCTCGGCTTCGATCTCGGCGGGACCAACGTCCGTACCGCGGTTGCCCGCATCGAGGGTGACCGTACGACGCTCATCGGACGCGATGCGCGCGTGACCCCGCAGAACGGTCCCGACTCGGTCGTCGCGGCGCTCGCCGCGAGCGCCCGCTCCGCCCTCGATGCGGCAAGGGTCGCGATGCGCGACGTCGCCGCCGCCGGGCTGTCGGCCCCAGGTCCGCTCGACCACGAGACCGGCGTCGTCCTCACCACCCAGAACATCGAGGGCTTCGTCGACGCCGACTTCCCGATCGCCGCGCGTCTTGCCGGAGAGCTCGACGGACCGCCGGTGTTCCTCGACCGGGACACTGTGATGGCGGCGATCGGCGAGGGCACGATCGGCGCGGCCCAGGGCATCCGGGACTTCGTCTACCTCACCGTGTCCACCGGAGTGGGCGGCGCGATCGTGTCCGGCGGCCGGATGATCCGAGGCGCGACGAACACGGCGGGAGAGCTCGGTCACTTCCCGGTCGGATTCGACACCAACGTGCGCTGCCGGTGCCGCTCGTATGGCTGCGTCGAGGCGTATGCGTCAGGACGGAATCTCGCCGAGGCCTTCGGCGTCGCCGACGCGAGCATCGTGTACGCCAAGGCGGCAGCGGGCGATGCGCGCGCGATCGTGCTCATCGGGCGCGCCGAAGCGGCGCTCGCGAGCCTCGCGGTCGGGATCGTGAACGCGCTGAATCCGGAGCGCATCGTCGTCGGTGGATCCATCGCAGAACACGAGCCGGCTCACGTGCTCGCGCCGATGCGCCAGGCGATCGCCGAACGCGCGTTCAAGGTCCCCGCGGCTGCCGTGAGCGTCGTCCCGTCTGCGCTCCGTGGCGACGTGTCGATCATCGGATCGGCGCTCGCCGCTCGCGACCGTGCCAACGGCGAGGGGCGCTGGTTTCTGTAGGCTCAGGTTTCAGGAAGCTCTCAGGGATCAAAAGGGGATGCTGTGACAAGAGTTGCGATCAACGGCTTCGGCCGGATCGGGCGCCAGTTCCTGAAGGCGATCATCGAGCGGCATCCGGAGGTCGAGATCGTCGCGGTCAACGACCTCGCGGACCCGAAGATGAACGCGCTGCTGTTCAAGCACGATTCCAACTACGGTGCGTACAAGGGCGAGGTCTCGGCGACGGCCGATTCGATCGTCATCGACGGCCGGACGCTGAAGGTGATCCAAGAGCGCGACCCGTCGAAGCTCCCGTGGAAGGCTCTCGACATCGACATCGTGATCGAGTCGACCGGCTTCTTCACGGACGCGACGAAGGCGAGGGCCCACCTCGATGCCGGCGCCCGCAAGGTCATCATTTCGGCCCCGGCGAAGAACGAGGACAAGACGATCGTGCTCGGAGTGAACGAGGAGGCCTACGAGCCGGAGAAACACCACATCATCAGCAACGCCTCGTGCACGACGAACGGCCTCGCGCCGGTCGCGAAGGTGTTGAACGATGAGTTCGGCATCGAGAAGGGCTTCCTCACCACCATCCACTCGAAGACGCTGACGCAGAAGCTCCTCGACACGGTCGCCAACGATCCGCGGGACGCCCGCGCGGCATCCGAGAACATCGTCCCGTCGGAGACCGGCGCGGCGCGAGCGGTCGCCCTCGTGATCCCAGAGCTCAAGGGCAAGTTCACCGGCATGGCCTTCCGCGTGCCGACCCCGACCGTGTCGGTCGTCGATTTCACCGCGACGCTCAAGCGCGAGGTCACGAAGGACGAGGTGAACGCGGCGTTCAAGAAGGCATCCGAGGGCGACCTCAAGGGGATCATGGCCTACACCGAGGAGCCGCTCGTCTCGATGGACTTCAAGGGCGATCCGCACTCGACCATCGTCAGCGCCATGGACACGATCGTTCTCGGCAACATGGTGAAGATCGTGTCGTGGTACGACAACGAGTGGGGCTACGCCTGCCGCCTCGCCGACATCACGGCGTTCGTCGCCTCGAAGCTTCGGACGAAGCAGCCCGCCGCCGCGACCGCGTAGCACGTTGGCCAAACGCACCATCGCGGCGCTCGACGCGAAGGGAAAGCGCGTCCTCGTGCGCGTCGACTTCAACGTGCCGATCGAGACGCCGCCCGACATGCCCGCGGTCGTGGCGGACGACACGCGCATCCGGGCGGCCCTCCCCACGATCAACGCGCTGCGCGAGCAGGGCGCGATGGTCGCGCTCTGCTCGCACCTCGGACGGCCGACAGGCCCGGACCGGAAGCTGAGCCTCGCGCTCGTGGCGAAGAAGGCCGCCGAGCTCCTCGGCGTCCGGGTGCCGATGGCCCCC
>Ga0070706_100006242_pt1 | contig 11269 bp, 7 predicted proteins | sample KBSK5501metaG_FD_65476 | JGI IMG/M metagenome (GOLD analysis project Ga0070706, IMG submission 65476) | Corn, switchgrass and miscanthus rhizosphere microbial communities from Kellogg Biological Station, Michigan, USA - KBS K5-50-1 metaG | ecosystem: Host-associated > Plants > Roots >...
CCGTGACGCTGCGGAACCGGGTCTCGGTGGCGGCGGCAGCCGGGGTGCTGATCGTCGTCGCCGCGGTCAGCAGCGTGCTGTACTTCTCCTACGCCGCGAGCCTGCATTCCCGCGTCGACGCGACCCTCATCAACGCCGCCCAGCAAGCCCGCAGTGTTCTCCAGCGCATCGAGCACTCGACCGCTGAGAGTCAATCCACCCCCGGCTTCAACGAGCCGGTCACCGTCGGCAGCGTGCAGGTCCAACTGTTCCTGAAGCCGCCGGTGGCGGCCGGTCGGCCCACGCTGTTCGGGCCGTTCGACAGCCGCGATATCGCGGTCTCCCAGGACGCGCAGCCCGCGTACTTTGCCAACGCGCGCCACGGCGGTCAGCAGTTCCGCGTCTACACCGCCGCCATGCCCGGCATGTCCGGTGGGCTGGTACGTACCAGCCGGGCGGCGAACGCCGATGACGGCGCGCTGCGCAACGCAGCCCTGCTCCTCGCGGGGCTCACCGTCGCGGCCACGGGCATCACCTACGGCGCGGCGCGGCTGACCGCCGGCCGCATCCTGCGGCCCATCGCCGAACTCACCGCGGCCTCCGAGCACATCACCCAGACCCGCGACCTCACCGCCCGCCTCGGCGCCACCGGGACCAACGATGAGGTGGGCCGGCTCGGCTCGTCCTTCGACACCATGCTGGCCGCGCTGCACGAATCGGTCACCGCGCAACGCCAACTCGTCGCCGACGCATCGCACGAACTGCGCACCCCGCTGACCAGCCTGACGACGAACCTGGACCTGCTCGAGGACGGCGCCGGGCTGGCCGACCCGCAGGCGCCCGCCCTGGTACGGGCGGCACGAGAACAGGCCGGCGAACTCGACCAGCTGATCACCGACCTGCTCGACCTCGCCCGCTACCGCGAGTCCACACCGCATCGCGAGACCGTGCGCCTGGACCTGCTCACCAGCGAGGCGGTGCACCGCGTGCGGCAGCGCATACCGCATACCGCCATCGTCGCGGACCTGCGACCCTGCCTGGTGCACGTCGATCCCGCCGGGGTCGACCATGCCATCTGCAATCTGATCGACAACGCGATCAAGTGGAATCCGCCCGACGGCGCGGTACACGTCGTCGTCGCCGATGCGCACGTGTCGGTCACCGATCACGGCCCCGGGATTCCAGACGAGGATCTCCCGCACATCTTCGAACGCTTCTACCGGGCACCCGCCGCACGCGGGATGCCAGGCGCCGGGCTGGGACTGGCCATCGTGGCCCGCGTCGCGCAGGCCAACGACGCAACGGCCGATGTGCGAACCGGCCCCGACGGGTCGACATTCACCCTTGCATTCCCTCCACACCCACACGCCGCGGAAGTCGTGCACCACGAGCAGGAATAGGCGCGTCGCGTCGGCGCCCACAAGCGGCCAGGCAACCCAAGGCGAACTGCAGTCATGCGCGTGACGCGCTGACGATCCAGAGGGTCTCAGCGTCCCGCAAGACACCCCGTACGCAGGCGGTGCCCGCAAAGGATTCGGTTTGCGCCGGCGGCGCCGCCGGCGTCGCCATCGGCACGGCCGCTGTCGCCGCCTACGCCCGCGCCCACCGCGAGACCGCGTCATCCCGCCCCAGGCCTGGGCCGGCGGCCTGGCCGCGGCCGTCATCATCGGCGCCCTGGCCGGGCTGCTGCCCGCCATCCGCGCCGCGCGCCTATCACCAACCCAGGCACTCTTGACCGTCTGACAGGACAGGTAACCGGCAGGACAGGCAACGCGTCCCGCGGCGGGGTTGCCGACGGGCCGCCAGACTCGCGGGTCCAGCGGCCCGTTTCACGCGAGACAGGTTCGAGAAACCTCAGGTCAGCGACCCAGTATCAGCCCTTCAGAAGCTGCCGCGCCATCACCACGTCTCCAAGATCGAGCACGGCGAGATCTCCGGCATCGACGTCGTGCGCGCCTATGTCGCCGCGCTCGGCGGAAGCGTCGATGTGGTCGCCCGGCTCGGCGACCGAAGCTGGAAGGTGGCCTGACCGACGGCCAGCCCAGCGCTGCATGCCGCGCGGGTACCGGAATGGCGGTGCATCCGGCTTGCGAGCGCCGGTTACACGCGGGCCGCGTCATCGCGGCGGTGCGGTTAGGCGGTGAGCCCGGCCCGGTCGAGCCGGGCGATGAGACTGGGCTTGCGCCGGTGCTCCTCGCGCAAAGCCGTGAGGTGCCATTCGAACTCAGCGGCCTGACCGTCGCGCCGGGCCAGGTCCCGCAAGTCCGCCAGTAAGGTGACGGCCTCGTCGTACCGCGCGGGCACCTTGGTGCCGATCAGCATCTTGGCCTCGGCCCAGGCAGCCTTCGGGTTCTTGGCCAGTTCATCCAGGCGCCGCTGCCGGGCCGCTTCGCGTTGCCGCTCCCGCACGGCCTCCCGGGCGGCGGCCTCGGCCTCCGCTTGCCGGTGATGCTCCATGCGCAGTTCCGCGGCCGCATCCAGCAGTTCGGTCACGGTCCGCCGGGGCCGGGCATTCCGGCCCTCATCCGGATCTGACCGCATGCCGCGCAGGAGTTCCATCCGGGCCCGTGCCGCCTGGTCGCGCGCGACCAGCGTCAGGAGCCGGTCCTTCTCCCCGTCAGGAAGCCCAGCGATGTGGGTCGCCAGCGCACCCTGATCCTCCTTCACCTCGGGCAGCTCCGGGCTGGCCTGCGCCGCCACCGCAAGTAGATCGGGATCGACCCGGAGGAAATCGGCAAGGGCGCGCTGCGGGGCGGTCAGCGCCCCAAGCCCGGCCGGCACTGGCGGCTCGGCCGCCTCCTCATCTTCGTCGCCGAACGCGTCCTCGTCGCCTTCCCACCCGCCGTAAGCCGACAGCCATGCCAGATACAGCGCTCGATAGTCACCAGCGGCCAGCTCGGCGCGAACGCCAACAATGGCCGACAGCGAGTCCTCGGCACCCTCCACCCATTCCCCCGAATCGTCCTCGCTGATCAGGTCGAGAATCACCGATTCGGAAGTGACCGTCACACCGACATGGCCGTCGACGCTGTATTGCTCAGCGATCTTCGGGCTGAGCAGGGTGCGCGACAACCGGAGCATGATCTGGTGAGTACCCCAGTTCGCCAGATACAGGTGCGCGTCATAGTAACGGCGCATCAGCGCCCGGGGATCACCCCTGAAGTTCCCCCAGTGGTATTCGTTGGTGAAACTTGCAGAGGTGATCCTGGCCCTGGTCGACAGCGCGCGGACCTCCGCCTGCTCGGCGACGGTCAGCGGCCGGTCAACCGCCAGAAACTCGTAATACTGATACTCGCTCATCCTCGGCCCGCCCAGCGCCCGGCGACCTCCGCCGACAGCTCACCCGGGTCCGCCCAGCCTGGCTCCAGCATGCCCGCAACCCTAGCCGGGAGACGCTCAACAGCTTGGGCTGGTTGACTGTTGTCGTGACTACCACTATAGTAGTCACGACAACAACTTCGCTCGGCATCTGGCTGAGCTGCATTCCAGGAGGATCACCATGTATGTGTTCGGCGGGGAGCAGGCCATCACTGGCGACATCGCGGCGATCTGGGCGGTGTGGACCGACATGCCGCGGTTCCCCGACTGGGACCCGCGTGAGGCGCAGACCCGGCTGGACGGCCCGTTCCAGCCGGGCACCAGCGGCTACTCCAAGCAGCGCGGCAACCCCGGCGGCCCGTTCACCCTCGCAGCGGTGGAGCCCGAGCGCCGGTGGACGGTGGAGAGCCCGCTGCCCGGCGGCACGCTGACCATCGATCATCTGGTGGAGCCGGCCGGGGACGGCAAGGTGCGGGTCGGCAAGCGGTATGAGGTCCGCGGCCCGCTCATCCCGCTGTTCCGCCTGTGGTATGGGCCGAAGGTCCGCCGCGCGCTCGGCGGCACCTTCACCGCCCTGGAGCAGGAGGCTGCCCGGCGTGGCTGACCGCGCGCAGCCCCCACCGCCCGGACCCCGGGGCCCGCTCGCGAGCCCCGGGTTCTGGCTGCACCATGCCGCGCTGAGCTGGCGCCAGGCCATGGACGACGGGCTCAAGCCGCTGGGCCTGACACACACCCAGTTCAACCTGCTCGGCGCGGTGAGCTGGCTCAGCCGCCAGCAGGGCCCGCCCACCCAGCAGCAGGCCGCGGAACTGTCCGGTTCCGACCGGATGATGACCTCCAAGATCCTCGCCACACTCGAGGAAAACGGCCTGCTCAGCCGGACTCCCGACCCCCACGATGCGCGGAGCAAGCGCATCACCCTCACCACCCACGGCCACGCGGTCATCCACCAGGCAGTACAGGTCGCCGCCGGCGTCGACGCCACACTGTTCGGCGCAGCACCGGACCGGGACCGCCTCACCGCCGAGCTACGGCAGATCGCAGCCGCCAGGCACCACCACCACCAGCCCGCCCACCCAGGTCGGGCACTTCCGCGCTAGCGGCAAAGCGCGGAGAGGGCTGCCACGAGGATCTCGGCGTGGTCGGCTGTGTCCAGCTTGCCGATGACCGCTAATACAGACCTGCGCGGCTTCGGGGGTGGTCGAGATGCCGGTTTCCCCAGATGATCGCTGTCATTGGCTAGCTCCTTGTCTCCTGCCCGGTTTTCGGTGTTTGCGCCAGCCCCGGCGCCATGCACGGTGCTTCAGGGGGCGGATCGATCCATCGGCAGCACGCAATCTGAAGCCAGGGGCGCGGTCTTTAGTCAGATGTGAGTGGCGCGTGAGGCGGGCCCGGCAGGAACGGGCTGGCAGCTGGAAACGGGACCGCCTGGCGCGGTCCCGTTTGCGATGGGATCAGCGCAGCGCGGCAAACGCTGACTGCGAGCAAGGCGGTGCGCCCAATGCCATTCGTGAAGGCGCCTGATGAGGACGCCCTCAGCGGGCGGGCACGTCGAACCAGACGCAGGGCCGGATCGTCCGGTGAAGACCTCAAGGTTTACCGCGCGCCGTCATCGCGATGAACCGGCGGGGCTGGATGCTGTTCGTCGCGGTGGGAGTCATCTGGGGTGTCCCCTTCCTTCTGATCAAGGTTGCCGATACCGGCGTCTCGGTCGCGGTCCTGGTGTTCACCCGGGTCTTTATCGGGTCGTTGCTGCTGCTTCCCCGGGGTGCTGATATCGGGGCCCGCCCACAGGCCCAGCAGCCGGAATGCGCGCGCGGAGGAGCTGCTCGGGGCGTTCGTTGACCTCACCGCGGACTCCCGCGAACTGGCCGCCATCATCGACCGCGACCCGGTGGTACTCGAGATGATCACCGAGCAGCTCCCGGAGTCCTCACAGCGGATGAATGAGCAGGTAATCGCGGTGCTCGCCGGTCCCGGCGCCGACCGCGCGGCAGTCATCCGCGCGCATGCTGCCTTCGGTGTCGTCAAGAACGCCACGACAGCCGCCCTGTCCCTGCACGCGGCCCCGGACGGCTCCCCGCCCGCGGCCCCGGACGTCGACGCCAAGCTCAACCCCGCCGACCGCGACGAGATCCTTCAGGCCGCACTGCGCGCCCTGAACCCGTGAGCTAGCGCCGGCTGGAAGGGATTGCGTGCCGGGCATCGGAGACTCGCACTGTCGGCGGCCTATCATTCGAGTCAGCAGTTTCCCGAGGTCACGGAGGCATGTACGGTGGCGGCTCAGGCGACTCCGTTGGTGGGTCGTGACGCGGACCTGAGGCAGCTCGGCGCTGTGCTGGCGCGGGCCGGTGAGGGTTCGGGGAGCATCGTGCTGATCTCCGGGGAGGCGGGGATCGGCAAGACCCGCCTGTGCGCAGAGCTGGCGCGATCGCACCGCCAGCGCGGGGGGCGGGTGCTGCTGGGACGTGCGGTCCCGGAGGAAGCGTCCCTGGCTTATGCGGCGCTGGCAGATGCCCTGCGTGCGGCTCGCCGCGCAGAGCCTACGGTCTGGGAGGCGGTGCAGGCGCGGGCGGGGATCCTGTGGGCGGTCGCGCCCGAGCTGGCCTTGGAAGCAAGCGGGTCTGAGCGGTCAGTTGACCGGCCGGTGCTGTTTGAGGCGCTGCTTGACGCGGTGGAAGAAGCCGCCGGCGATGGGGCGACGTTGCTGGTTCTTGACGACATCCACTGGGCCGACGATTCAACCTGGGAATTCGTGCGCTACGCGGCACGCCGTATCGGGGATCTCGGCGTGGTCTTGGCCGTCACCTACCGGGGGGAGGAGATCGGGCCCGCCCATTCATGGTGGCCGGGCCTGATCCGCCTGAAGCGGGAGCCCGCCGCGCTCAGCCTTCCACTGGGTCGGCTCTCCTCTGCTGACGGCGAGCGGCTCGTGCGCGCCATCAACCCGGCCCTGCCGGAGGATACGGTCGCCGACATCATCAAGCGAGGTGGAGGGACACCTCTGCTGGTCGAAGAGCTGGCCAGCCTCGCTTCGATGCCGGGTCACCTGCTGCCGGTTCCTGACATCGTCCGGGCCACTGTGCAGGAGCGAGCTGGGCGCCTCAGCCCGCAGGCGCGGGCGCTGCTGGAGGCCGCGGCGGTGGCTGGCCTGGAGGTGGATGCCGGACTCTTGGCGTTGCTCCTCCCCGAGGGGCGTCCTGGCGACCTCGTGGCGGCCGGCCTGCTCGACCAGGAGGAAAAGGGGTTCCGGTTTCGTCATCCACTGCTACAGGAGGCGGTCTACGCACAGGTGCCGGCCGAGCGGAGGCGGGCGCTGCACGAGCAGATTGCAACTGCCATAGCGAAGTTGGATAGCCACGCCGCCGAGCGCGTCGCCGCTCATCTTGAGCGGGCCGACCGGCCGGAGGCGGCGCTTTTGGTGCTTGAGACGGCGGCAGAGGAAGCGAGACGGACCGGGCAGACCGGACGTGAGGCGACTCTTCAACTGGGCGCGCTCCAGCTTGCCTGCAGGCACCGGTCGCTAGCCGGCCGGCGGGCCGATCTTGAGCATGTGACGATTCAGCGCCTGTTCAGCATCGGACGGTGGTCCGAACTCGACCCGCTGCTCCGCGGCGCATGGCCAAGACGCGATAAATTCCCTCCTGCTGAGCGAGCCCGGCTCGCCGCTGTGTTCAGCACACATATGTTCTGGACAGGATCGGTTATTCAGGCCCTCAAGGTGGCCAAGGACGAGCTGTCGAGCCTGGAGGCAAGCGGGAGCCTTGACGATGCGGGCCCGCTCTTGCGGGAAACCGCGCTCATGGCCTGGTACGCAGGTGAGGGCACGGCTGCCCGGGCATTCGCGGACGGCGCTTTGGAAATCGCTCGCCGGACCGGTGACGTGGATCTAGAACTCCGGGCACGCCGCCTTGAGATCGTGATCGCTTACGGGGAACAGGGGGAACCTCAGGTAGCGGTCAGTCGGCTGCGCGAGAACGCGGCTGCCGCGCGCGCACGCGGTCTGGCTATTTCCGAGGGCCTGGCTCTGATGTACCTGTCGTTCCTCAGCAGCGCGTCGCATGGCATCGAGGAGCTCACCAGGCTGGTGTCGGAGCGAGCCGGCGCCTGGTCCTGGGTAGCGGCGCTTCACCAGGCAACGCTTCATCTGATGGAGGGCCGCCGCGAATCGAGCCAGGAAGTCTTCGCCCAGATCCGCCGCGAACTCAGCCGCGGGGTTCCGACCGACGCGGCATGGGTCGATTCGAAGGAAGCCTGCCTGTACCTGCACCGGGGCGATCTGGATGAGGCGCGGAAGCTACTCGGTGGTCTTAGCGCCGCAAGCGATGCCAGCTCCTGGGGGCTGATCGGCGCGGAGTGGTCGGCAGCACACGGATGGCTGGCCTGGGAAGAAGGTCGATTCCGCGAGGCCTGCGCACAGCTAGCCAGGGCCGGCGCGGAAAGCGTGATGCGGACATACAACACGATCTCCTGGGGACCTGCATTCCTGGCGCTGCGCGTCGACGCGCTCCTGCGGCTAGGTCATGCCGATGAGGCGGCTGCGGCGATTTCGGGGATCGAAGCCTTCAACCTCGGGCATGGCAGGTTCCATGCGGCGGCCATCGCGGCGGCACGGTTCCGACAGGACCCAACACCTGGGCGGGCCCAGCACGCCGAGACGGTGACATCGGCAGCGCCGTGGCCGTGGCTGCAAGCGCTGGTCGGATGCTGGCGCGGCGAGTTCCTCCACGACGCCGGCGCCGCCGACCGGGCCCGCAAGCAGTTCAAGGCTATCGGCGCTCAGTTCGGCGTCCAGCGTGCAGAGGCCGTGCTTCGGAGCCTCGGCGTCAAGTTGCCGCGCGAGGAAGGCGGCACCGGCACTCTTTCCCCACGCGAGATCGAGGTAGCTGAACTTATCGCCGAAGGCCTGTCCAACCCGGCCATCGCGCGGCGCCTTCACCTGAGCCGGCCCACCGTCGCCAGTCACGTGGCTCACATCCTGGCCAAGCTCGGCTTCTCCTCCAGGGCGCAGATCGCCGTATGGACCGCACAGCGCCGCAAGCTCGCGCCCTGACGGGGAGACACAGCCGGGTGCCGCTTCGGCGTCATCCATCTGAATGATCTGCCGGGTAACCCGGACAGCTACTTCATCCACCTGGGCGATGTGGGCTTCGGCGCCGCTGGGACACAGTGGCTTCGAGGTGATCCAGAAGATGACAAGCCCGCAGATGATCGCCCTGGACCAGGCGCTCGCCGAGTTCGAGGTACCGCAGCCCGAACCCGGTATGTGGGCTGAGCAGCTCGCCACCGTGGCCCAGCAGATGCGTGCGGTCATCCGCCGCCACCGCGACGTCGTCCCGGCCTCGATCGGCTTCCTTCCCGGAGGCGGCCGGGCACTGCGCTGTCACGAACGCGTGCTTGCCATCATGCGGGCGGGCGGCTTGTCGGATAGCCATTCGGTCGCCGGGCTCTATCTGCTGTGGGTCATCGTGAACGGGTTCACGCTCGAGGAAACACACGCCGAGCAACAGGAGCCGATTGGCCGGGACCTGTCACCAGAAGTGAGCAGGTATTTCGCCTCGCTGCCTGGCGACCGTTTTCCGAACCTCACCGCGGTAGCGGGCGAGTTTGAGGGAACGGACTTCGACGAGCGTTTCGAGTTGCTGATCGGGATCGTCGTCAGCGGGCTGGCAGGACGGGCAGCGCAGACATGACGGGGCGCAGCGAAGAGACTGAGTGGCTGATCGTGATCATCAGCGTTCAGAGGTCAGCTCCCCTTTCCGCGCCGGTGTCCGGTTGCTGCGGCCGATGCTCGCCGGGGAGGGATAATGCGGTTTGGCCTGCTGGGCACCGTCGGGGTGGGCGGTGACAGTGAGCTGGCTTCGGTGCCGTGGCCGATGGCGCGCAGTGTGCTGGCGGCGTTGCTGCTGAACGCCAACCGGGTGGTGTCGTCCGAGCGGCTGATCGATGTGGTATGGGGCGACGACCCGCCGATGGCCGCGATGGGCTCGCTGCACAATCACATCATGCGGCTGCGCGCGTTCCTGGCTGCCAGGCACGAGGGATCTGGCCGGATTCGCACCGTGGCGCCGGGTTACCTGATCGAGGTCGCGCCCGATGATCTCGATCTTGAGGTGTTTAACGGGCTGCTACTGCGCGGCCGTGCGGCCCTGGCCGCCGCGGACTGGGGGAAAGCCGCCGGCGACCTGACGGCTGGGCTTGCGCTGTGGCGCGGGGATCCGCTGGATGACGTGGCATCGCCGCTGCTGCGCGAGACCGAGGTGCCGCAGCTGCAGCAGCTACGGCTTGACGCGCTGGAAGCGCGCATCGACGCCGACCTTGAACTTGGCCGCATCCGGGAAGCCATCGGCGATCTTGGCGGGCTCACCGCGGCTCATCCGCTGCGGGAACGGTTCCACGCCCAGCTCATGCTGGCCTGCTACCGCGTCGGCCGACGGGCAGATGCGCTTGTTGCCTACCGCCGGGCACGGGAAGTGCTGGTGGAGGAACTAGGGGTCGAGCCAGGTGCCGAACTCCAGCAACTCCACCAGAAAATCCTGGCCGCAGATCCCGAGCTCGTGATCGCGGTCCGGCGGGAGGCTGCCGTGCGGCCGGCGCAACTGCCCGCGGATCTGGGTGATTTCACCGGCCGTGCTGACGAGGTGACGCTGCTTACCGGGCTGGCGGGCGGTGCCTGGCAGCAGCCAGGGATGGTGCCGGTGTGCGTGGTGACCGGTCCGGGCGGTATCGGGAAGACCGGTCTCGCTGTACACGTCGCGCACCAGGTCCGTGACTGCTTTCCTGACGGGGAGCTGTTCGCGCGGCTTGGCGGAAGCGCTGGCCGTCTGGCCGAGCCGGGGCAGGTGCTCGGCCGTTTCCTGCGCGATCTGGACGTCGACCCAGCGCAGATACCGGCTGGCGAGCCCGAGCGGGCCGCCTGGTTCCGCAGCGTGCTCGCCGGGCGGCGGGTGCTGATCCTGCTGGACGATGTCCGCGACAGCAGCCAGGTCACGCCGTTGCTGCCCGGGGCAGCGGGGTGCGCGGTGGTAGTGACCAGCCGTAGCCCGCTTGCCGACCTGCCGGGCGCGTGCCGGCTGCCGCTGGAGGTGCTCGCCAACGCCGAGGCGCTGGAGCTGCTGTCCAGGATTGCCGGCGCGCCGCGCCTGCGGGCCGAGGCTGGCTCGGCAGCGAAGGTCGCCGAGATGTGCGCGGGACTGCCGCTGGCGCTGCGGATCGCCGGAGCCCGGCTCGCAGCCCGCCCGCATTGGAAGGTCAAGGATCTCGCTGACCGTCTCGCCGATACCACTGCCCGGCTCGACGAACTGACCGTGGGTGACCTGTCCGTCCGTGCCAGCTTTGCCGCCAGCTACGCCCGCCTGCGTGCCGATCCTGGCGGACTCGCGCCAGCGCGGGCATTCCGGCTGCTGGGCCTGTGGGCGGGCCCGGATATCAGCACGCACGCCGCGGCGGCACTGCTGGGCGTAGATCCGTCGGCTGCCGAGCACGCGCTGGAAACCCTCCTGGACAGCCACCTGCTGCAGCCAGGGGAGTCAGCCGGGCGCTACCGTTGCCACAGTCTGCTGGGTGTCTACGCGGCCGAGCTGGCCCGCGAGGAGGATTCCCCGGTGGACACCGACGCCGCAATGTCGCGATTGCTGGCCTGGTACTCGCGCGGCGCGGTGGCCGCTGGCCAGGTCACAACACCGGCCCCGAATGATCCCCCAAGGTCCGCTGCCCGAGAGTTTGCCGCCTTGCGAGCTGCCCGGCCCCGGCCAGGACGTTGCGTGGCTGAAAGCCGAACTGCCCAACCTGCACACCGCGGTGACGACTCTCAGTCATCGAAGGCTGCCGACTCCGGGGAGGCATCTTCGGCCCGCGTCGGCTGATTGCTAGTGCGCTGACCAGATACGTTCACCGGGTCGGCTGACAGGCTGCGGTGCCTGCTTCCACACTCGATCTTGTGATGGCGGATTCGGGTGCTGGGAGGCGGGAT
>Ga0070706_100006243_pt1 | contig 11268 bp, 10 predicted proteins | sample KBSK5501metaG_FD_65476 | JGI IMG/M metagenome (GOLD analysis project Ga0070706, IMG submission 65476) | Corn, switchgrass and miscanthus rhizosphere microbial communities from Kellogg Biological Station, Michigan, USA - KBS K5-50-1 metaG | ecosystem: Host-associated > Plants > Roots >...
GTGGAAGCGCTGCGGAGGGTATGACGATGGCGATCCCCCTCGTCTACAACGTGAACAGCGTCCGGGAGCGCTGGCCGTCGGCGGTGGTGGCGGTGCTGGGCATCGCCGGCACCGTGGCGGTGTTCGTGGCCATGCTGGCCATGGCCCGCGGCTTCCAGGCCACACTCGTCTCGTCCGGCTCGCCCGAGAACGCGATCGTGCGGCGGGCCGGCGCCACCTCGGAGATGGACAGCAACGTGAGCGTCGAGCAGGTCAAGATCCTCGAGGTCGTGCCGGGCGTTGCGAAGTCGGCCACGGGCTCCCTGGTGAGCCCCGAGGTGGTGGTGGTCGCCTCCTTTCCCCTCAAGACGACGGGTACGGACGCCAACGTGCAGGTGCGCGGCATGTCGCCGCGCGCCCTGGAGGTGCGCCCGAGCGTCAAGATGAAGGACGGCCGCTTCTTCCAGCCGGGCCTGAACGAGCTGGTGGTCGGGCGGAACGTCAGGACCACCTACTCGGGGCTCGACGTGGGGAGCACCGTCAAGTTCGGGGGCGACAGCTGGACGGTGGTCGGCTCGTTCGACGCCGGCGGCAGCGCGTTCGACTCCGAGGTGTGGTGCGACGCCGAGGTCCTGGCGCGTGTCTACCAGCGGCCGGTGGGCTCGTTCCAATCGGCCACCGTGCGGCTGCAATCGGCCGACGCCTTCGAGGGCTTCAAGAAAACGCTCACCGGCGATCCGCGCCTGAGCGTCCAGGTGGAGCGCGAGGCCGAGTACTACGAGAAGGAATCGCGCATGCTCACCGGGCTCATCACGGTGCTGGGCTCCATGGTGGCGGCGGTAATGGGGCTGGGGGCCGTGTTCGGCGCCCTCAACACGATGTACTCGGCGGTGGCGGAGCGCTCCCGCGAGATCGCGACCATGCGGGCGTTGGGCTTCGGCGGGCCGAGCGTGGTGCTCTCCTTCGTGGTGGAGGCGCTCTTCATCGCCGCGATCGGCGGGCTGCTCGGCTGCCTGTTCGCCCTGCCCGTGAACGGCCTCACCACGGGCACGATGAACTGGCAGACCTTCTCGCACCTCGCCTTCGCCTTCCGCATCACCCCGGCACTGCTGGCCATCGGCGTGGCCTTCGCGCTGTTGATGGGCGTCGTGGGCGGCCTGCCGCCGGCCATCCGGGCGGCCCGCCTCCCCGTCGCGACAGCCCTCCGGGATCTTTAACGGAATGCGGCGCGCTCCGCTGCGCGCACACCGTCATCAAGCGCCTGGCGGCGGAGTGAATCCGCCGCCAGACGGCAGAGGAAACGCTCCGCTACGCGCACCGAACACTAGGGTGGCTCGAGAGTCTTGCGGGTACTTCATCTCACCGACCGGCTGACCGATCGGGGTGGCGCGTACCGCCACCTGCTCGGCGTGGTCGACGCTCTGCGTGAGGACGGGCACGATGTCTCCGTCGCGGCGGGCGACGTCGAGCACGGGATCGGCGTTCGCTGCCCGGTCCGCATCGTGCCGGGGCTCGACGCGCGGACGCGGGCGCCGGCGGCGGCGGACTGCCTCGCCGCCGAGAAGGTGTCGGTGGTTCCGCCCTTCGTTCACGGCCTCGATCCGCGCGCCGAGCCCGATGGGCCGCCCTGCGTCCTGTTCGTGGGCCGCTTGACGGTAGCCAAGGGCGTGCGCGACGCCGTCGAGGCCTGGCGGCGCTGCGGGCTCGATCTGCCCCTGGTGGTGGCCGGCACCGGGCCGCTGCGGACGGAGCTGGAGCGGGCGGGCGTCGAGGTGCTGGGGTGGGTCGGTCGCGAGCGCCTTTCCGCGTGCTACCGGCGGGCCCGCGCGCTGCTGCTGCCGTCGCGCTGGCAGGAGCCCTTCGGCATGGCCGGCCTCGAAGCCCTGAGCATGGGCGTGCCGGTCGTGGCGTGGGCGAGCGGTGGAATCTCGGAATGGCACTCGGGGCCGCTCGTGCCCTGGGGCGACGTGCCGGCGCTGGCGCGTGCGCTGCGGGAAGCCGCGGGCGGGCGCGCCGCGGCGCCGGCGGGGTTCGATCGATCGAGCGCCATGCGCCGGCTCGTCGAGGTGTACGGCGAAGTGGCCTCGCCGTCATCTTTCACGACGCGGAGTAGGTGCTCCGAGGCTCGCCCGCGGAGCCCAGACCTCCGATCTCGGCGTCCGTGTCCTTCACGAACGCCACCGCCTGGCGCACTACGCCGTCGTCGCGCAGGATGCGGCGGTGACCGAGGCCGGTCGTCGTCACCATCCGGGCCCCCGGCCAGGCGCCCGCGATCGCCGCGCCGTCGCTCCAGGGAACCTCGGCGTCCCCGCGGTCGTGGAAGATGAGCAGGGGGACGGACTGGTTTCGCGCGAGTTCGGGAACGTCGAATTCCTCCCAGCGCGCGCCCAGCCAGCGCTCCGACCGCTCGCGCATGGCGGCCATCACGCGCGGGGGCACCCCCAGATGCGCACGGAAGCGCTCGGACCAGTCGCGAGGCCCGACCGTGGGTCCCACGAACACGGCGCGCTCCACCGGGAGACCCTGCGCGAGGGCTCGGACGACGGCGGCCGCGCCGAGCGAATGCGCGATCACCGCGTGGGCCCTGCCCTCGGTGGCGACGAGCGCGTGGAGGGCCCTCGCAAAGTGGACGATCGAGCTGCGCCGGCCGCCGGAGGCGCCGTGGCCGGGCGCGTCGAAGGTCACCACCCGGAAGCCGGCGGCGAGCAGCGGGGGCACGAAAGTGGCGAGCTGCCCGCCGACACCCGCCCAGCCGTGGACGAGGTAGACGGCGGGCCCGTCACCCCACGACCATGCGGCCACGCGCAGGCCGTCGAGCTCCAGGTCGAAGCGGCGGGCTCCCGACAGGAGGGCCGTGATGCGTCGCGACCGCCGCCGGCCGCGCGGCGTGAAGAAGAGGTCGAGGGCCCACGTGGCCGCGAGGCCGGGGGCGGCCCGCCCCAGGATTGCGAAGGCCGTCCGGACCGGCGACATCTTGAGACGAACGATCGTGCTTTTATTCCGGGCCACGGCCGTCGCTCCTGGTCATGGGCTTGCTCCTAGGCCCTGGCCTTCGGCTTGGCGCGCGCGCCGTCGAGGAGCCGCTCGAACCCGCGCCGCGTGCGGTCGACGGCCCCCCGGTCCCGAAGCAGCCGGACCGCGTGATGGTTGGCGAGCATGATCCCGTACAGCTCGTGGGCGAACTGCTCGGGATCGAGGTCCTTCTGGAACTGGCCCTCCGCGATGCCGGTCCGTGCGCAGTTTGCGATCACGTCCAGCCAGTCTTTCTGCGACTGCACCAGGCGCTCGCGGACAGGCCCGGGCTGGTCGTCCAGCTCCGCGGCCAGGGCCACGAACATGCACCCGGCGAGGCCGCTCGACCGCGGCCAATCCATCCACCGCTCGAAGAGCGCGCGCACGCGCTTCTCGCCGCGCGGGGCCTCCAGGGCCGGCTTGACCACGACGTCCACGAACCGCGCGATGCCGAACTCGAGGACCTGGAGCTGGAGCGCTTCCTTCGACTTGAAGTGGGCGAAGAGCCCGCTCTTCGAGAGCTCCAGCTCGTCGGCGAGGGCGCCGATGGTCAGCCCTTCGAGGCCGATCCGGCTGGCCATCCTCGCGGCGTGCTCGAGGATCGCCTGGCGGGTCAGCGCGCCTTTGCGGAGCGGGGTGGTGGTCATCGAAGGCCGGAATAATAGTACGATCGTTCCTTTATTGTCAAGAGAGGCGCTCGGCGAACCGCGCGCGCTGCCGAGCCCCCGCGGTAGGGCTTCCGGGGTGGTGCTACGCTGAAGCGGTGGGACGCGGAACGGCGGCGGGCGGCGGGGAAGCGGGGCAGGCGGGCCTCACCCAGTTCCTGGCCCGCGCCATCGAGCGGCGCGGCCTGCCCCTCGACGGCCCGTTTCCGTGTCCCTACCTGCCGCAGCGCTCGGCCCGCCATCTGACGGTCGTGCCCGCCCCTGTTTTCCCCGGCGTGTACCACGCGCTCATGGACCTGAACTTCCGCCGGCTGGGCGCCGCCTTCTACCGCACGGGATGCGAGGGCTGCGACCAGTGCCGGATGTTGCGGGTGCCGGTCGCGGAGTTTCGTCCGTCCCGCGCGCAGAGGCGGTGCCGTGCGCGCAACACGGACGTGAACGCGGTCCTCGGTTCACCCTCTCCGGCGGAGGAAAAGCTCGCCCTCTACGGGCGCTACCTCGAGGCGCGCCACGACGGGCAGATGGACGGCTCCGAGCTCGAGCTGCGCGCGCTCACCGCGGGCTCGGCGGTCGACACTCGCGAGATCGAGTACCGGGTGGACGGGCGGCTCGTCGCCGTCGGAGTGGCCGACCTCGAGCCGAAGGCGATGAGCGCGGTCTATTGCTACTTCGACCCGGCCGAGTCGCGCCGCTCGCTCGGCGTCTTCAACGTGCTGTGGATGATCGAGGAGTGCCGCCGGCGGGGCTTGCCGTGGCTCTACCTCGGCTACTGGGTCGCGGGCTCGCCCAAGATGAGCTATAAGGCGGGCTATCGTCCGCACGAAGTGTTGGGGCCCGACGGCGCCTGGCGCCGGCTGCCGGCCGCCTCTGCACTCGTTGCGGCATCATCGTAGAGGCGAGCAGCCGAGCGAAGCGAAGGCTTTCCGAGTTTCCCTGACCCCAGTTTCCGGGCCGCCCCGATGGTCCCGTTCGCGGGCGGACCCCATGATCTCCGGTAAGGGGATCGCCCCTCATCGGCCGCGAAAGGAAGACCAGCATGCATGCTCGCTCAACGGCCTGGACGGTTTTTGTCACGCTCATCGTCATGACGGCCGCGTCGGCCTGGGCAGGGGCGGGCGAGCGCTCGAGGCCACGTGCGCGGGCGTTCCTCGTCAAGGACATCGATGACACCTTCGACACCGCCGCCGGCTCGTCGCCGGGCGGTTTCGTGGAAGCCGGCGGGTTCGTCTACTTCGCGGCGACGGACGGGGCCGATTCCGGTTTGTGGCGGACCGACGGGACCCCGGGCGGCACCGTCATGGTCAAGGCCATCGGCGTCCGCGACCTCACCAACGTCAACGGCACGCTCTTCTTCCACTCCGGCTCTTCCCCCTTCTCGGCCAGGATCGGCGACAAGCTGTGGAAGAGCGACGGGACGCCCGAGGGAACGGTGGTGGTGAGGGACGACATCGGGCCGGAGACGCCCCAGTACAGGGGTCTGGAGCAGCTCAGCGCGGTGGGCAGTTCCCTGTACTTCGTCAGGAGTCTCGACGGTACCTACTCGCTCTGGAGAAGCGACGCGACGGGGACGGCGTTCGTCGCGAGCACGTCTTACTGGTCTCCGTCGAATCTCACCGCCGTCGGCGACACGCTCTTCTTCACGGTCATCAGCCCTGGCATGGGCACGGAGCTGTGGAAGAGCGATCGGTCCGACACGAGGATGGTCAAGGACATCAATCCCGGACCCGGCCCCTCCAGCCCCTTCAACCTCACCAACGTCAACGGCACGCTGTTCTTCACGGCCTTCCGCCCCGACGTCGGCACCGAGCTGTGGAGGAGCGACGGGACGGCCGAGGGGACCGTGCTGGTCAAGGACATCAATCCCGGAGCCGCCTCCTCCGGGCCCTCCAACATGACGAGCGTCAACGGCACGCTCTTCTTCACCGCCTTCTGCCCCGAGACCGGCTACGAGCTCTGGAAGAGCGACGGGACCGAGGAGGGCACCATGCTCGTCGCGGACATCGAGCCCGGGGCCGGCTCCTCGGCTCCGCGCAACCTCGCGAGCGTCAACGGCACGCTCCTCTTCTCCGCCTTCCGGGCCGGCACCGGCGTGGAGCTGTGGCGGAGCGACGGGACGAGCGAGGGGACGGTGCTGGTCAAGGACATCGTTGCCGGCGACGGCTCGTCCTCGCCCGCGGCGCTCACCGCCGTCGGCGGCACCCTCTTCTTCACGGCCTTCGGCCCCGGCATCGGCACCGAGCTCTGGAAGAGCGATGGGACCGAGGCCGGCACGGTGCTCGTCAAGGACATCAGACGCGGGCCCGGCGACTCCAATCTGGCGACTCTCTCCGGCGGCCTCGGCAAGCTCTTCTTCTCGGCGTCCCTGCCGAGCACCGGGCCCGAGCCGTGGACGAGCGACGGCAGCAGGGCCGGAACCGTGCTCTTGAAGGACATCAACCCCGGGGCGGGCTCGTCGACGCCGGACGACCTGGTGGGCGTCAAGAGGAGGCTGTTCTTCACCGCGTCGACGCCCGCCGCCGGCCGCGAGCTGTGGAAGAGCGACGGGAGCGCAAGGGGCACGGTGCTCGTGAAGGACATCGTCCCCGGTGCCGGCTCGTCTTCCCCGGACTGGCTCACCCGGGTCGGGAGGACGCTCTTCTTCACGGCTTTTCGCCCCGATACCGGCGTGGAGCTGTGGAAGAGCGATGGGACCGAGGCGGGGACCGTGCTCGTCAAGGACGTCTACCCGGGGCCCGGCTCGTCGGACGCGAGAGAGCTCACCGAGGTCAACGGCACGCTCTTCTTCAGCGCTTTCCGGCCGGACACCGGCTATGAGCTGTGGAAGAGCGACGGGACCGACGCCGGGACGGTGCTGGTCAAGGACATCGTCCCGGGGCCCGGCTCGTCGGGCGTCGGCCAGCTCCTGAACGTCAACCGCACGCTCTTCTTCAGGGCCTTCCACCCGGACACCGGTAGCGAGCTCTGGAAGAGCGACGGCACCGAGGCGGGAACCGTGCTCGTCAAGGACGTCGTCCCGGGGCCGGGCAGCTCGGGCCCGGGGCAACTCGTCAAGCTCGACCGCACGCTTTTCTTCTCCGCCGGCAACGAGCTGTGGAAAAGCGATGGTACCGAAGCGGGGACGGTGCTCGTGGACTTCTCCCCTGGGTCGAGCCCTGCCATCGTGACGCCGCTCGGCACCAAGCGTGTCCTCTTCTTCAGCGCCGCGAGCGCACTCTGGAGGACGGATGGGACGGCGGAGGGCACGAACCTGATCCGGGACGGCATTCTGCCCGACCACCGGTGGTTCGGATGCGGCGGCGGCTTCGCCGCGGTGGGTGAGGCCGTGGTGTTTGCCGCGCGGGACGAGAACGGGTGCGAGCTGTGGAGAAGCGACGGCATCACCGCGGACCCGCTCGCGGACATCAATCCGGGACCGGCCAGCTCGCTCGGTCCGATGTTCGGCCGCTCCCTGCTCTTCAGGCAGGTGGACGGGCTGGCGCTGTTCAGCGCGTACGACGACGACCATGGGCTGGAGATGTGGGCGACCGACGGCGCGAGCACCACCCGACTGGTGGGGGACATCGCCGTCGGGGCGGGCTGGTCCTCGCCCCGCTTCTTCACGCCGGCCGGGCCTCTCGTGTTCTTCACCGCGAACGACCATGTGACGGGCAACGAGCTGTGGGCCATTTCGAGATCGGCGCTTCATCGGGGGCTCAGACGGCCCGCGATCAGCCCTGATCCCGCGCGCGAGGACGAGCCGTCACCCAGGCGGCATGAGGCCATTGACGAGTTCCGCGCGTTCCTGCCGCCCCTCGAGAACGACGCCGGTCGCTAGTGCCGTTCCAACTTGTTGTCCCGAGTCGAAGAGAGCGTGCAGGCCAGACGCGGCTTGAGGTAGACATAGGTGTAGTACATCGCTTAAAGCATCCTTGGTGAGAAAAGTTGGAACGGCACTAGCCGTCCTCGAACCGCCAGGGACCGGTCCTCGTGGGGCTCGCGAGCGCCTTCTTGAGCGCGGCGAGGTATCGCTTCCGCGGCCACTCGACGGCGCCGAAGCGGGCCAGGTGGTCGGTATGGACCTGGCAGTCGACGAGGCCGATGCCCCAGGCGACGAGCTGCTCGACGAGGCGCACGAAGGCGACCTTGGAGGCGTCGGGCGCGAGCGCGAACATCGACTCCCCGAAGAAGGCGGCCCCCAGCGAGACGCCGTACAACCCGCCGACGAGCCACCCTTCCTGCCACGCCTCCACCGAGTGGGCGAGCCCGCGCCGGTGCAGCTCGCGGTACGCGGCCTGCATGTCCGGCGTGATCCACGTGCCGGACTGGCCCGGCCGCTCCACCGACGCGCAGGCGGCCACGACCTTCCCGAAGGCGGTATCCAGGCTCAGCCCGTAGGCCGCCTTCCGGATGGTCTTGCGCAGGCTGCGCGGCACCTGCAGGTCGCGGGTGAGCAGCACCATGCGCGGATCCGGGGAGTGCCAGAGGATCGGCTGGCCCTCGGAGTACCAGGGGAAGATGCCGTTGCGATAGGCGAGCAGCAGGCGCTCGGGCCGGAGATCGCCCCCCACCGCGAGCAGCCCGTCCTCGGCGTGCTCGACGGGCGGGAAGACGATGCGGTGGTCGAGGCGGAAGATCGGCAACGATCTACGGGTTGAGCGGAAGGGGCTCGGGCAGCGGGTAGTGGCGGCCGAGATCCTCCCGCCGCCGCTGCATCTCGGCGAGCAGGCCCTCGAGCGTCCCGGCGATGCGGGCGAGGGCCGCCACCTTCTCCGACCGCAGCTCCGCCTCGACCCGCGCGAGCCCTTCGGCCGTCCGCTCCATCGACTTCACGGCACGAATGTACCCTCGTTGAGCTGGGGGGTGCTAGCGGCAGGCAACGGAAGGCTAATGCGCGCCCGCGACGGGGCTGCGGGTGCGGGGACTCTTCATGATCAGCACGAGGGGCAGCATCAACAGGAAGATGATGGCCAGGAGCCGGAACACGCTGACGAAGGCGAGCATGGTCGCCTGCCGGCTCACCAGGCCGAACACCGCCGCGTGCGCGCGCTGGGTCGCGGTGACGAAGTCCGCGCCCCGCGCCATGAACGTCCGCCGCAGGCCCTCGATCATGGATTGCGCGGCCGGGTCGTAGGGCGTGACGTGCGCGGTGAGCATGTTCGTGTACGCCTGCCCGTGGCGGGCGAGCAGGGTGGTGGAGGCGGCGATGCCCATGCTTCCCCCGAGGTTGCGCATGAGGTTGAAGATGCTGGTGGCGTTGCCCATCTTCTCCCTCGCGATGGCATCCATCGTGATGGTCGTCAGGGGCACGAACAGGAGCCCGAGCGAGATCCCCTGGATGAATTGCGGCCAGAAGATGTCCCAGTAGCCCGCGGACAGGTTGAGCTCGCCGAGCCAGTAGAGCGTGAGGGATCCTCCCACGAGGCCGAGGGCGAGCAGCTTGCGCGCGCCCGCCCGCGCCACCAGCACGCCGATCACGGGCATGGCCAGGAACGACCCCACCCCCCGCGGGGCCATCGCGATCCCCGCCTGCAGCGACGGGTAACCGAGGAGCGTCTGGAGCATGATCGGCAGCAGGACGAGGCTGCCGTAGAGCACGAAGCCGAGCACCGTCATCAGGAAGACGCCCGCGGTGTAGGTGCGCTCCTTGAAGACGTGCAGGTCGACGACCGGGTGCTCCGTGCTCAGCTCCCTGATCACGAAGGCGGCGAGGCCCACCACCGCCGCCACGAGGAGCACGCGCATGAGGTTGGAGGCGAACCAGTCCTCCTCCTGCCCCTTGTCGAGCAGGAACTGCAGCGCGCCCACGCCGACGGCGAGCAGGCCGATGCCCCAGTAGTCCACCCGGTCGGACTTCCGCTCGATGTAGGGCGGATCGAAGATGTAGAGCTTGGTCATCACGAGCGACACCAGGCCCACGGGGATGTTGATGTAGAAGACCCAGCGCCAGGAATAGTTGTCGGTGAGCCAGCCGCCGAGCACCGGACCGAAGATCGGGGCGACGACGATGCCGAGGCCCCAGAAGCCCATGGCCTTGCCGCGCTCGTGGGGAGGGAAGGCCTCGAGGAGCACCGCCTGCGACAGCGGCTGCAAGGCGCCGCCGGTCATGCCCTGGATGACGCGGAAGAGCACGAGCATCTCGAGGGTCGGGGCCAGGCCGCACAGGAACGACGAGATCGTGAAGCCGGTGACGGACGCGAGCAGGAGCCGCTTGCGGCCGAAGTGGTTCGCGAGCCATCCGGCGAGGGGCAGGATGATGGCGTTGGCCACCAGGTAGGACGTGAGGGCCCAGGTGGACTCGTCGACGGTCGCGTCGAGGCTGCCCGCGATGTGGGGGAGGGACACGTTCACGACCGTCGTGTCGAGCACCTCCATGAAGGTCGCGAACATGACCGCGACCGCCACGATCCACGGGTTGACGTGGGGCTGCTCCGGGCGGCCGGGGACGTCGCTCACTTCACGAAGACGGTCGGGACGACCGACATGCCCGGGCGCAGGACGTGCTCCGAGTCCTGGCCCTTCTCGAAGAGGATCTTAACCGGCACCCGCTGCACGACCTTGACGTAGTTCCCGCTCGCGTTCTCCGGCGGGAGGAGGCTGAAGCGCGCTCCCGTGGCGGGGGAGATGCTGTCCACGTGGCCCTGGTAACGCCGGCCTCCGTAGGCGTCGACGGAGACGACCGCCCGCTGCCCGGGCCGCATCTTCCGGAGCTGGCTCTCCTTGAAGTTGGCCGTGACCCAGATGTCGTCGAGCGGCACGATGGCCATCAGCGGCTGGCCGGGCTGGACGACCTGGCCGACCTCGACCGTCTTCTTGCTCACGTAGCCGCTGGCCGGCGCCTTCACGCTCGTGTGGTCCAGATCGAGCTGGGCCTGGGCGAGTGTCGCCCGCGCCTGCTCGACCTTCGCCTCGGCCGACGCGGCGCGCGCGCGCATGATCCCCACCTGCTGGGGAGCGGTCCTCGCCTGCGCGAGCCGAGCCGCCGCGGCCGCGGTGCCCTCCTCCGCCTCCCTCACCGCCGCCTGCGCGGCCTCACGGGCGGTGCGGGCAGACTCGACCGCGAGCGCGTCGTCGTCGTATTCCTGCTGGGAGACCTCGTCCTTGGCCAGCAGCGTCTTGAGCCGGGCCAGGTCGAGCTCCGCCTTCTTCTCCTTGGCCTGCGCGTCCTTGAGCCGCGCCTGGGCCGACCGCAGGCGGGCCTGCGCGCTGCCGATGTCGCTCTCGGCCGTCGAGACCTGGCTGGCGGCGCTCGTGGACGTTACGGGGACGGTCGTGCGCGCCGCCTGGGCGGAGGCCTCCGCCTCGGCCAGATCCGCCCGCGTCCGCTCGACCGCAACCTGGTAGTCGCGCGGGTCGAGCAGCACCAGCACCGTGCCCGCGTCGACGAACTGGTTGTCGGTGACCCTCACCGCCTGTACGGTGCCCCCGACGCGGGGCGACACGGGAACGATGTGGCCGTCGATCTGGGCGTCGTCGGTGGACTCGCGGCCCGCGTAGTGCCACCACGCGATCGCGGCCGCGACCGCGGCCACCACGACGCCCGCCACGATCCAGCGCGAACGCCTCATCACTCTCCTCGGAGCACCCGCTTGTAGGTCTCCGCCGCGATCCCCAGGGCGCGGCCCAGGGTCGCCTT
>Ga0070706_100006246_pt1 | contig 11267 bp, 13 predicted proteins | sample KBSK5501metaG_FD_65476 | JGI IMG/M metagenome (GOLD analysis project Ga0070706, IMG submission 65476) | Corn, switchgrass and miscanthus rhizosphere microbial communities from Kellogg Biological Station, Michigan, USA - KBS K5-50-1 metaG | ecosystem: Host-associated > Plants > Roots >...
CATCTCGATTTCCCACGGCTCTTTGCGCTTGCGAGCGAGCTGGACCAGATCGTCGCCGCTTCGGTACACGCTCCACCCGCGCTGCTCCATCCCCTCGGCGATTCCGAAGTAGAGATGAAACGGAACGTTGCCCATGAACGCGACGACTTTTCCCGATCCGAGCTCGCGAAGAACCGAGCTGAAAAACGTGGCATAGGCCTCGATCGCATTCGGAGCGGACTTGAAGATCGCGTCGTAGCCGAAGTCGTGAATCAGCCGTGTGCTCAATCCGGTGGCGGCGGCTTCGTCGCGTTCAATCGGATACGCGAGCAGCAGCGGCGCGCGATCGACCATCTTGACCGCGTAGCCACGGGTGACTTTGGCACCGCGGCTGATCCAGCGGAATGCGGCGTGCGCCGACTCGTGCATCGGCACGATGAGCGTATCGACGCCGCGGGAGCGCATCAGCAAATCGAGATCGGACAACATGAAGGCAGACCGCAGAAAGCAAAAGGCAGAAGGAAAACCCTTCTGCCTTCTTACTTCTGCCTTCTTACTTTAGAGATTTCGATCGATGAATTTCTGCAGCTCGCCTTTCGGCATGGCGCCGACGACGCGGTCGACGAGCTTGCCTTCCTTGAACATCATGAGCGTCGGGATCGAAGTCACGCCGTATTTCTGGGCGACTTCCGGATTGTCATCGACGTTCATCTTCGTGATGACGGCGCGTCCTTCGTACGACGGCGCGAGCTCCTCGACGATCGGGCCGACGATCCGGCACGGACCGCACCAGGGGGCCCAGAAGTCGACGAATGCCGGCTTGCCGGCCTGCAACACGGTCTTCTCGAAGTCCTGATCGGTTACCTGTTTGATTCCATTTGATTCGGCCATCTCGTCTCCTAATTCGTTATGAAATTCTAACGATCCAGCGGTTATTCCAGCCGGAATAGAGGCCGACAGCGTTCGCTTACGTTGTATGATCCGATGCTCTTGCTTCGGCGTTATTCGATTTGCCTGCTTCTCTTCGCCGCGGTAGTCGCAGTCGAACCGCTGCTGCACAGCCATCCTCTAGAACAAAACTCAATTCCCGGTCCCTGTGCCGTCTGCGCGACCGGGGTCGTTCGGCTGCCGCACATCGCTGCCGTGCTGACGGCGCCGCGGCTGATTGTCTACACCCTCACCGCGCAAGCAACGCGAAGGCTGGTCGTGCCGGCCGCCTCCACCCTCCCCTCCCGCGCGCCTCCGCTGGCGTAGCTTCCTCTCTTTTCACCAGGCGCAAAAACAGGAGGGAACCATGGCCACCCGAGGTCAGCTCGTGGCTTTGCTTATCGGCGCCGCCTTTGCGACGCCGATCGCGGCGCAGCAAACGATCGAACAACGCGTGCAGCAGCTCGAGAAGCGGCTCGACGACTTGAGCCGCCAGATGGGCGAGGTGCGCACGCAGCTCGATCAATTGAAGGGACAGCCGCCGCCGGCTGCGGCCGAAGATCTCACGAAAATCGGAACGGTTGAGCAACAGCCCGCGTCGGCACCCGCTCCGACGCCCCTGACCGACGTCCAGACGATCAACAACGTGCAGAATCCGGGGGCGTCGAAAGTCTTCAACCCCGACATCTCCGTCATCGGCAACTTTCTCGGCAAAGCCGGTCAGCCGAACCCGATTGAATTTGGACGCGACGGCGCGCGTCCGCCGATGGAGCTCGATGAGGCCGAGGTGGCGTTTCAGGCGTTTGTGGATCCGTATGCCAAAGCGAATTTCTTTCTTTCGCTGACGCCGCAGGGCATCGACGTCGAGGAAGGCTACGCAAACTTCGTCACGTTGCCCTATGACCTGACCGCGAAGGTCGGAAAGATGAAGGCCTACTTCGGAAAAGACAATACCTGGCACACGCACGTGCGTCCGTGGGTCGATCAGCCGCTCGTGATTCACAACCTCTTCGGCGGCGACGAAGGCCTCAACGATACCGGCGTATCGGTCAGCAAAGTTTTTCCGAATCCGTGGAATCTCTATCTGGAAGCGACCGGCGAGGCGTTCAAAGGCGACGTCGCGAATGTCTTCCAGCGACGCTCGCTCAACGAGCTGTTTTACAACGCGCATCTGAAGGGATTCCGCGACATCAGCGAGAACAGCAACATCGAGGTCGGCACGAGCTATGCGCACGGCGCGCTCGCCGGCGCGAGCACCGGCACGAATCAGTTTGCGGGCCTGGACGTCACGTATCGCTGGCGTCCGCTGATGCAGGGGCTGTATTCCTCGTTCATCGGCCGCCTGGAGGCCGTCACCAACAATCGCAGCGATCTCGAACACCATCTCAAGGGTTTTTACGTATCCGCCGATCGTCAATTTGCGCGGCGGTGGTTCGCCGGCGTGCGCTTCGATTCCTCCGACCGGCCTGTCGCCGGCGAGCAGTCGACGCTCCGCTTCACGGACCGCGGCGCCTCCGCGACCGTGACGTTCTGGCCCTCGGAGTTCAGTCAACTCCGCGGGCAGTTGCGCCGTACTCGCTACGGCGACATCGGCAAGTCGGTCAACGAGTTTCTTGTCCAACTGCAATTCTCGATTGGCGCGCATGGCGCGCACACGTTCTGAGGAGACATCATGAAACGGATTTTCTTTCTTGCAGCCGCGATTCTCGTCGCCGGCAAAGCCGTCGCGGCCGAGAAGCTGAACGTCGTGACAGCGACGGAAGATGCGGCATCCATCAGTCGCGAAGTCGGCGGCGATCGCGTCGAAGTGACCTCGATCGGAAGGGGCTATCAGGACCCGCATTTCATCGAGCCGAAACCGAGCTTTCTGCTCCTGCTGCGAAAGGCGGATCTTCTGGAGGTCATCGGCCTGGAGCTCGAGATCGGCTGGCTTCCGCCGCTGCTCGACCAGAGCCGCAACAACAACATCCGCCCCGGTCAGAAGGGGTATCTCGATCTTTCGCAGGGCGTCGAGATCCTCGACCGTCCGTCAGGAACGATCAACCGCTCGATGGGCGACGTCCATCCGCTCGGCAATCCGCACTACTGGCTCGATCCGGCCAACGCCGTGCGCATGGCGATCGAGGTCACAAACAAGCTCACCGAGCTGCGCCCCGCCGACGGTCCGTACTTCGCGCAGCGGCTGAACAGCTTCAAGGTGCGGATGAATGATGCCAACAAGCGATGGGTGGCGTTGATGGCACCGTTCCGCGGCGCGAAGATCGTGACCTATCATCCGTCGTGGCCTAACTTCGCGCGGCATTTCGGCCTGGAGATCGCCGGCACCGTCGAGCCGAAGCCTGGGATTCCGCCGTCGCCGTCGCACACGCTCGAGATCATCAATCTGATCAAGGACCAGAAGATCAAACCTATCATCATGGAGCCCTACTTCGACCGCAAGACTCCCGACTTCATCGCCGAGAAAACGGGCGCGAAGGTCGTGGTGCTGTTTCCATCCGTCGGAGGTAAACCCGGGCTCGACGACTACTTCAAGCTGTTCGACTACGACGTGAACGAGCTCGTGAAGGCGTTGCGGTAATGGACATTCTTTCTTTTCTTGTCCTGCCGTTCCTGACTGGCCTCGTTCTCACGGGCATTCACGCCTACCTTGGCGTTCACGTAGTCGAGCGCGGCGTCATCTTCGTCGATCTTTCCCTGGCGCAGATCGCGGCGCTCGGCACGACGGTCGCGTTTCTGTACGGGCACGACCTGCACAGCGGCGTCAGCTACTTCTGGTCGCTGGGGTTCACGATCGTCGGAGCCGCGATTTTCGCGCTCACCCGCGTGCACCGCGAAACGCGCGTGCCGCAGGAAGCGATCATCGGCATCGTCTACGCGGTCTCGGCCGCCGCGGCAATTCTCGTCATGAGCAAGGCTCCGCAGGAAACCGAGCACCTGAAGGACATGCTGGTCGGAAACATCCTCGCCGTGAACTTGACGACTGTCATCAAGACAGCGGTGCTGTATGCGCTCGTCGGACTGTTCCACTTCATCTTCAGGCGACAATTCCTTGCGATCTCGCTGGGCAATTCCGATTCTGTGAAAAACGTCAGGCTGTGGGATTTTCTCTTCTACACCTCATTCGGATTCGTGGTCACCTCGTCGGTCGCGATCGCGGGCGTCCTGCTCGTGTTTTCCTATCTGATTGTTCCCTCCGTCGCCGCGATGCTGTTCAGCAAGTCGATCGGAATCCGCCTCGCGATCGGTTGGACGATGGGGGCGCTTGTGAGCGCTCTCGGAATCCTGTTGTCGTTCCACTGGGACCTGCCCACCGGCGCGACCATCGTGTGTACTTTTGGCGTCGCCCTGCTTCTCATGGCGACGGTCTGGGTGTTGACGCGCTGGCGGGCCCTAACGACAAGCGCCTAGGGCCGAACGCCTGAATTTGGCACGCCGCTCGCCTATTGTGCCTGCAATGGAACGAAAAGGCCCGGAGAGGCGGAGCTTTCCCCGCCCGTCGCTATGGTTGAACCTGCTACTGCTCATCATTGCGGCGGCAAGCTTTGCCTACGCCAAGCATCAACGCGATGTCATCCGCAGGAAGACTGTCATCCTCTTCCGAAATGAGAACTCCCCCGCCGAGCTGAACCGGATGCGCGACGAGCTCGCGCAGATCGATCTGACGAAAGAGCAGCTCGCGAAAGAGCTCGATGGCCGGATGCAGTACATGCAGGCGCTGGAAGGCGGAGATTTCTACATCTCGATCGACACGGCAAAAAGGAAATTGCAATTCCGCATTGGAAAGTCGATCGTGCGCGAAGCCGACGTGCAGATCGGCGAGACCCGGACCGTGACATCGCGCAGCGGCAAGACGTGGACTTTTTCGCCGCTCAAGGGCGCATTCAACGTCGTCGGCAAGGACGACAGTTACGAATCGCCGATCCCAGAATGGGTCTACGCATTCCGCAATCAACCCGCGCCCGAGTCGCGTCCGACGATCCACAACTGGCTCGGCCATTACGTGATCTTTTTGCCGAACAACTACGTGATTCAGTCTCCTCCTCCGCCCGACAGTCCGCTGCAGGGACCGAAGCCCGGCTCGTACATGGTGCCGGAGGAAGATCTCGCTGCCATCTGGCCGCGAATCACAAAGGACACCCGCGTTTACATTTTTTAGGAGGGTCGATTGCCGAGATGGGTTGGATTCTTAGGTTCATGGGCGCTGCTGGTGCTGGCCCTCGGCCTGGCGGCCTTCGCGGTGGCCGGCGAGACGATCAACGTCCGCGACATTCGCCGGCTCGATCGCGTCGCGCTCATCGACGAAATGATTGCGGAGCGTACCGGCAACAAAGCGGGCGCGCTGCGGGAGACCGCGGCCCGGCGAACTGCCGAAGTCAATGTGCTGCAGAACAGAGTCCAGGACGCGGAAAAACAGACCGATGATGTCCCCGACACCGGGCAGACGATCATCGTGTCGACCGCCGAGAACAAGCTCTATCTCCGGCGCAACGGTCAGACGGTTTTCCAGGCCGTCTGCTCGACCGGAAAAGGGAGCACGCTCGCGATCGATGGCCAAACGTGGGTATTCGATACGCCGATCGGCAAGCTGCACGTTGTCGCAAAGGAAGAGAATCCCGAGTGGGTTCCTCCCGATTGGCACTACATCGAGGAAGCGCGCAAAAACGGGATGCGCGTCGTCCACCTCAATGCAGGTCAATCGATCGACGCGCGCAGCGGCGATCCGGCTAACGGCCGGAGCGAGGGCATCTGGTCATGGTTCGGAGGCGGTCGCAGCGGGCCCGTTCTGAAGGTGAAGGGAAACACCGTGGTCGAGGATGACGGCGGAAACCAGCGCGAATTGCCGGAAGGAAAAATGATTGTCGCCGGCGATGCGATCGTAGTTCCGCCAGTCAACACCAAGCAACGCCACTTCAAAGGGATCCTCGGACGCTACCGGCTCGAGCTCGGCGACGGCTACGGCATCCACGGCACGGATGAACCGGAGAAGCTCGGGCAATCGGTATCCCACGGCTGCGTGCGACTGGGAGATGACGACATCGCGAAGCTTTACGCCATGGCGAACGTCGGCGATACGGTGATCATCTACTGAGCTTCCAATACAATCGCGCGGATGCATCCGTGGCGCGAGCGGCTCCGGCGTTGGTTCACGCCGATCGCCCGAGTCAGTCCGCTGTCGCCCAACGCGATCACGCTCGTCGCCCTTCTCGTCAATCTCGCGGCGGCCTTTTTGCTCGCTCAGGGGGCGAAGTGGCCGCCGAATTTTCTGATCGCTGTCGCGCTCATCACCATCGCCGGGTTCGCGGATGCACTCGACGGCATCGTCGCGCGCCTCCAGCAGAAAGAGACGCGCTTTGGCGATTTTCTGGATCACGTCTGCGATCGGATCTCCGACACCGTGCTGGCCGCCTGCTGGATGATCGGCAATCGCGTTCGTGAGCCGATCGTCGTCGCGGTCGTGATCGTGATCATGCTGAACGGATATATCGGCACACAGATCGAGGCGACATTTCGCGAGAGGAACTACGAAGCGCTCGGACGCGGTGAATTTGTGCTGACGCTGGTCGTCTTTCCGATCGTCTCGTTCATTCTGTTCAGCAGCGGTTGGAATTCCCTTCTGTTCGCCGGCGCAACAATTGCCGAATGGCTCTCGCTCCTCCTTCTCGCCTTCGCGCTTCTGGCGGTCGTTCAGCGCATCGCGCTCGCGCGCCGGATGGATCGGCTGTGATCGAGCGGAATCCGATCACCGGCGATTCAGTGATCGTTGCGCCCGGCCGCGCAGCACGTCCCAATGAGTTTCGTCAGACGAGCGATCGCTGTCCGTTTTGCCCGGGAAACGAATCCGATACGCCGCCCGAAATCTGGCGCGACGCCGATCCGTGGAACATTCGAATCTTCCCGAACAAATTTCCGGCGACGGAACATCACGAGGTGATCGTCGAGGGAGCCGATCACACGAAGAGCTTCGACGAGCTCGCCCCTGAGGTCGCGTCGCGCGCGGTTGACGCCTACATCAATCGCTACCAGGCGCTGATGCGATCCTCGCAGTACGTCTGCATTTTCAAGAATCATGGCGTGCTGGCCGGCGCCACCATCCCCCACCCGCATTCTCAAATCATCGGCGTCCCGTTCATTCCAGCGCGGATTGCGAGAGAGGCGGAAGCTTTTAAGTCACGCTGCCCGCTGTGCGAACTTCGCGACGAGAAGATCGACACTACGCAAAATTACCGATGGATCGCCCCGCGTGGATCGATGATGGCGCACGAGCAATGGATCGTACCGGCCCGTCACACCAATGAGGTGCGAGAAGGATTCGAGCTCGCGTCAATTCTGCAACGCGCGGCTAGCGAAATGTTGGCGATCTCCAATTCCTTCAACTGGATGTTCATCAACTTTCCGCAGCAGCCGGCCGCCCATTGGTACCTCCAGATGTTTCCACGATTGACGATGCACGCCGGATTCGAGCTCGGAACCGGCAGCGCGATCAGGGACCGGAGATGACTCTCCTCTTTTCATGAATGCCTTACTGACATTATGATGTCCGGCGTTCGTTGAAAGGAGGCCCCCTATGACGAATTTCTCCCCGAAGAACCTTTCTCGTCTCACTGTTTCCCTGCTCATTCTGATTCTCGCGATGCCGGTGCTAGGAGACAAACCTGGCACGTGGACGGAGCTGGCTCCCGTCCCACATGGCTTCATTGGCGTGGAAGGAATGAGCGTCGCCGTCGTCGGCGATCGCATCATCGCCGCTCTAGGTTTCGATGCCGGAGATACGAACAAAACCCGGATCTACGACATCGCCGGCGACAGCTGGTCCTTTGGAGCGAACGCGCCTGGCACCAGTTCCGAGGGCGCGGGCGTTTCGCACGGAGGTCTGTTCTACACAGCCGGTGGCCGGTTCATCGGCTCTCGTAAAGATCTCTGGTCGTACGATCCGGAGTCGGACATCTGGACGGTCCTCGCTCCGATGAGCCAGGCCCGCACCGGTCTTGCCCTGGCCGTTGCCGGCAATGCAATCTATGCCTTTGGAGGTCGCACGAACCCGGGAGGTCCCTGCAGTGGCGGCGCGCTTGCGTCGGCCGAGCGCTACGACATCGACAAGAACGTCTGGACGCCGATAGCTCCGATGCCCTTTGCGCTTTCCGATCGCGCCGCGGCAACGATGGGCGGGAAAATCTTCCTCTTCGGGGGTTGCGTCAACGCATTCACCTTCGTCGCCGACGTTGATGTCTACGATCCCGTGACCGATACCTGGAGCACCGCGCCCACAGATATGCCCGGTCCGCGCGCAGCGTTCTACGCGGTGGGAACCAAGGGTGACGCGGTCTATGCCATCGGCGGATGGAACGGCGTCGTTCCGGGAGTGCAAACGAATCAGGCTTATCACGTGGCCAAGGACAATTGGACGACTGAGACTCCGATGCCGGTGGGAAGGGCGGAAACTGGTGCCGCGAGCCATGGCGGCCAGATCTTCATCATCGGCGGAGCAAAGCCGGGATTCGGCAATTCCGTTCCAAATAACGAAGCATTCAAACCGTAACTATCTCCAGGGCTCATCAACCATGGTGGGCGGCAACCGCTTCTGGCGGTAGCCGCCCATGAGCACGACCAGCAGCATGCCCGCGACGAAGCCGCCGATGTGCGCGAAATACGCGACGCCGCCCCCGTTCTGGGCCTCGGGGACGCCGACCGACGCCACGCCGACGAAGAGCTGCAGCACGAACCACAGGCCGAGAACGACGACGGCTGGAATGTCGCGAATGATGACAAAGAAGACGATCGGAATCAGCGTCTTCACTTGCGCGCGCGGATACAGCAGGATGTACGCGCCCAGGACGCCCGCGATCGCGCCGGAGGCGCCGAGCGACGGAATCGTCGAGGCCGGGTTCGCGACGGCGTGCGCCAGCGTCGCGATCGTTCCGCACAAAATGTAGAAGACCAGGTATTTGAAGTGTCCGAGCCGGTCTTCGATGTTGTCGCCGAAGATCCACAGATAGAGCATGTTTCCGCCGAGGTGCAGCCATCCGGCATGAAGAAACATGGAGATCAGGATGCGAAAAATGTTCGGCGGGTAGAAGGGCGCGAGCCAAAAGCGCGCCGGAACAAATGAGATCAGGACGAGCTCCCGCTCGATACCAGGGCCGAGCGACAACTCCCACAGGAAGAAGATTACGTTCGTGGCGATGAGGATGTAGTTGACGACCGGCGTTGTGCGGCTCGGATTGTGGTCCGACAGCGGCAACATTCGCGCGCGATTCTACTGCCTACCACCGCAGGGGATAATCGACGGCGTCCGGAAGTTTGCCGTCCACGGTCAGGACGCGCACATTTTTCTCCGCCGGAACCTCGCCGACGATCGCGATGGCATCGGGATGCGCGGCCACGAATCTCGCCGCCTGCTCCGCCGATCCCGCGACGAGCGGAGCCGATGCCGCCTGACCGCGAAACACGACTCCGATCCAGTGTTGCACGTAATCCAGCTCTGCCATCCGCATGAGCCGGCGCATGAACGCTTCTCCGCTCCGCGTCTTTGTCGACGGAATGACCGGCATCATCGCGTGGCGCGAGGGCCATCGCGTCACCTGACCCAGATAGATTCCGCGAAGATCCGTCGTCGAAACATCGGTGAGCGTCTGGGATGCCGACACGATGACGAAGAGGCGCTGCTCTGTGCGCGCAACCTGCATCCAGACCAGAAAGGCGAGCAGATTCATCAGAAAGACACGCTGAGCTGCACGCTGGTAATCGGTTGACGGCTGCCGTCGCGCGCGCGCTGAGATCGATATTCACTCTTGACGACGAAGTGCTCCGTGAAGTCGTAACGAATGCCTGCGGCCCACGCGTTCTCGCTCGCGGAATTCCTGAGATAGGTGTCGGCGGCATCGATGTTGACGTGATCGAACAGAACGTACGGACGTGCACGCTGTGCGACTCCACCGAGGCGCTTCGAAAGCAGAACGTAGTAGCCCTCATTGCGAAACGTCGTCGGAATGCGCGTGAAGTCGTGCTCCATGCGCGCCAGCTCGGCGCGGACCTCCAGCCCGCGATTGACGTAGTTCATGAACACCGTGACGTCGCGCTCGCGAAGAGCATTCGGCTTCGTCGGCACGTGTTGCCCATAGACCGAGACTCCGGTCTCGAAACCGGGAAAGTTTTCGGGCGCGATGCTCATCGCGACGAATCCAGCCGGCGATCGACTGCTGCTGAAAATCGGAATCTCGTCGCGCTCGGTTCCCGGCCCCGCTCCAGCTCCGATCTCATACGTCAGACCGAGGGACCCACGCGCGCGCCCAGACGCCCAAACTCCGACAAAGCGCAGCGGCCACGCGCCGTCGTCCTGCGGCCGCCTCGCGATCGCGGGCACGTCGATCGGCGTTTGAAGGAACCGGCTGCGATGCTCGCGCTCGTTCCAGCGGACGATGCCGGTGTGTGTCTCCCCGATCTCGAGGCGGAAATAATCCGACGGGCGATAGCTGACATACAGCCGTTCGAGGCCGACCTCGGACTGCTCGGGACTGTTCTCACCCGAACGCCAGGTCTTCTGCCCAACCACTTCGACGAGGCCGGTCCACGAATTCGACATCCGCAGCGTCGAGAAGAGATCGAGCGCGACCACATTGGTCGATTCGTCTCGCGCGATGCCGTCGGCAAAACCGCCGAAATGGAGGCGCGGGGGCGGGCGCAGGGCGTCCTCAGCGAAGGCGCGCCCGGCGGTCAGGAATGCCAGCAGCAAGAGCAAACGTCTCATGACATCGGTTGGTACGCTACAGAACATAAACGCCAGATCAATCCGCGCAGTGGCCATCGTACTTGCAAATGTTTTCGTTCTAACATTGCCGTATGCGCCTCCTCCTCGTCGAAGACGACGCCGACGTGGCGCGCTTCATTCGAAAGGGCCTGCAGGAGCAGGCCTACGCGGTCGATGTGGCCACCGACGGCGACAATGCGCTCTATCTGGCCGGGATCAATACCTATGATGCGATCGTTCTCGATCTGATGATTCCGCCGCCGGAGGGACTCGACGTCTGCCGGACGCTTCGCCGCGAAGGATCGCACGTCCCGATCCTGATGCTGACGGCGCGCGACAGCGTTCAGGACAAGATCGCCGGGCTCGATGCCGGCGCCGACGACTATCTCGGCAAGCCGTTCGAATTCGGCGAGCTCGTGGCGCGGCTCCGCGCGTTGCTGCGCCGCGGCGGCGCGACGATCCCCACTGTCCTTGCCGCCGGCGACCTGACGATCGATACGCGTTCCCACAGAATCACCGTCGGGGGCCGTCCGCTGACGTTGACGACGAAGGAGTATTCGATCCTCGAATATCTGACGCGCAACAGCGGGCGCGTCCTCACGCGCGAGGAGATTGC
>Ga0070706_100006248_pt1 | contig 11266 bp, 7 predicted proteins | sample KBSK5501metaG_FD_65476 | JGI IMG/M metagenome (GOLD analysis project Ga0070706, IMG submission 65476) | Corn, switchgrass and miscanthus rhizosphere microbial communities from Kellogg Biological Station, Michigan, USA - KBS K5-50-1 metaG | ecosystem: Host-associated > Plants > Roots >...
CGCAGCGTGTGGCGCGCGGCGCGGGCCACCGCTTCTTCAGTGAATGGTAGCGTCTGAGATTCCACGCGGACCCAGGGCCAGAACTGGTCCTGGTAGTGGGGGCTGGCGGCCTGGCCCGACTGGCCCATGAAGTTGACGAGGCGGGTGTCGTCGGGGTCGGCGAGGTCGGCCACGAAGCGCATGGACGGCGCCTCGATGCCGCCGGCGTTGATCACGAACACGTTCGGCGTCGTGGCCGCACCGCCCACCTCCGCGACCGGAGGATCGAAGATGCGGCCGAGGGGAGCGAAGGCCCGGCCGAGGGGATGGTGGACGGCGAGCCGGTTGAGCGCCCCGCACGTCCAGCGCGCGCGATCGCGGCCGAAGCGCCGCTCGAGCTGCGCGCACGCGTCCTGCCAGGTGTCCCGCAGGACGGCGTCCCAGTCGGCGCTGCCCGCCGGCAGCCATCCCGCCGGCCGCTCGCGGATCAACCGGTCGATGGCGCCCGTGCGGTGGCGGAGGGCCTCCGCTTCGGGGAAGCCGTGCACGCGCGGGCCGATGACGCGGTCGCCGAGGGCGAGGAACGCGGTGATGGCGAGCGCCGCCGGCCGGCTGGCGGGCTCGAGGCGGCCGTCCCAGCCCGACATCTCCAGCATCACGTCGTCCCAGGCCGGATCTCCCTTGTGGCGGGCCGCGGCGTCGAGCAGCGCGCGGGCGAGGTCGCGATGGGGGATCGAGAGGTGCTCGCCCTGCAGGCGGACCATGTCGTCCGCGGTCCACCCATCGCGCTGTTCCAGGTCCGCGAGCAGCGTGGCCGTGCGCCACGGGGCGATCCCGCCGCGGCTGATCCGGTAGGGATAGTCGGTGCCCACCGTGCGGCTGTTGGCGGTGACGATGCGGCCCGCGGGGGGATCCACCAGGTGAGGCAGCGCTTCGAAGGGAACGAAGCCCACCCAGTCGCCGTCGGAGGCCGCGCCGGGGTAGGGCCGGGAGCCGTCGCCGGCGCGGCGGAGCGGGATGCGGCCGGCGGAGTACCACGCGATGTGGCCGTCGGCGTCGGCGTAGACGAAGTTCTGCGACGGGCCGGCGAAGAGGCGCAGCCCTTCCCGGAACTCCTCCCAGCTCTGCGCCCGGTCCATCAAGAAGAAGGCGGGCAGGTCGGGCGTGTCGTCGAGCGACGTCCACCGCAGCGCGTAGAGGCGTCCCCGCACGGGGATGAGCGGACCGTGCCGGGTGACCCGCACCCGATGCTCGACCGTGCGCCACGAAGAGGAGAGCATCCCGGTGCGGACGCGGATCGGCTCGTTGCGGGCGGTCACCGTCTCCCAGCCGTCCCCGACGCGGTACCGGTCCGGGTGGGCAGGGTCGAACTCCTCGACGTAGAGGTCCGCGCAGTCGTCGTGGACGTTGGTCGCTCCCCACGCCACGCGGCGGTTGCGGCCGAGGATCACGCCCGGCACGCCCGGCATCGTCATCCCGGCGACGTCGAGGTCGGGCGCGCTGAGGTGCACCGCCGTCCAGATCGAAGGCACGCCCAGCGTGAGGTGCGGGTCGTTGGCGAGCAGCGGCTTGCCCGACGCGGTGCGGGCGCCGGAGACCACCCAGTTGTTGCTGCCCGTGGTGTCTTCCCTCGCGGCGGCCGCCCCTGCCGCGGGCGGCGCGCCGTCGCTGCCGACGAGGATGCGGTCATCGGGGAACGTCGTCGGAAAAAGCAGGTCCTGTACGTCGGGTGGAAGCCGGTCTCCCACCACCGCGCGAAACGCCTCGCCCTCCCAGCCGGAGGCGAGGTCGAGGGAGAGGAGCTTGCCGGTGGCGAGGGTGTCGACGGCCGTCCACGGACGCGGCGAATAGCGCAGCAGCCGGAACTCCACCGGCAGCGTCTCCCGGTGGGACTCGATGAACGCGGTCACCCCCTCCGCGTACGCCTCGACGAGCGATCGCAAGTCCGCCGGCATGCGCGGCAGCGACGCGCGAGCCGCGGCACCCAGGCCGAGGTTGCGCACCTCCTGGTCGGCGCGGAGCGCGCCTTCGCCGAACGCCTCGGCCAGCTCCCCCAGCGCGCGCCGCCGCAGCAGGTCCATCTGCCACAGGCGGTCCTGGGCGGTCACGTAGCCCTGGGCGCGCGCGGCGTCGAGGAGGCTCGCCGCCTGGATGTGGGGCACGCCCATCGCGTCGCGGCGGACGACCGCACCGGCGGCGAGCCCGGGAAGCCGGAGCTCGCCATCCACCTCGGGCAGGGCCTCCCGCGACCAGACCGAGTAGAGCCGGGCCGATCCCGCCCCGAGCACGGCGAGGGCGACCACGGCGAGGATCGCGGCGCGGCCCAGCCAGCGGATCAGGGGAGACCGGGTGGCCATCAGCGCCGCCTCCCGCCGAGGCTCGCCTCCAGGCGCTGGAGCGAGGCCCCGAGCGTGCGGGCGAGCGGCGAGCGGCCCGTGCGCGTGAGCTCGGGCGCTTCGGGGATCCGGGACGGGTCGCGCAGGCCGATGCCGTGGCGCGCGAGCACGCGCGCGTAGACCCGGCGCCGGCGGCGGAACGCCTCGCGCGTCGCCCGGTAGCCCAGCTCCGCCACCACGCGGCGGGCATCGTAGCGCAGGATGTTGTAGCGGAACATGCGCAGGTCCTCGGCGTCGGGCTCGAGGAGGACGATGTCCACCTCGGGATGCTCGGCGCGGTAGCGCTCGAGGCCGTACTGCATGCGCCCGTGCAGCATGATGCGCAGGGCCTGGTCGAGGACGTACGCGACGCCGCGGCCGCTGAGCGGTCCCGGCAGCGGGCGGTGCGCGCCGTCGTTGCGCAGCGGGACCATCGGATTCAGGCAGATCACGAGCCGCGCGCCCTCGCGGATGGCGAGGTTGACGTGCGCGGTCTTCTTCACGCCGCCGTCGACGTAGTCACGGCCGCCGATGCGCACGGGGCGGTAGAGGCCGGGCAGCGCGGTGGAGGCCTGAACCGCCCGCGACACCGGCACGTCCCGCCGTCCCCTGGCCCCGAAGGCCACCGCTTCCCCGCGGTCCAGGTCGACGGCCACCACCCGCAAGGGCCGCGCGAGCGCGGCGAAGTCGTCGGCGACGCCGCGGCGCCTCAGGATCTCGGCCACGCTCTCGCGGACCCCGGAGCCGTCGAGCAGGCCGGCCGGCAGCAGCTCGAAGAGCGAGAGCGCGGCGTCGGACAGCGACCCCTCCCTTCCCGGCAGCGCCTCCACCAGCGCGCGGAAGAGCACGCCGGGCGCCCGGCGCGAGCGGGCGAGCACCTCTCCGAGCCCGAGCCGGAACAGCGGCGGCACGCCCCGGCCCTGCGGGCGGCTGGCGACGCCCTCGTCGTACACCTCGCGGGGAGAGACGCCGGCCGCCAGCAGCGTGGAGACGAAGGCGCCGCCGCTGACGCCGACGTAGAGGTCCAGGTCGAGGACGCTGCGGTCCAGCAGCTCCTCCAGCGCGCGCAGGGCGCCGATCTCCCACACCGCTCCCGTCACGCCGCCGCCGGCGCAGACGAGAGCGACCTTGGCCCGTCGGGGCTGGCGCGGCCGCGGTCTCAAGCCCCGAGTCTACGCGCGCGCACCCCGCCGGCGCGAACGGGCCTCGAACGCGTCGATCTTGCGCGACAGCTCGTCGACCTTTCGCGTCAGCTCGGCGATCTCGCGGCGGTTGGGGATGTTCAGGCGGGCCAGCGTGCCCCGCACCGCCTCGTCGACGCGGCGCCCGAGGCTCTCCTTGTCGCGGCCCAGCCGCTGCGGCAGCTCCGCCATGCGGGCCTCGAGCTGCCGGTAGGCCTTGCGTCCTTCCGTGTCCAGGCGGGTGCGGATCTGGCCGACGAGCGCGGCCCCATGCTCGCGCAGCCAGGCGGGGACGGTCTCCGCGGCGGATACGGAGGGGCGTGGGGCGGAGCGTCGCTTCACGGTCGTTCTCTTCGACGTCATTTCGTCTTCTCCTTCCGAGTCGGACGGGCCTTCCGGTGCTTGCGCGCCCGCGGCGCCGGGCTTGCGAGGTGGGTCTCGAGGGACAGCAGGCGTGCGCGCAGGGTGGCGAGCGATGGGTGGCCCTCGCCGCGGCCGCGGTCGAGCAGCCGATGGACGCGGGCCTCGAGCCCGTGCTGGGCCTCGGCCACCAGCCGCTGCACGGCGCCCGCGATCTCCTGGCGCAGGGCCAGGCCCTCCTCCAGCGTCAGGCGGCCGCGCGCGAGCAGGCGGGCCACGATGCGCTCGGCCTCCTGGCGGGCCCGGGCCGCGGCCGGGGCGGGCTCGGGCCAGCGGCGGCCGTTGGGGCCGAAGCCGAGCCGGACGAGGCGGGCCAGCACCTGGCCGGGGATGCGGGCGGTGCGCTCCTTCACGCCCTCCAGGATCACCTGGGCCATCACCACCGCCGTCAGGTCCTCCCCCGTGCGCTGGTCCTCCACGCGGACGTCCTCGCCGTCCCCGACCATCCGGGCCAGGTCGTGCAGCACGACGTAGCGCCGCAGGCGGATGTCGTAGAGCTTGCGGTTGTCGTAGCGCCGGATCAGCCGGCCGGCGGCGGGGGCGGCCTTTCTCTTCACGCGGGGACGATAACGCACTGCGTCATGGATGTCAAGGCAGGCTGACGCAGTGAGTCAAAATGCGGGACGGCGGGGAGCGTCAGCGCTGGGCGAGCTTCACGCCGTCGTCGGCCCACGACCTCGGCGGCAGGCGGCGGTTCCGCAGGATGAAACCCAGGCCGAGGACGCCGCCGAGGGCGAGGGCGACGAGCACGCAGACGCCGGCCAGCGCAAACGAGCCCAGGACCACCCCGACCAGGTCGAAGGTCGGCTTCTGGACCTTGATCCACGTGATGGACTGGATGGCGAGCAGCGGCAGGGTCAACGGCGATCCTCCCCTGAAGCCACTGTACTTTTCCGGGGACCCTGGGTCAACTGCCGGCTCTGGGTGCGGTTGAGGGCGTCGAGGTACGAGCGGACGCCCTCGAGGAGGCTGGCCGCGACGCGCTCGCGGTAGTCGGCCTTCTTGAGCCGCCTCTCGTCCTCGGGGTGGCTCAGGAACGCGATCTCGGCCAGGATGCTCGGCATGTTGGCGCCGATGAGGACGTAGAAGGGAGCGGTGTGGACCCCCCGGTCCTGCACCTCGGGGTCGTGGGGGCGCATGTTCTCGACCATGGCCTCCTGGACGCTGGCCGCGAAGTCGCGGCTCTCGTCGACCTTGCTGTTGAGGGTGATCGCACGGACGAGGTTCTGGAGGTCCTTCAGGGTGGCCGCGGAGATCGCGTTCTCGCGCGCGGCCACCGCCTCCGCGTGGGAGTCGGCGGCGAAGTTCAGGAAATAGGTCTCGATGCCCTTCGCCCGCGGGTTTCGGCTGCTGTTGGCGTGGATGGACAGGAAGAGGTCGGCCCCCTTCGAGTTGGCGATTGCCGTCCGCTCCTCGAGCGGGATGAAGACGTCGGTGGAGCGCGTCATGACGACCTCGGCCCCGAGCTCCTTCCGGACGAGCCGCTCCACGCGCAAGGCGACGTCGAGCACCACGTCCTTCTCCTGTACCCCTCCCGGCCCGATGGTGCCGGGGTCGTGGCCGCCGTGCCCGGCGTCGATCACGATGCGGCGGGCGCCCAGTCCGAGCTGGCGGGCCAGGCTGTACGAGCCGGCCCGGTTCGCCTGGGGCGGCAGCGGCGCCACCGGCTCTGCGCGCGCGGTCCGCGCCGGAATCGGCGAGGGAGCCGCCGCCGGCGTCCGCCCGTTCGCCGCCGAGGGGTCGATCACCACGTCCCACGCTGGCGCGCGGCGCCCGGAGGCGACCGCCGGGGCGTCGACCGGCGCCACCCGCCGCGCCGGCATGCGCTCCGTGCCGGGGTCGGCGGGAGACGGGCTGGGAACGGGGGCGGGGCTTCGCGGCGTGGAGGACGTGGTCGCCGGGCCGGGTCCGCCCGCGGCCACCTGGGGACGGGGCGCGGCCCGCACGTCCACGACCAGGCGCGTGGGGTTCTGCAGGTAGAAATACGAATAGTCCTTCACGTCCTTGAAGTCGAGGACCACGCGCACGACGTCGTCGCGGTTCTGGCCGATGCGCACCTGCTTCAGCAGGCCGTCCCCGACCGGGAACGCGCGGTCGCTGAGGTTGGGGTGGAGGCGCGTCCCCGCGAGGTCGAGCCAGAGCCGGTCGGGATCCTGGATGCGGTCGCTGCGGATCTTGACCTCGTGCTCGAGGTCGAGCACGACGCGGGTCGACGTCTCGCCGCTCCAGAAGCGCAGGTTGAACACCTGGGCGAGGCCCGGCGGGGGAGGCGTGGGCAGGGCCGCTTCCTGGACGGACACCCGCCGGCGCGTCTCGGCCTTCACCTCGGCCGCGCGCGGCGAGCGCGGGAACGCGTCGAGGTATTCCCGGGCCGCGGCGGCGATCCGCTTGCGGTCGCTGCTCTCACGGGCGATCTCGAAGGCGGAGAAGAGCGCCTTCTCGCCCAGCCGGCTGCTCGGGTAGGAGGCGACGAGCGCGCGGTAGGCCTGGATGGCGTCCTCTTCGTAGCGCGGGGACTGGAAGCGCTTCGCCATCGTCCGGTACATGTCGCCGATGGCGAGCAGCGCGTTGTCGCAGTAGCCGCTCTGGGGATAGCGGGCGATCACCCGGCGGAAGCGCAGGATGACGCGCTCCCATTCCGTGCGCTCGGCGAGCTTGCGCGGCGACGCCTTCAAGGCGGCGAGGCCGTCGGTGGCCTCGCGATAGAGGGCGCCGTCCGGGGAGGGGTCGGGTGTTGCCTGGGGCCGCGCCCCGGCCTTCGCGTGCGCCTTCGCCGGGCGCGTGGCGGCGGCGGAGGCGTCGAGCGTGAACGGCGGTGCCCACACCGCGAGAGCGACCGCCGAGGCGAGGAAGACGCGGGGGGTCATTTGGGCCAGTGGTCGACCGTCTCGTAGTAGTCGGCCGCGACCAGGATCTCGCGAGGCTTGGAGCCGTCGGCGGGGCCGACGATCCCCTCCCGCTCCATCATGTCGACGAGGCGGCCCGCGCGGGAGAAGCCGATGCGGAAACGGCGCTGGAGCATGCTCGTCGAGGCCTGGCCGTTCGACACCACGAAGCGCGCGGCCTCGTCGAACAGCTCGTCCTTCTCGTCGACCTCGGCCGCTTCCGACGTGCGCTCGGTCTTGCCGACCGTGTCGTCGTAGGCGGGCTTGCCCGTCTTGCGCAGGTAGGAGGTGAGCCGGGCGATCTCCGGCTCGGTCACGTAGGCTCCGTGGATGCGGAGCAGCCGGGCGCTGCCCGGGGGCAGGAACAGCATGTCGCCCTTGCCCAGCAGGTGCTCGGCGCCGATCGAGTCGAGGATCGTGCGGCTGTCCACGCGCGCCGCCACCCGGAACGAGATGCGGGAGGGGAAGTTGGCTTTTATGAGCCCGGTGAGGACGTCGACCGAGGGCCGCTGGGTCGCGAGGATCAGGTGGATGCCCACCGCGCGGGCCATCTGGGCGAGGCGCGTGATCGCCTCCTCCACCTCGTGGGAAGACACCATCATCAGGTCGGCCAGCTCGTCGATCACGATCACGATGTAGTGGAGCGGCTTCAGCTCCTCCTCCTCGCCGTTGCCGTTCATGAACGTCCGATCGCCGCCGTCGGCCCGGACGAGGTTGTTGAACTGCTCGATGTTGCGCACGCCCTCCGAGGCCAGGCGGCGGATCCGCTTCTCCATCTCGGCAACCGCCCACTTCAGCACGTTGGAGGCGATCTTGGCGTCGGTGACGACGGGCGTGAGCAGGTGCGGGATGTCCTCGTAGACGCCCAGCTCCAGACGCTTGGGGTCGATGAGGATGAGGCGCACCTCGTCGGGGGTGGCCTTCAGGAGGATGCTGGCGATCATGCAGTTCAGGCCGACGCTCTTGCCGGTGCCGGTGGAGCCCGCGATCAGGAGATGGGGCATGGCGGTGAGGTCGGTGACGTAGGTGTCGCCCGAGACCGTCTTGCCGAGGCCGAGCGTGAGCCGCGAGCCGGGGCTGCGGAACGCGTCCGACTCCACGATCTCGCGGAGGTAGATCGTCTCCCGCACCTCGTTCGGGATCTCGATCCCGACCGTGCCGCGGCCGCTCATCCGGTCGATGCGGATGGACTCCGCCTCCAGCGCGAGGGCGAGGTCGTCGGCCAGGCCCACGATCTTCGAGTACTTCACGCCCGCGTCCGGCTTGAACTCGTAGGTGGTGACCACGGGCCCGGGGTGGATCTCCACGACATTCCCCATCACGCCGAACTCGCCGCTCTTGGCCTGGAGCGTCTTGGCCTTCTCGAACAACCGCGCCTTGTCGAGCGTGCCGCTCGAGCGCGCCTCGTCGAGGATGGACGCTGGAGGGAGCACGTAATTTCCACGCACGGTCGGGGTGGCGGCCTTCTTCCGCTTCGGCTCGCGAGGCTCGGCCCCCTCTTCGTCCTCCTTCATCTCGGGCTCGGGCGGCGCGAAGGGCAGCGGCCTCTGGGCGGGCGCCGCCGGCGCGCGCAGGGGGAGGTCGGCCAGCTCCTCGCCCTCGCCGATCGGAGAGCCCTTGACCTTGCGGACGCGGGGAAGGCTGTCGCTGCCCGGCGCTTCCTTCTCCTTCTGCGTGTGCTTCTTGATCACCTCGCGCCGCATCTTCTCCTTGCGCCGCGTCTCCAGGAACTGGGCCCACGCCGCCCGCAGCGCCTGCAGGCGGCTGCCCACGGCGGTGCCGAGCGCGGACAGGAACGTCGCGAAGGAGAACTGGGTGGCCAGGATCAGCGAGACGAAGAGGCAGGTGGCGACGAGGATGTAGGCGCCGGTCCGGTTGAAGCTGGTCGTGAGGAAGGCGGCGAGGAGCGCCCCCGTGGCCCCTCCCGCGCGCACGCTCTCGCCCTCCACGGTGAGCGCGCCGAAGGAGAGGGCGAAGAACGCGCACAGCGACAGCAGGAGGGCGGTCACGCCGCAGGCCTTGGTGTAGGGGGCCTCGATGGGCTTGCACCAGAACAGCTTCCAGCCGGTCACGCCGAGCACGAGGGGAAGCAGCAGCGCGGCCATGCCGAAGAGCTGGGGGACGAGCAGCTCCGCCAGGAACGCGCCGATGGGCCCGATGAAGTTGCGGGCGGGGCCGCTCGCGCCCGTCTTGAAGAAGGGCGCGGGATCGCCCGGGTTGTAGGTGGCCAGGCTGATCAGGAGCATCAGCGCGAGGGCGAAGGAGATGAGCCCCAGGAATTCCGCCAGCTGGCGCGACCGCGTGCTGCTCGCCACTAGTGCCGTTCCAACTTGATGGACCCACGATGATCTCGTAAGTCGGAGTTGGAGCGCAGCATCGACGTTCGCGGTGAGCTAGGTGCGAATAGTTGGAACGGCACTAGACCTCCATCACCACGGGAATGACCATCGGCCGGCGCTGGGTTCGCCGGCGGAAGAACCGGCGCAGCTCCTGGCGGAGCCGCTCGCGAGTGAGGGCCGGGTCGTGCCGCTCCTCCTCGGGTCGCGCCGCCACCGCCTCCGCCACCAGCCGGCTCGCGTCCATCAGCAGCTCGGCCCCGCGCTCTTCGGCGTCGACGAAGCCGCGGGTCACGATCTCCGGCGCGGACTCCAGGCGGCCGGTCTGCTTGTCGAGGACCACGACCGGCACCACGATGCCCTCCGCGGAGAGGTGGCGCCGGTCGCGCACGACCACGTCCTCGAGGCCCTCGGTGCCCGAGCGGTCGAGGAGGATGCGGCCGGCCGCCACGCGGCCGACCTTGCGGGCGCCGGCGGACGACAGCTCGATGACCTCTCCGTCCTCGGCCACGAGCACGCGATCGGAGGGAAGGCCGGCGCGCGCGGCCAGGCGCGCGTGCTGGGCGAGCATCCGGTACTCTCCGTGGACGGGGACGAGGTAGCGGGGCCGGACGCGGCCCAGCAGCTCGACGAGGTCGTCCTGGCTTCCGTGGCCCGAGACGTGCACGCGGGCCAGGCCCGGATGGACCACGTCGCAGCCCCGGCGGAAGAGGTTGCCGATGAGACGCGAGACCGCGCGCTCGTTGCCGGGGATGGCGCGGGCCGAGAGCACGACCGTGTCCCCGGGGCCGGCGGAGACGTCGCGATGCTCGTCCACGCTCACCATGGACAGCGCGGAGAGCGGCTCGCCCTGACTGCCGGACACGAACAGGCACAGCCGGTCCGGCGCGTGCTGCGTCACCTCGCCCGCGGAGATGAGGTCGGACGGCGGGATGGAGAGCGCCCCCAGCTCGAGCGCGACCTCCGCGTTGTCGGCCATGCGCCGCCCCACGAAGCCGATGCGCCGTCCCCCGCGCCGCGCGAGATCGGCCACGCGCTGGATGCGGGGAATCGAAGTGGCGAAGCAGGACACCATGACCTTGCCCGGTGTCCGCGCGAAGACCTCCTCGAACGCGGGGAGGAGGTCGTCCTCGGCGCCGGTGCTTCCGCGCTCCTCCACGTTCGTGGAGTCGGACAGCAGCGCGAGCACGCCGCGGTCGCCCCATGCCGAGAGCGCCTCGAGGTCCGTGCGCTCCTCCGCCGGCGCGCGCGCGTCGATCTTGAAGTCGCCGCTCACGAGCACGACGCCCGCGGGCGTCTCCACCGCGAGGGCCAGGCTGTCGACGACGCTGTGCGACACGCGGATGGGGTGGATGCGGAACGGGCCCGCCTCGACCGGCTGGCCCGGCGTGAGGAGCCGAAGCTCGGCGCTCACCGCTCGCTCCTGCAACCGGCGGCGCACGAAGCCGAGGGTGAGCCGGCTGCCGTACACGGGAGCCGGTGCGGCTTGCAGCGCGAAGTAGAGCCCGCCGATGTGGTCCTCGTGGCCGTGGGTGAGGACGATCGCCCGCAGGCGGTCGCGGCGCTCGGCCAGGTACTGGAAGTCGGGGACGATCGAGTCGACGCCCGGCATCTCCGCGCTCGGGAACATCGCTCCCGCATCGACCAGAAGCAGGTCGTCCTGCCACTCCATGACGAGCGCGTTGAGGCCGAATTCCCCCAGGCCGCCCAGGGGTACCAGGCGGAGCGCGGAGCCGTTTCCGGTCGTCGTCACGCGGGCATTGCTCGCCTCAGAGCCCGGCTGAGCCGTGCGAAATCCCCCACGGATAGCGTTTCGGCACGACGGGACCCCTCGATGTTGAGCAACCTCAAGTTTTCCTTGAGGTTAGGATAGCTATCTCGCAGATTGTTTTCAAGTGTTCTGCGCCGGCGGGTGAAGGCGGTTTTTACGAGCGCCTCGAAGGCGTCCACGTCGTCGATCTCAACCCTCGGTTGGGGCAGGAACCGGGCCCGCAGCACGGCCGACGACACCTTGGGAGGCGGCACGAAAGCGGAAGCGGCGAACCGCAGAGGCAGGTCCACGTCGGCCCAGGCCGCAAAGAGCACCGACA
>Ga0070706_100006249_pt1 | contig 11265 bp, 8 predicted proteins | sample KBSK5501metaG_FD_65476 | JGI IMG/M metagenome (GOLD analysis project Ga0070706, IMG submission 65476) | Corn, switchgrass and miscanthus rhizosphere microbial communities from Kellogg Biological Station, Michigan, USA - KBS K5-50-1 metaG | ecosystem: Host-associated > Plants > Roots >...
CTTCATCAGCTCGAGGATCTGCGCCTGGATGGTGACGTCGAGCGCGGTGGTCGGTTCGTCAGCGATGATGAGCTTCGGATTGCAGGCGAGCCCGATCGCGATCATCACCCGCTGGCGCATGCCGCCGGAGAACTGGTGCGGATACTGGCCGAGCCTCCGCTCGGCGTCGGAGATGCCGACCATCCGCAGCAATTCGATGGCGCGGCTCTTGGCCTGGGCCTCGTTCATCCCCTTGTGTATGAGCAGCGGCTCCATGATCTGCAGACCGATGGTCAGCACCGGGTTGAGCGAGGTCATCGGCTCCTGGAAGATCATCGAGATGTCACGCCCGCGGATGGCGCGCATGTCGTCCTCGGCCAGTTCGAGCAGGTTACGGCCCTCGAACAGGATGCGCCCGCGCGTCACGCGCCCGGCCGGCTTGGCGAGCAGTCGCATGACCGCCAAGGCGGACACCGATTTTCCGCAGCCCGACTCTCCCACCAGCGCCACCATTTCGCCCGGATACACGCGCCAGCTCACGCCCTCCACCGCGCGTATGACGCCGCGCGAGGTCACGAAGTGAACGTGCAGGTTTTCGACCGAAAGTAATGATGTTCCGACGGCGGCGCCGGAAACTTCAGCAGTTGTGCTGGCGGTGGCCTGATCCATTTTCTTGCTCGGGCTCCGCAGGAGGAGGCGCGCGCCCGATAGGTATGCCTGGAGCGGAGCTAGTGTGCCACACGGACTGCGCCGCAGGCGGTACGCCGGCGCCCGCATACGAGGAGCAGCGCCGCCGTCCGATTGGCGCTCGGCCCCCTTGCGCCGACCGTACCGAATTACGTCAGAGCGTCGACTGCGGCTCGCGCCGCGGCCTTCTTGACCTGTTTGCGTGAATCGACTCGCTGCGCGTCGGCCGCTAGCGTCGACTCGCCTCGCGCGGATCCCCACATCGCTTCGCTCGCGGGGCGACCGGCGACGCTGCGGGCTCGCGCCGCGGCCTCCTTAACTGTTCTGTTTGCGTGAATCGACCCGCTGTGCGTCGGCCGCAGCCGAGACTCGACTTCGCCGGCGATCCCCGCAAGCGGGGGCGACGGGCGACGCCGGCGACTCGCTCGGCTACTGCGGGTAGCCGCCCTTCGGTGGCGGACTCACGGCTTGCGTCGCCGTACTCGGCTGGGGGGCCGGCGCGGGCGCCTTGGCGATCGGTGAGGTCCGCGGCGGCGGGGTCTTGGGATATCCGGCGTCGGTCAGCATGCTCTGCCAGCGGGTTTCGTTGTATCCGGTCGTGTACTGATCGCCGACCTGCAACGCCGGAGCGTCCAGGCCGCCGGTGAGCCGCTTCAGCTTGTCGGCGCCGTCGCTCTGGCCAACGTCGACGACGGTGTGCGGGACACCGCGCTTGTTGAGCACTGCGGAGGCGGTGTCGCAGACGGTGCCGCAGCCGAAGGTGTACAACGTTACCGGAAAGCGTTCCTGCGCCAACACCGCCGAAAACGACAGGTTGCTGGTCTCGATCGTGTTCTTGCCGATGCGCTTGGCTTGCGCGTCGCGCGCATTGGCGGGTGGCGGCTTGTCCGAATACACGACCCGTCCCTCAGGGTCTACGTAGCGATAGACCTGTTGCGTCTGCGCCGCCGCCAACCCGCTGGCAATGAGGATCAGCAACGCCAACGCGCCCGCGCAACGTTTTCGAATGATTGCGGTAGTCATGGCGCCTCCAGTTTCCAGGAGTTCAGCAAAGGCGCACGAGCCTTTGCCAGTCTTATGACGATGACATCCCATTATGCCTTAATAACGCATCGATTTGGGTGGCTGCCGCAGAAGGCGATAAACGCCTCGAGCGCCGGCCGGCTGCCGCCACGCGCCAAACCTCCTCCCGGAATCGTTCATCGGAAGCTATTTTCTCTGGGCGTGCGGTGCAGGTGCCGATCGAGCTGCGCGAGCTCGTCGGGCGTGCCGACGTTGGCCCAGATGCCGGTATACAGCTCGCCGCTGGCCCAGCCGCGCCCGATCCAGTCAAGGAACAGCGGCAGGATTTTCAGTTTCTCCCCGCGCGGCAGTTCCCGGAAGAGCGCGGTACGATAAAGTGCGACGTTTCCGAACGTCACGCGCGACGCGCCATCGAGCGCGAGCCGTCCGTCGGCGAGCGAAAAATCGCCGCCGGGATGGTAGTCCGGATTGGGTACCATCACCATGTGCAAATGCGGTGGCGCCGAAGTAGCGTCCATTGCCGTTGCGCGAGCGCGAAGCGACGCGTAGTCGTACTCGGAATAGACGTCGCCGCTCACGATGAGCGCCATGCTGTCGCCGAGCAGCGGCAGCGCTGTGGCGATCCCGCCACCGACCTCCAGCGGCTCCGGCTCCAGAGAATAGCGGAGGGTTGCGCCGAAGCGCGAGCCGTCACCCAACGCCGCCGCGATCGCCTCGCCGCGATGGGCAATATTGACGACGACATCGGTGAAGCCCGCCGCAACCAGCCGCTCGAGCTGCCAAAAGATCAACGGCTTGCCGCCGGCCTCGAGCAGGGGTTTTGGCGTCGTGTCGGAAAGCGGCCGCATTCGCTCGCCGCGCCCCGCCGCGAGGATCATCGCTTTCATCCGGGGCCCTTTAGAACGTGTAGCCCGCCACGGGTTGGCGTTGCTGCAGCTCGTCTATGAGCCTGAGCAAAGGCCCGAGCTCGCGGTAGCGCGCGCACGCGCCGCGCAGATAGCGCATGACCCGCGGAATCTCCTTCAGGTAGCCATCCTTGCCGTCGCGATGATGCAGCCGGGCGAAGATACCCAGAACCTTGAGCTGACGCTGCACGCCCATCCACTCGAAATCGCGCCAGAAACCGGCGAAGTCCTCGCCTACAGGCAACCTCGCACTGCGCGCCTTTTCCCAGAACCGCACGGCCCAGTCGATCTGGCGCTCCTCGTCCCATTCGATATAGGCATCGCGCAACAGCGACACGAGGTCGTAGGTGATCGGGCCATAGACCGCGCCCTGAAAATCGAGAACCCCGGGATTGGGCTCGGTGACCATCAGGTTCCGCGAATGGTAGTCGCGATGTACGAACACCGGGGCTTGCGCCAGATTGTTCTCCAGGATCTTTCGGAAAGCCTTGTCCAGCGTCGCTTTCTGGGCAGCGGTCAGCCTAGTGCCAAGGTGTTTCGCGACGTACCAATCCGGAAAGAGATCGAGCTCGCGTCGGAGCAGCGCTTCGTCGTAGCGCGGCAGCACGCCGTCGCGGCTCGCGAGTTGCCAGCGCACAAGCGCCGCCGATGCGTCGCCGTAAAGCGCGGGCGCGCTCGTCGCGTCGAGCGCATCGAGGTACGTGCGCGTGCCCAGATCGGTGAGCAGGAGAAACCCCTGCTCGAAGTCCATCGCGAGCACCGCGGGAGCATGCACGCCTGCGGCGACGAGCAGTTTCGCGGCCGCGACATAGGGGCGGCAATCCTCCTGCGGCGGCGGAGCGTCCATCGCGATCAGCGTGCGGGCGCGCTCGCTGCGATCGGGCACGGCAATCGCAGCGGCGAGCGTAACGCGAAAATAGCGGCGAAAGCTCGCATCGAATGACGCGGGCTCGACCGCGGTCATCGGCGCCGGAATCACGCCGGCCAGCCAGACGCGCAGCGCGTCGAGACGGCCATCGGCGGCGTCGGCAGTCGCGCGGTTTGTTTCCATCGTGCGGCTAGGGTGCGCGATCCAACGAATTCTTTAGTTCGCCCATCGGTGGCGCAGTACACTAGAATGCGGCATTTTAGCATTCGCGTCCCCGCCTCCTCGGATGCTCCGTCCCTCCGGCTTCGTGTGTTTCGCCACGCTCGCGCTCGTCGTGTCCGACGGTGTTACGGCGCAGACAGCGACCAGCGAGCCGCCACCACGGCTCAAGCTTGCGCCGACGCTCGAACCCCCGCCGCTCCAATCCTCACAGGCGATTGCAATGCCGACCGAGCGCGAGGCGATTTTTCTGCGCTCCGACCGCCTCGAGGGAATCGGTCAGAAGTGGATCGAGGCAGCCGGCAAGGTGGAGCTCCGAACGCGCCGCCAGACCATACTCGCCGACTGGCTGCGCTACGACATCGAGTCCGACGAGATGTGGGGCAAGGGCAACGTGACGATCCGTCGCGGCATCGACGTTATTACCGGGCCGGAAGCGAAATTCAAGCGCGACACCGAAGTAGGCTTCTTCACCGCACCGGAGTTCAGCGTCGGCGAGAACGCATCGCGCGGCAGCGCGAGCGAGATCCTCTTCAATGGCCCCGATCACTACAAGATCAGCGACGCGAGCTACACGACCTGCGTGGCGGGCAACGACGACTGGTACCTGCGTGCGGCCGTCGTCGATATCGACCGATCGCGCCTGGTCGGCACCGCGAACGATGCGACGATCTATTTCAAGAGCGCGCCGATCTTCTATTCGCCGTGGCTCAGCTTTCCCCTGTCGAATGAGCGCAAGTCCGGGTTCCTCACGCCGGTCTTCGGCTCGACGTCGAGCCGCGGCCTCGAAATGTCGCTGCCGTACTATTTCAACCTCGCGCCGAACTACGACGCGACGCTGACGTCGCGGTTAATGACGCGCCGCGGCCTCCAGGTCAACGGTCAATTCCGCTATCTGTTTCCCGACATTGCCGGCGAAACCGACGTCGAGGTGCTGCCCGACCGCATCACCAACACCACGCGCTATGGGCTCTCCTGGACGCACAATGAGAACTTCAGTTTTCTGCCCGGGCTCGCCGGCTACCTCAACCTGCAGAAAGTCTCCGACGACACGTATTTCGCCGACTTGTCCGACCGGCTGGCGATCACCTCGCAGACAAACCTGCCGCGCGAGGGCGGAGTCGCCTACACGCGTGGGCCGTTCTCGATGCTCGCACGCGTGCAGACGTTCCAGACGCTGCAGGACCCGAACAATCCGATCACGCCGCCTTATTTCCGCGAGCCGCAGATCCTGGCGATGCTGAACCCCGTCGACTGGAAAGGGTTCGAATTCGCCGGCAACGCTGAATTCGTGCGCTTCCGCCAGCCGGCGTTGATAACCGCCAACCGCTCACTTTTCTACCCGACGGTCAACTGGACCCGGCGCGGCAACGCCTGGTTCGTCACCGCGCGTACGGGCCTGCACATGACGCGCTACGACCTGGAAGATTCGACTGCGGAGGACACGCACCTCAACCGGGTTCTGCCGATCACGAGCGTCGACTCCGGGCTCGTGTTCGAGCGCGACGCCAATTTCTTCGGCCGCAACTTCGTCCAGACGCTCGAGCCGCGCGCCTTCTACGTCTACATACCGCATCGCCGCCAGGATCAGATTCCCGCGTTCGACACGGCGATAGACGATTTCAATTTCTCGCAGCTTTTCACCGAAAACCGCTACCTGGGAAGCGATCGGATCGGCGACGCCAACCAGCTCACGCTGGCCGCGACGACGCGACTGCTCGATCCGGTCAGCGGCGAGGAGCGCTTCCGCGCCGCGATCGGGCAGCGCTACTACTTCGAGAATCAGCGCGTGACGCTGAACGAGATACCGAGAACGGCCAATACGTCCGACGTGCTAATGACTGCCGAGAGCAGGCTGTCGGATTTCTGGACCGCGGCCGCCACCTATGAAGTCAACGTCAATCACAAGCAGACGCAGGAGCTGGACCTCGGCATACGCTGGCAGCCCGAGGCCGGCAAGGTACTCAATGCGAGCTATCGCTACATCCGCCAGCAGGTCGACCCCGGCGGTAACATCACGCAGTTGAAGCAGGTCGATCTGTCCGGTCAGTGGCCCGTGGGCAACTGGTCGGTGATCGGACGCTGGAACTATTCGCTGGTCGACGGCAAGATGCTGGAGGGAGTACTCGGCCTCGAGTACAATGGCGGCTGCTGGGCATTCCGCATCGTCGGGCAGCGACTGACGACGACTACGCAACAGGCGAGTAGTTCCGTGTTCGTGCAGTTTGAGTTGAATGGGCTGGCGCGTCTCGGTACCAATCCGATCGACGTCCTCAAGCGCAGCGTGCCCGGATACCTGACCGTCAACGATCCGAGCGTGCAGCCCACCAGCGGTGCGGCAGCCGGATATTTCCCGAGGTTTTAGCATGTTTCTTCGCAGTCTACTCATAGCGGCGCTCGCGTTGGCAGCATTCGCCGCCTCGGCGCAGAGATCGCCGCCGGTATCAACCGCTGCGCCGCCGCGTGTAATCGCCATCGATCGCGTTATCGCCGTCGTCAACGACGAGGCCATCACCCAATACGAGCTCGACGACGCAAGGAGCATCGTTCTGCAGCAGTTGAAACAGCAGAACGTGCAGCAGCCCGCGACAGACGTCCTCGACAAGCAGGTGCTCGAGCGCCTGATCGTCGAGCGTGCCCTGCTGCAGCACGCCAAGGACAGTGGCATCAAGGTCGACGACACGCAGGTCGAACGCGCGATCCAGCGCATCGCCGAGGACAACAAGCTCACGCTCGACGGGCTCCGCCAGGCCCTGAGCAGGGACGGCGTCACGTACGTCAAGTATCGCGAGGACGTGCGCAGGGAGATCATCGTGCAGCGGTTGCGGGAGCGCGAGGTCGACGCCCGGATCACGGTGAGCGACGCCGAGGTCGAAAATTACCTCGCTACGATCAAGGCGCAATCCGGAGGCGAAGCGGAATACCGCCTCGCGCATATTCTCGTCGTGGTTCCCGAGCAGGCGAGCGCGGAGCAGATCGAAGCCAAGCGGCGCCGCGCCGCTGAGGCGTTTAAGAACATCAGCGATGGCGCAGATTTCGGGCAGGTCGCCGCGGGGTTTTCCGATGCGAGCGACGCGCTGTCCGGCGGCAACCTCGGCTGGCGCCCCGGGGCGCGCCTGCCGACGGTGTTCGCGGACACGGTCCGCGGCATGAAGGTCGGCGACGTGTCGCCGGTGCTGCGCAGCGCCGCAGGATTTCATATCGTCAAGCTTATCGACCGCCGCAGTCAGAACGAGGCGGCATTGGTCGACCAGATGCATGTGCGACACATCCTGATTCGCGTCAACGAGATCACGTCCGAAGCCGACGGCAAGGCCAAGATCGATCGCCTCAAGGATCGGCTCGACGCCGGAGCGAAATTCGAGGACATGGCCAGGCTCAATTCCGAGGATGCGAGCTCGGCCAAGGGCGGAGATCTCGGCTGGGTCAGCCCCGGCGACACAGTTCCCGTATTCGAGGAAGCGATAAACAAGCTTGCGCTGAAGCAGGTTTCGGCGCCCGTGCGCACGCCCTTCGGCTGGCACCTGATCGAAGTGCTGGAGCGCAGAAAGCAGGACGTCAGCGCCGACCGCGCGCGCATGCAGGCGCAACTCGCGATCCGCCAGCGCAAGTCCGACGAGGCCTTCCAGGACTGGGTGCGCCAAACGCGCGACCGCGCGTATGTCGAAGTGCGGCTCGACGACCGCTAAAGGCGCTCCACCAACGCATGGACGTCGCCTCGGTTTTCGCTGAGCCGCTCGTCGACCTCGGGACGCAGACGCCAGCTTTTGCGGGCATCTACGCACCGCAAAGTTCGATTGGTGCGACAAAGGTCGGCGTAACGTCCCAATTTCTGGAGAACGCCGAGCAGTACCACCGCGCGTATTTCGACACAGAGTATTGGAATTTTCTGCTCGGTAACGCCCTGGCAGCGGCCGGGGAGCCAAGCGCGCCCAGACGGATCATCGATATCGGCTCCGGTTCGGGTAACTCGGTCATTCCTCTTGCCAACCGGTTCCCGGACGCGGAGATCATCGCCACGGACATCAGCCCCCAGTTACTCGCGATCCTGCGCGACTTCCTGCGCCAGCGTCCGGACAGCGATAGACGCTTCGGCCTCGTCTGCGTGGACGCGATGGCGGCGCAGTATCAGCCAGAGGTCGCCGAGCTCGCCGTCGGTGCCGCGATCTTGCACCACATTCTCGAACCGGAGCGCGTCCTGGCGTCCTGCTTCCGGGCGCTTGCGCCGGGCGGATGGGCGATCTTCTTCGAGCCGTTCGAGGCGGGTAACGCGCTGCTGAAGTTTACGTACCGAAGAATTCTTTCGCAGGCCTCCGTTGCCGAAAGGACGACGCCGGGCATGCAGTTTCTCGAACGCATGGCCGAGGACTACCGGCGACGCGAAAGACCGAGATCCGACCCCATTTATCGCGAGCTTGACGACAAATGGATGTTCACGCGTACCTTCTTTGATCGCGCCAGGACTGAACAGGGCTGGTCGGAGTTGATCACTTACGCGCTAAATGTTTCTCCGACAGGGTTGCGCGACCAAGCCACCGTGCATTTGAGATTGGGCACCGGGCTGAAGCCTGACGCGCTGCCAGAATGGGCGTGGTCGATCATCGATGAGACCGACGCCAGCATTTCAGATGACCTCCGCAAGGAGCTCGCCCAGGAGGGCGCCGTTCTGATGCGTAAGGCGCCGCGTCACTGACCGAGCTTAGGCTGGGATCCAAGCGCCGCGACCATGCCATCTGGCTTGCCGTTCCTGCGTCGGCGCTCACGTCATAGGCCGATTCCGATTCTTGCCTATCACGCGCTAAACTTGACCGACAAGGATTACGCGTCCAACGATCATGTCGCACTGCAAAAGGATTTAGAACTCATCCGGCGACTCGGCTTCAAGGTGGCGCGGCTTGCGGATATCGCGAAGCTAACCTGGATCCGCGCGCCGTCTCCGCTGGATCTGGACCCATGCGTTGGCCTGAGCTTCGACGACGGCACGGACTTCGACTATCTCGACATCGAGGCTCATTCGTATCTCGGTCACGTCAAGAGTTTCTACACGATCCTCAAGGAGAGCGGTGCTGGCGGCGGACACGGCTGGCCGCAGCCGAAGGGAACGGCATTCGTCATCGCGTCGCCGGAAGCACGCGCGGTTCTCGACAAGACCTGTATTTCCGGCCTGAATCAGATGCGTGACGTGTGGTGGGCAGAAGCCGCGCGAAGCGGCATACTCGAGATCGGTAACCATAGCTGGGACCACGCGCACCCGAGCCTGACTACCATTGCCCAGCGCAATCAGGAGAAGGGTACGTTCAAAGGGATCGATAATCTGGTCGATGCGGATGCCCAGATAGTCCGAGCAGGTGCCTACATAAAATGGTTGACCGACGGGCATGCCGCGCCGCTATTCGCGTATCCGTACGGCGAGGCGACCGACTATCTGATTCACGATTACTTCCCGAACAACACCGAGCGGCACGGTATGCTCGCCGCCTTTTCCACGAGTGGAGAATGTGTCACGCGCAACAGTAACCGTTGGAACATTCCTCGGTTCGTGTGTGGCTTGCATTGGAAGACTCCCGAAGGGCTTGAAATGATCCTGCGCGACGTGCTGCGCGGCGCATAGGTGATCAGCATTGGAACCATGCGAATGTAATATGATTGCGTGGTTTTGTGGCACGGGCAGTTCAGTCTGACCTAACGTCGCAGCCGCGCTCCACTGCATCCAAATACTCGTGCCGCAAGAAAACCAATCATGGCTTGACCGCCTGCTGCGCAAAGTGGCCGCGCCTGTGAACGCGTCTAACATGCCGGAGCCTGATGTCACCGCAACAATTGCCGGCCCGCCCGACCTGGAAACGGCGGTCGCGATGGAAACCGAATCCAAGCTTGCTGCGCGGGCGAACCACGTGGTTGCCACTTCGATCGACGACATCATTCGTGTCGAAGAAGTTGCCGACGCCGAGTTCTTTATCGGTGATCTCTTCCGACGGCGATTCGGAAGCGATCCACCCAATTACCCGCGCAGCTTCGTTGCTTTCTACCAACCCGTTCGCTCACGGCTGGAAGCAGCCGGCTTCGTTCACTATTTAGCCCACGAGGATTCATATCTTTGCGGCGGTTTGGTAATCGATGAGCGTCGCTATCGCCAGATGCCTGCCGATCACCGCAAGGTCATCAGAGCCGCCGGAGGTATTGCGGAAAAAATGCTGCGGGTGACGTTCGCGCGGCTTGCGGACGCGCCGGCGATATGGGGCTACGTTGGCGATAAGCTCTCGGAAAAGGTCAATCTTCGCGTCGGATTTCGCCACACGGAGGATCGATATATCTTGGTCTGTTGGAACAAGGAGTTACCGGCGGAAGAGAAAGCACAGCGGCTCGCGAGGGTCGCAGCCCTGGGGCCTTTCTGATCACGGAACGCGTGGAATATCGGTCGCCTGCGGCCTCACGCGACCATTGGCAGAATCGTGACGTTGAAGGCGCGCTCCACGAGCCAAACTCCGGCGATCGCGGCGATGAGCGCCGAGCCGCCAGCAAGCACGACGCGGCGATACGTCCACGTCCCGCGGAGCCAGAAAGCGGCAGGTAGAAAGACGCCGACGATCGCGAGCTGTCCCAGCTCGACGCCGACGTTGAATCCGAACAGCGACAGCGCGAGTGATCCTGTCGGCAGGCCGAGATCGCGCAACGCGCCGGCGAAACCGAAGCCGTGAATCAGACCGAAGCCGAACGCCGCGAGCCAGCGGCCATGGCTGACCACCGGAAAGACGTTGTTGATCGCGGCCAGGACGACCGACAGCGCAATGGCCGACTCGACCCACCGCGACGGCACCGAGACGACGTCCAGCGCGGCGAGCGTCAACGTGATCGAATGCGCGACCGTGAACGCGGTCACGATCCTGGCGACGTCCCAGAATGCGCCGCGGAAGCTCTCCGCCGGCTGCCAGGCGCCGCCGCGGCGCAGGAGCACCGCGGGCAGCAGCAGCGACAGCAGAAAAAGAATGTGATCGAATCCCAGCCAGATGTGCCAGACGCCCTCGTGTACGTAGGCCGCGAGCTGCTGCCAGGCTGTGCCTGCACCCAGCGTCTGCGCGCGCGCTTCGGCGCTGAAGATCGCGCTGTGAGTGCGTCCATCTTCGACGTAGTGCAGCAAGCCCCGATGCGTGGGGTCGATGTCGAACAGGAGTCGATACTCGACCGACAGCGCCGGACCGGGTTGCGGGCACGTGGCCGACAGCCGCAGCACGGCGTACGCGCCATCGCTGTGCTGGTCGATCAGCGCCTCGGCGGCCTCGAGCGGGCAGGCTTTCCCGCCTGAGGTGAGGTCGAGCCGAGACAGTGCATAAGCGGCGATCGCCGCGCGTTTCGCCCGCACCTCGCCCCAGGTGATCTCGCCGTCGCCATTTGCGTCGAGTGTGATCGCCGCGTCGAGGTCGCGTAGCGAGACGTCCCACCGCCCTTGCACCGCCGCACCCTGGCGCTCGAGCGTCAAATAGCTGTCGCTCGGCTTGTGCGCGATGGCGCTGGTGGCGATGAGACAGAGCAGCAATGCAAGCAGGCTTTTCATCGCGTTTGCAGCAGGGTCGTGATCGCGGCGTC
>Ga0070706_100006250_pt1 | contig 11264 bp, 13 predicted proteins | sample KBSK5501metaG_FD_65476 | JGI IMG/M metagenome (GOLD analysis project Ga0070706, IMG submission 65476) | Corn, switchgrass and miscanthus rhizosphere microbial communities from Kellogg Biological Station, Michigan, USA - KBS K5-50-1 metaG | ecosystem: Host-associated > Plants > Roots >...
GAGCAGGTGCCAGGTCGCCCCGCCGTCGTCGCTGCGCAGCAGGTAGGGCGGCCGGTTGCCGGGGGCGATGACGAGCAGCCCGGTGCGGCCGGAGAACTGGGGCGGGAATGCCTGGCAGCCCGCGGGCGTGCACGCGCCAGGCGGGATCGGCAGCGCCTGGGGCTGCCAGGTGACCCCGCCATCGTGGCTGACCAGCAGCGCGCCTGCCAGGTCGTTGCAGTCGGTGGTCAGCCAGCCGTGGCGCGGGTTCGCGAAAACGATGCCGGTCTTGTCGCACGCGGTGCTGATCCCGCTGGGTCCGGTGGCCGGCGGGCCGGGGGCCTGCTGGTTCGCCGGGGGCGGCGGGCTCGCGGCCGCCAGCGTCCACCGGGCGCCGCCGTCGGTGGTGCGGTAGATCCGGACCGGATTCTGGCCCATGGCGGCACCGAGATCCACCACCAGCCAGCCGTTTCGCGAGCCGTCAAAGCTCATCCAGCGGGCCTGGCCAGGAGAGCGGATCGGCGCCGACGCGATCCAGGCCCGGCCGCCGTCTGCGGTCGCGAACACGACGGTGCGGCTCGGCGTCGTTCCGTAGCTGCCGTTCGGGGCAAGCTCGGTCACGGCCAGCCAGGCCTGCGCGGCCGAGCGGGCGGCCAGCACTGGGTGAGCGCCGCCCGCCAGCAGCGGCCGTGCGGCCGGTGGTGTCGCCGGGCTCCAGGTCCGGCCGCCGTCGCCGGTCTGCAGCAGTGCCTGGGCGACCGTGTTCGGCGAGTTCGGGTTCTGCGTGTACGCCAGCGCCCAGCCGTCGGTGGCTGAGACCATCCGCAGCGAGGAGAGCCAGACCGGAGGCGCCTGGCCCGCGGGCGGGAGGGGCGGCGCCGGCGGCCGGCACCGGCCGCCGGCGCAGCGGACCAGGTCGATCCGGGTCAGCCCGGAGGTCGTCACGACCCATAGCGTCGAGCCGGAGGCGGCCAGGTCCCGCGGCGTGCCGGGCACCGCGATGCCGTGCCCGGCCAGCCGGGCGGTCCGGGTGCTGATCCGCAGCACGCGGTACCCGGCCGGGCCGCCAGCGGTGACCCACAGCGAGCCGGGTGTGAGCGCGAGCAGGCCGGCTCCGCCGCCGGGGACCGCCGCCGACGCCGGCTGCGCGGGCACGGCGACCGACGCCGTCGTCTGGCCCGTCCGCGGATCGATCCGGATCACCGTGCCGTAGCCCGATGCCCAGACCGCGCTGCTGCCCGCGACGATGTCAAGCGGTGTCGGCGTCACCGGGTACCGCGCGGTCACCTGGCCGGTTGCCGGGTCGGCGCGGATCAGCGAGAAATACGGCGGCCGCCCGGGCATGGCACCGCGTGCCGAGCACACCCCGCTGACCCACACCCCGCCCGCGCTGGCCGCGAGCGCGAACTGCTTCAGGCAAGGCAGCGGATAGGCGCGGGTCCTGCCGGTGACCGGGTCGGTCCGCCACAGGGCCAGGCCGGGGCGGCCGTAGCCGGCGTTCCACAGCGCGCCATACCCGAAGGACTCCAGGTAGCCGACGCCCCGCAGGCGCGCCTCGACCCGCCCGGTCACTGGATCGATCTTGAGCAGCCCGGCGTCACCGTCGCCGGCCCACACGCTCCCCGCGCCGGAGGTGACAGTCGTCAGAGCAGCGGCCGGATCAGTCAGCACCGTGCGGACCTGGTCGGTATGCCGGTCCACCCGCAGCATGGCGTTCCCGGTGGTGACCCACGCCGCATCCGGGCCGGCTGCCACGTGCAGGAACTCGCCCGGGCTGGTCACGCTCGAAGTGAGGATCACCCGCAGCGGGCCGGACGGCCCGGCTGGTGGCCGCGCGCCGCAGCCCGCCGCCGGCACTGCGAGCGCAGCCGCCGCGGCCATCGCGGTGACCAGGCGCCGCGCGCGCCGGTTGTTGCTGGTGACAGCATTCGCCGCGACCACGCTGCCCGGCCTCATGGCGCACCCGCTTTCCCCAGGGGAATGACCGGCCATCTGTTACGACGGTCCTTGGGCCAGCGGCGTTGCGGCTGACCGGGCACGGAGCCATAGGGAATCCAGAGAACTGGCCGGACCTGGCCTCCCGGCTGCCCCTCACCGCCGTCGCGCGTGCGTGCGGCAACCTGACCTTGTCGTTTCGTATTACCGTGAATGTTCGACTAGCTAGAGCGCCTCCGGTAGATCACCGCGCGTCCGGTCGCCATGGGCCGGGCAAACAGAATGACCAGATAAGGGTGGCTCGCATCGTGGTTCCGATAAAGCCTGCATCCGCGCAGAACGGCGGCTACCTGCGCGCTGGCGCCGGCCAGCGCTGATTACAGACTGTGACTCGGTTTCTGGCCCGGCGCAGCGCGGAGCGCCGACTCGGCGCGGTCTGTGAACTCCGACTCCGCCCGTTCGAGGGCACCCCGAACGACCAAATCTGCGCGCTCGCTGCTCCAGTCGCTTCGGCGGTGTGCACCGGGTGCCGGACGGGGCTGGGTGGCCAGGCAGGGCTTGTGTGGAGCACGGCAGGCAACCACTGAGCGGTCTGCTGCGTCTGATGTGGGGAGCCGAACGCCCAGCGGCGGGTTGCCGCCCCGTCACGGCGTGATCCCAGTCGGCCACGAGGGGAAGCACCGGTGTGCTATGACCATCCCGCCAGTCACCCGCGGTGAGAACCATGGTTGCCTGCCAGACCGGGCGCTCACCCCACCCGCTGTCTGCCGGGGCCATCGCCGGCCGGGCGGCACCGCATGCTGGAACGGGAAGAAGGCCAACCCCCAGGGCCGGGCACGAGCATGCGCGGCCGCCATCATGACCGCGGCGGCGGTTGTGCTGATGTGCGGTTGCGGCACAGCCCACGCACCGGCTGGCGGCAATGCGGCCGCACCTACCGTGACGCTTCCACCTGGCGTGATGTCGGCTACGCGGGCGTGCAAGCTCGTCACCGGGCGAGAGCCACGGGGGTTCTTCAGCCACATCGAGGAGGTACACCTGGTCCTGACCACCTACGCCAAAGGCGAGCCCATTGAGTCACAAGGCGACATCAGCACCGGGATGGCACCCTACACCCTGGTCTGGATCGTCGAAGTCCACGCCAGGGCGATTCACTGGAACCACAGTGCTCCCTCTCTGGCCCCGTCCACGGGCACCGCACAGGCACACGCCGCACCCGCGTACACCGATTACTCGGTCGTGATGAATGCCCGCACCGGCTACGGATCCGACGCCGGCGAATGCAACTGCTGGCCACTTCCGCTCTCGCGGGCAGGCACCCTCATCAGCCTGCCCGCCGACTGCTGAGCCCGTTCCTGCCCGGTACGGCGCTGACGATGCCGCTCAGGCTTCCGCCGGTCCCCGGCGGGCCAGGCGGCCACGGTGGGCAGCGCAACTGGCACAGCCCCAGTCGACGGGGAGAGGGGTCCATCAGATCGAGATGCACCTGGTTCTTGACCCACTTCTGCTCGACGGAAAGACGTTGCACGCTAACCCCGGCGCGCATAGTGAGGTACCGGCGTTCGAGCTCGACAGCTCGACCCGGTTCTTCGTCCGGCATCTCGGCTGACGGCTCTTTTGCTGGCGGATCCCGCGAAGCCGCGGAACGCGGCCCATAACCTAAATGGCATGGCGATCATCTGGTCCGCCGTGACCATCGACTGTCTCGACGTTGAGCGCGTCGCTCGGTTCTGGAGCGCTCTGCTCGGCCGCCAGCCCGGACCCACCCACGACGACTGGATCTACCTCGGCGAGCGAAGCGACTCCCAGCCTCGCGTCGTGTTCCAGCCTGTCAAGCAACCAAAGGAGGGCAAGGTCAGGATCCATCTCGACCTCACCGTCGACGACATAGACGGGAGTATCGACTTCGTGACCGCCCTGGGGGGCCGGTTTACCGGTGAGCGGCACCGCTACGACGAAGGCGTCGTGGTCGTGATGGCAGATCCCGAGGGCCACGAGTTCTGCCTGGTCCAGTACTTCTGACCGGCCATCCATTTCAAATCTCATCGGTCGCGCCAGCACATCACGCCGAGCGAGCCTCCCCTCGCGCGAGGGCTGACGGCTTGCCGCTCACCGCCGAGCGGCGGCTCCTCGACCAGTGATTCGGCTGCTCAGGCCTGATGCCAAGAGCGCCACGCCAGCAGCGCGCCAAAGCCCCGAGTCCAAGACCTGACATGGCGTCGATGGCGCGGATCGCTCGCTGGCCGACCGCCGACGGGCAAGACCTGTTACTACCGAGAGCGCCGCGAACCACGTCAGGGTGCCCAGGCCGATACCCCAGAAGCAGACCGGCAGCGTCCAGCGAGCTCCGGGCCAGATGCGCCGCCTCACACCGTCCACCGGCTCGGCCGTGGAGATCGATGCCGCGGCCTGATCACCCGAACCGCTCCCCGGGCATCCCGATGAAGTGGCCGAAATCCTCTGAAGCCATCCGCCGGTGCTGCGGGGAGGTGGCCCGGGCGGGCGCCCAGAACTCGGCGAGCCAAGGGAGCCGGCCGCGTCGAGCACTACTTGCATCTTGGTGTGCATGGTCACCTCGCCCACGATCCGGGGCCCCCGGCGCCAGTGCACCGTTCCGGAAGAACCCGGTGCTCTTCTGTAGCGTCATAGCGCATTATGACCTGATCTGTGCCGCGAATGCCTTCTGCCGATCATTTCACCTGGGAGTGCCGAGCGGCGGCTCGGCGAGCGTTCTCCAGAGCATCCCCAGTCACTCACCGTGATGCTGTAGATCAATCTAGCCCAAGGATCAGCATCTGATCGGACGAGTGAGTGCCATCTGCTGGCGCTCGCCAGCCGTCGCTGGCCGAGGGTGCTTGTCGATCTTGTGGGGGGGCCGCCAGGCTGCCACATCACCCCTGTACTGTCGCACCATATGCGGCATGACCGGATGACGTTCAGTCCGTGCTGTGCTGACCGAAGACGATGCAGAACGGGTGACCGACGGGGTCGGTGAAGACGCGGAATCCCGCCTCACGTTCACCGGGCACACGGACTGCGCCTAGGGCGGTTAGTTCCCGTTCCGCCTCGTCGGCATTGCGGACGCGGATGTCGAGGTGCAGCCGCTGGGGGTAGGCCGGGTCAGGCCATCGATCCATTCGCTCGCTCGCTGAAAGGCCAGCTCGCGCAGGCCAGCCTGTGCCCCGATGACGACCCAGCCGTCGATGTCTTCGCTGGCTGTCATCCCGAGCACCTGGCAGTAGAACTCAGCGAGTGCACGAGGGTCAGGGCAGTCGATCACAGTCTTTCCAGGTGGCCGATCACAACCGGAAGCCTGGGACGGGACTGGCGGCATCTGCGAGCCCGATCCGGCCCGCGTCTATGACCTGCTCGGCCAGAAGCGGCAAGTGCGCGTCATCCTCGATTGAATGATCCGGCCGAGGCACGCCTCAGCATGTGCAGGACTGACTGGTAGTGCTCGGTGACAACTCCGCCGAGCTCATCGACTGCTCGCGCCGCCGCCTCGGCCTCGGCGCTACTCCAGTCGCTGAAGGTTCTGAAGAGCCGGCGCACCTGGTCGGTGCTCAGATCGATCGACCAGCGCCAGCGCTCGGTCCTGACAGGATCGAACCATCCCCCGTCCGCCAGTTCCTCCATCGAAGGTGCGTCATCAGCCCTGGGCGCTACCGCGTCGCGGTTGTTCCGCTCGGCCACGATCTGCTTCACCCGTCCGCGAAACTCCGTGTCGATGCTGTCGTCCCCGAAGATGGTTCGCCAAACGCCGAGCCACCCATCGGGACGCAGCGCAGCGTGAATCTTTGGCAGCCCAACCGAGAGGTCTACCCAGTGCATCGACGTCGCCGCAACCACCGAATCAAAGGCGCGATCCGGCAAGTCGGCGTCTTCGAGCCGCGCGACGACCATGGAGGCGCCCGGGATCCCCTTCTTGAGCAGCCTGGCGAGCTCGGCGCCCGGCTCGAGCGCGACGACGTCACTACCTGAGCCGACAAGCTCGCGGGTAGCCAGTCCCGCACCTGCGCCGATCTCCAGCACGCGGATACCCGGGCCGATCACGTCTGCAGCCCTGAGCGTCTGGTAGACGGCTTCCGGGTATGGCGGACGCGAATCGAGATAGTCCCCGGCCATCCGCTCAAAGTGCATCCCGGACACGGTCGCACCCTACCCGCACTGTGCCGTTGCGGACGCCCGCTCATCGGCATTATATGGGTGACCTTCGGTCACCTGCGCCCTTCGGACCACATAATGCCTGATCATGCAGGTGATCGAGGCGCAGTGTTCTTGGTCTTGGCGCCTCACGATCACCTCGCATATCAAGCAGATCCGGGCGCAGGTCAACCGTGTCGGCCATGCGCGTGGCCGCACAGATCATCCCGTTCGGGCGCGGCACAGGCAGGTGCGCTGGCGACCAGGTTGCCGCCCATATCGGCGGGTTACTTGTGCTCTGGCCGCGGACCAGGGCCGATCACACAAAGTGATCTAGCTTCCTGGCCATGCGCGGCCCGATCGCCGATTAGGAATGCCTACCGAGGAGATAGACATATGTGAGCCGGGCGCGCGGAATATCCGTTCTGGTTGGCTCAGACTGGCAGGCTCGAAGAGGTGGAGGGCCGACTCGGCCTGGCGTTGTGGCTTCGCCTGGGCCTAGCCGCTTCAGCCTGCGGGGTCGATTGCCTCTTCCGCGACGCTGGATGCGCCGGGTGAGCGCCTCATGGTTTCGTTCGTGACAACCCGGCAATTGGGATCCAGTCGCCGTGTAAACCTACCGTCGGACTCAAGAGACATATCGGTGCCGTCGGCGGGCAGGATCTGCCAGGAAGCCGGCAATGGCTCAATAGCCGTGGCGACCAAGTCACGCTCGAGACAGCGCCTGCAAACACATGAAATTGAGTGCCACCAGACAACTTGGCGCTCAGCCGGGATCGTAGTCATCGGGTTGCCTTTCTGCAGTGGAACTGGCCTGGTCGTGCTCGGGTATCGGTGATGTCCGCACATGCTTGCGGGTCAGAGTGCTGCGAAAATCAATGGGGCTGGCGGTGCGGGGTTGACAGGGGTGAACTAGTTGCTGGCCCAGGCCCCCAGGGGTGGTGCTTACGGACTGTGGCTGCGGGTGCACTGGTCTCCTCCAGCGTCCTTCGCCGCGCGGCCGGCGCGGATCGCGGGCTGCCGGGGTGGCGGCCGGGTTCGCTGGTGTTGCCCGCGCGGAACCTGACATGGCCGTGATCCAGATGCGGGCCGGGCGGCCGAGGTAGTAAGCGACAACAGGCATGGCTTTCCTCCCTGTACGGGACATCGTGGGAGAGCAGGCGCCGGGAACCGGCTCGTGCTGTCCCCCGCCCCGCAGACGCTCGAGGTGCCGCGGTCGTGAGATGCCTCGCGGCTTTTCTCTGGCCAGGTGCTGTGAGGTGCCCCCGCGAACGGCCTGACGGGCCTGCGGTCTCACGTCCGGCGTTTCCGGCGCGTCTACCTGGTGTGAGCAAGAGCAGGACCGGCGGCGGAAGGAACCAGATGATGACAGCGACAGCAGGCGGTGCCCCGGCCGCGGTGCACACGGTGGTCGCGACGACCATGGGAGAGCTGACGGTGGTCCGGGAGGCCGGTTCGCTGACGGGGTTGTACTTCCCGCGGCACTGGCCGCGGCCTGACCGGTCGGCGTTCGGCGCCCGCAGCGATGAGGGGTTCGAGGAGGCGGCGCGCCAGCTCGGCGAGTTCCTCGCCGGGGACCGCAGCGCATTCGACCTTCCCCTGAAGGTCAGAGGAAGCGAGTTCGACCGGCGGGTCTGGGAGCTGGTGGCCGGCGTGCCCTACGGGGAAACGACTACCTACGGCGAGCTCGCGCACAGCCTGGGGCCGGGACGGAGCCGCGGGACGTCGGCGCGGCGGTGGGCCGCAACCCGCTGTGCATCATCATCCCCTGCCATCGGGTGGTCGGCGCCACGGGCAAGCTCACCGGCTACGCCGGCGGCCTAGACCGCAAGCGCGCCCTGCTGGAAATCGAGCACGCGGGGGCGCTCCTGTGGTAGCCGCGACGGGCGGGATGCCGACGGGAAAAGATCCCCGCCGCATCTCACGGGACGGCGCTCGCGGGCGTCTGCGTCGTGCGTGCTCGCGAAGGGGGCACGGCAGGCAAATCACGACGAGAAAGGTAACGAACTCATGTCAGCCGAGGACAACAAGGCCGTTGTGGGCCGGTGGTTCACGGAGTTCTGGGGCAAGGACTTCAACCCGGCGGTCATCGACGAGCTCGCCGCACCGGACATCCGGTTCGAGTACTCACTGCACGCGCCGTTGCGCGGCCGGGACGCGGTCCGCGCGTTCGCGGAGAAGTTCCGCGCCGCGTTCCCGGACCTGAACTTCTGGGGCACCGCCGACCTGATCGCCGAGGGCGACTACGTGGTCGGCCAGTGGGAGGGCGGCGGCACCCACACCGGCGACGCGTTCGACGACATGCCCTACGGCCCGCTGGCGGCCGGCGCCGGCAAGGTGATGCGGTTCACCGGTACCACGGTGCTGAAGGTCGAGAACGGCCTCATCACCGAGGAGATCGGCCTCGACGACGGCGTCACGGCGCTGCGCGAGCTCGGCCTCATCACCAAGGCCTGACGCCAGTCATCATGCCGCGGGCCCGGTAACCACCGGGCCCGCGGCTTCCGTGCCCGTCTGCGGCCGGGATGGCAGGCAACTCGGAGGAAGCGGCCCGCGGCGATGGCCGTCATGTCTCCGCGGAGGCGTGGCTCCGCCCGCAGCCGATCGCGGCCGCAGGGACAGGCCACGGACACGAGCCTTACGGGATGCCGCCAGCCGGTACCGCCGGGGGCGCCATGCAGATCCACGTGGCGCTGGGTGAACCGCTGTGGTGGCGAGACAACAGGCTCGACGGCGTGCCGCTAGTGCACGTGACGCCGGGGCTGAACGGGGTACGCAAAGCCGTCGGCGAGGCGAGCCGCAGCGTGCTGCCGGCGCGGCCGACGATCGCCGCCGGGCAGCCGGCCATCCTAGATCCGTCCCGGGCACCCGATGGCGGCGCGGTGCTGTGAATCCAGTTGCTCGAGACCCCCTACCGGCCGGCCGGCGACGCCGCCGGTGAACTGGACGTCAGCGACGGCACATGGACACCCGAGCTCACCGAGGCATATGCCGACAGGGTGATGGCGCAACTCGGCGAGCACGCGACCAACCTTGATGCCGCGGTAATGTGCCGGGCGGTGCTCAGCCCAGCCGACCTGGAGAAAGAGAACCGCAACCTGGTGCATGGCGATCCGTACTCCGGCGCGTGCACACTCGACCAGTTCCTGCTCTGGCGGCCCGTGCCGCCACGGCCAGGACACCAGACACCGGCCGATCGGCTGTGGCACATCGGGGCTTCCACCCACCCAGGACCAGGCCTGTCGGGGGCATCGGGTCACATCGTCGCGTCGCGTCTGCTCAAGCGGAGTCCGCTTGAGCGGCTGCGCAGTCTCGTGGGTTAATCCGGGCTCGCCGCAGGACCATGGCCCGGCCCGCGTCAACATTCCCAGTGCCACTAACCGGGCGAGAGTGTCGCACGGCTGCGGCGCTGTTCTGTCACGGGCCGATGAGCGTGGCGGCGCGTTGCCAGTCACCGTGGCTGAAGGAGAGCAGATGAACGCGGTCGCCACACTTTGATCGAAGCCGCGCCAGACAGAGTCTGTGCTCATGGGCAGCTCCGAGTTGCCTCTCGTCGGCAGAGTCGCGCGACCCTGGACGGATCCGACGAACGCGCGACTCGCCGCAGAAGCGATCAGGTCTGCGCGCTCCGTCGGGGCCAGGAGAGACTGGACAAGACGAGCCGGTACCCATCGGGGTCGGCGATCGTGACTCCCCACCGGTCCCAATACGGATTGCGGGCGGCGACCCGGGTGCCGCCCGCATCGACCAGGCGGCGGATCACGTCCTCATCGACCTCGCCGCCGACGTAGAGGACCAGCAGGTCCTCCTCGGTGGGCGCGGCTGGTGTCGCGTCATCGGGATCGCCGACGAGCTCAAGATGCCAGGCAGCATCGGGCCAGCCAGCCATCAGCAGCGCATGGCCGCCTTCTGCTGACTCATCAGCCCGGAACAACACCTGCAGTCCCAGGCCCCCGACCCAGAATCGCTCGGAAGCCCGCAGGTCATGACTCGGCCGGGCGATACGCAGATGGTTAGCCGCAAGAGGCTTCATGGCTTCATCCTTGCCGAACCCGAGCGCCCGGCCTGCGGCAGATGGGGATGAGTGAGCGCAGCGACCAGCCCGGGCTCGCCGTGCCGAGGCAGGGGCGGCTGAGGTTTTGGCCGGGGCTGGCAATGTTATCGTCCATGACGTTGCCAGAGCCCACCGGAATCGAGGTCATATGATCGCGCGGATATGGCGCGGATGGGCGCCGCAGGCAACCGCTGACGACTACCAGCGTCACTATCAATCCGAGGTCAGCGAGCACTTGCGGACAGTCGACGGCTTCCGTGGTGCCCGGCTGCTGCGCCGGGACGAGGGCCAGGAAGTCATGTTCACCTCCATCACCTGGTTCACGGGCCTGGACGCAGTCCGGAGCTTTGCCGGAGACGATTACGAGCAGGCCGCGGTCGAGGAAGCCGCCCGGCAGGCGCTCAGCCGTTGGGATGAGATGGTCTTGCACCACGAAGTAGCCGTCGAGGTGCAGTGACGAGCCACGAGATACAGTGACGTCATCGCGGCACGAGCGCGCCTTTCGCGATTGTTCGATCCTCGAGCAGTGCTCTGGCTACAGGCCGACGATCTCCAGATGTGCCCGGACTTCGTCTCCGTCTTCGAGGTGCTCGGCCATCCGGATCGCCCTCTTCACTGGCAGCAGGTATGTCCCGGTCTTGCTGTCCGGGAAGATTGACGTCCGCCATGATGTGGCGCCGACCGTGACGGCGACGCGCACCGAGCCGAAACCGCGCCGGGTCCCGGCGGTGATGTCGGTGATGTCCGCGCTGATCTCCAACGGTAGCGAAACGAAATGCCAGCCATCTGCGCCCGGGTACCGCCAGAGCGGCGCCGCGAACTCGATGACCCCGATGCGTGTCACAGGCTGACACTATGTCGTGCCACCGACAGGACTGCGACGCAGCCAAGCGGCCAGGCGGCTACAAACACGAAGGCCCCACGACTCACGGCAGAACAGCGCACTCGATCAGGCGCAACTGGAACAATGTGCTGCGCCGGTCGCTGGCTTGCTGAGTTCACCGGCCGAGTTGACGTTCGAGTTCCGTGAACAGGTCCATGATCTCGTCGCGGCTGATCCCATCGGGCATCGCCGCTGGGGTGCCGTAGCCAAGCTCGAGCAGCGCTGCCCGCACCGCTCTGAGCTCGTCAGACGTGACGTCGAGGAGGTGCC
>Ga0070706_100006251_pt1 | contig 11264 bp, 9 predicted proteins | sample KBSK5501metaG_FD_65476 | JGI IMG/M metagenome (GOLD analysis project Ga0070706, IMG submission 65476) | Corn, switchgrass and miscanthus rhizosphere microbial communities from Kellogg Biological Station, Michigan, USA - KBS K5-50-1 metaG | ecosystem: Host-associated > Plants > Roots >...
CGGTAGGTGCCCGGTGAAAGTTTGCCGAGCGCGAACGTCTGCTTGAGCGACGTACCGGGATACAACAGGCCGCGCTCCTGCCGCGCGTTCGCCTTGAGCGTCCCCTGCTCGTCGTAGACCTCGATCCAAAGCGCCGGGCGATAGGCGCGCTCGCCGACGTTTTTCACCTCGAGCTCGAACGACTTCGTGCTGTCCTTTGGATTGTCGAGCAGGCGTGAGTTGGCGAAGCTGACTTTGCGCGAGCCGGATGTCTTGATGTGCGTGGCGACTTGGACCGCGTACCGCATGACGGCGCCGACGCCGACTTGCGGACGTCCGCCCGAGGAGCGCCCGGCTTCGGTGGGCGCGCCCTCTACCATGATCGTGCTCCAGTACGTGCCGACGAGCGAGTCTATTGTGGGCACCCTAACGGTATAGCTCACCGTCATCTCGCTCGCGGGCGGGACGAGCAGCGAGCGCACCGTGGGCGTGATCCACTTCGCGTTCGAGTGCGGCGTAGAGCCGGGATCGTCGAAGTGGGACGTCCCGTCGGCAAAGAACAGGTAGTCGGTTTGATAGATGCGAACCGGCTGATCCTGTCGCGTGAGATTCCGCACGACGATCGTGCCGGTGTAGGTCTCTCCCGGCGCGGCCACGCGCTCTTCGACCGTGCTGCCCACAACGGCGATTTGCGACGTGGCGCGCGACGGAAGACCCGCAATCAGTATGACGGCAAGCCAGCGTGTGATGCGATTCATGGCAACGAGCGAGAAGGACCGCATAGTTGTTTACGGCGTGATGACGGTGAGCGTGACCAGTCGCGTGCTCGACGCGATGACACCGGCGGCGGCCGTCGCGCTGAGCTGATAGGTGATGTTCTGCGTCGAATTCGTGCTCTTCGGTACGCCTGTGACGACGTTGCGCGCCGTTACGTCGAGTGCAACGGGGCCAATCGACGTGGCGCCAGCGGGCGCGGCAAACGTCGCGGTCAATGTCACGCCCGTGGGCATGTTGGCGTTGATCTGCGCCGTGATTCGGTACGTTTTATTTGCATTCGGTGTCGTGACTGTATAGGTCGTCGTGTTGTTGCTCACGGAGGTGGGCTGCGATCCGGGGACCGCCGTAGTGATGTGCAGCGCGCCCGGGTTCCCCGAAACCGCCATCGTCTGAGCAGCCGTCGCCCTGCCGCTGATCAGCAGCAGGACAGCGAACAACGACGCGATTGCCGTTCGTTTCGACAGGTACACTCGGGTTACGTGCCACCGGTGATCGTGTACGTCACCGTCCGCGTAGTAGACGAGACTACACCGGCGGCGGGCGTCGCGGCGAGCGAGTAGCTCACCGTCAACGCGCCCTGCGCCAGCTTCGTCATACTCGTGACGAGATCCACCGACGTCGTGCTGAGCGCCTGAAAACCCGCGCTCGTAGCGCCCGGGGGCGCGGTCAAGTCCACCGACAATGTCAGGCCGGCGGGCATGTTCGATCCGATGCTCGCGGTAATCTTCGCGCCGGTCTGATTCGTCGTCACCGCCCATGTCGCCGCCGCGGTCGCGCCGGTCGGGTTGCTGCCCGCGGTCGCGGTATTGATGACCAGCGAAGGGCTGCCTGAGAAGGCGATCTGATTGATGGCGTCGACTTGGAACGTGATGGTTTGCGTAGCTGTCTGTGCCGGCGCGGCGCTCGCGGCGCCCACGAGGAATGCGATCGTCGACAGGATGCGTTTGGTCATTGTCTTGTCTTCAGGAGGAGGTTGTCTCTCGACTGCGCGGTAAGAGTGACCCTCCAGTGATTACACCAGTCTTTCGCCCGCATTACGCTTTCGTCATCATCTCTGAGGCAGTTTCCCACTGAACCCAATCGCATGCGAGCATTGCTGGTCGAGGATGACGCCACAATGGCCGCGCTCACGAAGCAAGTACTTGAGCAGGAGGGATTTGCCGTCGATCACGTCGTCACGGGAAACGACGCCCAGACCCTGGCGTTCGTCAACGAATACGACGCCATCGTGCTCGATCTCGGACTCCCCGATCGCAACGGACTGAGCGTACTCCAGGCGCTGCGCAAGGAAGGCCGTTCGACGCCCGTCATCGTGCTCACGGGATCGGAAGACTCGGCGACCACCGTCCGGGCGCTCGATGCGGGCGCCGACGATTATCTCACCAAGCCGATCGTGATCGAGGAGTTTCGGGCCCGGATGCGTGCGCTGGTGCGGCGCGGCGGCGCGACACGCACCGAGCAGCTCGCGGGTGGAAACGTCGTGTTGAATCGATTGACGCGCGAGGTGTACGTGAGCGGCACCGAGTGTCCGCTGACAGCCAAGGAGTTCCAGTTGCTCGAGCACTTTCTGCTGAATCGCGGACAGGTCGTGACGCGCTCGCAGCTGCTCGAGCGCGTGTGGGACATGCATTTCGATCCGGGATCGAACGTGGTCGACGTGCACGTGACGCGATTGCGCAAGAAGCTCGAGAAGGCAGCGGCGGACGTGAAGATCACCGCGCGTCGCGGCATGGGCTTCGTGTTCGTGACACCCTAGCAGCCGGTATTATCGACGGCTGGTCCACTCGGCGGTGTGGAAGTGCTCGGAGCGCGGCGCCAGCTCGCCCTTGCCCGCCATGTACTGCTTCCACGATGTCGAGTCGAACTCGTTCGGCACTTCTTTCATCGTGATACAGCCGTCGACGGGACACACCTGGCTGCACAGGTTGCAGCCGACGCAGGATTCGTCGATGATCTCGACGACCGGGTTTCCGTTGTTGCGTTCGTTGCGCCGGATCGCCTGGTGCGCGCCGTCCTCACATGCGGTGAAGCACAGCTCGCAGCCGATGCACTTGTCGTAGTTGATGCTTGCGACGAGATGGTAGTTGAGGTCTAACTCCTCCCATTTGGTGACGTTGGGGACCGCCCGGCCGCAAAAGTCTTCGATGCGGTGGTAGCCCTGCTCGTCCATCCAGTTGCTCAATCCGTCCGCGAGGTCTTCGACGATGCGAAAGCCGTAGTGCATCGCGGCCGTGCACACCTGCACGTTGCCCGCGCCGAGGGCGATGAACTCGGCCGCGTCGGTCCACGTCGCGATGCCGCCGATCCCAGAGACCGGGATCTTCACGTGCGGATCCCCCGTCACCGACGAGAGCATGTGGAGCGCGATGGGCTTCACCGCGGGACCGCAGTACCCGCCGTGGCTTCCCTTCCCGTGCACTGACGGCCGCGGCGAGAAGGACTCGAGGTCGACGCTGACGATCGAGTTGATCGTGTTGATGAGCGACAACGCGTCCGCTCCGCCCTTCACCGCTGCACGCGCGATGTACGCCACATCGGTGACGTTCGGCGTAAGCTTCACGATCACGGGAATCGTCGACACTTCCTTTACCCACTCGACGATCTGACAGGTGTAGTCCGGCACCTGTCCGACCGCGGCGCCCATCCCGCGCTCGCTCATGCCGTGGGGACACCCGAAGTTGAGCTCGAGCCCGTCCGCGCCGGTGTCGACGGTGCGCTTCACGATCTCGTGCCACGCCTCGCGTTTGCTCTCCACCATCAGCGAGGCGATCACCGCGTGTTTCGGGTAGTTGCGTTTGACGTCCGCGATTTCCTTGAGATTGTCTTCGATCGGGCGGTCCGAGATCAGCTCGATGTTGTTGAAGCCGACCATCCGCGTCTTGCCGAGATCGATCGAGCCGTAGCGCGAGTACACGTTGATGATCGGCTCACCGATCGTCTTCCAGATCGCGCCGCCCCAGCCGGAGTCGAATGCCTTCGCGACCTGCACGTAGGTATTGGTCGGCGGGCCAGAGGCGAGCCAGAACGGATTCGGGCTCTTGATGCCCGCAAAGTTCACAGAGAGGTCAGCCATAGTTCGTCCCGCCTTGAAAGTCCGTCGTAATCCACGCTAAACCATTTCAACCGCAGAGGACGCAGAGAATTACAAAAGATTGATCAAAGTTCTTGTTTTCCCTCTGTGTCCTCTGCGGTTTTAAGTAGTTCCTCGGCGCCCTCTTCGGTTAATGCTTTTGATACTCTATGCTCGAAGGAGCTCGTGGATGCGCTTCGCAGCTTGCACCCCGTCCGCGGCAGCGTTGACGATCTCCGCGCCGCCGCTGCCGCAGTCGCCGCCGACGAGAACTTTGGGATTGTCGCTCACCAGCCGCGAGCCGTCCACGCGCAGTCCGAGCGATTTCGCCAGATCGTCGCGCGGCGTCTGACCGAGCGCGCGAAGAATGGTGTCGCATTCGATGACATGCGTGCTTCCGGCGAGCTCCTTGAACGCGCGCTTGCCATCTGTCCCGGCCGGACCGAGCTCGCTTCGCACGCACTCGAGACCGGTGACCCCGGCGTCGCCGACCACGCGCTTTGGAACCGTATGGAAGCGGAACTCGCAGCCGTCGGATTTGGCCAGCTCGTACTCGTACTCGTACGCCGACATGTCCTCGACGCCGCGGCGATACACGATCGTCACGCGCTCGGCGCCGAGTCGCTTGGCCTGTGTCGCGGCGTCGATCGCCGTGTTGCCCGCACCGACGACCACGACCTTGCGTCCGATGCGCGTCTTCCAGTACGGATGACTCTTGAGGTGCTCGATGAAGGCCAGCGCGTCCGACACGCCGGCGAGATCTTCGCCGGGAATCCCCAGACGGCGCGTGCCGCCCAACCCGACCGCGACGAAGACTGCGTCGAAGCCTTTCTGGAGCTGCTGGATCGTGACGTCGCTGCCGACGCGCACGCCGGTTGTGATCTCCACGCCAAGATCCAGCACCATTTTCGCTTCAGCGAGCGCGATCGGCAGGCGCATCTTGTACTCGGCGATGCCGAAGCTGTTCAAGCCGCCCGGGCTGCCGCGCTCCTCGAATATCGTGACGGCGTAGCCGCTGCGGCGCAGGTCGCGCGCGCACGACAAGCCTGCCGGACCCGCGCCTACGATTGCGATCTTTTTGCCGTTCGCGCGTCCGGCGCGGAACGGCTGATAGTCATGCTCCAGCGCCCAGTCGGTCGCGTGGCGCTGGAGCAGCGCGATCTTGATCGGCTGTTCGTCGCGCGCGTTCAGCACGCACGATCCTTCGCAGAGGACGTCCACGGGACAGGCGCGCGCGCACGAGTGACCCATCGGATTCGCGTCGAGAATGACGCGCGCCGAGCCGCGCATGTTGCCCGACGCGATCTTTTTGATGAAGCTGGGGACGTCGATGTGCGTGGGACACGCTTGGGTGCACGGCGCGTCGTAGCAGTAGAGGCACTTGTTCGCCTCGAGCAGCGCCGCGTCCGACGTGAGCGCCGGCGCAATCTCGGCGAAGTTCTTCTCGAGCTGCTCGGGCGCGAGCGCGGGAACGGGATTCTCGCTACTGAAGGAAGCCGACGTGCGCGCGCCGCTAGCTGCTTGCACGTGCCGGCTCTCTCACGGTCGGGACCGAAAGTCGCATGCCGATCAGATAGACGATCGCCGCAATCGCGAGTCCAACGAACCACGCCCAGTCGTAGATGCCGCTCGCGAGCGGCGACGCGTTGATGACGCCGATCGCGCCGAGGAAGCCCGGCAGATTCGGCGTGATTCCCGCCGCCAGCGCGAGCATCGCGATCCAGTTCACGCCGCGCGTGTACTCGTACGCGCCTCCGCGACGGTACAGATCCTCCACGACGAGCTCGCGACGTCGCAGAACGAAGTAATCGATGATCATGATCCCCGCGATCGGACCGAGGAGCGCACCGTAGCCGATGAGCCACGTGAAGATGTATGCGGCCGCGTCGTTGTAGAGGCGCCACGGCATCATGAGAATGCCGACGGCCGCAGTGATGAGCGCGCCGGTTTTGAAGCGGATGCGGTGTGGGGCGATGTTGCTGAAGTCGTTGGCCGGCGCGACGACGTTCGCCGCGATGTTCGTGGTGAGCGTCGCCACGCTGAGCCCGAGCATTGATAGCACCACCACCAAGGGCCCGCCGACGCGCGCGAGCAGCACGATTGGATCCGCGATGCGCTGCCCGAAGATGACGCCGGTCGCGTTGGTGACGGCCGCGCCGATGAACGCGAAAAACGCCATTGTCACGGGCAGGCCAACCGCTTGACCGACCACCTGATCACGCTGACTTCTGGCAAAGCGTGAGAAGTCCGGGATCGAGAGCGCCATCGTGCCCCAAAATGCCACCGCTGACGTAAGACCAGCGCCCAGAATAGAGCTGAAACCGGACCTGGAGGCGGCGGTACCACCGGCGGTGACCGCGGCAGTAGAGGTGGCGGGATTGGACAGCATCGGTCCCCAGCCGCCGGCGCGCGTGAACGCCCAGATGAGGAGTGCCGCGCCGACGGCGAGGAGAAAGGGCGAACCCCACGTCTCCAGCAGCTTGATCGACTCCATCCCACGGAGAACGATCCAAACATTGATCGCCCAGAAGACGAGGAAGCACAGCGCCTCACCGGTGCCGAGTCCGACCCACGCAGGGAGAACGCGCGGGAGATGCGCGATTCCAGGAGTGAGCACTTCGAGCAGCTTGAAGATCGCGAAACCGCCAATCCAGGTTTGGATGCCGAACCATCCGCACGCGACCACCGCGCGCAGAATCGCGGGGACGTTGGAGCCGAGCACACCGAAGGGCGCGCGCACGAGCACCGGAAATGGAATTCCGTACTTGGTGCCTGCATGCGAGTTGAGCACCATCGGGATGAGCACCACGAAGTTGCCCAGCACAACGGACCCCACTGCCGCCTGCCACGACCAACCCCGATCGACCAAACTCGACGCAAGTGTGTAGGTCGGGATGCAGATCGCCATTCCGATCCAGAGCGACGCGATGTGCCACCAGTTCCAAGTGCGTCGATCAGCATCGACGGGCGCGAGGTCGGGGTTGGTGAGCGACATGTCGAACCGCGGCGCTTTCCGCTCCGCGGTGGGGTGCGTCATCCACTCGGGTTTGTCCGTCGTATGCGGCATCAGGTCTCCGCGAGCGCCTTGTCGAGTCGCGCCATCGCGTCGTCAACTTCCGCCGCGGAGATCAACATCGACGGCGCCATGCGGATCACGTTGCCGTAAAGGCCACCCTTGCCGATCAACAGACCTTGCTTCTTCGCGGCCTCGAGGAGTTTGGTCGTCCGTTTCGGCGCCGGTTCCTTTGTCTTGCGGTCTTCGACGAGCTCGATGCCCTGCATCAACCCCATGCCGCGGACGTCGCCGATGACTTTGTATTTGTCCTTGAGCGCGAGCAGATGGTCGCGCAACTGCTTGCCGCGCTCCGCCGAACGCTTCGGCGTGTTCTCGCGCTCCATCACGTCCATCGTCGCTTCCGTGGCACTCATCGTGATCGGACTGCCGCCGAACGTCGAGATGGTGAGTCCGGTGAACGCATTCGCGACTTCTTCCGTCGCGATCGTCGCCCCGACCGCGAAGCCGCTCGCGATGCTCTTGGCGAAGGTCATGATCTCAGGCTCGACGCCCCAGTGTTCGATGCCGCACCAATGATCACCCGTGCGACCGAAGCCGGTCTGAACCTCATCGCAGATGAAAATGCCGCCATATTTGCGGACGATGCCAACCGCGATCTGGAAATACTCTTTGGGCGGCGTGATAAACCCTCCCACGCCGGCGATCGGCTCGGCGATGAACGCCGCCGGCTGTCCCGTCGTCTCAGTGCGAATCAACTCCTCGATGTCCTTCGCGCAGCGAATCTCGCACGACGGATAGGTGAGACCGAGCGGACAGCGGTAGCAGTAGGGGGAGAGGGCATGCTTGATGCCGGCGACCTGTGTAGGAACCAACCGCCACGGCGCGTGGCCGGTGAGCGATTGCGCCGTCAACGAACGCCCTGAATATCCGTGACGCAGCGCGATGATCTCCTGCTTCCCGGTGAACAGTTTTGCGACGAGGATCGCGGTCTCGTTGGCTTCGGTGCCGCTCGTCGTGAAGAGGCTTTTCTTCAACTTTCCGGGCGTCATCGCCGCCAATCGCTCGGCGACGTTGACTTGACTGGCGTTCGGATACAGTGTCGACGTGTGGCCGAGTTGCTCGAGCTGATCCTGCACGCGCGAGACGACTTCCTCGTGGCAGTGACCGAGTCCGAGCGTGAGGATGCCGCCGAAGAAGTCGAGGTATTCGCGCCCGTCGGCGTCCCACGCCCATGAGCCCTTGCCTTTGGTGAGGACGACGGGCTCCTCGTAGTAGGTCGCGACGCACGGAAAGAGGAATTCCTTGTGTTTTGCGCGCACCTCTTTCGCATTCACGTGGTCGCGCTGCGGTTGCACGTGAGGCGCTGAGGTGAGCGCAGTACCCGCCGCGTGGACTGTTGCCTTAGCCATGGGTTGCCTCTCGCTTGATGAACTGCCCCCGTCCAACGGTGCCGACGAATTTTCCGTTGCGCGCCTGAACCTCACCGCGCACGGTCACCACCGCGGGCCGACCGATGCGCTCCCAACCCTCGTACGCGCAGTAGTCGGCCTTCGACAATGAGTCGGCAGCCTTGAACGTGCCGTGGAACTTGGGATCGTAGACCACCAAGTCGGCGTCGGAGCCGACTTTGATGGTTCCTTTGCGTGGATACATGCCGAAGATGCGAGCGGCCTGCGTGCTGCATGCGTCGACCATGGTGTTGAGCGACAAACGTCCCTTGACGACGCCGTACGTGTGCACGAGATCGACGCGCTCCTGGATCGTCGGGATGCCGTTGGGAATCTTCGTGAACGCGTCGAGCCCCATCTTCTTCTGCTTGTCGAAGGTGAAGGGCGCGTGATCCGTAGCGACGGTGCTGATCGAGCGCGACCGCAGTGCGTTCCACAGGACATCCTGATGCCGTTTGTCACGCAGGGGCGGCGACATGACGTACTTCGCGCCCTCGAAGTCGGGCTGCGCAGCGTACGTCTCGTCGAGGATGAGGTGCGGCGCGACCGCTTCGATCCACACGTCGACGCCACGGTAGCGTGCATTCATCGCTTCACGCACGGCGTCGTCGCACGAGGTGTGGACCGTGTAGACGTGCGCGCCCGTGAGCGACGCGAAGCTGCAGATGTGGTGCACACCGCTGGCTTCGACCACGGGCGGCCGCGACGGCCCGTGCCACTCGGGCCCCGTGCGATTGGAGCCGAGGAGCGACCGCTGCATTGCGTCGATCGCCTCGGCGTTTTCGCAATGTGCCGTCACGATGACGCCGAGCTGCTTGGACATGGTCATCGCGGCGAAGAGATGCTCGTCGGAGAGGTCGAGCGCGCCCTTGTATGCGAGAAAGACTTTGAATGACGCAACACCGTCGTTCACAATGCGCTTGAACTGCTCGCGGACTTTCGGGTCGAAGCGAACGACGGACATATGGAAGGAGTAGTCCACCGCCGCCTTCTTCTTCGCCTGTGATCTCCAGAGCTGGTAGGCGTCCCACGGCTCATCTTTGGGGCCGGGGCAGATCATCTCGATGAGCGTCGTCGTCCCGCCCACGAGCGCCGCTTTGCTGGCCGACTCGTAATCGTCCGCCGCAAATGTGCCCATGAAAGGCAGGTAGATGTGGACGTGCGGATCGATGAACCCGGGGAAGACGTACTTGCCGCGTGCGTCAATGACTTCCGTTTTCTTCGGGAGCTTGCTCGCGTCGATCGACTTCTCGATGCGCGTGATCGTGTCTTCCGCGGCGTAGACATCGGCGCGGTAGTCGTCGGTAGCGGTGATGATGCGGCCGTTCTTGATGAGGAGGGGCATGAGACTCATGTCATCCCGAGGGGCGCAGCGACGAGGGATCTGAAGTGAACTGCAGATCCCTCGCTGCGCTCGGGATGACACTCAGGGAAGTTGTTCACTCATTGCGCCGTACGTGTCGGGGCGGCGATCTCTAAAGAATTGCCACGTACGCCGCACTTCTTCGATCAGATCGAGGTTCATGTCGGCGACCACGAGCTCGTCCTGATCCTCGCTGCCGACCGCGAGGAAGTTGCCGCGCGGGTCCACGAAGTAGCTCGTGCCGTAGAACTTTCCGATGTTCCACGGCGCTTCCGTTCCGACGCGGTTGATACAGCCCATGAAGTAGCCGTTGGCGACGGCGTGCGCGGGCTGCTCGAGCTTCCAGAGATACTGCGAAAGGCCCGCAACGGTCGCCGACGGATTGAAGACGATCTCCGCGCCGTTCAGGCCGAGGAGTCGCGCACCCTCGGGGAAATGCCGATCGTAGCAGATGTAGACGCCGATCTTCGCGTAGCGCGTCTGAAACGTCGGATACCCGAGATTGCCGGGCTTGAAGAAGAACTTCTCCCAGAACTGGTTCGTGTGCGGGATGTGGTTCTTGCGATACTTGCCGAGGAGCGTGCCGTCCGCGTCGATCACGGCGGCGGTGTTGTAATAGACGCCCGCCATCTCGCGCTCGTAGATCGGCACGATGATGACCATCGCATGCTTCTTGGCGAGCCGCTGCATCAACGCGACCGTCGGCCCGGGGATCGGCTCGGCGATGTCGCACCAGCGTGAATCCTGGCTGGGACAGAAGTAGGGGCCGTTGAAGACTTCCTGGAGACACAGAATCTGAACGCCGCGCTTCCCGGCTTCTTCGATGAGCGGGAGATGTTTCTCGAGCATGGCGTCGGCAACTTTGCTCACCGGTGCGTCGGGATCGTTGAGCGGGTTGGACATTTGAATCAGTCCGCCGCGAACGACTCTGTTCTCGGCCCCGGTTGACCTGTTCTCGGCCCCGGCCTTGGGCCGGGTCTGTTCTCGGCTCTCGGCCTGCACACCGTTCGATTGCTTGCGCGCACCGTTGGAGCGCCGAGAACCGACAACCGACCGCCGCGCAGCGGCGGGCCGAGAACCGTTTGCGGGCCGAGAACGTTTCCTCTTCATGTCCATCTCGAGATGACGACTTTCTTATCTGTATAGAATTCGACCGAGTCTTTGCCGTGCGCCTTGAGGTCGCCGAAGAACGAGCCCTTCGTGCCGCCGAACGGGAAGAACGCCATGGGCGCGGCGACGCCGATGTTGACGCCGATCATGCTCACGCCCACGCGATACCGGAATTCGCGCGCCGCGCGTCCGCTCGTCGTGAAGATGGAGACGGCGTTCGCGTACTCGCTGCCGCGAACGCGCGCGATGGCTTCGTCGAGATTCTCAGCCTTGGAGACGGTGGCCACCGGTCCGAAAATCTCCTCGCGGCCGATCTTCATCGATGGATCGACCTGATCGAACACGGTCGGTCCGACGAATGCTCCTTTTGGGTATTGCGGCACGCTGACTTTGCGTCCGTCCACCGCCAGCTTCGCGCCTTCACTCACGCCACTGTCGATGTAGCTCAGCACCCGCGCGCGATGCTTGTGTGAAACGACCGGGCCCATGCTCACGCCGGCA
>Ga0070706_100006252_pt1 | contig 11262 bp, 11 predicted proteins | sample KBSK5501metaG_FD_65476 | JGI IMG/M metagenome (GOLD analysis project Ga0070706, IMG submission 65476) | Corn, switchgrass and miscanthus rhizosphere microbial communities from Kellogg Biological Station, Michigan, USA - KBS K5-50-1 metaG | ecosystem: Host-associated > Plants > Roots >...
TCGCTCTCCCTGGCCGCGAGAAGGATCGAGGAGACGTCGATGGGGAAGGAAGTCAGGTACATGAAGATTTCGGATTTCGGATTTCGAATTTCGAATTTCGATGGGAGGAGCAATGTGATCGGACGTCAAATTCGCAATTCGAAATTCGCATTTCGAAATCGTTCCTCACCCGCCCGCAACGGGCGGAAGGAACGTGACCTCGTCCCCGTCTCGAAGCGTTCTGTCGGCCGATACGTACTCCAGGTTCACAGCCGCGGGAGGCATTGAGGGGAAAGAAGCGAAGCGGGGAACCTCCTCGCAGAGTTTCTTCCAGAGCTCCTGCACGCGGGTCCCTTCCGGTAGTTCCCTGTCCTCCGAATCGCGGCCCTTGGCCTCTCGAAACGAAGCAAAGTAAAGGAGATGGATTCTCACGAAGTTCTCAGTTTTCAGTTTTCAGTCATCAGTTTCAAGTGGACGTGAACAACTGAAAGCGGAGGACTGACAACGGATAGTTGCCTTCTGACCGACCGGTCAGATAAAATCCATTGGATGAGCGCCGTCATGACTGATCGGGAAGCCGAACGCCGTCGGACCTTGCTGAAGGCGGCCTTTCGCGAGGTCGCCGAGAAGGGGTTTTCCGAGGTCCGGCTCGAGGACATTGCGGAGCGCGCGGGGGTCTCTAAGGGGGTTACCCTGTACTACTTCGCCTCCAAGGAGGACCTCTTTCGCGAGCTCTTCGCGTGGCTGATCGACTCGATCGAGCAGCGGATGCGCGAAGCGGTCGATCGCGTCGATGATCCCGTGGAGAAGGTTCGAGCTCTGGTCGCCCTGATCTTCCCGTCGCCCGCCCGGAATCGCGCCTTCTTCCGCGCCTATGTCGATTTTTGCGGTGTGGCCTCCCGGCGCGAGGCATTCCGCGAGGTCGGAGAGCGGTTCTATGCCGGCTGCCGCGAGATTGACGGCGAGATCGTGAAGGAAGGCATCCGACGCGGTGTGTTCACTGCGCGCGATATCGGGGACGCCGCCTCGACGCTGCGCGCGATTTTCGACGGCCTGATGTTGCAATGGCTGATGGAGAAAGAGCCGGAGGCATCATTCGCCGCCTACCGCGATCGCTGTGAGCACCAGCTCCTGGCCTATCTGATCCCCGCAGGACCTTCGCGGGGAAGGAGGAAAGAACGATGAATCGGAACCCGACTCGGCAGCTCTGCGCCAATGCGGGATGCCCGCGCCCCGCCTCGCCCGGCGACCTTTTCTGCGAGACGTGCGGTCTCGAGAGGTCCCTCTACCGCCGGGAGGAGCGTGGCGGCCCTCGGGTGGCCCGCACCCTCGGGGCGGCGCCGAGCCCGCAGGAAAGGTTGGATAGAATCGCTCGCCAACCCGATTGAGCAGCAACCTCGACGATACGAGCCCGCACCGCCGGAACCCCGACGAGCCGCCCGCCAGGACGGACGCCCGGCGCCTGCCCGAAAAGATCGCCTTCGTCACCGGCGCCTCGCGCGGGATCGGCGAAGCAATCGCCCGGCGGTTCGCCGCGGAAGGGGCTCGCGTGGCGTTGGCCGCTCGCAACGAAGCCTCCTGTGGCCGGATCGTGTCGGACATCAACCGGCGCGGAGGCGAGGCGATCGCGATTGGCTGTGATGTCACTCTCGCCGTTTCGGTCTCCAGCGCGATTGCCGCGGTTGTATCGAAATGGGGCCATATCGATGTGCTCGTCAACAACGCGGGCCTCGGAGGGCCGACTCCGGTCGACGATCCGGATGATTCCCGCTGGAACGCGATTCTGGCGACCAATCTCACAGCCGCCTTCCGTCTAACGCGTGAGGCGGCCCCCTTCCTCGCGCGGGGCGGACGGGTCATCAACATGTCCTCTGTCCTGGGGCGCTTTGGCGTCGCGGGCTACGGGGCGTACTGTGCGTCCAAGCACGGAATCATCGGGCTGACGCGGGCCCTGGCCCTCGAGCTCGCGCCGCGACAGATCACCGTCAACGCCCTCTGCCCCGGTTGGGTCGAGACGGAGATGGCGCGCGAGGAGTTTCGGCGCATCGGAAGGCTGGCGGGCAAGACGGAGGACGACGGCCGGCAGGCGGCGGCGAGGATGGCCCCCCTCGGCCGAGTCCTCGACCCCTCCGAGGTCGCAGGTCTGGCCGCCTATCTCGCTTCCGACGAGGCCAAGTCGATCACCGGACAGGCCCTCGTCATCGACGGGGGGCAGGTGATGCCGTGAAGAACGGGAGACGGTAGAGGGTAGACGGGAGACGTGGAGCTGAAGGATTCTGCGTCGTCTTCCGTCTCCCGTCTTCCGTCTCACGGCATACGGGCCGTCTTCTTTGACGCGGGGGCCACGTTGCTCCACCCCGATCCACCGGTGGAGGAGATCTACGCTCGGGAGTTCGCGCTGGACGGAGCGCGGTTTTCTCCGGAAGACTTTTCGGCCGCCCTGACTCGCGCCTGGGAGCAGGTCCACTCCGAGTCGCGGGCGGACCGCTATGGAGGTGTTCGGGGAGAAACGGAGTTCTGGAATCGGTTCTTGAACCGAGTCCGAGGTTCTCTGGATGGTGGAATGGTCTCTGCGCAGGCCTTCGCGCGATTGGCCTCGCACTTTCGAGACCCGTCGTCGTGGGCGATCTACGAAGACGTCGGACCGGCCCTCGACTGGCTGGCCGCGCGGGGACTCGCGCTGGCCGTCGTCTCGAACTGGGACTCCCATCTGCCGACTCTCTTGAAGAGCCTGGGCCTGGCCGGACGCTTCCGCACAATCTCCGTCTCGGCGATCGAGGAGACGGGCAAACCGGATCCGGAGATCTTTCGCCGAACCTGCGAGCGCCTGGGCGTCGCGGCCGCGGAAGCCTTGCACGTCGGCGATTCGCTCGACGAGGACTACCAGGGCGCTCGCGCCGCAGGTCTGCAAGCGCTGCTGCTCGACCGCCAGGGGCGTCACGGCGACATCGCCGATCGGATCGAGACGCTGCGAGAGCTGCCCGCCAGGCTCGAGGAAGTCAGCAATCGGTAGTCAAGGTGCTGTCATCCCGAGGGCAGCGAGGGATCTACTCGAGTGGCTCTCGGGCTCGCGAACCGGCGCCGCTTTGCCGGAAGTCTCTTCGAGATTCACGGCGGTCTCCGCTGCAAGGAGCGGGCTGTGAACCGGACCGGCGACGCGCGGGCCAAATCGAATCTCGAGCGGCCTCCGGCTTTTCGCCTTGAACCGGAAACTTTGAACTCGTATCCTGCGCGCACCTTGTCCGTTCTCCATAGGATCTTCCAGACCAAGTCGCTCGACCAGCTCGTCGCCGAAACGGAAGAGCCGAAGCATCAGCTCAAGCGAGTACTGGGCCCGATCAACCTGATCGCTCTCGGGATCGGGGCGATCATCGGAGCGGGGATCTTCGCATTGGTCGGCACGGCCGCGGCGGGGCACCCCGCGGAAGCGGGCCAGGCAGCGCGCCTGGGAGCCGGCCCGGCGCTCACTCTGGCGATCCTCCTGACGGCGGTGGGCTGCACCTTCTGCGCCCTGTGCTACGCCGAGTTTGCTTCGATGGTTCCGGTGGCAGGGTCGGCCTACACCTACTCCTACGCGACCCTTGGCGAGATCGTCGCCTGGATGATCGGTTGGGACCTGGTCCTGGAGTACGCGGTGGGCAACATCGCCGTCGCCGTGTCCTGGTCGGGCTATTTCGTGGAGCTCCTGCACGGGTTCGGGATCGACTTTCCGAAGTGGCTCGCCACCGACATCCGGGCGGCCTTGCAGACTCCGGAGATCGTCAACGCCGCCCCGCGGGTCTTTGGCGTCCCGATCCTCTTCAACCTGCCTGCCGTCTTTATCGTCAGCGCCCTGACCGTCCTGCTGGTCATCGGGATCAAGGAATCGGCGCGCTTCAACATCGTCATGGTCGGCCTGAAACTGCTGGTGCTCGCCTTCTTCGTGATCGTCGGAATCCAATACATCAAGCCGGGAAACTGGCATCCCTTCATGCCGAACGGATGGAAAGGTGTCCAGGCCGGCGCCGCCGTCATGTTCTTCGCGTACATCGGGTTCGACGCCGTCTCGACGACCGCGGAGGAGACTCGCAATCCCAAGAAGAACATGCCCATCGGAATCATCGGGTCGCTGATCATCTGCGCGATCATCTACATCATCGTGACCGCGGTCCTGACCGGAATGAAGCACTGGAGCCAGCTCAACACGGCCGAGCCGCTCTCCGTCGCCTTCCGCGAGGTCAACATCCCCTGGGCGGCGGCGATCGTCGCGTTCGGCTCGGTGGTCGCCCACACCGCGGTGCTCCTCGTGTTCCAGCTCGGTCAGCCCCGCATTCTCTTTGCGATGGGGCGCGACGGGCTGCTCGGCAAGTGGAGCCAGAAGGTTCATCCTCGGTTTCGGACGCCGCACGTAGCGACGATCGTCACCGGAGTCTTCGTCGCGGTAGGCTCGGCGCTCGCCTCCCTCGAAGAGACCAGCGACATGACCTCAATTGGCACCCTCTCGGCGTTCATCCTGGTTTGCGCCGGCGTCTGGATCCTTCGCCGCCGTGATCCGTCGCGTCCCCGCGGATTCCGCACGCCCTGGGTCCCTCTGGTTCCGCTGCTCGGAATCGGATCCTGCCTCTACCTGATGCTCGGGCTTCCGACGATCGCCTGGATACGGCTCGCCGTGTGGATGGTGGTCGGTCTGATTCTCTATTTCACGTACGGCTACAAGCACAGCCGGTTGCGCGCGCGCTGACGCGCGCCGTCGGGTGTCCGGCGTGCGGGACCCATCGGTGTTTCGCATGAGGCTCACGTCGCCGGCACGCCGCGTGCTAGCCTGCGGATTGGAGGTGGAACGATGATCAAACGCTTCGCTCTTTTCGTGTGCGTTCTGCTGGCCGCCTCGGCGGCCCGAGGCGACATCACGACGAAAAAGTTCGATTGGGAGCCCGCCAGCGGCATTCAGCACGTCGATTTCCAGTGGAGCGGGCTCTCGGTGGCCCAAATCGAGTGGAATCTCGGCAGCCGCGTCAAGCCTCTCGATGTCTCGACGGCGAGTGCCTCGGTGCGGCTGGACAACAACTCCCGAACCGACATGGTCGTGGGCATTGCGATCGCCGTCTTCGATGAGAGCGGGAACCTGATCGCCGCGGGAAGCGGGGGAAACAAGGTCGGCCACTTGAACAAGGGGGACCGCGACGACTTCCGGGTCGCGTTTCCCTACGTCTACCGCAATCTTGCCAACGCGAAGACCTTTCTGATCACGCTGGAGACCAACGAGCCGAACTGGAAGGACAAGGAGAAGCGCCGGTAGCCGTCGCTCCCGCTTGCCACGTCGCTTCCGCTCGGTCGGGATCTGGCTTCGCCACCGGCGCGCGGCTCGGCCAAAGGGCCTCGACCGCGCGCCTGATCCCTTCCTCGCTCACGCTCCCGCGGCGCGCGCCTCCTCCCCTCTGGGAGACTACGCGCGCCGCGACCCGGACTGTCACCGGGTCGGCGAAGCAATGGAGCGATCGGCTTTAACTCTCTTAGATGCGACCTCGAACTGGAGTGGTGCCGGGTCGACGGAGCGAGAGGCCTGCGAGTTATGGCTGGTGGCGCGAGTCTTTTGAGCGGAGTGCGCCGAGACCGCCTTGCCCGGCGTAACCGGTCAGCTCGGCGTAGGCGCGGCCTCCAATGGGCGCGCCCGAGCGGGAGCCGGAGACCCGGCAGGCGCCTTCCCAATAGGTCACCGCGGTGGACTGCTCGGTGACGAGCTCCTGATCGGCCAGAAGCGGCTCGACCGCGGCGTCTAAATCGAGGGAAGGGATCGCGATGCGCCAGCCGGCCGGATAGATCGCCTTCGTGCGCGGAGATCGCCAGCGAGCGAGCTCCGTCACATTCACCTCTCGCCAGGTCACTGGCCGCGGCGGTCCCGTTGCCGGCACGAAGGTGCCCGCCGAGAACGGAGTCGCGCGGCCGTCTCGCGACCTCATCCGATAGAGCATCAGATCGGACCCATCGGAGAGCTGCAGCGCGAACCAGTCCCAGCCGACCACGTCTCGGGGGAGCCCGCCAGGCCCCCACTCGTGGTCGAACCACGCCGTGCCGGTGACACTTGCGCGCCGTTGCCCGCGGCGCAGTTGCCCGGATGCCTCGAGCCGGGTGATCGAAACGTAGTGGGAGTACTCGTTCTCGCCCCCGCCCTTTCGGGAAATGCCGCCGGGCCCGTTCAGAACGGGCGGCTTGGTTGCGGAGAGCGTCAGGTCGAGCTCGGCGGAATCGCGCCCGCCGGCGTGCAGGCGGTGCCGGCCGTCGGAGGCTCGTGCCGACCAATCCTCGTTGGAGACGTCGAGGCGCCCCTCCGCGGCCTCGGCAATTCCCGGCAGCGCGAGATGCGACTTCTCCTCGAAGTGAAAGGCGCCCGATGCGGCGTCGGTCCAGGCGAAGTGGGCGAGGTGCATCTCCTTCACGCGAAAGAAGGTCAGCTGGAAGCCGTACTCCCGCCCCGCCTCGTCCTTCAGATGTCCCGTGTAGTACCACCATTCGATGGGAGCATCGGGGTGGGAACCGTGGTCGCGAGGGAACGAGATGTCGCTTCGAGAGGCCGGCGCGGCGGCGAGAGCGAGCAGAGCGATGAGAAACAATCGGGTGATCGGGTGATCGGGTGATCGGGTGATCTGATCCGAGCCGAGTCTCTTCACGGGAAAGATCCTCCGATGGCCCGATGAACCGATCACCCGATTCTTCATCTCATTCTTCCTGGAGCGCCGCTGCGGGGTCGACGGCCGCCGCCAGCCTTCCGGGGTAGATGCCGGCCACGACCGAGGCCCCGAGCACTGTGGCTGCGATTGCGAACAACCGCCCGGCGGGCACCGATACGACGACCGTCCATCCGAAGGACTGCGGGTTGATGACGGCAAGCAGCAGGTACGCGAACGCGGCCGCAGCCGCGCAACCGGCGATCGTCGCCGTGCAGCCCGTGAGCGCCGCCTCGAGGAGAACGGCCAGACGGATTTGGCGGGCCGCGGCTCCAACCGCCCGAAGGAGGCCGAAGGAACGGCGGCGCTCGACGGCGGAGGCCACCAGGGCATTGGCGACTCCCAGGATCGCCACCGCGACGGCGATCGACTCGAGCGCGCGAGTTACGGCGAAGGTCTGGTCGAAGATCTTCAGCACCTCGCGGCGCAGCTCGCGGTTGGTCGAGACCGAGAGGGCGTACCGACCCTGGGCGGCCGCGAGCAGGCGCCGGCGCAGATCGTTCGCCTCGACGCCCGGGGAGGCTGCGACCGCCACGCTGGTGACGCGAAAGTCGGAAAAGAGAGTCAGATAGAGCTCGCGGTCGAGCAGGACTGTGCCACGGTCGTTCGAGTAGTCGCGGTAGACGCCGGCGACGCGGAAGCTTCGCGGCCCCTTCGGCGTCGGAAGTTTGACCTCTCCTCCCGTGGTCACGCCGAAGCGGCGGGCGAAGGGCTCGGAGAGGAGGGCTTCTCCACTCTCGCGGGCCTGCAGAGCCGTCGAGCGCGCATCCCGCCCGTCGACGAACGGAAGACCGCCGAGCCGCGCCATAACGGTAAAGTCACCGGAGCCGATCGTGAAGGGTCGCCCGCGTTCGTCGGTGACGTCGTGAACGCGGAGAGGATCGACTTGCGCCACGCCCGGAATGCCGCGGAGAAAGGGGAGGATGTCGGCCGGCAAGTCTCCCACCAACCCGCGGCTCTTCCCGGCTGCGGCCTTGACCCAGAGATCCGAGCGCAGCGTCGATTCGACCCAGACCCGGACGGTCTCCCGAATCGAGGCGACCGTCAGGATCATCGCGAGTGTCATGCCGAGCGCCAGCGCCAGGGCGGCGACCGCGATGCCGTTTCGCGCAATCGATCCGCCGAAAAACCTGGAGGCGAGACGGCCCGGCGCCCCGAAGAGTCGAGCCAGCGGCCGGGCGGCGATCCTCGAGGCGGCGCCCACGAAGAAAGGCGCCAGAAGGGCCAGGGCGACGACGACGAAGAGAACCGCCGAGAAGCCGAAAAGGGGGAATCCATCGACGGGCGGAGCCGCGGTCGCCGTCGCGGCTGCCAGGAGCAGCACGACAGCCGCTGCCGCCCGAGGGGCCTGGCGCCGTTGCCGCACGGCTTCGATCGACCCGGCGCGCATCGCGGGAGAAGGAGCCACGCGTGTCGCCTCCGCCGCGGGAGCGAGTGTCGCCACGAGCGCCGCGACCATTCCGACGCCCGCGGCGAGCAGGGCAGCCGGCGCGTAGCCGGCGCCCACGATCCGGGCGGTGGGCACATAAATGCTCGACACGGTGCTGCCGACCGCGCGGAGCGCCGCGCGGGCCAGGAGCATGCCGCCGAGCTCGCCGAGAATCGTGCCGGCCAGCCCGATGGCGAGCCCTTCCGCCGCGAACACACCGAAAATGGCGCCGCGGGAGACACCGAGCGCGCGCAGCGTCGCGATCTCCGGCCGGCGCCGGAGAACCGAGATCGATACGGCGTTGGCGATCAAGAAAACCCCGACGAGAAGAGTCAGCGATCCCAGCGCGTTCAAGTTGAAGCGGAAGGCCCGCACCATCCGATCGGCCGTCGCCGCCGAGCGCTCCGGCGGAACGAGCGACAGTCCCGCCGGCAGATGCGCGCGAATCGCGCGCTCGATTGCCGGCCGCGACTCGTCCGGGCCGAGCACGATATCGATCCGATCGACGAGCCCCGGCTTGCCGAGAAGCTCCTGGGCGGTGAAGAGATCCGTGACCACCAAATCGCCTCCGGCTGCGCGCGCCGCGCCGGACAGCTCCAAAAGCCCAGCGATCGACACGCTTCTGGAAATTCCCCCAGCAACAATATTGAAATTGTGACCTTCCGAAAGCCCGTGACGCCGCGCGAAGTCGCCGGTCACGAAGACGGCATCCGAGGCGAGCAGGCGTTCCGGGCCCCCCACGCCGAGGATCTTCATGTCCCGAACGGCGCGGTCTCCGCCCGGGTCGATCCCGAGAAGGGACACGACTTGACCGGAGCCGTCCTCGACGACCGCCGTGCCCGTGACGACCGGGGCGAAGGAGCCATGTCCCCAGAGGAAGGAGAAAGACCGAAGGGCCTCCACCGGAACTCCAACCGTGCCCGTGACGACGAAGTCGCTCCGGCCGGCAAGAGTGGCCGCCGCCTCACGGAACGACTCGGTGACGCTCCGGTTCGCGTGGTGGATCGCCGCCACGGCGGCGACCCCGATCGCGACGCCGACGACCGGCAGCGCGACGCGCAGCGGGTGCCTTCTGCCCGGGCCGACGACGAGCGCGCGAGCGATGAGAGTGAGCCCTCTCACGCGGGCTACGATAACGTGAAAGCGTCGGCGGAACTCTGCGCTAGCATGCCGCGAGGCCGCCTTCATCACATCGCTCACCACAATACCCGGGCGGGAAACCAGTGCATAAGGGCGCAAGCCAGACCGACCCCGAGGAAGAGGGATAACGAGGAGAATCGTGCCGCAGACGAGACTGGACATCACTCCGCGTCGCTTGGCCGGATGGGCGTTGCCCGTCGGCGCGACGCTGGCTTACTTCCTCCTGCGCCTGCCGGGTTTGATGGACATGCCCATCTTCTGCGACGAGTCGATCTACCTCCGCTACGCGCAGCTCGTCCACGGCGCGCCGCTCGCCAAGGCGTTCGTGTCTGTGATCGACCCCAAACCCCCGCTTCACTACTGGCTTCTAGCGGCCGTGTTCGGGACGGCCTCCGATCCGCTGCTCCCCGCGCGGCTACTGTCCGTAGTCGCGGGCGTGGCGTCACTGCTTCTTCTCTTTCCACTCTGCCGGGAGCTCCGAGTCTTGCGCCGGCCGGGCGAGGACACAGCCCGCGGCACGGACACGCTGACGGCGGGAGCGTGTCTTCTCTTCTTGACGAGTCCGTTTCTCGCCTTCTACCAGCGGATGGCGCTGGCCGAGTCGCTGGTCGTCTTCGAGATCACACTCGCCGCCTGGTTGAGTCTTCGGTGGGCGGGGCACTCGCGGGAGCGCGCGCTGCCGGAACTCCTGGTCAAGGACGCGCTGCCGCTCGGGCTTGCGCTCGGCGCCGCCCTGCTGACGAAGCAGAATTACAGCTACACGCTTCTTGCCCTGCCGGTCGTCGCGGCGATCGCGCGAGCCGGCGACGCCGGCGCTCACGAAAGACGGAAGCTCGTTCTCTCGTATCTCGTCGCGCTGGCCATTGCTCTTCTTCTCTTCGCTCCTTACCTGCTCGCCCCTACTGGACCAGGGCTGCGCGATCGAGTCTTTTTTCTCGGGAGCCACGGCGGATTCGGCGGTGGCCTCGCTCTGCACGCCCGCCTTTGCTGGGACAACCTCCGGTACGTCTTCGTGCCGATGGTGATGAAGAACGTATTCCCGGTGCAATTCGAAGGGTTTCGCGCGCCCGCGGACGCGGGATGGCTCTGGATTTATCTGACACCCGCGGTCTGCCTGCTTTGTCTCGCGGGCTTCGCGAGTCTCGCCTGGCGACGAGAGCTTCGCCTTATGGGCTTTCTCGCGCTCTGGGTCACATTGATGTTGCTTCCTTTCGTTCCCTTCGCGACGATGGCGGTGTCGCGCTACGCCTTGCCGGCCGTTGCCCCCATGCTCCTGGCAGGTGCGTGCCTGCTCGACACGCTGATCCGGCGAAAAGATCCGCGTCCTGTCGCATCTGGCGGCTGGATGCTCGCGCGACTCGCGGCTGTCGCGGCCCTGCTGCTCTGGCCGCTTCGGTCGCTCGCCCTCCAGGCAGCGGACTGGGAACGACAGCCGCTGACGCGATCCGATCGATGGCAATATGCGTCGGGCTGGCCAGCCGGTCTTGCCTCCCGACGGGCCGTGGAAGCGTTGCGCGAGCTGGCCCGGCGGCGCGGCCCGCTCGTGGTGATCACATCGACTCTCCCGGGGACTCCCAACCACGTCGCGTGGGTGTACCTCGAGGGAGAGCGTAATGTCTCGCTCCACTTCGTCCCCTGGGCCTTCCAGTCCGCGATCCTCGTCCAGCCGCCGTCAGAGCCGGGTGGCTTCCTCTTGTTCTCCGGGTTTGGCGACGCGGTGGTTCAGCGGGAAGTCGTCCGGTTAGCGCCGGCCGTACCCGTCCTTTTCATCGCCGAGGATCCGTACCCGGCGGAGGACAGCGGCACCGCCACGGCCGAAAGCGTACTCGCGCCGTTGAATCCCGGTCTGGCGGAGGTCGCGCGCTTTGCGAACCCTCCCATGGGGCTTCCCCACCGCCCGGACAGCGTTGTGATCTACCGGCTCCGCTGACCCTGGCTCGGTGTCGTTTCTTACGAGGTTGTTCCCGGTGTGGGAGCCGCCCCGGCCCTGCGGCGTTCCCCGCGGGACCA
>Ga0070706_100006253_pt1 | contig 11262 bp, 7 predicted proteins | sample KBSK5501metaG_FD_65476 | JGI IMG/M metagenome (GOLD analysis project Ga0070706, IMG submission 65476) | Corn, switchgrass and miscanthus rhizosphere microbial communities from Kellogg Biological Station, Michigan, USA - KBS K5-50-1 metaG | ecosystem: Host-associated > Plants > Roots >...
GAGAACGGTTTGCTGCGCGGCACGGTGCTGCTGAACGTTCGCGGGCGCGATGTGGGCAGCTTCGTTGATGAAGCAAAAAATGCAATCGCACGACAGGCGCAACTGCCTGCCGGTTACTACATTGAGTGGAGCGGCGAGTACGAGAACCAGCAACGGGCGCGCAGTCGGTTGCTGTTCGTAGTGCCAATCGTACTTGTCATTATCTTCGCGCTGCTTTACATCACTTATAACTCCGCGCTGGAAGCAGCGCATGTACTACTGGCCGTTCCTTTCGCTTTGACCGGTGGCATCTACCTGCTCTGGTTACTGCAATACAACTTTTCAGTCGCGGTTTGGGTTGGCTTCATAGCGCTGTTCGGCACCGCAGTGCAGACGGCCGTCGTGATGGTCATCTATCTGAACGAAGCGGTTGAACGAAAACGCCGCGAGGTCGGGCAACTGAGTCGCGCCTCGCTAATCGAAGCGGTGACGGAAGGCGCATTGTTACGGCTCCGACCAAAGCTGATGACGGTTTCCACGGTCGTTGCTTCGCTACTGCCGATCATGTGGAGCACCAGCTCAGGCGCCGAGGTGATGAAGCCGCTGGCCACGCCGGTGCTTGGAGGCATGGTGTCGAGCCTGCTGCATGTATTGATCGTGACGCCGGTAGTCTTTTTCTGGTTGCACGCGCGCAAGTTGAAAGGAAGGCAAGTAAATTTACCGAGATGAGTTGGTGCATCATGGGGCGTAACGTTCAACCAGCCTGCGAGGCAGGCGACAGAATAATAGCCCCGGGCGTAAGCTCGGGGATCCCGGCCCATCTTGTATCTAAGCCCTCGAAGAGGGCGGCAGATATCTTTAGCTGCCCCGCAAAGCTCTGTCGCCCCTTCGGGGCTCATCATCATTTTTATGCACCATGTCCCCGGTCTATACACCGCCCGCTTCGCAGGCTGGTTGTCGCTGTCTTGCTCACCGGATTTCTTGCGCCGCACACAATTTTGGCGCAAGCCATTTCAAATCAGAATTCAAAGGGGGCTCAAACTCAACCTGCATTATCACGCTATCTCGATCAAACAAACGGGATGACGGCGAACGACGCCGTCGCCTACGCGCTCGCGCATAACGGCGACCTGGAGGCCGCTCGCAAAGAGATCGAGGCCGCGCGGGCAATGGTCAAGCAGGCGCGGTCGCGCCCGAATCCAAAGCTGGACGTTGACGGCGCGCGCCAAATCAACGGCAAAGACAACCGCGTGATGGCGAGCACCATGTTGCCACTGGAAATAGGCGGTCGGCGCGCAGCGCGCATCGCAGTCGCGGAGCGAGAAGTGGAAGTTCGCGAGCGCGAGGTTGCGAATCGAGAGCGAATGCTTGCCGCCGAAGTCCGCATGAAGTTTGGCGAAGCGCTGGCCCAGGCCCTGAAACTTTCATTCACCGACGAACTGGTGGAAGCGAATCAGCAAAGTTTCAATCTAATTGCTGCTCGGGTCGTCGAAGGTGCCACGCCGCCATTGGAACAGAACATGGCACTGGTCGAACTCAATCGTCTCCGTTCGATCCGGGAAGGTGTGGAAGGCAAAGTAGAGGTCCTAATGCTAGAGCTAAGAAATCTGATTGGCATGCGGCCCGAAGAGCTGCTGCGTCTGCGAGGCAAGTTCGACAACTTGATAGATCAACTGCCACCGGTTGCTGAGGCGACCGAACGCGCGTTACACGACCGACCTGACTTACAAGCTTTTCGGGCCGCTGAAGATCTTGCCGTCGCACGGATCGACCAGGCAAAATCAAAAAGACGGCTCGACGCGAGTGTCTCGGCGGGCTACGAGCGCATGAATTCGAGCTTCCCAGTTTTTGGCGTAAATGAGAATGGCCGACTACAGCCGGTCCAGGACGTGTTTCACTTCCTGAAGTTCGGCATCTCACTCGATCTGCCTGTACGCAATAAGAACCAGGGGGCAATCGAAGCCGCGGTCGCAGAATCCGAAGCCGCGAAACACCGGCGCGAGTTTGCAGAATTGACCGTGCGCCGTGAGATTGCGGCCGCTTACGCGCGGTACGATCGCGCTGTGCGCGCAATGGAAATCTTTCGCGTCGGCGTGCGCGAGCCGGCAAGAGCGAATCTTGATGTTGTCAGACAAACATACGAGCTGGGATCAAAGACCCTACTCGACTACATAGCCGAGCAGCGCCGCTTCATTGAATTGGAGAATGATTTCATTGATGCCGAGCTGGCAGTTTACAACGCTCGCGTGGAAATTGCGCGGGCTTCTGCTCCACCGGAGTTGATAAAGAAATGAACGAACAACAAACGCAGCCTGATCAGCCGCAGCGCCGCAAGTCCACGAAGATAGCAATAGTCTCGATCATTTCAGTCGCTGCCATTGCTGGGGTAGCGATGGCCGCTTGGTTCTTCTGGCCCGGCAAAGCCGGCAAGCCAGTGCCCGCTCCACGCTCGGTTTCATTTGGAGAATCATCGAGTGAACAGACCGCGGTTAATGGTGAGCAGAAGTTGACGCTTACGCCCGAACAGGTGCGCGCAGGACTGAAAATAGGAACTGTTGGCGAGCGGCCGACGTCCGAAGCTGCGGGGCAAATGGCGACGGGAGTCGTCCAAGCGAATGCGTACAAAGAAACGGCAATAGTTTCAATCGTTGGCGGGATTGTGCGCAGTGTCAATGTTGAGTTGGGTCAGAACGTCAGACGCGGGCAAAAGGTCGCGGCGGTTTTCAGCAACGAACTCGCTGACGCGCAGTCGCGCTATCTCGCCGCGATTGCGGCGCTCGATGAACATCATCGTCATCATCTGCGCACGATTAAGCTTGTCGAAATTGGGGCGGCAAGTCGCCAGGATCTCGAAATGGCTACCTCTAAATATCGTGAGGCAGAATCTGAGGTCGCAAATTTACGGCAGAAGTTGCTCTTACTCGGAATGTCGCAGCAGCGCGTCGATGCTCTGAATTCAAGTTCGCAGATCAGTTCTGAAGTTACTGTAACCGCGCCGGTCTCAGGCACGTTGACAAGTCGCTCAGTGAATCCCGGTGAAGTGATCGAAGCGAACAAAGAATTGATGCGTGTGACCGACCTTTCCAGCGTCTGGGTCGTCGGACAGGTTTACGAAAAGGATCTGGCGACGATTCATGTGGGCAGTGGAGCGAACATCACTTCCGACGCTTATACTGGTCGAGTCTTCCGGGGTCGCGTATCTTATGTTGATCCCAAAATCGATCCGGCGACGCGCACAGCGCAAGTACGTATCGAATTGGGGAATCCCAGGCAAGGTCTGAAGATTGGCATGTACGTGAACGTGGCCTTCGGCGCACTCGGCATTGCCGAAAAGAACGCACCCATCGTTCCGAAAGATGCCGTCCAGAGCGTCGGCAACCAGCAATTCGTTTTCGTTCCCACAGAGAAACCGAATGAATTCGTTCTGCGACGGGTTCGACTAGGACAGGAAAGCAACGGCTTCTATCCCGTGTTGGAAGGCTTGAACGTCGGCGAGCGAATAGTTGCGGAAGGCAGCTTCTTGCTACGTGCCGAATGGCTGAAGCAGCATCCGGTTCGGTAAACTTTTCTCGGCCCGCTAATGCAAATCTATGCCGACATAACCGCAGTAGGTCGCGCCGCGTGGGAATCTCTGTCAATGGCTTTTGCCATGTTCTGGGAAATTCTCTGGGCGCTGATCCTGGGCTTTGGTCTTTCAGCAGTCGTGCAAGCGGTCGTTTCGAAACGAGAGATGACAAAGCTTCTGCCCGACGACTCGCCCAGATCAGTTTCTATTGCGTGCGGACTGGGTGCGGCGTCTTCGTCTTGCTCGTACGCGGCGGTCGCGCTGGCGCGCTCGATCTTTCGCAAGGGCGCAAACTTCACCGCGGCGATGGCTTTTCAGTTCGCTTCGACGAATCTGGTAATTGAACTGGGCATTATCATGATTGTGCTGATGGGCTGGCAGTTCGCCCTGGCGGAATTCATCGGCGGACCGATCATGATCGTGATTCTGGCACTGCTGTTCAAAGCGTTTCTAACGCCGCGACTGGTCGAAGCCGCGCGTCGCCAGGCCGAAAAAGGCGTTAAGGGAATCATGGAGGGTCATGCCGAGATGGACATGACCGTGACCGAAGGGCCTTTGCTAGCACGGATTTTTTCGGACAAGGGAAAGACTGCCATCAGTCATTACTTCGTGATGGACTGGCACGCTGTCTGGAAAGACATTGCGGTCGGATTGCTGCTCGCGGGCGTGCTGGGAGCCACGGTGCCGCACGCCTTCTGGCAAGGCTTCTTTTTCACTTCGCATCCGCTGTTCGCCAGACTCTGGGGGCCGTTGGTCGGTCCGCTGGTCGCGATTCTGTCGTTCGTCTGCTCGATTGGCAATGTGCCGCTGGCCGCGGTGCTGTGGAATGGCGGCATCAGCTTTGGCGGCGTGATCGCATTCATTTTCGCCGACCTCATCGTGCTGCCAATTCTGAATATCTACCGCAAATACTACGGCGTGAAGGTTAGCTGCTTTCTGTTCGCGACCTTCTACGGCGCAATGGTGGGCGCGGCGTTGATTGTCGAATTTCTTTTTGATGGGCTCAATTTGATTCCCGCTACGCGGACCGCAAGGGTTGTCGAGGCATCTATTACGATGAACTACACGACGATTCTGAACATTATCTTTCTGATCATCGCTGCGTTGTTATTGTTGAGATTCTTCCGCACCGGCGGACCGGAGATGTTACGGATGATGGATGATTCAGGTGGACACGCGAATAGTCACGAGCACACCCATCACCAGTACCACTCAGTTTAGCGCAGTAGTTTGAACGCATGCGCCCACTCGTTGTGCAGGAAGCCAGGTATGCACCAGAGTATGCACAGCGGCTCGATGGCGCGAGCAGCTTCGATCTTGCCCATGTCTGCCGTTTCCCAACCGAACTGATCGAGAATTTTACTCACTGTCTTCTTTGCCGCGTCGTCATTCCCACAGATGAACATAGTCGGCTTGCCCGCGGAAAACTGCGGATTGACCATGTGAGTACTGCCGACGGAATTGAAAGCCTTCACAAAGCGCGCCTCTGGAAATTCTCGCTGCAGTTGTTCCATCAGCGACTCATCGAGAGTAGTGAAAAACTTCAGCACGCCGTTGACCGGCGGCGCGTCGGCGATCGGATTCGTCGCATCGATGATCGTCTTTCCGGCTAAATTCTCCGCGCCGGCTGCGCGTAACGCTTTCGCCGCGACTGTTCCCTTCACGGCCAACACAACCACCTCGCCGAACTTCGCCGTGTCCGCAAAGCTGCCAACCTTGCTACCTGGGTTTCGCGCCACCCAATCCGTCAGCTTCGACGAATCGCGCGTACCGAGCATTACTTCGTGCCCATGCTTCACAAAGCCGTCGCCTAACGCCTGGGCGACAACACCCGATCCAATGATTCCAACTTTCATGATTCTCTCTCTCTCTAAAGAATTAACGCCGAGGGCGTTCACAAGTCGCCCCCACGAACTTCATTCCAAGGCATCGTCTTCAGTAAACGTTCTCTCCCACGAAACAATGTCGCCAAACTTTCACCGTGTATCCTACCGGTCATGTAACCTAAAGGTGCAGAATGACTTTTGCGATCGAGAAATAGATCACCAGCCCAGTAGCGTCAACTAACGTCGTAATCAGCGGCGCGGAAAGCACGGCCGGATCGACGCCGAAACGCTCAGCGGCAATCGGAATCAACGAGCCTACGGTCGTTGACCAGGTGCAGATCGCCAGCACCGTGATCGAAACCGTCATAGCCAGCGGCGCAGGCGCGCCCCAGAGCAAGGCCCGGCCAAACGCAACCACCCCGATCAGCACGCCGATCATAACGCCGGTACTCACCTCGCGCGCCAGCACACGGCCGGCTTGCTTCAAACGAATCTCGCCCAGCGCAAGACTGCGAATAATTGTGGTCACCGTCTGCGAGCCCGCGTTGCCTCCAGTGCCGATGAGCAGCGGAATGAAAAACGAGAGAGCCACGACCGCCGCCAACTCGCTTTCGTAGTAACGCAGCACCGTGCCGGTAAAGGTTTCGGCAACGAACAGAAGCAGTAGCCAACCAATGCGCTTGCGCACGACGCGCAGGATGGGATTGTCGAAATACGGCTTGTCCAGCGCGCCGGGCTCGACAGCGGCCATTCGCAAAAGGTCTTCCGTCTGCTCTTCCACCAGCACGTCGACCACATCGTCTACGGTAACGAAGCCGACCACGCTGCCATCCTTTTCCAAAACCGGCACGGCGAGTAGGTTGTACTTCGCGATCTTTTTCGCGACTGCTTCCTGATCGTCGAGCGCGTTAACCGTTACCGGCTTGCGTCGCATGACTTCAGTTACGGGCTTTTCGAGCTCAGCCATTACCAGATCCCGCAGGGAAACTGCGCCGAGCAGATGGTTGGTCTTTGGCTCCATGACATAGCACGCATAGATCGACTCTTTCTCGCGCGCGATCGAACGGATGTGTTTCAGCGCTTCGCCCACGGTCATCTTCGGATCGAGTCGCACGAACTCCGTGGTCATGATGCCGCCCGCTGTATGCGCCGGATATTGCAAGAGACCCTCGAGTTCTTTGCGTATTTCGGCGCTCAACTTGGGCATGATCTTGTGACGCTCGTGTAAGCCCATTCGCTGAACAATGTCAGTGCGTTCGTCGGCTGAGAGGCCTTCAAGAATCTGCGCCACGCGCGCCGGGTCCAGTTGTTCGAGGATTGCGGCGCGGCGGCGCATGGTTGGCTGATCACAAATCTCAATCGCGCGCGGCACCGGCAACAACGAGACGACCGCGGCGGCCTCAGCAAGCGTCAGTTGGTTAATCAGCTCAGCCAGGTCCGCCGGCGCCAGGTCCGCCAGTTGCTCGGCAATACCGACCATGCTTTCGTCAAACCGAAGATGGATACGCTCAAGTAGCTTATGCAGGTCTTTCTGTGGCAAGAGTCACCTCCATTTGCGATGAAGGACCAGAGGGGATAGAACCGACTCAAAGTCATGAGAGAGTTCCTTTCCAGTCAGTCAAGGGAATCGAGAGAGCGTGTCACCACGGCTTACTCACTTTTTGCCGGCGGGGGCAAGTTGTCTGTCGCTCGCCAAGGCAAGCTGTTATCGTTTTGGACGCACGCCCCATGTCGGCGGTGCTGGTTCCCTGGTCGCGCGATCAACCGGATGTTCTCTGAGCATGCGCATCGCTTCCTGGACTGCGCGTTCCAGTTGCGGATCGTGGCCCGCGACAACATCTTTGGGCCAGTTCTCAACATCGACGTCGGGAGCAACGCCTTCATTCTCGACCGCCCATCTGCCATCGCGGGCGAAGAAGCCCCCGCGTGGGGCGATCATCGAACCACCGTCGATGAACGGCGGAGTGTCGGCCGTGTGAACCAGTCCTCCCCAAGTGCGTTTGCCAACCAGCAATCCAATCTTTCTGCGCTTGAACATGTAGGGCATTAGATCACCACCAGAGCCAGCCATCTCGTTAACGATCATCACCTTGGGACCCCAGATGCCGGCCGAAGGACTGGTGAAGGGATAGCGATCGCCGGCGACATTATTGAAGTAACCATCGAAGTCGCGCCCGAGCACGTCAACAATGTAATCTGCCGCCGACCCGCCGCCATTGAAACGCTCGTCGATGATCGCGCCTTTCTTGTCCTGCTGCGCAAAGTAATACCGGTTGAAGCTTGAATAGCCGGGCTGTCCGGTATTCGGCAGATAGACGTAAGCGAGCTGGCCGTCAGAGAGTTTGTCGACCAAACGACGGTTTGATTCGACCCAAGCGCGCGTCCGTAGTGCCTGTTCAGTCGCGACTGGCACGACGGTCACGTGTCGCGCGCCTTCCATCGTCGGCTTATCATTCACCGTAAGCGAAGTCTGCCGATTCGCAGTGCCGTCAAGCAGACGATAGATGTTGTCGGGCACCTTTAGCTCAATGCCGTTGATCGCGAGAATGTAATCGCCTACATTGACGTTCGCACCGGGTGACGCCAAAGGCGAACGCAGATCTGGATTCCAACTTTCGTTGTCGTAAATCCGCGTGACTTTATAGCGACCGTTTTCGATAGCAAAGTCAGCGCCGAGCAATCCTGCCTGGACTTGCGGCACGTCGGGCATATCGCCACCGCGCACAAAGGAATGGCCGATGGCAATCTCGGCGCCCATCATGTCGAGCAGATAGTTCAGGTCGGCGCGATGCATCACATAAGGCAACATCGCTCCGTACATCTCTCTGTCCTTAGCCCAATCCGTGCCGTGGAGGTTCGGCACATACAAATAATCGCGCTGGTTGCGCCAACCTTCATTGAAGATTTGTTTGAACTCTTCAATCGGCTCGAGGTACATGCGCAAGTTGACGTTGAGCCGGCCCTGCCCCGCCTGTGGCGGCGTCCGATCTGCGTCAACCACGAAAAGCAAAGGAGCGGGAGGACGACTACCGAGGGCAGCCACATTCCCGCCGCCACCACCGCCCGCAGCGCGATAGACGAGCTTGCGACCATCTGCGCTCACGGCGTAAGCAGCAACGCCGTTGACAAACGTCGCGGCCTTGCGGTCGCACAGGCGATAGCGAATCAGCTCGCTTCCCGCCCCTCCACCAAAACCACCGCCACCGCCCGCTCCGCGCGGCGGTGCTTCAAGGTAATAAACAATCCCATCCGCGCCAGAGCGAAGCTCGGAATACTGACGCTCGGGCACGCCCGGAACTGAAATGATTCGCTGCTGTAATCCATCGAAATCAATTTGGACGGTGACCGGCGGTCGAGGTCCACGCGGCGTCGCGGGTTGCTGCTCGCCTTGAGCCGAATCACTGGCTGTTGTTGCCGGTGTGTCGCCGATGCACGCTCCAGCTTGCCCGCGACGCCCAGTGCCCACTCCCCGATCTTCATCACTTTCAGGCAGCAGTGGACTGGCATCACTCTTCTTCAACACGGCGAGATACAAACCAAAGTTCTCGTCGTGATCATAAGAAGTCATGTCCAACCATTGCGACCGCAACCCAAAATCTGTGGACGCGAGGAACCAAAGATATTTCCCGCTTGCGTCCCACGCGGGCCAAACCGCATCAGCAAGCCCGTCGGTAATTTGCTTTGTCTCGGCGGTTTCGGCGTTACTGGCGAAGATGGCGTGATACATTGATCTAAGGCGGCTTGAGTATGCGACCCACTTCGAGTCAGGACTCCACACGGGATTGAGCGTGCGCTGCGGCACCATCCACGGATCGCCGCCGACAACTCTCGCTCTGCCGGTCGCGACGTCCAACACCCAAACATGCAAGTTCGTATCGCTGAAAACAATCTTCTTCGAATCGGGCGACCACGACGCCGTGTAGTAATGAGTGGGATGTTCCAGCACAATCTCGCGCGGCGGTGTCAGTCCGTCCTGCGCTTCGATGTACAACCGATACTCGCCAGACTTGTCGCTGAAATACGAAATGAATTTTCCGTCGGGTGACCATGCGGGGTCGCGTTCCGCGGATCCGCTTGAGTTTGTCAAGTTCCGCACGTCACCTTTTTCTGCCGGGATCGTGAAGACCTCTCCGCGCGCTTCGACCAGGACGCGCTTTCCTGTCGGCGAGATCGTCATGTTCGTCATTCGATTGGTGACGTCTTCCCACCGCGGCATCATCCAGGGAAAATCGCCGGTCGCCATAATGTTGACGATGTGCTCTTTCCCGCTCTTTGGATCCAATTCGTGAATGTAGCCAGCCTGTTCGAAGACAATGGTGCCGCCTCCCGAATCCATAGCCTTCACATCGAAATCCGTGAAGTGTGTAATTTGCGTTAATTTTTTTGAGCTCGTTTGAAACGCCCAGACATTTGCGACGCCGTCGCGGTCCGAAATGAAGTAGACCAAATCGCCCGACCAAACAGGATCGACGTCTTTCGAGTCGGTCCATGGCGGCGAGATCAGATCGTAGCTCTTCAGATCGACAATCCACACGGGGCGATTCTGGCCACCGCGATAGTTGCGGCGCTCTTCATCCCACGAGTTGTTCATCCGATAAGCGACGTGAGTCCCATCAGCAGAAATCTTTCCCTGATAGGCGCGAGGCAACGGCATCGGTTCCTCGACGCCACCCAGGACCGAGACCGTCCAGAAACGCGGCGCGCCACTGGGCGACCATGTTGCCCGCGTAGATGAAAACAATATCGAGCCGCCATCAGCAGTCCATCCCTGAACTAAATCAGCACCGGGATGCCAAGTAAGCCGACGGGGCTCTCCTCCATCAGCCGCCACGACGTAAACATCCAAATTGCCGGCGTACTCGCCGCTAAATGCGATCCATTTCCCGTCGGGCGAGAAATGTGGATTCGAAGTCTGACCTTGAAAACTGGTAACGCGCCTGGCCATGCCACCATCGCGCGACACGACCCAAATGTTTTGCGCGTAAGCGAACGCAATCTGCGTTGCGCTAACGGTGGGCGTGCGCAGCAAACGCGTGCCGTTCGCTGATTGCGCGTGCGTTGCAGTTTGGAAAAATACGAAGCCCATGATAAGAGCAGCGAAAAGAATGAGAGCGCGGCGATAGAGCTCCGCCAGAAAGACTCGCATCGACATCAATTTTCCTCCGAATAAACCAGACGAGATATGCGCTGCCTCTTTTAGCACGAAGCAACGCAGAGAGCAAAGCAGTTTCCGCGAATCGGCTCAAGCCTCAGTTAAGGCAGTTGCACGAACGCGGCTAGCGAATCGATTGGACTAACGACCCGAGATGAGTGCCCCTTGCCGGTTGTATCTTCTACCAGGAGCACGCTGCCTGCCGGAAAGCGCCGTGCTTCACCGTCGCTCGCCCTCACTTCCCATTCGCCGCTGAGCACAAAGAACATGTTGCGGGCGGATGATTGATGCCATTCGCTCGCCCAGCCGGCACGGGCGTTCATGAAACCGAACTGTGCCGCAGGTGTGAGCGCAGAAAGATCCAGCGGCGGCGCGGGCGGAGCGTAATCGGTCGAAGTTAATTCGAGTTCGACGTCTTCGAAATGCGATTCGCCGTTCTCGTCCGCGTAGAGTCGTGCGTAGGTCAGCATCCTGTTTCGTGCCATTTGTAACCGATAAAGCTCGCTGTATAATCCAACTCCGTTTCGATTTCAACCTGAGTCATAGTTCCCTTGATCCAGAGGAGGCCCTGACATGCCGAACATCAGTCAAGTTAAAGTCAAGACCGGCGACAATCTTCTTCTTGTCGGCACCATCAAAGGCGCGTTTGTTTTTCGTTCCGATGGCGCGCGCGACAAGTGGGACGTTGCCGGGCCGTACTTTCCCGGCCGCAGCGTTTATGCGTTCACCTACGACGGCCG
>Ga0070706_100006256_pt1 | contig 11260 bp, 12 predicted proteins | sample KBSK5501metaG_FD_65476 | JGI IMG/M metagenome (GOLD analysis project Ga0070706, IMG submission 65476) | Corn, switchgrass and miscanthus rhizosphere microbial communities from Kellogg Biological Station, Michigan, USA - KBS K5-50-1 metaG | ecosystem: Host-associated > Plants > Roots >...
ATGGCGCTGCTGCTGGCGGCGCTGTGCGCGAAGGGCGAAAGCGTCATCCACAACATTCATCAGATCGATCGCGGCTACGAGCGGATCGAGGAGCGGCTCAATCGACTCGGTGCGCGAATCGTTCGCGAGCGGGACGAGTGATTTCGTTTGCCCTTCCCCGCGGTCGCCGCCTCACCATCGCCCGCCCGCCCGGCGTCATGGGAGTCATCAACGTCACCCCCGATTCGTTTTCCGACGGCGGCGTGCATCTCGATCACGCCAAAGCGGTGCATGCGGCGCTGCAGATGGAGCGCGACGGCGCGCTGGTCATCGACATCGGCGGGGAATCGACGCGTCCCGGCGCCGAGCCGATCCCGGCACAGACCGAAATCGATCGCGTCGTCCCGGTGATCGAGCAGATCCGTCAGCGCAGCGACGTCCCGATTTCCATCGACACGCAGAAAGGGGCGGTGGCTGAGGAGGCGCTGAAGGCGGGGGCGGACATCATCAACGACGTCAGCGCCCTCCGCTACTCGGCCAGCATGCCCTCGATTGCCGCCCGCGCGAAGGTGCCGGTGATCCTGATGCACATGCGCGGCGAGCCGGGGACGATGCAGAAGAACATTCAATATGATGACGTGGTGCGCGAGGTTGGGAGTGAGCTCAGCGCCTTTCGCGATGCGGCCGTGGCCGCCGGCGTCGACCGGTCGCAGATCCTCGTCGATCCGGGCATCGGATTCGGCAAGACGTTCGATCACAATCTCGAAATCCTCGCGCGCGCGCACGAGCTGACCTCGATCGCGCCGCTGGTGATCGGCGCATCGCGCAAGGGGTTCATCGGTCATCTCACCGGACGCGAGGCCGGTCCGGATCGCGCAACGGGATCGCTGGCGGCGGTCGGCGCGGCGTGCCGCGAAGGCGCCACGCTCGTCCGCGTTCACGACGTCCGCGAGACTGTCGACTTCCTCAAAGTCCTGCTGGCGATCGCGGAGCGAGAGCGATGAGCTGGGCCGACCAGTTTCTGTCGCTGCATTTCACCTGGCGCGATGCGGTCGACGTGGCCGTGGTCGCGTTCATCATCTACAACATCCTGGCTCTGATCCGCGGCACGCGCGCCATGCAGATCTCGATCGGACTCGTGCTGCTGGCGTCCACATTCTTCGTGGCGCGGGCCTTCGATCTTCCGGCATTAGAAGCAATTTCGCGCGAAATATTGTTCTATTTACCATTTGCAATTATCGTACTATTTCAGCACGAGATCCGCCGCGCGCTCGCGCGGATGGGCACCAATCCGCTGCTGGCCTTCTTTACGCGCGGCGCCTCCGCCGGCGCGTTCGAGCCGGTGGCCCAGGCTACGGAAGTGCTGGCCGCCAAGCGCATCGGCGCGCTGATCGCAATGGAGCGCACGCAGAGCCTGCGCATGTACGCCGAAACCGCCAAGCCGCTGGATGCCATCGTGAGCGCCGAGCTCCTCGTGAGTCTGTTCACGCCCGGCGGGCCCCTGCACGACGGCGCGGCGATCATTCACGGCAATCGCGTTCTGGCCGCGGGCGCGCTGCTGCCCCTGACGGCCTCCAACGATCCGAAGCTGACCCACGGCACGCGGCATCGCGCGGCCATCGGACTCAGCGAAGAGAGCGACGCGCTGGTGATCGTCATCTCGGAAGAAAACGGATCGGTGGCCGCCGCCAGCGAAGGCACGCTGCACGAAAATCTCGATCGGCGCGCGCTGCTGCAATTGATGGACGAGAGGCTGGGAGGAGTCGCGGCGTGAGCGGCTGGCTCTCGAATTTGCCGCTCAAGCTGCTCTCGGTCTTTCTGGCGTTCACAGTGTGGTTTGTGGTCTCCGCGCCGCGACGCGAGAGCTTGTCGGAGCGCGCGTTCAGCGTTCCCCTCTCGCTGGTAGGAATGCCTCGGGACCTCATGATCACGACATCGGTGCCCGACACCGTGAGCGTTCGCCTGCGCGGCCGCGCATCCGATCTCCGCTCACTCTCGTCATCGAACCTCGAGGTGACGATCGATCAGCGGCTGGCGCAACCGGGCGATGCGACGATCACCCTTCGGCCGCAGCTCATCAACGTGCCGCCACACGTCGAAGTCGTGTCGATCGATCCGAACAAAATGCGATTCCGCGTCGAGCGCGTGAAAGAGAAGATCGTTCCGATTCGCCCGTTCCTCGTGGGCGCTCCGTCGGTCGGATATGCGGTCGGCGACGCGACGCTCTCGCCCGATCACGCACGCGTTTCGGGCCCCGCGTCGCAGATCAAGAATCTGAGCGAGGTCGCGACCGAGCGCATCATCATGACCGGCCGCACCGAGTCGTTCGAGCAGAGTGTGGCGGTGGTGTCGGACTCGTCGCTGATTCGAATCGTCGATCCGCTGATGGTGCAGGTCACCGTTCCGGTGACCGAAGAGATCGGACCGGCGCAGCAGGAGACGAAGAAAAAGTCGCCATGAGGGTTCTCTTCGGCACCGACGGCATCCGCGGCAAAGCGGATCAATACCCCCTCGACCCGCCCACCCTCTTCGCCCTCGGTCAGGCGCTGGCACACCGCTTTCGCCGCGTGATTATGGGAATGGATACGCGCGAATCGGGACCTGACATCGCGCGCGCGTTGTCGGCGGGCATCGCGGAGGCGGGCGGCGAGCCGCGGTTCATCGGCGTCATCACGACGCCGGGCGTCGCGTACCTCTGCCGGATTTCCGACGCTGAAGCCGGCATCTCGATCTCGGCATCGCACAATCCGTACGACGACAACGGCGTGAAGATCTTCGGCCACGACGGCATGAAGATCCCCGATGCGCACGAAGAAGCGATCGAAGACGAGATGCGCGCGATCCGCCGCGACGGCGTCGCCATTCCGAACATCGAGCTGCGCGAAAACCGCGCCCTGATCGAGAAATACGAACAGTTCCTGGTGAACGGCGTCGCGCCGAATACGCTGCGCGGACTCAAGGTCGTTCTCGACACCGGAAACGGCGCCGCATATCGCATCGCGCCGGAAGTCTTTCGTCGAGTCGGTGCGGATGTGCGCGTCATCAACGACAAGCCGAATGGACGCAACATCAATGAGGACGCCGGCGCGCTGCATCCGGAGGGACTTGCGAGAGTCGCCGTCAGGGAAAAAGCGAATTTCGGCGTGGCCTTCGACGGCGACGCCGACCGAGCGATTTTCGTCGACGACGCCGGACGCGTCCGCGACGGCGACGAGATCATCTACCTGTGGTCGCAGGATCTGCGGCGCAAGGGGAAGCTCGCCGGGAACTGCGTCGTGACCACGGTGATGTCGAACTTCGGCTTCGAGCGGCAATTGGAAAAGGATGGGATCGAGCTTTGTCGCGCCCAGGTGGGAGATAAGTACGTCCTCGAAATGATGCTGGAAAAGAAAGCAATCCTGGGCGGGGAGCAGTCGGGACACATCATCGATCTCACCGTCCACACGACCGGCGACGGCATCTACACCGCGCTCATGTTCGGCGAGCTGCTCGCGAATTCGCACCAGCCCTTTTCGAAGCTGCGCACGTTCGATCCGATGCCGCAGGTCCTCCTCAATCAGAGTGTCGTCGCGAAGCCACCGCTCGATTCGCTGCCGAAATATCAAAACGCGCTGACGGCCGCCGAGCGCGACCTCGAAGGATCGGGCCGGATCCTGGTGCGCTACTCCGGCACGGAGAACAAAGTGCGGGTGATGGTCGAAGGCCGCGACGAGGCTCAGATCAGGAAAATCGCGGAAAGCCTGCGCGATACGCTTCACGACGAAATCGGATGACCTCTGGCTTTAGCCACCTCTCGCCGCTATACTGCGCGCCATTCTTTCGAACAAATGGCAAAGGTGCTGGGGAAGAAAAAAGCCGCCCGCGCCCGTAAACGCCCTGTAAAGAAGGCGATACGGCGACCTACGCGACCAAAGGCCGCCGCCCGGCGACCTGCAAAAAAGGCCGCTGCACCCCCGAAAAAGAAGGCCGCCAAGCCTCCCAAACCGGCAGCGCGAGTCGCCGTCAAAGCGAAAGTGCCCGTGAAACCGCCGGCTCCTCCGCCGAAGATTGCGGCCAAAGCGCGCCCCCCGTTGCCCGAGAAGAAGCGAGCGCGCAGGCCGCGCACGCGTATTTCATCGAGCGGCGCTGCAGTCGCAACCTGGTTCACGCAAGGTGAAAAGCCGCGTCCATCTTCGTTCATCCCCGCTCCGCCGCGTGCGGAAGCGCCGTCGCTCGTCGCCGCGCCGCCGGCATCGTCGGATCGGCTGGTCGCGAGTCACGAGTTGACGGAGTTTGTCGTTCGCACTGTGCCGGTCCGCGTCGATCTCGAGGCGGGCGGCGGCCGCATTTTCATCGCCACCAATCCAGACGACACTTTCCTGCGCGTGGGCGAAGGCATCGAATGGGATTTCCGCTACGTTGCCGGGGCGGATGTGGTCGTCGACGAATTGATCATCGAATTCGAGAAGCCGTCGCCGTTTCCGCAATCGACATTCAAATCGCGGCGTCCGGGGACGGCACGTCCGCATCGCCAGTTGTCGGGACCGGTCCACAAGAACGCTGCCGGAAAACGGATTCGCTACACCATCCGCGCGATCAATGCCTTCAAAACCGAGATGGCGACGGCGCGACCGTGGGTGACTGTCGAGGCCTGAGCCGATGGCCGATATCGTCCATGAATTCGAGAATCCGGTTCGCGGATATCGCGTTCGCGTCTACGCGGAAAAGCAGAAGAACATCTGGATCGGCTGGTTGGAATTTCGTTCGGGCAAGAAAATCCTGAGGACCGGCGAAGAAACTTCACAGCCGGACAAAAAGGCCGTCGAGTACTGGGCCACCGGTCTGGAGCCGGTCTACCTCGAGGGAGCTCTTGAGCGCGCGAAGTAAGAAGCCGGCAATGCCGAAGTGGACGCCGGCGCCGCAGGAGTGGATCGATGCCTTCGACGCCGCGCTGCCGGAGGGCGTCGAGCGGCGAAAGATGTTCGGCTATCCGGCCGCGTTCGTGAACGGCAACATGGCCGCTGGACTGCATCGCGACGATCTCGTGCTCAAGCTGGAAGAGAAGGATCGCGCGGTGCTCATGAAGGTCGGCGGCAAACCGTTCGTGGTGATGGGACGGACGATGGGTGCATTCGTCGTCGCGCCGTCCGATTTCAAGAGCAAGCCGGCCGACCTGAAAAAGTGGCTGGCACGATCGGTCGCGTTCGCCAAGAGCCTTCCGCCGAAAGCCAAGAAGAAAAAGGCATAGTTACACCGCCGCCGGCCGGCCGATGAGCTGCTCGACTCCCGCCACGATCTGCTCGGCCGCCAGCGCAGCCAGCAGCAATCCCATCACGCGGACCAGAACATTCGACCCCGTCGAGCCAAGAACACGGTGGATCGGCGCTGCCAGCAAAAGAGTGACGAGCGTGATCAGCAGCACGACGATGAGCACGGCGCCGGTCATCGCCTGCTGCGCAATCGAGTGGCGATGATTATCGGTGAGCAGGACGACCGCCAGGATCGATCCGGGATTCGCGATGACCGGCATCGCCAGCGGGAAAACGGCCACGTCGTGTCCCGGCTCGGAACCTTCGGGGGTCACTTTTCCAAAAATCATCTGCAAGCCGAACAGAAACAGGATGACGCCGCCCGCCAATTGAAATGACACCAGGCGCACGCCGATCCCCGACAACAGCAATTCTCCGGCGATCAGAAATCCGATCAGGACCAGGCCGCCGTAGATGACCGAGCGTCGTGCGACGCGCATCTTTTCTTCTTGCGATAGAGCGGCGGTCACCGGAACGAAAATCGCGAGCGTTCCGATCGGGTCGATCGTGACCAGCAGCATCAGGAAATCGCGGACGGCCTGCTCGATCACGCCGTGCGCCGCTCGCCCACTGCGTGCTGCTCCTGCAGCGCCGCGATCGTGTGCAGGCCTTCGCGGAGCGAGCGGATCCCTTCCACGCAGGCGGCCGCCGCCGACAGCGTCGTGATGCACGCGATGCCGTGCTGCAGCGCCGTGCGCCGGATGTAGGTGTCGTCGTAAAACGATTTGCGGCCCAGCGGCGTGTTGATCACCAGCGTGATCTCGCCGTTGATCATGCGATCGACGACGTTGGGGCGCTCGTTCTCGTGAACTTTCCACACCTGCTGCGCGCGGACGCCGTTCTTCTCGAGGAACTCGCGCGTGCCGGAGGTCGCAACGATCTTGAATCCGAGTGTTGTCAGATCTTTCGCCAGCGTGACGACCACCGGGCGCTTGTCGTTGTCGTTGACCGAGATGAACGCTGCGCCGCGCATCGGCAGATTCGTTCCCGCGCCGAGGAGCGCCTTGGCGTAGGCCTCGCCGAAACTGCGCGAGCTGCCCATGACCTCGCCTGTCGATTTCATTTCCGGACCCAGCACGCTGTCTTCGCGCGGGAAGCGATTGAACGGAAAGACCGGCGCCTTGACGAAGTACTCCTGCACATACGGCTCGTGTGTCAGGCCGAGCTCGCGCAGCGTCTTGCCGGCCATCACTTTCGCGGCAATTTTCGCGAACGGAATTCCGGTGGCCTTCGAGACGTAGGGCACCGTGCGCGATGCGCGCGGATTGACTTCCAGGACGTATAGCTCGCCGTGCACGATCGCGTATTGCACGTTCATCAGGCCCACGACCTCGAGGGCCTTCGCAAGCTCCACTGTGCGACGCCGAATCCGGTCCTGTTCGCGGTGGCCGATGATGTACGGCGGAATCACGGCCGTCGAATCGCCGGAGTGAATGCCGGCCTCCTCGATGTGCTCCATCACGCCGGCGATGACGACGTCCTGGCCGTCGGAGATCGCATCGACATCGATCTCGATCGCGTCCTCGAGGAAGCGATCGATGAGGATCGGATGTCCGGGCGCAGCCTCCATCGCGTATCCGATGTATTCGCGCAGCGTCGATTCGTCGTACACGATCGCCATCGCGCGTCCGCCTAACACGTACGACGGCCGCACCACCACCGGGAATCCGATCTTCTGCGCCACGGCGATCGCATCGGCCTCGGTCATCGCGGTTCCATGTTCGGGAACCAGGATGTTGTGCTGCCGCGCCAGCGCGCCGAATCGCTCGCGATCTTCCGCGATATCGATTGATTCGACCGATGTGCCCCACATCGGCACTCCGGCATCGCCGAGCGCCTTGGCGAGCTTGAGCGGTGTCTGCCCGCCGAACTGCACGATCACGCCTTCCGGTTTTTCCAGATCGATGATCTCCAGCACATCCTCGAGCGTCAGCGGCTCGAAGTAGAGCCGATCGGACGTGTCGTAGTCGGTCGAGACCGTCTCCGGATTGCAGTTGACCATGATGGTTTCGAATCCGATTTCGCGCAGCGCGAACGACGCGTGGACGCAGCAGGTGTCGAACTCGATGCCCTGCCCGATCCGATTAGGACCGGATCCGAGGATCATGACTTTGCGGCGGGTGGTGGGGTTGGCTTCGTTTTCGTGCTCGTACGTCGAGTAGAGATACGGCGTCGATGCTTCGAATTCCGCCGCGCAGGTGTCGACGCGTTTGTAAACTGGACGGATGCCGTGGCGATGGCGCTCTTCGCGAACTTCGCGCTCGGTCAGCCCGACGAACTTCGCGATCTGATGATCCGAAAATCCGTTGCGCTTCAGTTGTGGCACAGACACTCTTGTCTGTGCCTGCTGCTCGAGATTGATGATCTCCCGCATCTGGCGCAGGAACCACGGATCGATCGCCGACAGCGCGTAGATTTCCTCGACCGGCATGCCGTTGCGCAGCGCGTCGCCGATCGCAAAGACGCGATCGGGACCGGGAGTGCGCAGCAGCTCCGGCAGTTTTTCGGGCGGCGTGTTGCGCGTCTCGAGGCCGTGCACCCCGATCTCGAGCGAGCGCAGGCCTTTCTGCAGCGCTTCGTTGAACGTGCGGCCGATCGCCATCGACTCGCCGACCGATTGCATCGAGAGTCCGAGGACCGGAGGCGTGTTGCGGAATTTCTCGAAAGCGAAACGCGGGATCTTGACGACGACGTAATCGATCGTCGGCTCGAATGACGCCGGCGTCTTGCGCGTGATGTCGTTGGGGATCTCGTCGAGCGTGTAGCCGGCCGCCAGCTTGGCCGCGAACTTCGCGATCGGAAAGCCGGTCGCTTTCGACGCCAATGCCGACGATCGCGACACGCGCGGATTCATCTCGATCGCCAGGCGGCGTCCGGTGGTCGGATGCACCGCGAATTGAATGTTCGATCCGCCGGTTTCGACGCCGATCGCGCGGATGATGCGCTTCGCTTCGTCGCGCATCGCCTGATATTCGTCGTTGGTCAGCGTCTGCTGAGGCGCGACCGTGATCGAGTCGCCGGTGTGCACGCCCATCGCGTCGAAGTTTTCGATCGAGCAGACTACGATCACGTTGTCCGCTTTGTCGCGCATCACTTCGAGCTCGAACTCTTTCCAGCCGGTCACCGATTCTTCGACGAGGACGCGGTGCACCGGCGAGAGCTCGAGGCCGCGCGCGGCGGTCGTGCGCAACTCTTCGACGTTGTACGCGATCCCCCCGCCCGTTCCGCCCAGTGTGTACGACGGCCGCAGCACCACCGGATATCCGATGCGCGTCGCGATCTCCTCCGCCTCGTCGACCGTGCCGGCGTATCCCGATCGCGGCACCTCGACGCCGATCCGCATCATGCAGTCCTTGAACATCTGGCGGTCTTCGGCCGTCTTGATCGCGTCGTAGTTGGCGCCGATCATCTCGACGCCGTGCTTCTGCAGGACGCCCGCTTCCCACAGCGCGCTGGCGAGGTTGATGCCGGTCTGTCCGCCGACGGTCGGCAGCAGCGCGTCGGGTTTCTCGCGCTCGATGATTTTTTCGAGCGTGTCGGCGGTCAGCGGTTCGATGTAGGTTCGGTCGGCGAACTCGGGATCGGTCATGATCGTGGCCGGGTTCGAGTTCACCAGCACGATCCGGTAGCCTTCTTCCTTGAGCGCTTTGCAGGCCTGCGTGCCGGAGTAATCGAATTCGCACGCCTGGCCGATGATGATGGGCCCCGAACCGATGACGAGGATCGATTTAATGTCGGTTCGCTTGGGCACGCCGCGCAGATAATAACAGTCCTGAGTGCTGAGTCCTGAGTTCTGAGTGGGGGCTCAGGACTCAGGACCCAGGACTCAGGACTTCATGAAGCGTTTCATCGAATGGGACCAAATCGAACTGCGCATCAACGGCGAAAAGCTCAACGCGCTCGTCCAATCCCTTCGCGTCGAGCCGGTCGAGAAGCTGGAAGTGCGTTTCGAAAACGGGCTGATGCGCATCGCCGGCTCGGTCAGGAAATTCATCAGCGTCCCGTTCGAGGTGCACATCAGCGAAATCGGAGCGAGCGGCCGCGACGTGCGTGTGCCGCTGCGGTCGGTCGAGGCGTTCGGCCTGATCCCGATTCCCAGGTTTCTCTTCGGGCTGGTGCGCGACCGGCTCCCGGCCGAGTTGGTACGCTACGAGGAGCCGGCGACGTTCATCTTCTCGTTGGACCGTTTCTTGCCAAAATTCGTCGATGCCGAAATTCAGCGAGTCTGGATCATCGACGGCGGCCTGGACGTGATTCTTGGCAGAGGCGGTGCAGATCTGCCCGCCGGCACGGAGGAAGACGATGGAAGAGACTCGAACCGCGGATGAAGTTGAGCGCGCGGTCGCCGAAGAAGCGGGCCGCGGGCCGGTGACCGAAGAGCGCGCGAAGCGCTTTTACGATCGCGTGCGGTCGTCGATCCAGGATTTCATCGATAAGCAGCACGCCGCGATCGGCAAGACCGCCGAGTTTCTCCTGCTCGTGCCCGATGTCTTCATCCTGTTGTGGCGCCTCACGACCGATCGCCGTGTCGCCGGCAAGGACAAAGTGCTCCTCGGCAGCGCCGTCGCGTATTTCATCCTCCCCTTCGACCTCATGCCCGAAGCGCTCCTCGGACCTCTGGGCTACATGGACGATCTGATCTTCGGCGTCTACGTGCTGAACAAGATCCTCACCAACACCGACGTCGCGGTCTTGCGCGAGCATTGGAGCGGCAGCCAGGACGTGCTCGACATGATCCAGAGCGTGCTCAATGCCGCCGATTCGCTGGTGGGCGACAAGATCGTCGCCAGACTCAAGAAGATGGTGCGGAAGTAGGCGGCGGCCCGACGTACCGCGCTCGCGGCCGGATGATCTCGTCGCGCGCGTACTGCTCGATCGCGTGACCGATCCACCCCATCGTTCGGCCGAGGGCGAAGAGCGTCAGCGGGACGCCGGATTCGGTCCGCAACGAGAGCGCAAGGGCCACCAGCGCGAAATCGATCGTCGCCTTCTCCCCGATCAGCTCTTCCGCCGCCTTTGCGACGCGCAGCGCGAAGTGCAGTTCTTTCGATTTGGGAAGATGCTCGGCGAGGATCTGGATCAGGGCTTTGGCGCGCGGATCGCCGTTCGGATAGAGGCGATGGCCGAAGCCGTGAATCGGTTCGCCGCGGCGGAGGCGTTCGGCGAGCGCGGCCGGCAGATCGCGAGCGAAGCGCAGCTCCTCGAGCATCCGCTCGACGCGGGCCGTCATCCCGCCGTGCTTATTTCCTTCGATCGCGCTGAGACCTGCGCTCACCACGGCGAACGGATTCGATCCCGCCGATGCCACGCAGCGCGCGACAAACGCCGAGACGTTCAATTCGTGATCGGCGCAGAGGATGAGCGCGGCGCGGATGCAATCGCGCGCGGCGCGCAGGCGCGGCGCCCATCGCTTCTGCAGCGTCTCGTCGATCGTCGGCTCCAGCTCGGAAGTTTCGGCGGCGACGCTGGTGAGCAGATTCAAAATCCGCCAGCCGCTCTGCGCGACGGCGTGCGGGCGGAGGTCCCAGGCCAGCGGATCGCGCGCCGCGACGATGGGCAAAATGGAAACGCCGCGATTGATGAACGGCAACCCATCCGATGCCCGTCCCGAGACCACATGAAGTTGCGTGAGCGCGAACGTTCCGGTCGCCATCGTCCCGCTCCAGATCAGCGAGGCAACCTCCTCCACCGACTGCGTCCGCGCGAGGTCCGCGACGTCGTGGCCGCGATAGTAGAGGTGATCGCCGGAGATGAGCGTGATCGCCGATTCGAGGACCGGCACGCCGAAATGCAGCGCGCGCTCGCCCGCTTTCTCGGGACGGCGGCGCTCGACGTCCTCTTCGGAGTAGAGTCTGCCGCGCGGATTGTTCGGATCGGGAAAGGAGCGGATCAAACCGCGGCTGACATAGGCGTAGAGTGTCGCCAGGCTGATTCCGAGGCGCTCGGCGGCCTGGGTGGCGGTCAGCATACATTGATTTTATCATCAATATTGA
>Ga0070706_100006257_pt1 | contig 11259 bp, 13 predicted proteins | sample KBSK5501metaG_FD_65476 | JGI IMG/M metagenome (GOLD analysis project Ga0070706, IMG submission 65476) | Corn, switchgrass and miscanthus rhizosphere microbial communities from Kellogg Biological Station, Michigan, USA - KBS K5-50-1 metaG | ecosystem: Host-associated > Plants > Roots >...
TGGACCGCATCGTCGGCCTCGAGCTCGGTGCCGACGACTACCTGCCCAAGCCGTTCGAGCCGCGCGAGCTGCTCGCGCGCGTGAAGGCGCTGCTGCGCCGTTCCCAGCCGCAAGCGGCGAGCGACGACGTGCTGCGCTTCGGCCGCCTCGAGGTCGATCTGGGCGCGCGTGTCGCGCGGCTCGACGGACAGATCTGCGACCTGACCGGACACCAGTTCGACCTGCTGGTCGTGCTCGCGCAAAGCCCCGGCCGCGTTCTCTCGCGCGACCACATCATGGACTCGCTGAAGGGCCACCCGCTCGAGGCCTTCGACCGTTCGATCGACGTGCACATCTCGCGCATCCGCGCGGTGATCGAGGACGACCCGAAGCTGCCGCGCCGCGTGCTGACCGTTCGCGGCGCCGGCTACGTGTTCGCGCGCAAGCAGGACGCCGACGAGTCCACCGGGTGAGGGACTTCGGCGTCGGCATGACGCCAGGCAAGACGCGGGTCATGGCGCCCGAGGCATGATGCCGACATGAAGAGCCTGTACCTGCGCATCTACGTCACCGTCGTGGTCGTGCTGGCGCTGTTCGCGGCCGGCTCGGCGTGGGTGTTCCAGAAGCACATCGAGCAGGAGCGGGTCCGCGCCGAGGCCGTGATCACCGAGCGCATGGGCGCGTGGGCCCTGCTGATCCAGCGCTCGCTGCCGCGCCAGGATGCGCCGGTCACCGACCAGGCCGCGGCGGTGCGCGACTGGTCGAAGCGGCTGCGCCTGCCGCTCGCGCTCGACGGCGCCGACGGCGAGCGCATCGAGCAGTCCGAATCGTTCGCACGGCGCCAGGCCGACGGCTTCGGCGGCTCGGCGCTCGCGGTCAAGCTCGAAGACGGCCGCACGTTGTGGATCATGCGGCCGGGCCGCCTGCGCGTGACCAGCGAGGTCGTGCGCAAAGGCTTCGGCGAGACGGCCCGGATCGCCGGCGCTGCGCCGCAGCTGCGCATCCAGTCCGATCCCGATGTGCCAGCGTCGACACATGTACAGGCACAGGCGTCGTCGCCCGCGGCCGGTGATCCGCCGCCCGCTCCGCCGCTGCGACCGCAGTTCCAGGTTCACGGGCTCGGGCTTGGGCTCGGCGAGGCGGGGCAAACGCAGGTGCATGTCAATGGGCCGGACTACGGCCCGCCGCCCGGCGTACGACTGGGCTTCGGCGGCGGCCCCGACGACTTCCGTTTCGGGCCTGGCGGACCCGGCGGGCCCGAGGGCGGGCCGGCCTTCGTGCGCTTCGACCCGTTCCTGCCGTTCCTGCCGCTGCCGTGGCAGGGCGGGCTCGGCCTCGCGATCGTGCTGGTCGTGCTGTTCGTCGCGGTCGCGGTCGGCGCGTATCCGGTGGTGCGTCGGCTGACGCGTCGGCTCGAGTCGCTGAAGCAGGGTGTCGAGCGCTTCGGCGCCGGGCAGCTCAACTACCGCGTCGCGGTGACCGGGCGCGACGAGGTCGCCGCGGTGGCCCACAGCTTCAACATCGCGGCCGCGCGGGTCGAGGCGCTGGTGCAATCGCACCGCTCGCTGCTCGCGAACGCCAGCCACGAGCTGCGCTCGCCGCTGGCGCGCATGAAGATGGCCGTGTTGATGCTGAACGACGCCGCGCCGGCGCAGCGCGAGCGACTCAAGCACGAGATCGACACCAACGTTGCCGAGCTCGATGCGCTGGTCGAAGAGGTGCTGCTCGCGAGCCGGCTCGACGCGACGAAGACGCTCGACCAGCACGAGCCCGTGGACCTGCTGGTGCTGGCCGCCGAAGAGGCGGCCCGCGTCGACGCCGGCGTGGAGGGCAAGGCGAGCGCCGCGCTCGCGGTCAACGGCGACGAGCGGCTGCTGCGCCGGGCCTTGCGCAACCTGCTCGAGAACGCGCGCCGCTACGGCGGCGATCAGGTCAGCGTGCTGCTGGAGCGCAGCGCCGACCGCGCGTTGGTGCGCGTCTGCGACCGCGGCCCGGGCGTGCCCGAGGCGATGCGCGAGCGCATCTTCGAACCGTTCTTCCGCCTGCCGGGGCATGCCGAGCAGGCCGGCGGCGTCGGCCTCGGGCTGAGCCTGGTCAAGCAGATCGCCGAGCGACACGGCGGCCAGGCGCGCTGCGAGCCGCGCGAAGGCGGCGGGAGCTGCTTCGTGCTTGCGTTGCCGGCGCTGGCTTGACCGCCGCTCAGGCGGCGGCGCCAGCTTCGCGTTGCTGCCGTCGCAGCATCGCCAGTAGAAACAGGCTCATTCCCGTGCCGGCGAACGCGAGGCCCAGCGTCGCCGCCGACCAGAAGCCGAGCGCGCCGCGCAGCGGCTCGGGGCTCGCGTCGCCGAGGCCGAACGCGAGCAGATAACCGCCGCCGAGCCCGACGCCCCAGATCGCCAGCGCATAGATCACGAGCGGCGCGGTCGCGTGCCGGTACGCGCGCAGCACGAACGCGGCGACCGTCTGCGCCGCGTCGGCGATGTGGAACACCGCGACCCAGGCGAGCAGCGGCACCGCGGCGCCGACGATGACCGGGTCGTGCGTGTACAGCCGCACGATCTGCTCGCGAAGGAAGTAGACCGCCCCGCCCATCGCCGCGGCGATCAGCACGCCGGCCTCGAGCCCGTGCCAGCCCACCCGCCGCGCATCGGCCCAGTCGTTCGCGCCGACGCGTTGGGCGACCAGCGTGCTCGACGCGTTCGCGATCGCGAGCGGCACCATGAACATCAGCGAGACCGTGTTGACCGCGATCTGGTGCCCGGCGACCGGTGTCGCGCCGATGCGCGAGATGAAGAACGCCATGAACGTGAAGCCGGTCACCTCGATCGCGATCGACAGGCCCATCGGCACGCCGAGCTTCAGCAGTTCGGCGAGGCTCGCACGATCGGGCCGGCCAATCCCGGCGGCGATCCCACTGCCGATGCCATCCGCGCCGCGGTGCAGGCCGAACTGCGTGTAGAACGGGTCGCGCTTGAGCACGACCCACGCGGCGAGCATCTGCAGCGCCATCACGATCGCCGTCGCGAAGCCGCAGCCGGGCGCGCCGAGCGCGGCGATGTGCCAGGCTGCATCCGGATCGTTCGGGTTCCAGCCGAACACGAGCAGCGCGGTCAGCGGCGCCTTCACGAGCAGCGCCGCGACCTGCAGCGCCATCACGACCTTGGGCCGCGAGACCGCGGTGTTGAAGCCGCGAAACGCGGTGAACAGCAGCGCCGGCGGCAGCGCGAACGCGAGCCCGAGCAGGTGCAGCCGCACCTTCGCGCCGACATCGGGCTGCGCGCGCGACAGGATCAGGAACGGCTCCGGGAACAGCAGCAGCGCACAGCCCGGCACCGACAGCGCAAGCGCCAGCCACATCGCCTGGTGCAGCTCGCGGCCGCAGGCGTGCCGCTTGCCGGCGCCGAAGAGCTGGCCGGCGATCGGCGCGACCGCGAGCACCACGCCCATCAGGCCGACGAAGATCGTGATGTAGGCGGCGCCACCGATCGCGAGCGCGGCCAGGTCAACCGCCGAATAGCGCGCGACGAGGATGGTGTCGATCGTCGCGAACAGCAGCACTGCGACCTGGCCGACCAGCACCGGCCAGGCGAGCGGCGCGATACGGCGCACGCTGTCGCGCCAGCGGCGGCCATGCCGCAGCGAAGTGTCGTCGGCGCGCATCTAACGCGCGGCCTCGCGGGGTGCCGGCTCGGGTGTCGTCGTGGCGGAGGGCGCTTCGCGGGTCGGCTCGACGCGCAGATCGCGGGATGCGTTTTCGTGCGCCCGTTCCGCATACTTGTTGAAGCGCCACGCGGTCGCTTCCATCGTGATGCGGCGCCAGGTCGCGCGCTTCTCGGCCGGTGTCATCGTCGGCCAGCGCTGCACTTCGTCGAAGCTGCGGCCGCAGCCCTTGCAGATGTCGTCGCCCTGGCTGGTCGAGCAGATCGCGATGCACGGCGCATCGGGCGTGCTCGCATACCAGGCGAGCCAGGCCTCGCGTGCGCTGGCCGGCATCGTGTCCTCGTCGCACTCGGTCTCGTGGTAGTACACCATCAGCGCGTACACCGTGCCGAGCGCACGCACCTCGGCACATGCGGTGATGCCGTCGGGCGACGGCGAACGCTCGCGCCACCAGTTGATGGCGGATTCGATGTCGGTGATGTGCAGGGCGGCCATGGGCTTCGAACGGGGTCGCAAGGATACAGCCCGGAACTTTGATACCCTGTCGACCCGTCGATGACCCCGACGCCTGCTCACGTTCCGAAACCTTGGTCATGCCTGCCTTGCGATTCATGCTGAACGGCCTTCGCACCTTCATGCCGGTGGCCGTGGTTTCCATGGTTCTCGCGGGTTGCGCGACGCCCCAGGAACGCGAACGCAAGGTCGACACCGGCGGCCGGGTCGTCACGCTGACGGCCGGCAGCGCGAGCAGCATCGAGCTGCGCCGCGATCAGGAGCTGCGCGTGCGCCTCGCGACCGACGGCACCGACGGGCGCGAATGGTCGCTCGTCGAGATGGCGCCCGGCGTGCTCGTGCAGGAAGGCGCGCGCGGGTTCGAGCGCGAGGGCCTGGTGTCGAACATCGGTCAGGCGGCCGGTGCCGAAGTGTTCCGCTTCAAGCCGCTCGCGGCCGGGACGACGACGCTGAAATTCGATTTCCGGCGGCCGCACGATCTGCGGCCGGCGACCCAGTCCGTGAGCTACACGGTCAGCGTCAGGTAGTCGGCGCAGACCACAACCAACCGGCAGGCGCATTCGATGATCGACCATCTGACACTGCGCCTCGCGACCCGTGACGATTCGGCGGCGATCGCCGCGATGTCGCGCGACCTGATCGAACGCGGCCTCGGCTGGAGCTGGACGCCGCGCCGCGTGCAGCGCAGCATCGCCGACGCGCACACCAACGTCGTCGTCGCGCTCGACGCCCAGCACCTGGCCGGCTTCGGGATCATGCGTTATCACGACGACGAGGCGCACCTGCTGCTGCTTGCGGTGAACCCCGCCGACCGGCGGCGTGGGGTCGGCGCCGCGCTCGTCACCTGGCTCGAGAAGGCGGCGCTGGTGTCCGGCGTCGGCCAGGTCTACCTCGAGGCGCGCGCGGGCAACCTGCAGGCGCGGGCGTTCTACCGGCGGCTCGGTTATCTCGAGGTGCAGCGGGTGCCCGGTTACTACCAGGGCGTCGAGCCTGGCGTGCGGATGGCCAAGGATCTGTGGCTGGCGCGCGGGGCGACGGAAGACTTCACGTGAACGCGGCGGCGTGCGCGTTCACCACCGCGAAGTCCGGCGGCGACTGCATCGCCGCCAGGTGAGGTTTTCAGGCCTGGATCACGCCGCTGCCCGAGCAGCGGTCGGCGGCGCCATGCGCCGCGTACAGGCCGGCGCTTTCGCGCGGCAGCAGCACGTCGATCGCCCGGTCGAGCGCGGCCGTCGCGCGTGCCAGCGATTCGCGCTGCGCGGCGACCTGGCCGCTGGCGCTCGCCAGACGCATGCGCAGCGCGACCGGCACCGAGCCGGTGCGCGCCGCGCGCGAGAAATGATCGACCGCGACCGCCAACGCGCGGTGCAGTTCGGTGGCGTGGATGTCGATGCCGGCGCTGTCGCGCTCGCGCAGCGATTCGCCGAGCGCCGTGAGCCGCAGCTCGACGGCCGCGAGCTTCTCTTCGAGCTCTGGGCTGTGTGCGGTGGTGCGGGAGGCGGCGGGGGCTGGGAGGAACATCGGCGGAGGTCCAGCAGATTCGGCGGTGGCGGGAAGCGACGACAACGACAAGCGGCTTCGGGGCGCGGCGGATGCTCGCGCCCCAGGCGAACGCAAACCTACGAGACGGACCGGGTCAGCAACTCCTTGGCGTTGCCGATCAGCTTGTCGGCGATCACCTCGGGGTTGATCTTGAACGTGCCGTCGTCGATCGCCTGCGAGATGCGGGCGACCTTGTCGGCGTCGAAATCGGCGCTGGCCGCGTTGTCCAGCAGCGTCGACGCTGCGCTCGACAGCGCGATCGTCGCGCTCGGATCGGCCTTCGGGGGAATCGCGCTGGCGGACGACGGCGCCTTTGCGGCCTCCTGGGCCGAGCTGGTGCTGCCGGCGCCGGTGGCGACCGGTACGGGTTTGTCTGCGGGGTGGCCGACTTTCATGATGCTGCTCTCCAGGGGCCGGAAGCATGGCTCCGACCTGACGATGTGCAGACTGTATCGGCGGGCGGCGCGGCGACTTTAGGAATTTTTCTGACAGGCCGCGGCGACATGGCGGCGCCTGGACCCGCAGGACTGCGCATTCTGGAGCTCAGGGCAACGAGCTCACATGCCCAGCTCGACCCGCTTGTCGCCGATCGGCTGGCCGGTCAGTACCCGCCCACTCTCGGTGCGCACCCGCGCCGGCTGGCCCTCGATGCCGTTGGTCAGCGCCTGGCCCTCGCCCGCGACGCTGAACCCCGGCCCCTGCGCCAGCACGGTGACCGTCTCGCCCGCCGCGAAATACTGGCGCGGCCTCAGGTGCGAGGCGCGCAGGCTCTGGCCAGGCTTGAGGGTGCGGGTCACGGCCCGGCCGATCGCGGCATCCGCATCGACCACCGGCGGCGCCGAATCTTCGGCCAGATCGACCTCGGCCAGCGCCACATCGGCCGCTCCCAGCACGCTGCCGGCCGAGACCGCATTCGCGGCGACCAGCGCGCGGCCCCACACCTTCACGGTGATCGGCAGGTAGACGTTCCACTTGACGCTGCCCTGCGTGCAGCGCAGCCCGATGCGGCTTTTGCCCCAGGGGCGCGTGCCTTCGGGCAGATACGGTTCTACGCGCTGGCATGGCGCGAGGCGCAGGCGCGGGTCGAGCTGGCCGACCTGCACCTCGATGCGCGGTGCACCGGGCGCGGTGCCGGCCGGGCCGGGCGCCGCAGCGCGGCTCCCGTCCAGCGCGAGCTGGCGCACCTGCTGCTCGAGCGCGGTGTCCAGGCCGCTGGGCGGGGCGCCGTTGATGCTGTTGGAGTCCTGCGCCTGCGCGGGCAGCGTGAGGGCGAACGACAACAGCGCCATCCACGCGACAGCGAGCAGGGCGAGGCGTAGCCGTGATTGCATGGCGGGCACTGTAGGGGGACCCGCAGGAGCGCGAGGCTGCGAATTGGGCGGCGATCCACGTTCTATTCCTGCTTATGTTTGGTAACACGGCTCACCACAATGCCGACACATCGCCCGACTCCGGGCCGGTATTGAAGACAAGGGCAGCCCATGCTCAATCGACTGACCGACACGCTCGATTTCCAGGCCCAGGCGCTGACCCTGCGCTCGGAGCGCCAGCGCCTGATCGCGAGCAACATCGCCAACGCCGACACGCCGGGCTACGTGGCCCGCGAGATGAACTTCGCGCAGGCGCTGCGCGAGGCGACCGGCACGGCCGCGAGCACCGCGGTCCTGAAGACCAGCCAGCCGGGCCACATCGGCGGCGGCGCCGACGGCACGGTCGCAAGCAACCGCAGCCCTGAGGCGAACCTCGCCTACGCCGCGCCCAGCCAGACCAACCTCGACCGCAACACGGTCGACATGGACCGCGAGCGCGCGAGCTTCGCCGACAACACGGTGAAGTACGAAGCGACGCTGCGCTTCATCAATCAGAACGTGCGCACGACGTTGAGCGCGATCACCGGTCAATAAGACGAGCAGGGAGCCGCGCCATGTCGATGATGAATATCTTCTCCGTTTCGGGCAGTGCGGCGAGCGCGCAGAGCCAGCGATTGAACGTCGTCGCGAGCAACCTTGCGAACGCCGACACCGTCGCCGGCCCCGACGGCACCGCCTACAAGGCGCGCCAGGTCACGTTCCAGACCGAGCTGGTCGGCGCGCGCAACGACCCGACCGCCGCCGGCGTCAAAGTCAGCGCGATCACCGAGGACCAGAGCGCCGGCCGGCGCGTGCACGACCCGAAGCACCCGAGCGCCGACGCCGACGGCTACGTCACCTACAGCAACGTCAACGCGGTCGAGGAGATGGTCAACATGATCTCGGCCTCGCGTTCGTACCAGAACAACGTCGAGGTCATGACGACGGCGAAGAGCCTGTTGATGAAGACCTTGCAGATGGGCCAGTGACATGACGACCGCCGTTTCCTCGTCCGGCTCCAGCAGCTCGACCGCCGCGGCCGCATCGTCGCTCGCCAGCGCGACCGACGTGGCCGGCAGTCAGGACCGCTTCCTGAAGCTGCTCGTCACGCAGCTGCAGAACCAGGATCCGCTCGCGCCGATGGACAACGCCGAGCTGACCAGCCAGATCGCGCAGATCAACACGGTCACCGGCATCACGAACCTGAACTCCAGCGTGCAGGCGCTGTCCGGCCAGTTCCTGCAGATGCAGACGCTGCAAGGCGCGTCGCTGATCGGCAAGAACGTGATCGTGCCGGGCAACAAGCTCGACATCGCGAACCAGGTCGGGCAGGGCGGCTTCGAACTCACGTCGGCGGCCGACTCGGTCAAGGTCGAAGTGCTCAACGCCGCCGGCACGGTGGTCGACACGGTGCAGCTCGGCGCGTGCAGCAGCGGCGTCAACGGCTTCAACTGGAACGCCGGCAGCACCTACGACAACACCAGCGGCCTGACCTTCCGCGTGACCGCGACCAGCGGTGCGACCAAGCTCGATGCGACGCTGCTGATGCGCGACACCGTCAACGCGGTCAGCACCTCGGGCAGCACGCTGACGCTCGAGCTCGACCGCAGCGGCACGACGCCGTACACATCGGTCAAGGCCATCAACTGATTCGCCAGACAACCCACACCGTTCCCCTCAAGGACACCCCATGAGCTTCCAGCAAGGTCTCTCCGGTCTGAACGCATCGAGCAAGAACCTCGAGGTGATCGGCAACAACGTCGCCAACGCGAACACGATCGGCGCCAAGTCCTCCCGCGCCGAGTTCGCCGACATGTACGCGAACGCGATCAACGGCGCCGGCGCGACCAACATCGGCATCGGCGTGAACCTCGCCGCGGTGACGCAGCAGTTCACGCAGGGCAACATCACGACCACCGAGAACCCGCTGGACCTCGCGATCAAGGGCGGCGGCTTCTTCGAGGTCAGCAACGGCAGCCAGACGCTGTACACCCGCAACGGCCAGTTCCAGGCCGACAAGGACGGCTACATCGTCAACAACGCCGGCCTGAAGCTGATGGGCTATCCGGCCGACAACAACGGCGTGATCCAGCCCGGTGCCGCGCAGGCGCTGAAGCTGCCCACCGGGGGCGTCGACCCGCAGGTCACGACCGGGATCGACGTCGAGATGAACCTGGACTCGCGGCTCGCAACCACCGCCCCGGCCGCCGCGGCGACGCCGCAGGTCGACTTCAGCGATGCGACGACCTACAACAACGCGACCTCGGTCACCGTGTTCGACGCGAAGGGCCAGGACGTTGCGCTGACCTACTACTTCCAGAAGTCGGGCACCGACACCTGGAACGTCTACGCCACCGCGAACGGCACCACGGTGGCCGGCACCGCGGCCGCGCCGCTGCCGGTCACCTCGATCACGTTCGCGAGCGACGGCAGCGCGCCCACCGCGCCGACCGGCCCGGTGACGATCACGATCCCGTCGACGACCAACTCGGCTGGCGCGGTGACGCTGCCGATCACCAACGTCGCGCTCGACCTGACCAAGGCGACGCAGTTCGGCTCGGCCTTCGGCGTGACCAACATGTCGCAGGACGGCTACACGGCCGGCCAGCTCGCGAGCCTGTCGATCGAGAAGAGCGGCATCGTGATGGCGACCTATTCCAATGGCCAGTCCAAGCCGGCCGGCCAGATCGAGCTCGCAACCTTCCGCAACCCGCAAGGCCTCGCGCCGCTGGGCGGCAACGTCTGGGCCCGCACCTACGCGTCGGGCGACCCGACGGTGGGCACGCCGGGCAGCGGCAACCTCGGCACGCTGCAGGCCTCGGCACTCGAAGAATCGAACGTCGACCTCACCGGCGAACTCGTCAACATGATCACCGCGCAGCGCGTCTACCAGGCCAACGCGCAGACGATCAAGACGCAGGACCAGGTGTTGCAGACGCTCGTCAACCTGCGCTGACCGGCTTCACGACGACGCTTGAGGGCTTGCGATGGACCGCATGATCTACCTGTCGATGTCCGGCGCGAAGGCGACGATGCAGCGCCAGGACACGCTCGCGAACAACCTCGCGAACGTCTCGACCACGGGTTTTCGCGCCGAGCTGCAGGCGTTCCGCGCGGTGCCGGTGCAAGGCAGCGGCGCGAGCACGCGCGTCTACACGCTAGAGACGACGACCGGCTACGACGCGAGCGCCGGCCCGGTCACGGCGACCGGGCGCAACCTCGACGTCGCGGCGATGGGCTCGAGCTGGCTCAGCGTGCAGGCGATGGACGGCACCGAGGCCTACACACGCGGCGGCTCGTTCGACGTGTCCAGCGAAGGGACGCTCGTCACGCGCAGCGGCCTCGCGGTGCTCGGCGACGGCGGCCCGATCCAGATTCCGCGCGACACGGCGGTCAGCATCGGCAGCGACGGCACGGTCAGCGCGAAGAGCGCCGACGGCAAGACCACCGCGGTCGGCCGCCTCAAGCTCGTCACGCCGGAGGCTGCGCTGACGCGCGGCGTCGACGGCCTGTTCCGCGCGGCCGACGGCAACGAGCTGCCGGCCGACACGAACGCTCGCGTGCAGGACGGCGCGCTCGAAGGCTCGAACGTCAGCCCGGTCGAGACGATGGTCGCGATGATCTCGGCGGCGCGCCAGTTCGAGGCGCAGATGAAGATGCTGTCGACCGCCGAGAGCAACGAGAAGTCGGCGGCGCAGTTGTTGTCGGCCGGCTGACCCGTCCAGCCATTTCAAAGTGCAACCGCAGGGTTGCGCGTCGAGCCAATCTCGCCTATAGATGTGCAATCCGGAGGTTGCATATATGGCGACGAACACAGACCGCATCGAACGAGACATCCTGCTGCGCGCCCCGCGCTCGCGCGTCTGGCAGGCGCTGACCGACCCCGTGCAGTTCGGCACGTGGTTCCGCGTCAAGCTGGAGACCGGCTTCGCGGTCGGGCAGCAGGCGCATGGCCGCATCACCTATCCCGGCTACGAGCACCTGCGCTTCGAGGCGACCGTGCAGCGCATGGACGCCGAACACGACTTCTCGTACCGCTGGCATCCGTACGCGGTCGATCCGAAGGTCGACTACAGCGCAGAACCGACGACGCTGGTCGAGTTCCACCTCGACGACGAGGCCGGCGGCACGCGGCTCACGATCGTCGAATCGGGCTTCGACGCGCTGCCGCCGGGGCGGCGCGACGAGGCGTACCGCATGAACGACAGCGGCTGGG
>Ga0070706_100006260_pt1 | contig 11258 bp, 9 predicted proteins | sample KBSK5501metaG_FD_65476 | JGI IMG/M metagenome (GOLD analysis project Ga0070706, IMG submission 65476) | Corn, switchgrass and miscanthus rhizosphere microbial communities from Kellogg Biological Station, Michigan, USA - KBS K5-50-1 metaG | ecosystem: Host-associated > Plants > Roots >...
GACAAGCTCGGCGGCCTCGGCGTCAACCTGGCCGGGATGGTGGGGCACAACATGCTCCGCATGTACGTGATGAGGGATGAGGCCTGGGAGCGCCCGGCGACCGAGGACGAGCGGCGCCGGATCGCCGCGCTGCTCGACGAGTCGCTGGCCGCGGGCGCGGCGGCCATGTCCACCTCACTGGGCTTCGACGAAGACAGGAACAAGCGGCCGGTGCCCAGCCGCCACGCCGACGATGCCGAGTTCGCCGCGCTGCTCGACGTGCTCGCCCGGCACGGCAAGTTCATCCAGTTCATCCCCGACCCGGCCGGCAAGCAGATGCGCAAGGACCTGGAGCGGATGGCCGCGCTGACCGGCCCGCGCGGCGTGGTGAGCACCTGGATCAACGTCTTCTACAACCAGGACCACCCGGACTGGGCACGGCGCATGCTGGACTTCGCCGGGGACCTGCGGGCCCAGGGGATGCGGAACTACCCGCAGGTCAGCCCCCGCACCCTGGACATCCACGTGAACTGGGACGGCGGCATGTCCTGGTTCACGCTGGCGAACAGCTGGCACAAGATGGTGCAGGCGCCGCGGCCTGAGAAGGAGCCGATGCTGCGCGACCCCGCGTGGCGCGCGCTGGCCCGGGAGGAATGGGACCAGGTGCCGCGGACCATGATCCCGCACAGGTACCCCGGCCGCATCCGGCTGGTCGAGGTCACCCGGCCGGAGAACGAGTGCTGGGTGGGCGCGACGCTGGCCGACCTCATCGCGGCTCGCGGCGGCCATCCGTCCGACGTGCTCGCCGACTGGCTGCTAGAGAACGACGTTAATGCCGGAATCGTCGGCGTGGGGGTGGGGAACTCCGATCCTGCTGGGGTGGCCGAGACGCTGACCCATCCGGCGTCCATCGTGGCCAACAGCGACGCGGGCGCGCACCTGCAGATGATGTGCGCCACCGGTGACACAACACTGCTGCTGACCCGGCACGTCCGCGACCGCGGCGACCTCACCGTCGAGCAGGCCGTGCACAAGATGACCGGGCAGCTGGCCGGACTGTTCGGGTTCGCCGGCCGGGGCGTGCTCGCCGAGGGGGCGGCGGGCGACCTGGTGGTCTTCAACCTGGACGCGCTGGACTGGGCGACCGACGTCTTCGTAGCCGACCTGCCCGCGGGCGCGCGGCGGCTGCGGCGGCCCGCAGGCGGCTACCGCTACACGGTTGTGGACGGTACCGTCGTGCAGGCAGACGGCGAACTGACCGGCGCCCGGCCGGGCACAGTGCTGCGCCCCGGCAGCTGAGGCGCGGGGTGTCAGCCTGCGCTTGCCCGCTCCCGAGTCGCCCGGTTTCTGTCGATCGTGTGCCTGAGCAAGCTGACGAGGACCTGCTTGACGGACTCGCGCTGCCGCGCGTCGCACAGCATGATGGGCGTTCCAGGGGCGAGGTCGAGCGCGTCCTTCACCTCTCCTTCCGTGTACAGATTTAGCTAGCTCTTTTTACTTTTAGATGGATTTGGATTTGTGCCGTCGTGATTGAGGCTGGCGGTGGCGTCTTGCTGGGCGAGCCACTCCTCGTGGCGGGCGAAGTGGCCGAAGTCGCGCGCCACCATCATCGCTTCCCCGCGCGCGAGCACCGCGCCAGTGCTCGCGAGAACCATCTCGCCCACCACGTACCAGCGGTGGCCCTCCTGCCGCTCGAGCCAGGCGCGGGCGTGCAGCGGGCGCCCGACGGGCACCGGCTTGACGTAGGTGACCGTCAGCTGGCCGGTGACCGCGAGCTGCCCGTGCAGCAGGGGCACGTGCCCGAGCAGCTCGTCGAATGCCCCCGCGGTCCAGCCGCCGTGCGCCACCTCAGGGCCGCCCTCGTTCTCGGGTCCGCAGACCAGCTCGGTGTGCACCGAGCCGTCTGGCCGGAGCTCCTCGCGGCCCAGTCCGAGGCGACAGGCGCCGAGGCGTCGGCACGCGCCGCACAGCGCGACGGGGGAGCCAGGCCGCGGGAGCTGCTGGAAGTCCGACCCAGCCCAGGAGGAAGAGGTCATGTCAGGCCGCGGGCCCCACGTGCGCGTACCCGGACATCACTTCCTTACCCTCGGCGTTGACCGTGGACAGCGAAAACTCCGCGACCGGGCCGTCGTCCCCGGCGGTGATGGCTGCCACCGTGGCGCGGACCGTCAGCGTGTCGCCCGGCCAGACCTGCGCGGTGAACCGGACGCCGAACCGCAGCAGGTTCTCGGTGCCGGCCAGCGCGGTGACCGCCTGTCCGGTTAGGCCCATGGTTAGCATTCCGTGCGCGAACACCGACGGGTAGCCGACGATCTTCGTCGTGTAGACCTCGTCGGTGTGCAGCGGGTTGTAATCCCCTGACGCCCCGGCGTACTGCACGATCTGGGTGCGCTTGAGGTCCTCGACGACAACGGTCTCGAACGTCTGGCCCACCGTCAGCTCGCTGGCCCGCAGTACCGTCATGATTCCTCCCGCTGCACGCTGACGCTGCGGGCGGTCACCACGAGCTCGCCCGCCTTGTCGCGGAACTCCGTGATCTGCTCGCGGAATAGCAGCCGCCCGGACCGCCCCTGCTTCTCCCACTCCTCGCCCGGCCGGGTGACGGCGGACAGCAAGTCGCCGACCCGGACCGGACGGTGGTAGGTGAAATGCTGCTCGGCGTGCAGCCCGCCGGCGCCCTCCTTGACCAGCCCGGCGTCGGCGCCCGAGCCGTGCCAGGGGACACCGGGCCGCGGCCGCAGCGGGTAGTCGGAGTCGAACTGCGCGCTGGCACTGGTGAACGTGGGGGGCGCGGGATCGCCGAGGGCGGGCAGTCCGCCCTCCGGGTCCGCCGCGCCGAGCGACCTGGCGAACATCAGCACGTGCCCGGACTCCACCGGGAAGCGTCGCGCGGCCACGGTCAGGCGCTCCGCTGCGTGCCGACGACGGACACGAACGACACGCACTCGCCGGGTCCGCCGCCGAGGTTGTGGGTGAGCGCCAGCGAGCGCCCCCCGCCGACCGTGCCAAGCCGCCGCCGCTCCGGCGCTTCGCCGCGCAGCTGCAGCCAGGCCTCGAACATCATCCGCAGGCCGGACGCGCCGATCGGGTGGCCGAACGCCTTCAGGCCGCCGTCCGGGTTGACCGGGAGCTCGCCGTCGAGGTCGAAGGTGCCGGACAGCACGTCTTTCCAGCCCTGCCCGCGCTCGGCGAATCCGAGGTCCTCCATCAGCACGAGTTCGGTCGGGGTGAAGCAGTCGTGTACCTCGGCGAGCGCGAGCTCGACCCGCGGGTTCGTGATGCCCGCCTGCTGGTAAGCGTCCTGGGCCGAGGCCACGACTTCGGGAAACGTGGTGAAGTCGTAGTCCGCGCGGGACAGGCCATCCGCCGGGCCTGATACCAGGGACAGGGCTTTGACGTAGAGCGGCTTGTCTGTGTACTTGTGCGCGTCCTCGGCGCGGACGACGATGGCGGCCGCCGAGCCGTCGGACACGCCGGAGCAGTCGAAGATGCCGAGCATCCCGGCGATCAGCGGTGAGTTCTTGATGGTCTCTTTGGGCACTTCCCTGCGGAACTGGGCCCGCGGGTTCTTCGCCCCGTTCAGGTGGTTCTTCCAGGCGATCCTCGTGAGCACGTCCTTCAGCTCGGCCGGGTCGACGCCGTACTTCTGCGCGTACGCGGGGGCGAGCAGGCTGAAGTTCGCGGGCGCGGTCGTGTCGGCTTTGCCGTCGTCACCCGCGTTGGGCGGGTTGGAGCCGGCCAGGCCCGAGAAGCCGGAGTCCTTCAGCTTCTCGACCCCGATCGCCATCGCGGAGTCGTAGGCCCCGCTCGCCACCGCGTAGCAGGCGTTGCGCAGCGCTTCCGACCCGGTCGCGCACATATTCTCCAGCCTGGTCACCGGCTTGTCAGCCAGCCGCAGCGGCTTGCTGAGCGTCAGCCCTGATACGCCGGAGCCCATCGTGCCGAGCCAGAACGCGTCGATGTCGTCCAGCGCGGTGCCCGCCGTGGCGGCCGCGGCGGCGGCCGAATCCACCAGGAGGTCATCGGCGGACTTGTCCCAGTGCTCGCCGAACGGGGTACAGCCCATCCCCACGATGGCGACCTTGTCCCTGATGCCGTGTGATCCCATTGCTCATCCTTCCCTGCGGACCGGCCGTGCTTTCCAGAAGTAGTTGTGGACGCCGGCGGCGGTGATCAGCCGCCGGAAAGTCATCTCGACCCGCAGCCCGGCCCGCACCTCGTCCTCGGCGGCGTCGGTGAGCTGGCAGCGCATCCGGCCGCCACCGTCGAAGTCGATCACCACCATGAGCATCGGCGGGCTGGGCGTGTACGCGAGGCGGTCCACGGTGTACGTAGTCACGGTCGCGGGCACGTCGGCGAGCGGTTCCGGGGCCATCTCGTCGACCGCGTGGCACCGCTTGCATACCCGGTCGGGCGGCAGGCTACGGGTGCCGCACTGGGTGCACTTCGACGCGACGAGCCCGAACTTCCAGTCCGCCCGGCGCTGTGCCGGCGGGGCCGCGACCGGTTCCGGGTCCGGCCGCCGGGGCGGCTCGCGGTCGAGAAACCCGCGCCAGGACAGGAAGGTGGCGTACTCGAGCGCGCTGTTGCCGGCCGCGATCTGCGCGGCGACCGGCTGCGGCTGGCGGTGGGCGGCCAGCGCCTTCGTGGTGCGCAGCGCCAGCGCGGTGGCACCGTCGGCCAGCACGACGAGCAGCACGATCTCGTCAGGTCCGGCGCGGTCCAGGACGTCGGCAAGCAGGATTCCGGCCTGCGCGGTGCCGGCGTTGCCGATGCTGGCCACGAGGTTGTCGGCTGCCGCCTCGGTCGGCGTCCCCGTCGCCCGGAGCGTGCGGCTCACCGCGCGCGCGTGGAGCCCCGCGACGATCAGGTGACCGACCTGGCTGGGGGTGAGCCCCGCCCGCTTCAGCGCGTCCGCTATCGCCGCATCGGCGAGCGGCCCGTAGACCTGCTCGCCGAACCGTTCCTCCCACACCCGGGAGGAGGTCGCGCCTGGCGTCCGCCACCGGTCCAGGAATTCGGCGGTCGCCGAGCCCTGGCCGACGATCTCGGCCAGCACCGGCATGGTGTCGCCTTCCCCGCCGAACATGAAGGCGGCCGCGCCGTCGCCGCCGTCCCGTTCGTCGGTGCTGCCAGGCAGCCCGGTGCGGATGTCGCTGAGCACTGCCATCGCGGGCACGGGCGACTGGGCGGCGGCGATCAGCGCGCCCACGCCGGATCGCACCGCGCCGGCCATGTCCACAGCGAGCGCGTCGGCGGACAGCCGGAGCGCGGCGTGTACCGCGGTGGCGTTGGTCTTGTCCGCGTAGGCGGGCACGGAGGTGGCGAAGAACAGCTGCCGCGGCGCGCCCCGCTCCGCGCCGTGACCGGTCAGGCCCGCGAGCGCGGCGCGCCCCGCCTCGACGGCCATCGACGTGGTGTCCTCGTCGTACCCGGCCACCGCGCGTGTCCCGCGGCCGCCGCCGCTGCCCAGGACTCCCGCGATCCGGCCGCGCTCCAGTCGGTAGTACGGGATGTAGGCGCCGTAGCTGACCAGGCCTCCCATGGCACTCCTCAAGTTGAAACAGATGAGCAGAAGTAGTTTACCATTTATACTATTTTACAGCCAGCCCTGGCTGTCGCTTGCGGACCCCAGGCTTTGGGGTAGCCGCACGTCAGCTGTCGGCCACGGGGCGGCGCGGTGCCGGGAAGTTCAGCGCGACATCCTGGCTCCGGGCGGGCTGGCCCGGACGGGCCAGCGGTCCTGGCGGCCCGCCCTGAAACGGGCATTTGACAAGCTAATTTATTTAGCTGATTATAAATCTATGTCTGTTTACGGTGCGCGGGCGCTCCGGCGTGAGCCCGTGGCTGGCCTGGCTGCGGAGGTCGCTGGGGCCGCCGCCCCGCCGCCCAGGCGTTACTTCTCCTCTCGCGACTGCTGGCCCGCCCCGCGTCACACGAGCCGGCTGAGTCGGCCCGCGCGCCGTTCCTGAGCCTCCCGTTCCTGACCGCCAGGAGTACCCGGCCGGGCGCGACACGCGCTTCCGTCGCCCCCGGCGATAGCGTCATCCTCGTATACTTATTTGTTGATGAGTAAAGTTCGGATCCCGTCTGGGATCGCGGGCACGAGGGGACAGCTTGAACACCGTCAGTGGAATCTCAATAGTCCGGGTGCCTAAGGCCGGAGAGATGGTCGCGGCCCACCTGCGCCGCCAGATTGTGCTCGGCGAGCTGAAGGAAGGCGACCAGCTGCCCCCGGAAACCGTGCTGATGGAGCAGTACGGCGTGTCGCGGCCGACACTGCGGGAGGCGTTCCGGATTCTGGAGGCCGAGGGCGCGATCACGGTGCGGCGCGGGGTACGCGGCGGCGCGCGGGTGCAGGTGCCCGACGTCAAGGTCGTCGCCCGGCAGGCCGGCCTCGTGCTGCAGTACCGGGGCGCGCTGCTGTCCGACGTCTACGAGGTCCGTGCCATCCTCGAGCCGGCCGCCGCCCGGATGGCCGCAACCCGGCGCACGTCGGCGGATCTGTCCCGGCTGAAGGAGGCACTGGAACGGCACCGCGAGTCCGTGGACGACCCGGCCGCCTCGTTCGCGGCCGACGCCGAGTTCCACCGGCTGATCGTGGAGCTGTCCAGAAGCGAGACCCTGCAGGTGCTCTCCGCGATGGTCACCGACATCATCCGCGAGGGCGACCGGTCGTACGCCGATACGCATGACCCGCAGCACGAGGCCGAGCTCGTGAAGGTGGCGCTGCGCGCGCACACAAGGCTGGTCGAGCTGATCCGCAAGCGCAGCGGCGAGGAAGCCGAGCAGCTCTGGCGCAAGCACCTGGCCGAGTCCGCCAAGATCGTCCTGGCCGACCGCCCCGCCGCCACTGTCGTCGAGCTGCTCTCCTGAGCTCCCCGGCTTCGCCTCGAGGCGAGGCTGGCTGCGTCACTGGCCAGACGCTCCTGGTCAGCGGTGACCTCACCGGCAACGGTCCTCTGGGCGACGAGAGCGTCGATCTCGGCCTTGTCGAACCCCAGTCGCTCAGCACCTCCCCGGCTGTCCGCTCCCGGGCTGAGCGGCGCCGACCGGATGCGGTCGGGCGTGCGCGACAGCCGGGGCGCCGGCGCGGCTCCGCGATGTCGAACGCCTCGGTAAACGTGCCCCGTGCCGCCAGGTGCGCGCCGTCCGGAGCTTCCGCCAGGTCGAGCACCGGCGCGACGCACCCGTCAACGCCCTCGAACGCGGCCGCCCACTCGTCGCGGGTCCGGGTCAGGAAGACGCGGGCGAACATCTCCCGCATCCGCGGCCATGCCTCCTCGTCGTGCTGCGTCGGAACGTCGCCGGCCAGTGGCCCGCTCACCGGCGCGCCAGCGAGGTAAGCCTTATTTGTACCCACCTATACATATAATTAATTTATATTATGCTGGTGCGTGGCAAGCGCGGCCCTGACCACACGGGGCAGCGCGCGGCTCCAGAATAACGGGAGGATCATGGGCGGGCAGTGGGTGCCCGCGGCGATGGGGACCGCCGCGGAGGGCGAGATCGAGGCCCTGCGGCGCGGGCTCGGTCGCGACGGGATTCCCATCCCGGCCTATGAGACCCTCGGCATCGACATGCGCAGCGTCGAGGCCGGCACCGCGGTCGTCAGGGTGCCGGCGTCGCCGTACCTGACCGCGCGGCGGCCTGCTCCCCGGCACATTCGCGGTGCTAGCGGACGCCTGCTGCGGCGCCGCTATCGTGTCCTCCATGACCGGCGGGGGAGCCACGCTGACGGCGCAGCTGCGCGTCGAGTTCATTCGGCCGCTGGCTGCCGGCCACGCCTGGATCGAGGGACGGGCCGAGGCCGACGCGGTCGACGAGGAGACGGGGCTGGCCCGGGCCGAGATAGTGGACGACGGACCAGTTGCTCGGCGTGGCCTCGATGCGCATCATGCGGACATCCATGCAGAAGGTCCCGCCAGAGACCCTCACTCCCGCCACACCCGCCCGGTTCGGCGGCCCCGAGAACCCGGCTGAGCGCCCGGCCCAGAACCCGGCTGAGCGCCCGCTCGACGGTCTCGCCGGCATGGCGAGCCGGTTCGCGGACTCCGGGCAGTCGGCGTGGCGCATCCGCCCCCCGCTCGCCGCTGCGAACAGTTACGGGATGACGCACGGGGGAGTGCTCGGCCTGATCGCCCACGAGGTGGCCAGCGACGCGATACACTCGGCGACCGGTCCGGAGGAGGAGTTGCTGCCGCTGGACCTGGTGCTCAACTTCTACCGCGGAGTTCCGGTGTCGGCGGGCCACGCCGCGGCCACCGCCCGCGTGACGCACCGCGGCCGCCGGTTCGTCGTGGCCGAGGGAGAAGTGATCGGCCCGGACGGCCGGCGCGCGCTGCGCCTGTCCGTCGGGGCGCAGATCCGCACCGTGCCCGTGGCCTGAACCACGCCCCGCCGAGCTGCGACCCGCCGAGCCGCGACGGCCTGCCGTCAGCCGCGCGGTCGCGGCCGGTACGGGCCCGGCGCCCCGCCGAAGCGCTCGACGAGCGGGCCGCGCCGGATCTTGCCCACCGGAGTCCGCAGTTCCTCGGTCGTGAACTCGAACGACCGCGGGCATTTGAACCCGGCCAGATGCTCGCGGCAGTAGGCGTCGAGCAGCTCCGTCAGCTCGCCGCCTGCGGCGGCAGCCGGGCCGGGCACCTGGATCACGGCCTTGACCTGTTCGCCCATCTCCGGGTCAGGAACGCCGAGGACCGCAGCGTCGGTCACGGACGGATGCAGGGTGAGCACGTTCTCGATCTCCTGCGGGTAGATGTTCACCCCGCCCGAGATGATCAGGTTGCCGGCCCGGTCGGTGAGATAGAGATAACCGTCGCCGTCCAGGTAGCCGACGTCCCCGACGGTCCGCCAGCCGCGCTCGTTCGCCGCGGCGGCCGTCTTGCCCGGGTCGCCGTGGTACTCGGACGGGGACCCGCCCTCGAACCAGATCGTGCCGATCTCGCCCGCCGGGAGCTCGGTCCCGTCGTGACCGGCGATATGCGGAACGCCCATCAACGGCCGGCCGACCGAACCTGGCTTGCGCAGCCAGTCGTCGGAGAATATCGACGCGGCGCCGAAGCCCTCGGTCATCGAGTAGAACTCGAAAAGGATCGGCCCCCACCAGTCGATCATGGCGCGCTTGACCGGGACCGGGCAGGGCGCCGCGGCGTGCACCGCCCAGCGCAGGCTGCTCACGTCGTACCGGGACCGGGCCTCGGGCGGCAGCTTCAGCAGCCGGACGAACATGGTCGGCACCCACTGGCTATGGGTGACGCGGTGCCGCTCGATGAGCGCCAGTGCCTGCTCCGCGTCGAACCGCTCCATCACGACCACGGTCGCGCCGCTCCGGTGGCAGGACATGCTCCAGGCGAGCGGTGCGGCGTGGTAGAGCGGCGCTGCGGACAGGTACACGTCGCTGTCTCTCATGCCGAGCAGCTCGCGGAGCCAGTGCCCCGGGATGTCGGGGTGCTCGCCGAGCGGCTTCTCGCCGACCGGCCGCTTGATCCCCTTGGGCCTGCCGGTCGTCCCTGAGCTGTAGAGCATGATGTCGCCCTCGCACTCGTCGGGGACCGGAGCAGCCGGCTGCGCGCCGGCTGCTGCCTCGTAGAAGTCCCAGCCCGGGATCGTGCCGCCGATCATGAACCGCCGCACACGAGGCTCGAGCACGGGGCCAAGCTCGGCGGCGAGCGCGGCGAGCTTGCTGCTGACGACCACCATCCGCGCGCCGCTGTCGGTGACCATGTACCCGGCTTCCTCGGCGGTCAGGTGCCAGTTGACGGCGGTGAACTGCAGGCCCGACCGCTGCGCGCCCCACGCCAAGTCGAAGACCTCCGGCCGGTTCTCCATGATTACAGCCATGCCGTCCGCCGGGCGCAGCCCGGACCGCCTGGCGAGCCACGCCGCCTGGTTGGACCTCGACTCGAGCTCCGCGTAGGTCACGACCGTGCCGGCGGTGCCCATGATGACCGCGGGGCGCTGCGGCTCCTTCGTCGCGAAGACTCCTGGGTGCATGGCTGTAGCCTCTCCTGCGGAGTGTGCTAGCATCAGAAACAGTTGACTAATTATGCTTAATACGTGAAGATCGTGCAAGGTCCCGAACGAAGTATTTGCACCGGCCCGCGCACTGAGTGAAGGAGATCAAATGGCCGAGGGATTGTGCACCGGACGCGTCGTGGTAATCACCGGTGCGGGTAACGGCATCGGCCGGGCGCACGCCCTGACGTTCGCCGCGCAGGGCGCCAAGGTCGTGGTCAACGACCTCGGCGGTTCCCGGGATGGCACGGGATCGTCGGCCGGCCCGGCCCAGGCGGTCGCGGACGAGATCACCGCGGCCGGCGGCGAAGCGGTGGCGAACACCGACGACATCTCCTCCTGGGCAGGCGCGGAGCGGCTGATCCGGCAGGCGGTCGACACGTTCGGCGGAATCGACGTGGTGGTGAACAACGCGGGGATCCTGCGCGACAGGATGATCGTCACGATGACCGAACAGGACTGGGACGCGGTCATCGCCGTGCACCTCAAGGGCACGTTCGCGGTGCTGCACCACGCCGCGGCGTACTGGCGGCAGCGGTCCAAGGAGGGACACGCCAACGACGCGCGGGTCATCAACACGACGTCGTCGTCCGGCCTGTTCGCCAATGCCGGGCAGGGCAACTACGGCGCGGCCAAATCCGGCATCGCCACCCTGACGATCATCGCCGCCAGGGAGCTGGATCGCTATGGCGTCACCGTCAACGCGATCGCGCCGACCGCGCTCACCCGGCTGACCGAGGATGTCCCGATGATGAGCGACGCGACCGCCGCGACCGAACTCAGCCCTGAGGCCATCTCGCCGCTGGTGGTCTGGCTCGGCTCGGCGGAGTCCCGCCCGGTCACCGGCCGGGTATTCGGCGTCTGGGGGAACGCGATCACCGTGATCGAGGGCTGGGTGAACGGCCCGAGCGTGTCCCGGGACAGCCATTGGGACCCGGCCGCGCTGGCCGCGGTCGTGCCGGACCTGGTGGCGAAGGCCGCGCCGAACGCGGGCATGCTGGGCACCCGCAAGCCAGTCGACTGAGGCGTGGCTCGAGAGGCGGGCCACATGAACATCGGACGCGTGGGTATCTGGTCCATGGCCCTGGAGGCCCAGCCGCTGTCCGCTGCCCAGGAGGCGGTGGGCGAGCCTGGACGAGCTCGGGTTCCCGGCCCTGTGGATTCCGGAGGCGCTGGCTAAGGAGGTCATGAGCCACGCGGCACTCCTGCTGGCCGCGACGCGCCGCATGATCGTCGCCACCGGGATAGCGAACCTGTGGGCC
>Ga0070706_100006261_pt1 | contig 11257 bp, 8 predicted proteins | sample KBSK5501metaG_FD_65476 | JGI IMG/M metagenome (GOLD analysis project Ga0070706, IMG submission 65476) | Corn, switchgrass and miscanthus rhizosphere microbial communities from Kellogg Biological Station, Michigan, USA - KBS K5-50-1 metaG | ecosystem: Host-associated > Plants > Roots >...
CCTTTTGATGGTTGATGTTGATTGCTAAGAGCAGGATCAAATCGTTAAAAAAGATCACAGGATCAACTCCAGCGTTGCTTGGACTCGTGGCAATTAAGTCAATCGCCGCTACCCTGGCGCTGATTGCTTCTTACTCGCTTGCCACGCCCGTAGGTCGCCGTAGAGACCAAGCGCGGCACGGTCACCGAGGTTGGCCACCATTCGCGGGATTCCGGTTTGGATAGGGCGGAACAGGGGGTAAATCGTAGCGTTTAGTTTTTAGCTCTTCCTGCATTTGTTGAATGGCTTTGTCCAGCTGCTGATCTTCGCCGCGGAATTCTTTCGCCGGATCATTATCAACCACAATGTCGGGATCGACGCCGTGGCTTTCGATGATCCAGTCTTTGCCCTCCTTTGAATAAAGCGCGAACTCCGGTTTGAAGAGCTGTCCGCCGTCGGTCAGCGGGAGCGGATCGCGAATGCCGATGACGCCGCCCCAAGTTCGTTTGCCGATCAATTTGCCGAGTCCGAGCATTTTGAATCGGTAGGGAAAGATGTCGCCATCAGAGGCCGAGAATTCGTCGATCAGCGTGACCATTGGGCCTATGAAAGATTGCGCAGGATCAGGCTGCGGCATTCCATTGCGCGCAACCCCGATCATGACGAAGGCGCGGCGGAGTCGCTCAATCACCAACGGCGAAACAAAGCCGCCGCCGTTGCCGCGAACATCGACGATGAGCGCTTTTTTGCGGATCTGCGGGAAGTAGAGCTTGGTGAACTGGTTCAACCCCGGCTTTCCCATGTCGGGGATGTGCACGTAGCCTATTTCCCCGCCAGTTTTCTTGCTGACCTCATCGATATTCTTCTGCACCCAGGCCTGATAATAGAGAGGGGCTTCGTCGCCGGTGGGCACAACTGTAATGTCGCGTGCGCCGTCGTCGGACGGTTTGGAATTTACTCGCAGAATGACTTGCTTGTCGGCGGTACCGATAAGCGCCTCGTACAGATTCGGCATCGTCGAGACAGGCGTGCCATTGATGGCCAGCAAATACTCGCCCGGTTTCACATTCAGGCCGAGCGCGGTCAGCGGTGAGCGGGTTTGCTTGTTCCAGTTTTCGCCTGGCAGAATTCGCTCGATGCGATAGGCGCGCGTGGCGGGGTCGCGGGAAAATTCGGCACCGAGGAGGCCAAGCTTGATTCGGGGTGTCTCCGGGCGTTCGCCGCCGCCGACATAGGCGTGACCATTATTCAATTCACCAATCAGTTCGCCGATTAGATAGGTGAGATCGTTGCGGTGATTCACGAATGGGAGAAGCGCGGCGTACTTGTCCCGCTGGGCCTTCCAATCGATGCCGTTCATGATGGGCGAATAGAAGAAGTCGCGCATCTGTCGCCAGGCCTCGAAGTAGATTTGCGTCCACTCGGCGCGGCGATCGAGCTGCATGTCGAGACCTTCCAGCTTGAGTTTATAATCCTTCCCAGTTTTCTCGTCTTTTGTTTCCAGCTTGTCTTTAGGCAAGTCGATGATGGCGTAATCCTTCTTGATTTTGACGAGCATCCTTTTTCCATCGTCGGTGATTTGGTAAGCGTTCGCGTCGCCCAGAACAGTCTCTTTTCGGTCTTCCAGGCTGTAAACGCAGAGGTGCGATTTCTTGTCTTTGTCGGCTTGCTCTTCCTCGTCTTCGTCCTTGTCGTCGGCGACGGTGCGGCGGAGATAAAAAATTCGGTCATTCACCATCCTGATTTCGCGATAATTGCCCGGGGTAATTTCTAGGCCAACAACGCGGTCGTGCATGCCGTCCGTATCCACTTTGACGATCACTGGCTTTTTCGGCTTCGCCTCTTTGGCGTCGCTTTTCTTATCGCGAGCGTCGTCGGGTTTCTTTTCGTCAGCCTTCTTCTCGTCAGCCTCTTTTTCTTTGTCTTTCTTTTTCTCTTTCCCGACCTCGTCACTTCGTGGAGCGAGTGGCGATTCCGTTTCTTTAGCGAGCGTGACCAGATAGATGCGTTCCATGTCGCGATAAACATTCTCAAACTCCTCCTCGCCGAAGATCGGTGTGAAATCGCGAGCGGAGGCGAGCAGAAGGTACTTTCCATCGTCGCTGAAGATGGCATTACCGGCTCCGTACCAACTGTCGGTGACAGCCACCTGCTGTTTGTTGGCGGTGGAGAAAAGATAAACCTTGGGCAGGCCGTTCTCCTCTGGCCGGGACCATGTAATCCACTGGCTGTCGGGCGACCAATTGTAAGATTCAATCTCGCCGTATTTATCCTGATCGACCTGCGTGACTGACTTGGAGGCGATATCAACGTAACGCAGTCTTTGCAAACGATCGCTCCAGAGCAGCTTCTTACTGTCGGGTGACCAGATGGCTTGGTAATAATAGGTATCAGCGCCGTTGGTCACCTGTTGGGGCTGGCCTTTGCCATCCTGGGCGCGAACATACAGCTCGTTTTCGCCGGTGACGTCCGAGTTGTACGCGATCCATTTGCCATCGGGCGACCAAACTGCATCGCGCTCGTGCGCGTTGGAGGTTTTCGTCAGGTTGCGCGGTGTGCCCTCCTTGGCCGGGACGGAAAAGAGATCGCCGCGCGCAACCGCGATCACGCGTTGGCCATCAGGCGCGAGATTCACCGATTCAAGATGTTTGGACGCGTCTACCAGCGCCGAACGCCCGGAGACGAAGTCTTCCTTGATTTCGATTGGCACGGGCGCCGACTGTCCACTGCCGAGATCATAACGCCAGATATAACCCGCTTGTTCGAAGACAATCGCGTCCTTGCCGATGGACGGAAACTTGATGTCGAAATCCTTGAACGTGGTCAGCTGCTTCGTCTCCTTGTTCGTTAGGTCGATCGAGAAAAGATTCATCCGGCCGTCGCGGTCGGAGATAAAATAGATGTGGTTATCCGGGCCCCACATCGGGCAGATATTCTGCGCAGAATTATTGGTCAGGTTTTCGGTCGTGCCGGTTTTAAAATCGTATATCCAGACGTTATCAGCCATGCCGCCCCGATAATGTTTCCAGGTGCGGAACTCCCGGAAGACGCGGTTGAACGCCATCTTCGAGTCATCGGGCGAGAACGAGGCAAATCCCCCGCGCGGCACGGGCAATTGCTCGGGCAGCTCTGCCTCCATGCCTACGGTGTAAAGCTGGCCGATGAAATCGTTGAATGATTTCATGCGCGAGCGGAAGACAACGAGCGGCTTCGTATTTTCCCACGTCGTGACAATGTTGTTCGGGCCCATTCGGTCCGAGATATCGTCGCGACCCAGCGTTGCTGTGGTCGTTAGGCGCTTCGGCGTCCCGCCTTCCCCTGGCATCACGTAAATTTCAGTGTTGCCGTCGTATTGGGAGGTAAACGCGAGCTGTTTACCGTCAGCGGCGAAGCGCGGAAATGAGCTGTAGCCCGGACCACTGGTCAGTCGGCGCGCGACGCCGCCTTCTTTGCCGACTGTGTAAAGCTCCCCCGCGTAGCAGAAAACGATTTGCCGTCCGTTGGTGCTTGGGAAACGAAGCAGGCGCGTCGTATTCGGTAAATTCTGAGCAGCTGCGTGGCGGACCGGCAGCAAAACGAAAGGTATAGCAAACAGGAAAATAAAGAATCGGAAGAAGTTGCGCATACTAATTATGAAAGGGGTCAAGCTGCTGTTGAATGGAAGAGATGCAACGATTAAGCGGAAAAACTCAGACCCGAAACTGTCCGAAGTTTCAAGTGTTAAGTCTTAAGGTTTAAGTGTTTTTCGCCTTCGCGTCTGGCCGCCGCCGGATGACCGCGTGGAAGGCAGGTTTCACGGCGACACCACGATTACGGCCTGGCAGGCCGGCGGGTTCAGGGTTCTGGCTCAGTTTGGATCGAGCATTGTGCCTCGGCAGTTCGAGCTGCCGCAATAGCACTCCGATTCTTTCTCGAGCTCTTTGCTGCGCGGTTCGTCCATCTCCAGTGCGTAATCATAAAAAAGTTCTTCGCCCGGTCGCAGATCCCGCAGCGCGTAGATGAAAATTCGGCTATTCTCCTCGATCGCCTCACAGTTAGGCTCGCAGGAATGATTAATCCAGCGAGCCTCATTTCCGCCGATCGTCGGATCGATCACGTCTTTTCCGTTTTGGAGACCGAAGAAGAATGTTCGCCGATCTTCCGAGTCTTCGGGTATGCTCTCCCATAAGACCCGTTTCCCCGTGTATTCGATAATCCGGGTGCCCTTGGGAATGGCTTTCGTCGCGTAGACTCCACGGCCATGTACACCTGACCTACGCACTTCGATCCGGCCGACTGGCTTCCGGGCTTTGTTTTGAGCCGATTTTCTCCGCGCCATGAAGCAACGTGACGTCGTGCCTTTGAATTTCAACCAACAGCCGCGCTCAAAATTAGAAGGTAGAGGTGGGTGATGTGACAAGAACAAAACGTCTACGGCCAACGTTTGAACCCATTAAAATGGAGCTAATCGAAGAGTATTGCGAACGGCCGGCTTTTTTGGCACAATAAACGGCCAGGAGATTCGCATGAACGTTCGCCCTCATCACGCGTTGTCTTTGCGGAGTTGCATTTCGGTGGCGGCTTTCCTCGTGGCCGGTCATGTGACGGCCGCATCGGATCCTTCGCAAGCTCGTGTCACCCGAATTATTCACGACGTTAAGCTCCTCCCATCTAAATCAACGGCGCGGCCCGCCGCTATCGATGACAAAGTGAGCGAGGGCACGGGCGTTCGCACCGGAGACGAGTCCCGCTCGGAACTCACTTTTGTGGATTTAACGATCACGCGTTTGGGCGCGAATTCGATTTTCAGCTTCAACCGGGCGGGGCGCAGTGTCGACTTGGGCGCCGGCTCGGTTCTTTTGCGCGTGCCGAAGGATTCAGGCGGCGCTCGCATCAGCACGAGTGCTGTGACGGTAGGCGTTACCGGCACCACAGTCATCATGGAGTCCGTGCGTCGAAATAAATTGATCGTCCTTGAAGGCAGCGCGCGCATCAATTTGAGAAAATTCCCGATGGAATCGGCAAGTCTTCGCGGCGGCCAAATGATAGATGTTCCACCTGGTGCGACGACGCTTCCGCCAGTGGTAAACATTGATGTCAACGATGTCATGAAAAAGCACCCGCTAATCACGGATTTTCCGCCGCTCCCGAGCCGTGATTTAATTTACGCGTCGAAACCAAACCCACCCCAGGGGCAGCCGGCTGGTGGCGGACCAGGCGGGGGCATTTCTGTTAATGTTCCCATAGTAGGAAACCTCTTCGGCCCAGTGCCTTTTCGACCAAATATTGGGCGGCATGACAGAACCAAGCCCACCCGTGACGAGGGAACAAAGGGCGGTGTGAGAGGCGAAGGCTCCACCAGTGATGGGGTTGCTACCGGCTCGAAAGGGTCGAAGCCGAAGTACTCGGATGGGACGAGCTCCCAAGCGCTGAGCCGGGGAAAAGGATATAGCAAACCAACGCCCACGCCTTCACGACCTCGAAAACGCAAAACTCACGGGGGCTATTAGATGAGCCCAGGATGGCTGTCACTACAGATCCCTGATCGGTGATCGGTCCATGGTGATTGGACCAGGAAAGAGCTGCCGTGTGGGGGGAGTGAAGCGCGGGTGGCGATTTCGCGTCTTGCCTTGATCAGAAGACATGTGTTTTCCGGCGTGGAAAGAAAAAAGGGAGTGGCGAGTGACGAATAATGGGTGATGAGTTACAATGGGATCGGAATGTTTCATACGGTCGTTGGGTGTCTAAAATGGGCTGCGGTCGGTTTCGTGGTGGCTTACTTTTTAATGAAGCTTTACGAGGCCAGTCATCGTCACGACGATATTCCCAAGCCGGACTTTAAGATCCGGCAGTCGAAACGCGCGGCCTTGGTGCTATCGACATTTGCCGCCATGCTTTCGGCACTGGTGTGGCTGTTGGTGCAGAAACTCGATTGAAAAAACTGAAACGCGGCCTAACGCAACGCTGTTAAATTAGCGAGCGATGCGCTGGCGATGGCTTATTTCCTTTAAAGCGATCTGTACTTTGCTCCCCCCTTCAGTTCTGGCGGAAGCCGCGGTGGAGGGACGGGTGGAGCTGCCAAAATCGCATTCGGCGCCGGTTATGGCCAAACGCTATGAAATTATCACCCGCGGGGGTGTCCTGGCGACCCAGCCGCCGCTCGCGGTAGTTTATCTCGAGGGTTCTTTTCCAAAGCCGAAGTCACCTGCGACCAAACAGATCGCGCAAAAAGATCTCACGTTTGTTCCGGCGTTATTGCCAGTACAGGTTGGGACCCGAGTTGAATTCCCGAACCTGGACGATACCTACCACAGCATTTTTTCGTACTCGCCGGCGAAGCGATTCGATCTCGGTCGCTATCGTCCGGAGGAGAGGCCAATTCCATCAGAAGTGTTCGACACATCCGGAGTGGTGACACTTCGCTGCGATATTCATGAGCACATGCGCGGACTGATTCTGGTTGTAAACACTCCCTATTTTGTGATGACGGATGCCGAAGGGCGATTTCGATTGCGCGGACTCCCTTCAGGCCACTACGCACTCAAAGCGTGGATCGACAGTAAGACGACGCGAGAGAAACCCGTGACACTGAAGAGCGGGGAGACGGTGCAAGTGAATTTCCCATGATGGGCGTGGCCGAGCCAGACAAACGCGCCGTAGCGAGTTTTCGGACGAAGCTTTCGGCCGCAATGATGCTCGTCGTTTTCGCGCTGACAGCGCTCGGGCTTTATCTTGCTCAGGGCAGCGTCGCCACAAGTGCCGAGCGAAATTTGCAGCAAAGGTTTCAAGCCGAGCTCTCTTCCCTGCACAGACTCCAGGAAGTGCGCCACGCGGCGCTGGCAGAACGCTGCCGCGTGCTCGCGTCAAAACCGCGGATTCATGCTGCATTGGAAGACAACGCTCTCGATTTGTTGTACCCCAGCGCGAAAGACGAATTGCGTGATTTGATGGAAGGCGAAGAGCCTGCTTCGAAACAAGCGGCGAGCACTCTTCACGCAAGATTCTATCGGTTTCTGCAGAGCACAGGTGCGGTTTTGCCGCCGCCGAGTTTGAAAGATGTCGGGATGTTGAGCACAGCGGCGGAAGCGCAGTTGGCGCTGAAGAAATTGCCGAACAAGCAACAAACCGGCTATTTGTCACGTGCCGAGCTTGGAGAGGACATGGTCGACGAAATAACGGTGGTTCCGATCTTTTCGACTGAAACCGGTGATCTCATTTCCGCGCTCGTGGTTGGATTCAAACCATTCGAGCTTACTGCCAAAAGCGCCACTAGCGGAATGAAAAGCGGTATCTGGGTAAATGGCCGACTGAATTTGCCATCGCTTCCGAAACCCACCCAAGACGCTCTCGCGAGCGAAATAAGAAACGTAGTCACAAACGGCGACCGCGCGCAAAACAACTCCCGGGTTCGCGTAAATGGCACACCGTATCTGCTATTTTTCAAGCAGCTCAATCCGGATTCGCTCTTTCCGCCCGCTTACGAAGTCTGCATCTATCCACTTGCCGGTTTGATCGCGCAGCTCCATCGACTTCGGCTACAAATTGGAGCCGCCGGCGCATTGCTTTTGCTCGGCGGCTTTGTGGCCAGTCATTTCGTGGCCGTGCGTTTCTCGAAACCGGTGGAGCAACTGGCGGTCGATTCGGAACAAAGTCGCGCCCAACGAAAGCGGGCCGAGGCTGCGCTCGCCTCTACCGCTGAGGAATTAGAAAGATCGACCAGGTACTCGGCTGATGCTTCACATCAGTTGAAGAGCCCGGTCACAGTCCTCCGCACTGGCTTAGAGATGTTGCTGGCGCGCGAGGATTTTAGCCCGGAAGTCTATGAAGAACTCTCTGCTCTTCTTCACCAGACCCACCGCTTGACCGGCGTGATCGACGATTTGCTTCTGCTGTCGCGCTTGGATGCTGGCCATTTGCAGATCAGGCCTGAAGCAGTAAACCTCAGCCAGCTGGTGGAGGAGTGGCTGGACGATCTGAGCGCGCTTCCCGATTCACCTGAAGTGAGAATCGAAAAACAAATTCCAGCCAAATTGTATGTGGCGGGCGAAACGCAATACACATCGCTGATTGTGCAAAACCTCTTGGAGAACGCGCGAAAGTACAATCGGATCGGCGGCTGCATCCGAGTTGCCGCGCAGATGAGAAACCGCGATGTCTGTCTCGTCATCGGCAACACCGGTCGCCCGATCGCGCCGGCTGCCCAGGCGCATATCTTCGAGCGGTTCCATCGCGCTACCAGCGACTCGGCTGCGTCCGGTCATGGGCTCGGACTGAATCTGGCCCGCGAGCTCGCGCGACTGCATCGGGGTGATCTAAAGCTGGTGCGGTCCGAAGATGATTGGACCGAGTTTGAGGTCCGCTTTCGCGTGGCGCAACCTGCGCCGGACCGCGCGAGTTAAAATCATGAACACTGTATGAAGCTGGTCTGGGCACTCGGCCTCTGCCTTTTGGCTTGCACGGCACGCGCCTTCGAGATCGATGATTATTTTGAGCGGCTCGATAGCGCGCTCACTATCGCAGCGTTTCAAGACAATCTACGCATACGCTTAAGCGGCACCATCGATATTGAAGCATATCACTTCGATCAGCCAGCGCCCGGACTCATCGACAGCAATATCGACAACCTTTTCAATCCGCGCCTTACGCTCTTTCTCGATGCGCAACTGGGGCCGCACATTTATTTTTTCGCTGAATCCCGGCTCGATCGTCGATTCGATCCCAGTAATCACGGCGCTCAGGTTCGGCTCGATGAATATGCAGTACGCGTAACGCCGTGGGACGACGGTCGTTTCAATCTGCAAGTCGGCAAATTCGCTACCGTGATCGGTAATTTTGTGCCGCGGCACCTATCGTGGGAAAATCCCTTCATCAACGCACCGCTGGTTTATGAAAACCTCACCGCAATCAGTGACAAAGCCGCGCCCGCGTCACCGCAGGATTTCGTCCACAGGTTTGAACCAGCCGGCAAGTACGAATTCAATCCGGTGATCTGGGGACCAAATTACGCAAGCGGTATTTCAATCTCGGGCCGGCTCGGCCAATTTGATTATGCCGCGGAGATGAAAAATTCTTCGCTCTCTTCACGTCCAGAGTCATGGAGCGTCACCGAAATCGGCTTCGAGAATCCGAGCTTCAGCGCACGTGTCGGCTATCGGCCAAATCAAATATGGAACTTTGGCTTGTCGGCAAGCGACGGCGCGTATTTTCGTCCTGAAGCTGAGCGAACATTGCCGCGGGGACGCGATATCGATGATTACCGGGAGCTGGTTCTCGGCCAGGATATCAGTTTTGCTTGGCACCATCTGCAATTGTGGGCGGAATTTTACGAAGCGCGTTTCGAAGTTCCGCGTGTGGGCGACGCGGATACATTCGCTTACTATCTTGAGGCGAAATACAAATTCTCGCCGCAGATCTTCGGGGCGCTGCGCTGGAACCAGCAACTCTTCGGCAACATCGATAACGGAGGGCGAGGCAGCATTCGCTGGAGTCAAGACCTCGGGCGGATCGATATCGCGGCGGGGTACCGCTTCACGCCGCACACCCAGCTCAAACTGCAATACAGCTTTCAGAAGGAGACCACTGGGTCGCGCGACGAAAACCATACATTCGCCGCACAATTCACAGTGCGATTCTAATCATCAAGCTGTCCGCGGAAAGTAACGATCGTGTTACTTTTGCCGCATCCTTTTGATTACCATCTTCGAATAGGCGCTCGCGCAGGGTTGTCTAACCCTATAACGAAGATTGGAGGGAAAGATGAAAAGAGTTCTATATTCAATATGCATTGGAAGTCTCGCTCTGGCATTGACGGCGCAGGGCCAGCAAGTTCAGGGCGGCGCGAACGTCGATGCAAAAGCGAAGGCGCGGAGCGCCGCAAAGGGGCGCGTGACCGCCTCCGGAAGGACAAACGCGGCGATGAGCAACACGCGAATGCGACCGAACGCGGCCGGCAGCCGCTTTCGTGCGCCGACCGTGACGCCGCGAACAAATATGAACGCGACCCTGCAAAACAGGCAACGGTTCAATGAACCGCGCACGGCGCGAAGTTCTCTGGCGGCCAATCGCGAACGGAATGTGACGGCTAACCGAAACCGCAACGTCACGGTTAACCAAAACCAAAACGTGATGATCAACCGCAATCGAGTCAGTTTCTCCGAAGCGGTGGCGTTGCATCGTCACGAATTTCACGATCGTGACTTTTGGAGACGGAACTTCCAGATCGTCATAATCAATAACAACGCGTTCTTCTTTGATGCCGGTTTTTGGTTTCCGGCATGGGGCTACTTCCCGGGAGCGTATTATCCATATGATGGCCCGATCTATGGCTACAATGGCTTACCGCCCGATCAAGTGGTCGTGAATGTCCAGGTACAACTGCAGCGTGACGGTTATTATACCGGACCAATCGATGGCGTGCTCGGACCGATGACGCGACATGCGATTGCCGCGTTTCAGGCCGATCACGGATTGGCGATTACTTCGGCAATTGACGAAGCAACAGTCTCGACGCTGGGGCTGAGCTAGGATCGACAATCGCAGTGTGACGTGGGGCTAGGGCTTCAGCTCTGGCCCCATTACTTTTTATCCGCAAGCGACATGCAACAAATCTTCAGGACCAAAAATCCAAAGCTGAATCAACCTTCTGGCAAACTGTCCGAGCGATGCGATTTGTCGCTAGTGAGTTCTGACCCTGCTCCTAAAATTCATGCGCATTCTTATTGCCGAAGATGAGGTCCGGTTGACGCGCCAGATCGCCTCTGCGCTGACTGAGGCCGGCCATGATCCGACTGTTGTTCACGACGGTGAATCGGCTTTGCGCGAAGGTGCGAAGACTGCTTTCGATTTGATCGTGCTCGATCTCGGGCTCCCCCGGATAGACGGCTTCGAAGTGTTGCGCCAGTTGCGTTCGCGACATGTCGCGAGCCGGGTCCTGATTCTCACCGCGCGCGGCCAGGTGAACGATCGCGTCACCGGGTTACAACTCGGGGCGGACGATTATTTGGCAAAGCCATTTGCCATGCCGGAGTTGGTCGCACGCGTGCGCGCACTTGGGCGTCGTTATCCGGAAGAATCGGTGCTCAACTTGCGCGTCGGGGATCTGACGCTCGATCTGGCGAATCACGAAGTATATCGGGGCACACGAGTAATCGAATTGTCCGCGCGCGAGCTAATGTTGCTGAAGGTACTCATGCGTGAGCCCAGCCGCGTCTTCACCCGCACTGAATTGTGCGAGCGCGTCTGGGAGCATCCCCATGAGTACGACACGAAGTTGGTCGAGGTCTTCATCGGACGATTACGA
>Ga0070706_100006262_pt1 | contig 11257 bp, 10 predicted proteins | sample KBSK5501metaG_FD_65476 | JGI IMG/M metagenome (GOLD analysis project Ga0070706, IMG submission 65476) | Corn, switchgrass and miscanthus rhizosphere microbial communities from Kellogg Biological Station, Michigan, USA - KBS K5-50-1 metaG | ecosystem: Host-associated > Plants > Roots >...
CATCTTCTACAACAAGGGCGAGGTGTGCGCGGCCGGCTCGCGGCTCTTCCTGGAAGACTCCATCCACGACCAGTTCATGTCCAAGCTCACCGACCGGGTCAAGAGCCTGAAGGTCGGCGATCCGATGGACAAGGCCACCCGCATGGGTCCGGTGGTCTCGAAGAGCCAGATGGAGACCGTGCTCTCCTACATCGAGTCCGGCAAGCAGGAGGGCGCGCGGGTGGTGGCGGGCGGCGGGCGCGCCGACGTGGGCACCGGCAAGGGCTACTTCGTGCAGCCCACCATCTTCGACGGCGTCACCAACGAGATGAAGATCGCCCGCGAGGAGATCTTTGGCCCGGTGCTCTCGGTGATCCCGTTCCGCTCGGTCGAGGACGGCATCGCCCAGGGCAACCACACCTCGTATGGCCTGGCCGCCGCGGTGTGGACGCGCGACGTCTCCAAGGCCCTGAAGGCGGCCAAGGCGATCCGGGCGGGCACGGTGTGGGTCAACGCCTACAACCTCTTTGACGCGGCCCTGCCCTTCGGCGGCTTCAAGGAGTCGGGCTTCGGGCGCGAGATGGGGTCGGTGGGGCTCGACAACTACACCGAGGTCAAGACCGTCTGGGTCGACCTCTCGTAGTCGCCGAACGTCCGGACGGGCATGCGAGCGCCGGCCACCGCTAGCGTCCGGCACGACGTGGTCCTGGTGGGCGGCGGCCACGCCCACATCCAGGTGCTCCGGCGCTGGGCCATGGCGCCCGCTCCCGGCGCACGCCTCACCCTCGTGGTGGACTGGCCGATCGCGGTCTACTCCGGCATGGTCCCGGGCTTCGTGGCTGGCCAGTACGCCCGAGACGACCTCGAGACCGACGTGCGGCCGCTGGCCCTCCGCGCAGGGGCGCGCTGCGTGGTCGCGGCGGCCACCGGCGTGGACGTGGGCGCGCGCCGCGTGCTCCTCGACGGCCGCCCCCCGATCGCCTACGACACCGTGTCCTTCGACGTCGGCTCGACGATCGCAGGGCTCGAGATCCCCGGCGCGCGCGAGCACGCGATCCCTACCCGCCCGATCGGCGCGTTCGTGCATCGGGTGGAAGAGGTGCTGGCCGCCCCGCGGGGCCGCGAGAGCTTCCGCGTCATTGTGGTCGGGGCGGGCGCGGGCGGTGTCGAAGTCGCCTTCGCGCTGGCGGCTCGGCTCGGCGGGCCGAGCGGCCGGGGCGTGGCGGTGACCCTGCTCGAGGCGGGGCCGCGCGTCCTGCCGGGCTACGCGCCGAGCGCGGCCCGCCGGGTCGAGACCGCGGCCGCCGCCCGCCGCATCGTCATCCGTTGCGACGCTACCGTGGCGCGCGTCGAGGCCGACGCGCTCTCTCTCGCGAGCGGCGAGCGCATCGCGGCCGACGCGGTCGTGTGGGTGGCGGGCGCCGCCGCGCTGCCGATCTTCGCGGGATCGGGCCTCGAGACGGACACGCTCGGCTTCGTCCGCATTCGCCCGACGCTCCAGTGCCTGGGTACGGACGACGTCTTCGCGGTGGGCGACTGCGCGGCGTGGACGGCGGGGCCGCCCCTGGCCAAGGCCGGCGTGTACGCGGTCCGCCAGGGCCCGATCCTCGCGCATAACCTCATGGCCCGCGCCGGGCGCGGACGGCTCCGGGTCTACCGGCCCCAGCGCGACTTCCTCTCATTGCTGAACCTGGGCGACGGCCACGCGATCGGCACCAAGTGGGGCGTGTCCGCCGAAGGCCGCGCGGTATTCGCCCTCAAGGATCGGATCGATCGCCGCTTCGTCCGCCGCTTCCAGGTGCTCGGGCCGGATGACGCGGTGACGGCCGACTTCGCGGCCCGACCGATGCCCGGCGGCGACATGCTCTGCGGCGGCTGCGCGGCCAAGGTGGGCGAGTCCGCGCTGCATCGCGCACTCGAGCGCCTGGGACCGGCGAGCCACCCGGCAGTGATCCTGGGCCTGGCCGAGCCCGACGACGCGGCCGCGGTCGAGACCGAGCGCGGCGAGGTCGTCACCGCCACCATCGACGGCTTCCGCGCCTTCGCGGACGACCCCTACCTGGTCGGGCGGGTGGCCGCGGTCAACGCGGTCAGCGATCTCTGGGCCAAGGGGGTGGCGCCGCGCTTCGCGCTGGCCCAGGTCACGGTAACGGACGACGAGCCCGCGCGCGCCGAGGAGACCCTCTACCAGGTGATGGCGGGCGCCCGCGCCGCCCTCGACGCCGACGGGGTCACCCTGGTGGGCGGCCACACCACCACCGGGCCGGAGCTGGTGGTGGGCTTCGCGGTCTGGGGCCTGGCCGACTCGCGGGATGCGCTGATCCGCATCGGCGGTCTCTCCGCGGGCGATCAGCTCGTGCTGACCAAGCCGCTCGGCACCGGCGTGCTGCTGCAGGCCGACATGCGCGGTCTCGCGCGCGGCGCGTGGATCGAGGCGTGCGACGCCTCCATGCTCCGCTCGAACCGTCACACCGCGAGAGCGGCGGGCCCCCTGCGCCCCTCGGCCTGCACCGACGTGACCGGCTTCGGCCTCGCCGGGCATCTAGGCTCGATGCTGCGCGCGAGCAAGGCCGCCGCGCGGCTCGACCTCGACGCCCTCCCGGCCCTGCCGGGCGCGCTCTCGCTGCTCGGCCGCGGCGTGCGCAGCACTGGGCATCCCGAGAACGCCAAGGCCCGGCACGCGATGTGGGTGGAGCCGGCGGCGGAGCGCCACCCGGCGCTCGACCTGCTCTTCGATCCGCAGACCTCGGGCGGCCTGCTGCTCGGCATTCCCGCCGAGCGAGGCGCCGCGCTCCTCGCGGCGGTGCGCGCGGCCGGCGACCCGGCCGCCGCCGTCATCGGGGTGGTCGGCCCGCCCCGCGGTGACGGCGCGCTGATCGAGGTCGTGGCGACCGCGCCGGCGGCCGCGGCGCGGCGCGCCGCGACGGGCTGATCTCGACCACCAGCCCGTCGCCCCAACCGTACTTCGCCTCCGAGAGCGCGCGCACCGTCGCGACCAGCTCCCGCTCTGCCCGGTCGACCACCCGGGCCCGGGCCCGGAAGCTCCGGGTCCCGACGCGCGCGCGAACGGCCGGATCCGCGAGGAGGTTCTGGACCCACCGGGCCCGGAGCCCGTGCTCGGCGATCAGGTAGTAGCGGCTCGCGTGGCGCGTGAACCAGATCTCGATTCGGCGCGGCCGCCCGCTGTGGCGGCCGGTGGTGGTCAGATAGAGGTACTTCACCCGCCGAAGGCGCGGTCGAACTGCCGGCGGGCCGCGTCGTCGAGGCCCTCGCGGAACTTCCGGTAGCGCTCGAGGAAGCGCTTCCCGGCCCGGGTGAGGCGCATGCCGCGCGCGGGCCCGCCTCCCGGCACCCGCTCCACGAACTTGAAGCCGGCCGCGGCCTCCAGGTCGCGCAGGTAGCCCCACGCGTTGCGATAGGACATCTCGAGCTCCCGGGCCGCCTTCTGGAGCGAGCCGCGCTGGCCGATCAGCTCGAGCAGGCGCGCACGGCCGTCGCCGAACTTGAAGTCGTCCCCGAACGTGACCCACACCCGCAGCTTTGGCTTCATCCGCCGGTCTCGGATCGCCGGGCGCGGCGGCTAGCCCTGGGCGAGCGTCAGGTCGGAACGGTCGTCTTCCTCGTCGCCGTTCCGGAGGAGATCGAGGAGACGGGGATCGGCCGGCACCAGGATCCCGGTGGCACCGACCGCCCCGGCGGCGGCGAGCGCGCCGCGCCACTGCTCGCGACCGGTCGGCGGGGCCATCCGCGTCCATAGCTCGAACGGGGTCTTCAGCCGATCACGGGCGCGCCGGTCCCGTGCCTGGTCGAACGTGGCGTGGCACGCCGCGGGCTCGGACGCCGCGACCAGCCCGTCCGCGAGGCGCGCGCCGACCGCCGTGTGGCTCCCCCCGTTCGCGTGGAGCAGCAGGGACCTCGGGCAGATCTCCCGAGCGCGACCGATCAGCGCCTCGGTCTCGCCCGGCCCGTCCGCGGGCACCACCGTCATGAGCACGCGCCCGCGCGACAGGCGATCGAGCGTGGCGAGGCGCCGCGCCAGCGCGTCGGCGGGAGCCGCGTCGCGACCCGACACCGACACCGCCAGGCGCGCCCGGCCAGTCACCGCCGCGATGCCGGCCAGCACGAGCCAGGGGTCGAAGTCGTCGTCGCGGAGCCAGAGGGAGTCGACGCCGGCGGCGTCAAGAGCGCGGGCGTCGGCCAGGTAGTCCCCCGCCTCGGAGAAGCGGGCGGGGAGCAGCACGCCGATCTTCAGCACGCTACATCTGGGCGCCGAAGATCACCACGATCCGGAGCGCGAGCCCACCCAGGAGCACGAGCCATCCCGCGAGCACCGGCGAGCCGCGACGGCCGGCGCCGGGCGCGCGGGACATCGCGAGCGGCACCAGCGTGCCGATCGCCACCAGCAGCCACAGCACGATCCAGCGGGGAGCGAACAGGCGGCCGGCCAGGGCCCCGAGGGTCGCGAAGAAGGCGACCAGCAGGAGCAGCTCGAGCACGATGAAGATCCGGTCCGCGCGGGTGAGCTTGCCCTCGGTGGCGAAGGCGTCCGCGCGGGTCCGGGCCAGGATCGCGAGGGTGGCCGCGCCCACGCTGAGTCCGGAGGCGAGGAAGAGCCCGCCCAGCGCCCACGTGTCACTCCAGATCGGCTGGTTGCTCACGCTCAGCAGCACGCCGGTGTAGCCGGCCACGAACAGGCCGAGCAGCGCGCCCACCACCATGAACACCCGGCCGAGCGCGCCCCCCATCACCGCGGCGATGGCGCGCGCGACCGGGTGGCCGAGCCGGCCGTCCCGCACCAGGGCCTCGATGAACGACAGGGTCGCGAAGAGACCGAACCCAAGGAGGGCCCACGCCCCCACCGACATCGGCGACCAGTACTTGAAGTTGAGCGCCCACGTCCGGCTGTTCACCATCATGTGCCAGAAGCGGAGGGGATGGCCCAGGTCGAGGGTGAGCAGGAGCGGGCAGATCGCCATCGCGGGGAACGCGACCAGGAACGCGAGCCGCGCCGCCCCCTCGTCGCGCGGATCGCCGAGCAGCCGGAGGAGGGTGCCGATCAGGTAGGCGCCCCCGGCGAGACCGCCCAGGAAGAAGTACCAGACGATGTACCACTCCCACTGCGGCGGGGCGACGAAGTGCTGGGGCATGGCTAGCCCTCCCCGCCGCGCTGGCGGAATGCGATCACCGCGCCGACCAGGCCCAGCACCGCGGTCGCCAGTGAGCCGAGGTAGCTGCGCATGTTGTTGCGGCTCGGCAGCACCGCGTTGTCGGTGCTGGGCAGCTTGTAGGCCTCCGGCTTGTCGGTCAGGAGGAAGAGCGCGTGCAGGCCGCCGTACTCCTTCTCGCCGTAGAGCTGGGCGGTGGCCACCCCCTGGGCCTGCAGCTGCTTCAGGCGGGTGGTGGCCACCGTGCGCATCTCGCTCAGGTCGCCGAACTTGATGGACTCGGTCGGGCAGGCCTTGGCGCACGCGGGCATCAGGTTGTTCTGGAGCCGCCCGTAGCAGAACGTGCACTTCTGGGCGAGGCCGGTCTTCTCGTTGAAGCCGATGACGTCGTAGGGGCAGGCCGCGATGCAGTCGCGGCAGCCGTTGCAGACGTCGGGCTGGATGTAGACGGTGTCGAACTCGGTCCGGATGATCGCGTTGGTCGGGCAGACCTCCATGCAGCTCGCGAGCGAGCAGTGCTTGCACACGTCGCTCATCATGCTCCAGGCCACCGAGCCGGTCGGGGTGGTGCGCTCGAGGAACTGGACGTGGCGCCAGTTCTGGTCGTCGAGCCGGCCGGTGTTGTCGAACCCGTCCAGAAACTTGGGAGCATGGCCGGGGAGCTCGTTCCACTCCTTGCAGGCCACCTCGCACGCCTTGCAGCCGATGCAGAGGGTGGTGTCGGTGAAGAAGCCAACCGTGCGTGCCATGGTCCGCTCTCCTATATCCCCATGAGGTTCGGCACGATCTTGGCGAAGCCCAGCTCGCGCATGTGGAGGTCCAGCGGGAGGGCCACCAGCTCGTCGACCACCGGCACCGCGGCCGGATCCTTCCGCCCGTCCACCGAGATCAGGTATCCGCGGCACGTCTCGCAGGCGTCCGCCCGCAGGGCCGGGAAGCGCTCGTCGTCGGAGAAGATGGGCAGCTTGTCGGACGACCGCTCCCCGCAGCCGGGACAGGTCATCCGCTCGTGGACCCAGGAGTCGCCGCAGCGGCAGCAGAGCAGCCGGCGGGGCGGCGTCACCAGAGACTCGCTCGATTCGGTGACGTAGGAGAGCTGGGGCCGGCCCCCGCAGCGCGGGCAGCCCCCGTCCGCCGGCGGCCGCGGCAGACCCGCCCGCTCGCCGAGGCCTTCGAGCACCGGGGCGCTCGCGGCGCGGGCCAGGTACTCGTCGATCGGCGGCTGCGGCTCACCGGTGAGCCACGCGCGAACCATCGCCTCCGGGGAGCCGAGCGGCCCCCGCAGCGTGGCGGCGAGGGCCGTCGGGCCCGCCGCGATGGTGGCCGCCATCACCGCGGGCACGACCCGCTCGGCCACATAGGCGGCCAGCTCGTCGGGGGCCGGCCGGTCCTCGATCGCGGCCCGGCTCGCCGGCTCCTGCACGTCCACCAGCGCGGTGTAGAGACGCAGGATCTCGGCCGCGTGCGGCCAGCGCTGGGTGAGGTCGTTCGCGCGCCGCCGCCGCCCCGCCCAGGCGGCCGCCGCGGTCGGCGCGGTCTCGAGCCGATCCATCAAGATCTTCGCTCCCTCAGATCTTCTCGATATTGACCAGGAACGCCTTGAACTCGGGCGTCCGGGAGTTGGCGTCACCGACGAACGGGGTGAGCGCGTTGGCAAGCCAGTTCGCGCCCTTGGTCGGATCGCGGTCCGCCGCGATGCCGACGAAGCCCCAGTGGATCGGGATCCCGATGTGGTAGACGGTTTTTCCGCCCACCCGCAGGCCCGCGAGGCGCTTGGTGACGATGGCCGCGACCTCAAGCTTCCCGCGCTTGGACGAGACGCGGACCTTGTCGCCGCTCTTGATGCCCTTCTCGCGCGCGATCTCCTCGGGGACCTCCACGAAGGGGAACGGCTGGAGCGCGTCCAGGTGCGGCACGTGCTGGGTGACGTAGTGCTCGTGCTCGGTCAGCCGGTAGCTCGTGGCGATGTACGGATAGTCCTTGACGGTGCCGAAGCGGTTCTCCCGGCCGGCCGCCTTGTCGTACAGGAACACCACCGGCGACTCCGAATGATCGGGATGGAGCGGATTCGGGATCGGCGACTCCATCGGCTCGTAGTGCTCGGGGAACGGGCCGTCGAGCATCGAGGACGAGAACAGCCGGCCGACGCCCTCGCCGTTCATGATGAAGGGCCCCCAGGCCTTCGGGCTGCGCGGCTCCATGGTGGGCGGGTAGTCCGGCACGTCACCGACCCACTTCTTCTGCTCCGCGTCCCAGACGATGCCGGGCCGGGTCGCGTCCCACGGCTTGCCGTCGAGGTCGGCGGAGGCCCGATTGTAGAGCACGCGTCGGTTGAGCGGCCAGCTCCACGCCCAGCCGTGGTAGTAGCCCATCCCGGTGGGATCGTTCTTGGCCGGATCCTGCACTCCGGCCCGGCGCTTCATGAGGTTGCCGGCCTCCGGGTAGGCGCCGGTGTAGATCCAGTTGCCCGAGTTCGTGGTGCCGTCGTCCTTCAGCTTCGCGAAGGAATCGAGCCGCTTGCCGGTGGCGAGATCGAAGCCGTTCATCTCCTGGGTCAGCTCGTCCAGTTCCGGCTTGAGCGGGTCCTTGTAGGGCAGCGTCACCGCGAGCACCGGATCGGGGAACTTGCCTCCCTGCTGCTGGTAGAGCTTCTTCACGCGCTGGAAGATCTCGGCGAGGATCCAGTGGTCGTGGCGGGCGTCGCCCTCCGGAGGCAGCACCTGGTCCTTCCACTGCGACCAGCGGCCGCTGTTGGTGAACGAGCCGTCCTTCTCGATCCAGTGGGTGGCCGGGAGCATGAAGACCTCGGTCTGGATGGTCTTCGGGTCCGCGCCGGGCCGCCGCCAGAACTCCGAGCTGGTGGTGGGCAGCGCGTCCATGACCACCAGCCACTTCAGATTCGCAAGAGCCTGCATCACGAGGTTCGCGTCGGGACCGATGCTGGTGGCGGTCATGCCCGAGAGCATCAACCCCTGCATCTTGTTCTTGAGCGCCTGGTCGTAGATCGAGATCCACGAGGAGTTGGTCGCGGGCTTCGGGACAAAGTCGAACGCGAAATCGTTCTCCGGCTTGGCCGCGTCGCCGTACCAGCTCTTGAGCAGGCTCACCATGAACTTGCGATAGTTGGTGCCGAAGAAGTTCCAGGAGTTCGCGTCGAACTTCTTGGGTGCGCTCTGGGTCACGTAGTCGTCGAGGTTCTTCTGGCCGGGGGCCGGGATGCGCAGGTAGCCGGGCAGGATCTCCCATGAGATCGCGTTGTCGGTGTTGCCCTGGATGTTGGCGTGCCCGCGCTCGGCGTTCATGCCCCCGCCCGGGCGGCCCATGTTGCCGAGAAGGAGCTGGAGGAGGGCCGCGCTGCGGATGAGCTGCCCGCCGGTGGTGTGGTGGGTGAGCCCGACCGCGTACACGATGGTCATGACCTTGTCGGGCCGCCCGGTCTCGCCCACGATCTTGGCGATCTCGAGGAACTGCGCCTGCGGGATGCCGGTGATGTTCTCGACCACGTCCGGGGTGTAGCGGGCGTAGTGCTTGCGCATGAGCTGGAACACCGAGCGGGGATGCTCGAGGTGCATGTCCCGCTTGGCGATGGCGACCCCGGCGCCGGCGGTCTTCGGGCCCTGGCCTTGGGCGAGGATCTCCTGCTGGGTCCGGTCGTAGGCGCTCTGGCCCGCGGCATCGCCCTCGTACACCCAGCTGGAGGTGTCGTAGGCTCGCTTGGCCGGGTCGTAGCCGCTGAAGAGCCCGTCGTGGAAGTCGTAGCCCTCCTTCACCAGGAAGGACGCGTTGGTGTAGTTGCGCACATAGTCGTGGTGGATGAGATTGCGGTCCAGCACGTAGTTGATGAGCCCGCCGAAGAACGCCACGTCGGTGCCGGTGCGGATGCGCGCGTAGACGTCGGAGACGGCCGAGGTCCGCGTGAACCGTGGGTCGACGTGGATCATCTTGGCCCCCCCGCCGGCGCCGATGCCGCGCTTGGGGTCGAGCCTGGCCTTCATGAACCACTGGAAGCCGACCGGATGCGCCTCGGCCGGATTGGCCCCGTTGATCAGGATGACGTCGGCGTTCTTGATGTCCCGCCAGTGATTCGTCATCGCGCCCCGCCCGAATGTGGCCGCCAGACTGACGACCGTGGGGCCGTGTCAGACTCGGGCCTGCTGCTCTAAGTGCACCACCCCGAGCCCGCGCATGAGCTTGGCGGCCAGATAGCCCTCCTCGCTGCTGAAGGCGGCGCCGCCCGCGAAGGCGATGCCTTCACAGCGGTTCACCACCTGCCCCTTGCCGTCCTGGGCCACGAACGTCGCATCGCGCGACTCCTTCACCCGCTGCGCGATGCGGTCGAGCATCTGGTCCCAGGAGAGCTCCTGCCAGCGGTCGCCGCCCGGCGCCCGGTAGAGCGGTCGATGGACGCGCCGGTTGGAGATGGCGAGCTGCATCGCGGTCGCGCCCTTCGGGCAGAGCCGCCCTTCGTTCACCGGGCTGTCGGGATCCCCCTCGATTTGCAGGAGCTGGGTATGCCCCTTGGCGTCCTGCTTGGTGTAGGCCACGAGCGAGCAGCCCACCGCGCAGTACGGGCAGAGCGAGTGGGCTTCCTTCGCCCCCCCGATGCGGAACTTCTGCTTGACCTCGATCGCGGCGGCCACGTCGAAGCCCAGCGCGGTGACGCCGGCGGCGCCGGCTCCGGTGACCCCGACCTTGAGGAAATCGCGGCGGGTGACCTGTTGCATGAGTCACGCCTCCTTGCGCGGTTGATCCTGGATATCCATCACACGAGCTCCGGCACCGTCGTCACCCGCTGGGCTCCCGCGTAGACGTTGAAGCCGCGGTAACGCAGGAAGCCCACCAGGGTGATGTTGGCCGCGAGCGCCATCTCCACGGCGAGGCTGGACGGCGCGGACACCGCGGCCACGATCGGCACGCGGGCCATCCACGCCTTCTGCATGATCTCGAAGCTGGCCCGGCCGCTCACCATCAGGATGTGGCGATCGAGCGGGAGCCGGCGCGTCCGCAGCATGTGGCCGACGACCTTGTCGACCGCATTGTGGCGCCCGACGTCCTCGCGCAGCACCACCAGCCGCCCGTCCGCGTCGAAGAGCCCGGCCGCGTGCAGGCCGCCGGTGCGCTCGAACGTCGCCTGCGCCGTCGACATCGCGGCGGCGAGGCGCGGGAACAGCTCGGCGGCCACCGTCATCTCGGAGGTCACCGGCGCGCATTCGGTCCGGATCGAGTCGATCGTGACCTTGCCGCAGACGCCGCACGCGGACGACGCCACCACGCTGCGACGGAGCCGCTCGCGCGCGGCCTGCACGTCGCCCTTCAGCAGCACGTTGATCACGTTGCCGGGATCGGTGTCGCGGTCCGGGCCGCGGTAGCGCGCGATCACGTCGAGGTTGTCGGCGTCGTGGATGAGACCCTCGGCATGGAGGAGCCCGGCCACGAGGTCCTCGTCGTCCCCGGGAGTGCGCATCGTGACCGTGAAGGCGAGCCCGCCCAGGCGGATCTCGAGGGGCTCCTCCACCGCGAGGTGATCCAGCGTCTCGATCGCATCGGCGCCCCGAACTTTCAGCACCGGATGTGGGATCGCGGCGGCCTGGCGGGACGTCTCAGAGGCCGACTCTGGTTCCATGGGACCTTTCCGACCACGAGGATCGATTCGTCGACGCTGACGCCGATCCGGAACCTATGCTGTGATTGACATATATATAGAGGCCGACCGGCATAGTCAACGAATAGACCGGGCACACTCGGATTGCCGCGCTGCGGCAAGCGAGAACATCCAGCTCTTGCTTCGCGCGGCCAGCCGGGCCAACCCCGGCCGGAGCGACGGGGGCGGAAGCGCCGCTTCGCCGGCTGAAACAAGTATTTGCACGAGCCAAGCTCCTGGCCGGGCGGCGCCCGGCCCGCTGTGGTACCCTAGCCGCCGCTCGCCGATTCGCGGGCGGGCCAGGGCACGTTCCACAACCATTCTTCGAGGAGGAGATCCATGCCGATCAAGGTCGGTGACCGTCTGCCAGACGGCACGCTCACGGAGTTCATCGAGCAGGAGACCCCGGGCTGCACCGTCGGCCCCAACGCGTTCCAGGTGTCGGACCTGACCAAGGGCAAGAAGATCGTGG
>Ga0070706_100006263_pt1 | contig 11257 bp, 8 predicted proteins | sample KBSK5501metaG_FD_65476 | JGI IMG/M metagenome (GOLD analysis project Ga0070706, IMG submission 65476) | Corn, switchgrass and miscanthus rhizosphere microbial communities from Kellogg Biological Station, Michigan, USA - KBS K5-50-1 metaG | ecosystem: Host-associated > Plants > Roots >...
CGGGCTGCTGGACGCCGCACTCGCCCACCGCGTACCCGGTCCCTACCAGGTCCAGGCCGCGATCGCGGCGCTTCATGCCCAGGCACCGCGGTTCGAGCGGACCGACTGGCCGCAGATCGCGGTGCTCTACGGCGAGCTTGCCCGCCGGGCGCCCTCCCCGGTGGTCGAGGTCAACCGGGCGGTGGCGGCCGGGATGGCCGACGGCCCCCGGGCGGGGCTGGCGATCCTGGCCCCGGTGCTGGCGGCGGGCACGCTGGCCGGGTACGCGCCGCTGCACGTGGCGCACGCCGACCTGCTCGACCGGGCGGGCGACACCGAGGCGGCCACGGCGGCCTGGGCCCGGGCCATCGAGGCCACCGCGAACGGGCCGCTCCGCGACGAACTCGAGCGCCGAGTGGCGCGGCGGCCGGCCGCCGGGTAAGGGCCGGCAGAAAACTCCGGGCGCGCTGTCGAAATCCATGCCCCCCGCTTCGTAGGACAGGTGAGCCGGGCGGTCGCCAGGCACCACAGGTGCCGCCGCCCGATCCCCGGAGGGATTGACATGGGACTCACCTGGCCTGCCGGCCACCGGCAAGCACGGCAGCTTTCCCGGCCCGGACCGTCGCGGCAATGGGCCCTGGTGCTTACGTCGGCCGCCTTCTTCATGGTCGCGCTGGACGCCCTGGTCGTGATCACCGCCCTGCCGGCCATGCACCGTGACCTCGGCGGCAGCGTGTCCACCCTCGAGTGGACGGTCAACGCGTACACCCTGTCGTTCGCGGCCGGGATCATCACCGCGGCGGCCCTGGGCGACCGGCTCGGGCGGCGCCGGGTCTACGTCGCGGGGCTGCTGATCTTCACCGCGGCTTCCGCCGCCTGCGCGCTGGCGCCGAGTGCCGGCACCCTGATCGCGGCGCGGGCGGTGCAGGGCATCGGCGCGGCGATCGTCACGCCGCTGAGCCTGACCATCCTGACCGCGGCCTGGCCGGCCGAGCGCCGCGGCGCCATCGTCGGCATCTGGGGTGGCATCGCCGGGCTGGCCGTCGCCGCCGGGCCGATGGTCGGCGGTGCCGTGGTGCAGGGCCTGAGCTGGCACTGGATCTTCTGGGTCAACGTGCCCATCGGGCTGGCCGCCGCTGTGCTGTCGGTGATCCGGCTCCCGGAGAGCCGCGGGCCCGCCACCAGGCTCGACCTACCCGGCGTGGTGCTGGTGACCGGCGGTGCCGGTGGCATCCTGTGGGCCCTGGTGCGGGGCGGCGAGGTCGGCTGGACCACCACGGAGGTCGTCGTGCCCTTTGCCCTCGGGGCCGCCGCGCTGGCCGGTTTCGCGGCCTGGGAGCGGCGGGCGCCGGAACCGATGCTGCCGGGGCGGCTGCTGCGGATCCGCGCCTTCACCGCCGCCAACGCGACCGGGTTCCTCCAGTCGGCGGCGCTGTTCTCGGCGGCCTTCCTGGCCGCGCAGTACTTCCAGCTCGGCCTTGGCTTCTCCCCGCTGGGCGCCGGCCTGCGGTTCCTGCCCTGGACGGCTACCCCGGTCGTGGTGGCGCCGCTGGCCGGCCGGCTGGCCGACCGGACCGGGCCCCGCCCGCTGATGGTTCTCGGGCTGATGCTGCAGGCGGCCGGGTTCGCCTGGATCGCCCTGATCGCGACCGCCACGGTGAGCTACACCACGCTGATCTTGCCGTTCGTCATCGCCGGGGTGGGCATCTCGATGGCGCTGCCCGCCACGCCGACCGCGGCGCTGAGCGCGGTCCCGCCCGCGGACATGGGCAAGGCCTCCGGGGTCAACAACACCCTGCAGCGGTTCGGCGGCGTGTTCGGCGTCGCCGTGGTCACCGCGGTCTTCACGGCGACCGGGCACCTGGGCACCCCGGAGCAGGTAGCCGCCGGGTTCCGCCCGGCGCTGGCGGTCGCGGCGGGCCTGTCGGTGCTGGGCGCGGCCACCGCGCTCGCGGTCAGCCGCCGTCGCCGCCCGGCACAGGGCCAGCCGCTGCCCGCACAGCCCACGGCGCAGCGGCCCGCGGAGCCGCTCCCGCTCACCGGCTGACGCCCTGTCTCCCGGCCTGGCTTCAGTGCGATGCCCACGGAGGAGCCGGATCGCCCACGATTTCGGCCGAGGGCGGGTGTCCGGCCCCGTCCGGGCCGGGGCCCGCGCGCCGCGGCCCACCTGCACGGACGGCCGGGCATCGGCCTAGTGCCCGGCGGGAAACCAAGGCGACGTGCGGCCGCCGCCCGCGTAGGCTGAGCGCCGGCCCCGGCCACGTGCTGCCACCCAGGAACCCGTCATGTTGCTCACCCTCACGAACACCACGCCGCCCGCGACGGACCTCGGGTTCCTGCTGCACAAGAACCCGGCCACCGTGCGTTCGATCGCGATGGGCTGGGGAACGGCGCACGTCTTCTACCCGGAGGCGGAGCCCGGCCGCTGCACCGCCGCGCTGCTATGCGAGGTGGACCCGGTCATACTGGCCCGGCGCAGCCGTGACGGGCCGTTCCCGCTCGCCGCCTACGTCAACGACCGGCCCTATGCTGCCTCCTCGCTGCTGGCGGTGGCGCTGCGCAAGTTGTTCGGCACGGCGCTGCGCGGCGAGTGCGCGGAGCGGCCGGGCCTGGCCGCAGCCCCGCTGGACCTGGCGGCGCGGCTGCCCGTGCTGCGCTGCCGGGGCGGCGAGGAGTTGCTGAGAAGGCTCTTCGATCCGCTCGGCTACCAGGTGCGCGCCCAGGCGATACCGCTGGACCCGGCATTTCCCGGCTGGGGTGACAGCCCCTACTTCGACGTCCGCATCTCCGCCACGTGCCGGGTAGCTGACCTGCTCGGCCAGCTCTATGTCCTGCTGCCGGTGCTCGACGACGACAAGCACTACTGGGTGAGCAGGGACGAGATCGACAAGCTGGCCGGCGGCGCGGCGCAGTGGCTGGCCGCGCATCCCGACCGGGACCTGATCATCCGGCGCTACCTGCGCCACCAGCCCGGCCTGGTCCGGGAGGCCACGGCCCGCCTGCTCGATGAGGACCGCGGCAGCCCGGAGACCAGGACCGCCGAGCGCGATGCCGGCGAGCATGACGGCGCCGGGGCAGCGCAACACGCCCGGCTGCGCGACCTGCGGGCAGCGGCGGTGCTGCGCGAACTCCGGGCCGCCGGGGCGCGCCGCGTCCTCGACCTGGGCTGCGGTGACGGCCGCCTGCTGGCACTGTTGCTCGCCGACCCACAGTTCGACGAGATCGTCGGCGTCGACGCCGCCCCCGCTGCCCTGGAGCGCGCCGCCCGCCGCCTGCATGTGGACGAGATGGCGCCGCGACAGCGGGAGCGGCTCCGGCTGCTGCAAGGCGCCCTGACCTACGCCGACCGCCGCCTGTCGGGCTACGACGCGGCCGTGCTCATGGAGGTGGCCGAGCACATCGACCCGGACCGACTGCCCGCGTTCGAACAGGCGGTGCTGGGCGGTGCCGCACCGGCGACCGTGGTCATCACCACCCCCAATGCCGACTACAACCCGCACTACCCGGCGCTCCGCCCCGGCGAGCTGCGCCACCCGGACCACAGGTTCGAATGGAGCCAGGCCGCCTTCCGGGCCTGGGCGCGGGCGGCGGCGGAGGCACACGGCTACTCGGTACGGTTCGAGCCGGTCGGTGCGGAGGACCCGCAGGCCGGCCCGCCGACGCAGATGGCGGTCCTGCACCGTGCGGCGCCAGGCACGGCGGAGCGTGAGGCGGTGCCGCGGCGGTGACCGATCTCAAGATTCCCAGGCTGTGCCTGGTCGTCCTGGTGGGCGTGACCGGGTCCGGCAAGTCCAGCTTCGCTGCCCGGCACTTCCGGCCGACCGAGGTCCTGTCCTCGGACACCTTCCGCGGCCTGGTCGGCGACGACGAGAACGACCAGTCGGTCACCGCGGCGGCCTTCACCGCGCTGCACGCGGTCGCCGCCGAGCGCCTCAAGCTCGGCAGGCTCACCGTGATCGATGCGACCAACGTGCAGCCGGACGCGCGCCGCCCACTGCTGGACCTAGCTCGCGACCAGCACGTCCTCCCGGTGGCGATCGTGCTCGACCTTCCCGAGCAGCTCTGCGTCCAGCGCAACCTGGCCCGCCCGGAGCGTGCGTTCGGTGCCGGGGTGGTCCGGCGGCAGCACGCGGCGCTGGCCAGGTCGGCCCGGCGGCTGGAGCGCGACGGGTTCCGCCGGGTGTTCCGGCTCCGCGGCGTGGCCGAGGTGGACGCGGCGCGGATCATCCGGGAGCCCGCCTGGGCCGACAAGTCAGACCTGCACGGGCCCTTTGACATTATCGGCGACGTGCACGGCTGCCAGCCGGAACTGGCCAGCCTGCTGGACCTGCTCGGCTACCGGCCGGACCAGGACGGGGCCCGCCGCCACCCGGCCGGGCGCACCGCGGTGTTCCTCGGCGACCTGGTCGACCGCGGACCGGATACGCCGGGCGTGCTGCGCACGGTGATGGGCATGGTGGCGTCCGGCACCGCGCTCTGCGTTCCGGGCAACCACGAGGCCAAGCTGCTGCGCGCGCTGCGCGGCCGCGACGTCCGGATGAGCCACGGCCTGGCGGAGTCGCTCGCCCAGCTCGGCGCGGAGCCCGAGGACTTCTCCGCTCGGGTCGCCGCATTCCTGGACGGCCTGGTGAGCCACTACGTGCTGGACTCTGGGGGGCTGGTGGTCGCCCACGCCGGCCTGCGCGAGGAGATGCACGGGCGCGCGTCCGCCGCGGTCCGGGCCTTCGCGCTGTACGGCGAGACCACCGGGGAGACCGACGAGTTCGGCCTGCCCGTCCGGTACCCGTGGGCACAGGACTACCGGGGCAAGGCGGCCGTGGTGTATGGCCATACGCCGGTGCCCGAGGCCACCTGGGTGAACAACACGATCTGCATCGACACCGGCTGCGTCTTCGGCGGGCGCCTCAGCGCGCTGCGCTACCCCGAGCGGGAGCTGGTCTCGGTGCCCGCCGCGGCGACCTACTACCAGCCCGCGCGGCCGCTGACCGCGCCCCCGGACAGCGCCAGACCGGCCAGCGGCGGACCGGCCAGCGGAGGGCTCCTCGACGTGGCGGACGTGCTCGGCAGGCGGGGAATCACCACCGGGCTCCGCGGGCGAGTGACAGTCCCGGAGCAGAACGCCGCCGCGGCGCTGGAGGTGATGAGCCGGTTCGCGGCCGATCCACGGTGGCTGATCTATCTCCCGCCGACGATGCCGCCCGTGCCCGCCAGCACCAGGCCCGGCCTGCTGGAGCATCCGGCGGACGCTCTGGACGCGTACCGGCGGGCCGGTGTGGACCAGGTGATCTGCGAGGAGAAGCACATGGGCTCGCGGGCGGTCGTGATCGCCTGCCGGACACCGGAGGCAGCCGGGGACTGGTTCGGCAGCGAGCGCAGCGGCATCGTGTATACCCGCACCGGCCGCCGGTTCTTCACCGACAAGCGGCTCGAACAGGCCCTGCTCGGCAGGGTGACGGGGGCGCTGGCCGAAACCGGGCTGTGGGCCGAGCTCGGTGACTGGGTCGCGCTGGACTGCGAGATCATGCCCTGGTCGCTCAAGGCTGAGGACCTGGTGCGCGGCCAGTACGCGGCGGTGGGCGCCGCCGCCTTGGCCGGGCTGACGGCAGCCGCCGGCGCCTGCGAGCAGGCGCTCGCCCGTGGCGGCGACGTCGCGGTGCTACGCGACCGGGTCCGGACCCGGCTCGCGGCGGCCCGGTCCTACACCACCGTGTACCGGCACTACGTGTGGCCGGTGCGTTCACTGGCCGACGTGCGGCTGGCGCCGTTCCAGCTGCTCGCCGGCTCGGCCGGCACCTTCTTTTCCAGGGACCACCTCTGGCATCTGAAGGCCGTGGAACGCCTGGCCGCGGCCGACCCGCTCATCGTGCCCACCAGGCACATCGTGGCCGACCTCGGCGACGAGGGGTCCGGTGCCGCGGTGACCTCCTGGTGGGAGCAGATCACCGGGGCCGGCGGCGAGGGAATGGTGGCCAAGCCACTCACCCCGGTGACCCGCGTGCGGCGTGGGGTCGCCCAGCACGGGATGAAGTGCCGGGGGCCGGAGTACCTCCGAATCATCTACGGGCCCGAATACGCCATCCCGGCCAACCTCAGCCGGCTGGCCGGGCGCGACCTGTCCCGTAAGCGGTCCCTGGCCGCCAGTGAGTTCGCGCTGGGCGCCGAGGCACTGGACCGGTTTACCCGGCGCGAGCCGCTGTTCCGCGTGCACGAGTGCGTATTCGGCGTGCTGGCGCTGGAAAGCGAGCCGGTCGACCCCCGGCTCTGACGGCACCGCGCCCCGCCCGGTGACCGGGCCGGGCGAATGCCCGGCCAGCCAGGCGGAAAGCCGCGCCACTGGGTACTAGGGTGAGCCCCGGGTTTCGTAGCGCATGAAACGAGGGGGACCGGCGATGACCGATCCGGGGGAGAACAGCGCGCTGCCGTGGCGGTTCGACAACCCCCGACTACCGGTAGCGAGCCGCCGGTGAAGGACTGGGTGGCCTGGCACGCGGCCTACGACGACCCGTCGTCCTCGCTCAGCACGCGGCTGCGGCTCGTCCGCGGGCACCTGTCCCACGCCCTGGACGAGGCGCCCGCGGGCCCGGTGCGGCTGGTCAGCCTCTGCGCCGGGCAGGGCCTCGACGTGCTGGGGGTGCTGCCGGGGCACCCCCGCGGCCGGGACGTGTCCGCGGTGCTGGTCGAGTTCGACCCGCACAACGCGGCACTGGCCCGCCAGGGTGCCGACGAGGCGGGGCTGTCTCAGGTGGAGGTGCGGGCGGCGGACGCGAGCCGGGTGGACAACTACGCCGACGCGCTGCCGGCCGACGTGCTGCTGCTGTGCGGGATCTTCGGCAACGTGAGCGAGGGCGACATCCAGCGGACCGCGCAGACGGCGCCCGCCCTCTGCGCGGCCGGGGCCACCGTCATCTGGACCAGGCACCGCCGGCCGCCGGACCTGACGCCGCGCATCCGCGAGTGGTTCCGCGCGAGCGGGTTCGAGGAGGTGGCCTTCGACACGCCGGATACCGAGGCGCTGACCGGTGTCGGCGTCGGCCGGCTGGCCGCCGCCCCGCAGACCGGGCTGCCGCACGGCCCGCTGTTCACCTTCCTCCCCGCTTGATTTTCCGGAAATACGCCAACGCCCGGGACCGCGCCTCCGGACGCGCGCGGGTGCCATCGGCAGACCGCCACCGGGCCCCGAGTCAGCCGGGCCGCATCTCGGCGCTCTCTTTTGCATGCGGAGGCGGCGGTTGCCAGGATCGGTCCATGGTGGTTCTGCGTCGTCAACACCAGCCACGGGCACGAATAACCCCGATGTGCCCGACAATGGGCGGGGAAGCCGACCGGGCGGCCGCCCGGCGCGCCCTGGCCGGGTGCCGGGTCACGGCCGGCCCGGCGAGTGCCCGCGGGAGGGATCTGACATGGTGACGGCAAACGAGCATGCGCTGCCCTCGGTCAACGACCTGGACCTGCCGTTCTTCGACTACAACGAGCCCGGCCTGGTCGGCGAGGTGTACCACCAGCGGCTGGCCGAGGTGCGGCGGCAGGGCTGGCTGGCCCGGTCGCCGCTGGCGCTGGTGGTGCTCGACCAGGAGTCGGGCGAGTTCTTCCTGCGCGCCCGGGACACCGCCTTCCCGGGCCGGGAGATCGCGGACCTGTTCGGCGTCACCGGCGGGCGGCTGCGGGAGCAGATCGACGCGAACATACTGAACCAGACGGGGGAGCGGCACCGCAGGCTCCGCGCGCTGGTGGGCCCGGCGTTCACCCCCCGCGCGGCGGCGCGCTGGCGGCCGGTCATGCGGGAGTTCGCGCAGCGGCTGTGGGCGGGAATGCCCGCTGGGGAATGCGAGTTCGTCGGCGCGTTCGCCAAGCCGTACCCGTCGCTGACCATCGCCGCGGTGCTCGGCGCCCCGCAGCAAGACGCGCCGCGCCTGCACGAATGGTCCACCTGGGTGCAGCGCCAGTTCGACATCCGGGCGCTCGGCACCGAGCCGGAGCGGATCGAGCGGGCCACCGAGGAGCTGTACGACTACGTGGAGCAGTTGCTGGAACTGCGCCGCCGCGAGCCGTCCGACGACCTGATCAGCGCGTTGCTGGCCGCCGAGGAGGAAGGCGAGAAGCTGTCCCACGACGAGTGCATCAACCTGGTGCTCAACGTCATCGCCGGGGGAGTGGACACCACGCAGGCCCAGCTCTCGCACGCGCTGCGGCTGTTCGCCGAGCACCCGGCGCAGTGGGACCTGCTCGCCCGCGAGCCCGAGCGGGTGCCCGGCGCGGTCGAGGAGGTGCTGAGGTTCGAGCCGATCACCCCGTTCACGGCCAGGATCTGCGCGAGCGAGATCGAGCACCGCGGCGTGGTCTTCCCGGCCGGGAGCATCGTTGCGATCTGCTCGGAGCGGGCCAACCGCGCCCTCGGGTCCGGTGAACAGTTCGACATCACCACCGAGCCCGGCGGCCGGCCGTTGACCTTCGGCGCCGGGCCGCATTTCTGCCTGGGCTCGAACCTGGCGCGGGCGGAACTGGAAGAGGCGATCGGCTTCCTGGCCCCGCGGATGCGGGACCTGCACCCGGCCGCGCCCGCGGAACTCGGCGGCCTCGAAGGCATCTACGGGATCGAGTCCCTGCCGCTGGCCTGGTCCCAGGTTTGACCGCGAGGACACGGGAAGGAAGGCGCGCATGCACACCACGAAGCTGGGGGAACTGCTCAGCGGGACCCTGAACCTGGCCACCCTGGGTGACAAGGACTTCCGCGGCCGCAACCCGCGCTTCGCCGGGACGGCCGGTGCCGCCAACCAGGCGATCGCCGACGCGGTGCGGGCGGTGGCCGGGGCGCGGTACTGAGCACACAGGTGATCTCGTGGCAGAGGACGCGGAACGCCGGCTGTCGTTCGGATTGGCCGCCGAGCAGTACGACCTGATCCGGCCCGGTTATCCCGCGCCCCTGGTCGATGCGGTGCTGGCGCACTGCGGCGGCCCCGGGATCACCGCGCTGGAGGCGGGCGCTGGCACGGGCAAGGCCACCCGGGCGTTCGCGGCGAGGGGCCTGAGGATCACGGCGCTGGAACCCGACCCGGCCATGGCCGGCATCCTCGCCGCGAGCTGCACCGGGTACCCCTGGGTCACGGTGGTGGTCGGCGGGTTCGAGGGGTACCGGCCCGCGCAACCATACGGGCTGCTGTTCAGCGCGCAGGCCTGGCACTGGATGGACCCGGCGGTGCGCTGGGAGCACGCCGCCGCGGTGCTCACCGGCGGCGGCAGCCTGGCCCTGTTCTGGAACCTCGACCGGATCCTCGACGGCGTGGTCCAGGAGGAGGTCACGCAGGCGCACCAGGCACTGACCCCGCATATCGCGTGGGACACGAACCCGGTGCCCGAGGACGGCCTGATGGAACGCTGGCCAGCCACGGAACTCGCCGGGCTGGCGGCGTTCACCGGCCTGGAGGCGCGGCTGTACCAGTGGGAACGGGTGTTCACCCGGCGGCAGTACCTGCAGTACCTGGCCACCCATTCGCCGTACCTGGTGCTGGAGGCCGGGGTCCGCGACGAGTTGTTCGCGCGGATCGCCTCGGCCCTGCCCGGCCAGGTCCTGCTCGCCGAGGACACGGTCCTCTACCTGGCCCGCCGCACCGGAGACCCGGCATAAGGCCGTCCGGAGGGTTACCTGAGCGCGGACAGAACTCCGCGCCCAGGCAACCCCCCGACCGGCCCAGACGGTGACCGCTCGCCGGACGGCGGGCACCACGTGGCGTCGTTCGGCAAAATGCACACGTCGCCGCCGGAAGAAGCGAGGTCGAGTGCCGTGCGCGGACCGCCCCGCCGGCGCGTGGGGGTTCCGGGGGCTCGGCCACCGAGCTAGCACTCGCGGCGGGCCTGCGGCGAGGTCGGCGGAGCCGACGACCAAGCGGGGCCGGCCCGCCGCGCGCCCTAGAGGCCAGCCAACAGGTCGGTCTCGGTGATGCCGGGGCCCTGCCCCTCGCGGATGAACCATTCCGTGCCGAACCCGTAAGCGAAGGCGTCGTCGGGCATCGCCAGGAAGAACGACTGTTCGCTGATCTGGCTGGCGTGCGCCCGCATGGCACGGCGTTTGTACTCCAGGTACGGGGTGACGTCCACCGCTGCGGTGATGATCGACTCAGGTATGCCGAGGTCGTCGTCGTCGATGTCGGAGGCCTCGATGTCGGCCTCGGCGGTCTGGTCGGCGAACAATTCCCGGCCGCGCAGGATGTGGTCGCGGTTGATCGTGGCCTGGAAAACCCGCTCGGTGCCGGCCAGCTCGGCGGCCCGCAGGCCCACCCGGTGCACCTGGATGTGGTCCGGGTGGCCGTACCCGCCGTGCTCGTCGTAGCAGGTCAGCACCTCAGCGCGCTCGTCCTCCAGGAGCGCGGCGACCTTCTTCGCGGCCTCGTCTACCGGCGCGGTCCAGAACGAGCCCGGCGCGTCGTTGGCTGGGGTGCCCATCATGCCGGAGTCGGTGTACCCGAGGAACTCCACCCGCTGCGCGCCGAGTATCTCCGCCGACGCGTGCGTCTCGGCGACCCGCCGCTGCCACAGCTCCTCGCCGGGGTTCAGAAAGCCTTCGGGGACCTCGCCCTGCTCGCCGCGCGTGGCCACGACGAGCACGACCCGGTGCCCTTCTTCGGCAGCCTTGCGAATAATCCCGCCACAGGCGATGCATTCGTCGTCTGGGTGGGCATGAAATGACACCAGAGTGGCCATGCGTGCGACGGTACCTGACCCCTCTGACGGACAGCGGCCTGGGCTAACCCCGGGCCGCCAGTGATAATGAGTTTTTGGGCAAGTCACCGAACGGCAGGTACTCCGATGACCACTCCCAGCCGGCCCGGGCCCAGCCCGGAACCGGCGCGGGAGACGGCCGCACCGAAGCGCCCGGGCGGCTGGCGGCCCTGGCACGGGCGCCCGCGGGCCCGTGATGTGCTGTGTGCCCTGGCCATCGTGGTGAGCGGCGTCTATGCGGTGGCGACGATCCCGTTGACCCCGGCGCTGATCGCCAGCCATCCGGTGCTGCTCGAACTGCTGACCGGCTCCACTTCATCGATCATGGCGGCGGGCGCGTTCTCCGATGTGGACGCCAAGCTGCAACTGGCCCTGGTCGTCGTCGCCGCGCTGCCCGGGATCATGCGGTTCGACTGGGTGTTCTGGTGGGCGGGCAGGCTCTGGGGGCACCGCATCGTGGAACGGCTCGGCCAAAGCAGCCCGCGGATGGCCCGGCTGGCCGGGCTCGCCGAAGCCCGCGGGCGGCGCTGGGCCGGCCCGCTGGTGGCCTTGGCGGCGTTCCTGC
>Ga0070706_100006266_pt1 | contig 11254 bp, 9 predicted proteins | sample KBSK5501metaG_FD_65476 | JGI IMG/M metagenome (GOLD analysis project Ga0070706, IMG submission 65476) | Corn, switchgrass and miscanthus rhizosphere microbial communities from Kellogg Biological Station, Michigan, USA - KBS K5-50-1 metaG | ecosystem: Host-associated > Plants > Roots >...
CATCAGGGCATTTGCTGCAATGCTGGGGCTGGGGAGAACTGAAAGCGAGTGCTGGCTGGCATCCACTTCGTCTCGCACTCTGGGATACGGAACGACAGCAGATGGTAGCGGCTGCTCAAATTCTGCGACGCACCTTCGCTCGTCTCCCTCTACAAGCTGGTCATCTTGCCTACATTCCTAAAGGACCCGTACTTGATTGGTCTAACCCGGCTTTGGCGGATATTGTCCCTACTTTTTTCTCGCAGTTGCACATGTACCTGCGCAAAGGAGGGGCGCTCGCACTCCAGGTAGAGCTGCCACAGCAGGCCAATCAGCCAGGTAGCAATAAAACCGATCAGTGTATGCATACACTGCACTTTCAGCCTGTTCAGGCCATACAGCCTTTACGAACCATACTGCTTGATCTCACGCTCGACGAGGATACCTTGCTGGCGCAAATGAAGGAGAAGTGGCGTTATAACATCCGCCTGGCTGGGCGCAAAGGTGTGCGCGTGCGCGTAGCCCAGACAATTGAAGAGGTACGTGCCTGGTACACTTTACTGCAAACGACCGCGATACGCGACAACTTTGGCATACACACTCTTGACTATTATCTACGTGCCTGGCGTATCTTTGACCCTCCCAACCAGGCGCGCTTATTCCTGGCAGAGTATCAGGGTCACCTTTTGGCGGGCATCTTCGTCGGATTAATGGCGAAGCAGGCCATATATCTTTATGGCGCATCAAGCAACGAAAACCGTCAACTGATGCCCAACTATCTCCTGCAGTGGGAAGCCATTCGCTGGGCGAAACGCGAGGGCGCAACCTCCTACGACTTCTGGGGCATTCCCGCAACAGATGACGAAAGCGAACCTATGGTAGGAGTCTATCGCTTTAAAAGTGGGTGGGGTGGTAAGGTTGTACGCTTCCTCGGCAACTATGAGCATGTCTACCATCCCCTGGCAATGCGTATCGTGAGAAAGGGTTTATTGTTTCATTGACATCCTCTCTTGCGCTTGATACACTTACCTCAGAACAAGCGAAGAGAGGCTAAACACCCATGCGAACCCAGTCAGAAGATACCAGCCCAGAGATAGAGCGCGTGCAGATCGAGCTGATCCGCAAAGCATCCCCTGCTAAAATATTTAATCTCGTCAGATCAATGAGTCAAACGATGATGCAAGCTTCCAGAGAAAATATCCAGCGGCTACATCCTGGTGCCAACAAGGAAGAGCTTACTTTAACCTTTATTGAGCTTTATTATGGCAAGGAGCTAGCCAATTTTGTGCGTGCCAAGATGGGGAGGCGGGGAGACGAATGAATATCCTACCTCCCCGGCAAAAACGCCAGTAGACTTCTCGCAGCGGGACTGGCCAGTAACAATATCACCTGCGCCGCGAACGTGATCACAATCAGCGCAGCCGTCGTCAATGTAATCGACGAACTCAATCCCATAGACGTTGTTATATGGTCATCTTTGAGTGGCGCCTCAAAGTACATCGCCTTCACGATACGCCCGTAATAGACCAGCGATACAACGGTGTTGATCAAAGCGATAATCACCAGCCAGGCGAGGCCCTGGCCCCAGGCCGCCGTGAAGATGAAGACTTTACTCACAAAGCCTGCCAGCGGCGGAATACCGGCCAGCGAAAGCAAGCATAATGCCGTCCCCGCGCTCAGCAGGGGCGCGCGCTTCGCCAGCCCCCGGAAGTCCTCGATCTTTTCCCCTCCCGTTGCGTTTGCCAGCGCGATGATGCCGGAGAAAGCTCCCAGGTTGGTGATCACGTACACCAGGATAAAGAAAAGTACGGCCGTAGTACCATCCGCGTTGTTGCCGGAGATGCTGGCGATGAAACCAACCAGAATGTAGCCGACCTGCGCGATACTGGAATACGCCATCATGCGCTTCACATTGGTCTGCACCGCCGCCACAAGGTTGCCCAGCGTCATCGTCAGGACGGCGATGATTGAGACAATAGTTATTAGCGAGGTGAGATTGACCTGTCCAAGCCCGCCGTAGATGAAGACGCGGATCAGTGCAGCGAACCCTGCGGCCTTGGAACCGACCGAGAAGAAAGCCGTCGCTGGCGTCGGCGCTCCCTCGTAGATATCCGGTGCCCACATGTGGAACGGCACCGCCGAAATCTTGAAGCCAAAACCCGCCAGGATCAACACTGCAGCAATCAACACCAGCGCATTGCCATTGTGTACACCGGCCTTGATCGAGTTGGCAATGCCGATCAGATCCGTTGTCCCCGTCAGACCGTAGAGCAGAGCAAAGCCGTAAAGCAGTATGGCTGAGGACATCGCTCCCAGCAGTACAAACTTGACCGCCGCCTCTGCTGACCGCTCGCCAGTGCGCAGCAGGCCGGCCATCACATACAACGGAATGCTAGTGAGTTCGAACGAGATGTAGATAGTGATCAGCTCAGCCGTGCTCGCCATAAACATCATGCCCGTTATCGAGAACAGCATGAGCGTGTAGAACTCTCCATCGGCCTTGACGTATTTTCCGACGTAGCTGTAGGATGCCAGGATCATTACAGCGGCAACGATCAGGAAAATGACATCGAAAAAGAGTGCGTACTTATCGACGATCAGCATCCCGAAGAACGCATGATTGGCAACCAGGGTATGATTGGCAACCAGGGTGTCGATCAGAAATATCTGTGAGATGACAAAACCAAGGGGTATGATCAGGCCAATGAGCGCCACCGCGACCGTCACAATGCGGCGTTTGACAAACAGGTCAACCAGCATCACTGCCATTGCTAACAGCGTCAGGCTTAGCTGCGGTGCAACCAGATAGAGATCAGATACGTGAAACATACAAGGCTCCTTAGTCATTAAAGGCGAGGAGGGCAATGCAAGCATCCCCCCGCGTCCGCGTCACTCCCGCCTCTATGCGTGTGTAGCGATATTCACCGGGTGCGACGCGGTTAATGGAATAGCCCTAGCGTGATGGCTCCATGCATCAACGCGGATAGGCTGGGAGTAAGCACGTCAATCAAAAAATATGGAAAGATGCCGAGGAAAACAATCACCACCGCGAGCGAAAGCATCGGAATCGCTTCGCGCCAGTTTGCATCTGGCAGCCAGTTCCACTTAGTATTAAATGGTCCATAGAAAACGCGTTTGAGCATCCACAGCAGGTAGCTGGCCGTGAGGATCATCGTAAAGACGGCGGCTGCGGTAATGATCGTCGTGATCTGGTAGCTGGCGGTAAAGGTCATATACTCCGCCACAAAGCCTACCAGTCCAGGCAATCCAAGTGAAGCCAGCCCTGCGAAAGTAAACAGGGTTGCCAGCAGCGGCATTTTCTTGGCTACACCGCCAAAGACGGATATTTCGCGTGTGTGCGCGTGTTCGTAAATCACACCGACGCAGAAGAACAGCAGACCGGTAATCAGTCCGTGACTCACCATCTGCACCGTTGCTCCCGTGAGCGAAGCCATCCCGAATGGACTCACCTGGTTGCCGGGAGTAAGTGTAGCAGCCGCGGCACCGACACCCAGCAGGATGATGCCCATGTGGCTGACACTGGAATAAGCGATCAGCCTCTTCATATCCGTCTGAACAAGGCAGATGCCTGCACCGTAAAGGATATTTATCACTGAGATCACGAGTAACCAGCCGGCGAACTCGTGTGTGCCCTCTGGCAAGAGAGTCAGGCAGACGCGAATCAGGCCATAGGCACCCATTTTGAGCAAGATACCCGCCAGGATCACGCTAACCTCGGTTGACGCATCGGTATGCGCGTCCGGCAGCCAGGTGTGGAACGGGAACATGGGTATCTTGATGGCGAAGGCCAGGAAGATCAGCAGAAAAGTCAACAGTTGCAGGCTCATCGTGACGCCGATCAGCGGAATCGTGACCGTTCCGCCAAGGAAATGCGTCGAGAAAAACTGCATGCTTGCCGTCGTTGCGCCCAGCTTGAAGTAGAGCAGCAGGATGCCTGCCAGCATAAAGATACTGCCGAAGAACGTGTACAGCAGGAACTTCCAGGCTGAATAAATGCGTCCCGGCATACCATGCTTGATGACATCGCTTCCCCAGATGCCAATCAAGAGGAACATAGGGGCCAGTTCGACCTCCCAGAAGAGGAAGAAGAGCAGCAGGTCAAGCGATAGAAATACACCCATCACACCGGTTTCCAGCAGCAGCAGCAGAGCCATGTATTCTTTGGCTCGCGGCCTTTCCCAGCCGCCAATGATTGCCAGTACAGTCAGCAGGGCATTCAGCATAACCAGCGGCAGGCTCAAACCATCCACCCCAAGGAAATAGTCGATTCTGAAGTGGACAGTACTGGCCGTGAAGTCGATCCACGGCAGATGAATCGAATCCACAGGGTTGTTAAGATTGCCGAAGTTGTATCCATTGGCCGCAATACGGAAGAAAATAACCAGGGAAAGCACGAAAGTAGCGGCCGCGAACAGCAGTGCCGACCAGCGTGCAATGCGTACAGGTGCAGCGTATGCAGCCATTGCGCCAATCACCGGCAGCAGGAGTATCCACGTAAGATCACTTGCAAATATCACTCTCTTATCCTCACTTCACAAACGCGACCAGCGCAAAGATGAGTATCGCCAGCACTGCAATTCCACCGAAGAAGCCAACCATATAGGCTTGCACTCTGCCCGTCTCCACCTTGCGCACGTCGCGACCGAGGAACGTCACCAATCGTGCCACGCCATTGACTAACCCATCGACGATGTAGGTATCGAAGGCCTGCTCGATATGCGAGATGCCGAGCACGACATAACGGATGAGCAGGTCGTATAAGTCGTCAACATAGAACTTGCGCAGCAGGATGCGATACAGCACGCGCAGAGTCGCATTCCCCTGCACCACGGCATTGATGCGTGCAAGATCGACGCGCGTGTAGAGCGTGTATGCCCAGGCCAGGCCGGCAAGTGAGACTGCTACACTTAGCCAGGTCTTCCAGTCGCTCAAGATGTTGCTGAAGACCAGGTTGGGAGCGCTGGGTTGGATGTAACTGAAGAAGCCGAACCAGTATCCGGCCGCAATCGATGCGATCGCCAGCAAAACCAGTGGAATAGTGATCGTCAGGGGCGATTCATGTGGCTCTCCTTCGCCGCGATACGCTCCACCCCACAGGCCGCCCCACCCGCCACCCTTGCCGCCAAATGCCAGGATATAGGCGCGCAGCATGTAGAAAGCGGTGAGTCCTGACGTGAGCAAGGTGATGACGTAAAGCGCGTAGTTTCCATGATCGTAGGCAAGGCCTATAATAGTATCCTTGCTGAAGAAGCCTGAGAAGAAAGGGAAACCGGAAATAGCAAGCACAGCGATCAACCAGGTAATGGCCGTAACGGGCATTTTGGAGGCCAACCCGCCCATCAGGCGCATGTCCTGCACCTCTCTATGCATTGCGTGGTGCAAGGCATGCAGCACGCTGCCCGCGCCCAGGAAAAGCAGGGCTTTGAAGAAGGCATGTGTGAAGAGGTGGAACATACCGGGTCCAGGGCCATACACGGTACCCGCTATGCCCAGGCCGACGAACATGTATCCCAGTTGGCTAATGGTCGAGAAAGCCAGCACCCGCTTGAAGTCTGTCTGCACCAGGGCAATCGAGGCGGCAAAAATCGCAGTAATGCCTCCAACCCAGGCCACGACCTGGAACGCCGCCGGGCCGGCAGCCGCAAAAAGCGGGAAGGTGCGCGCTACCATATACACGCCCGCTGCGACCATCGTAGCCGCGTGGATCAGCGCGCTGACGGGTGTCGGGCCTTCCATCGCAGGTGGCAGCCAGACTTGCAGTGGTACCTGCGCCGATTTACCTATTGCACCGCAGAAGACCAGAATCATGGCGGTTGTCAGCACAGCCTTGTCCATGTGCGTAACCGCTGTCGCCAGTTGGCTGAAATTAAAGGTGCCCGTGTTGGCGAACAGGATCATGATGCCGATGATAAAGCCGACATCGCCCACGCGGTTCGTAATAAAGGCCTCAATGGATGCGCTTGCCGGCGAAAGACGGTCTTCCTCTGGCTTGGCTCGCTTGTTGCTCCAGAAGCCGATCAGCAGGTACGAACTGAGGCCGACCAGTTCCCACCCGATGAAGATCACCAGGAAGTTTTCAGCAAAAACAATCATCAACATGGAAAAGGCGAAGAGCGTAAGGTAGGAGAAGAAGCGCGCATACCCCGCCGAATTTTCCATGTAGCCCTGCGAGTAGAATTGTACGAGCAGCGAGACGCTGGTGACCACCACCATCATGGCGATTGCCAGGTTATCCAGGTGAAAGCCAATGTAGTAGCTACTCAGGCCTTGACAGAAGCTATTTTGACACCACCCGAAGGAGACCTGCGTGAGAGAAATGCCCTGGCTTGGCAGTGCCGGGGCGATCGAAAGTACCCCTGCAGTGTTGAGCAGCAGGATCCAGGAATAAATACAGGCCAGGCCCATGATCAGGACGCTGATGTAGCCACTTATCCTGGCCCCGGGCGTCAAGCGCGGAACTTTGGGGTCTTCAATATCCTCAAAGACGATGTCTTCGCCACGAGGCCCCTTCTCATGCATGAGATGAATATCGCTCTCTTCCTCTGCTTCAGCGATCTCTTCATGCCCCGCAGCAGCCGCTACGCGCTGGCGCGTGGCCAGGTCCCACATGCGTGTGCCGAAAATAATCACCGCGAATGCGAAAAGCGGTGACAGCAGGATGAGCCAGGAATATTGATACAATGCCATGATTTCACCACTTCATCATATTTATTTCGCTAACATCGACCGTGCTGCGTTTGCGGTAGATCGAGATAATCATTGCCAGCGCAACTGCCGCTTCCGCTGCGGCGACAGTGATAATAAAGATGGCGAAGATCTGCCCCGTCAGGTAAGTGGACCAGGGCCTGGCCGTATTAAAGAACGCGAAGCCGACCATGGTCACATTGACGGCGTTGAGCATAATTTCGATACCCATTAGTACTGCGATGGCGTTGTGTTTGGACAGGGCGCCATACAGGCCTATGCAAAAAAGCACTGCGCCCAGTACCAGGAAATGGTTTAACGTGAGCATCTTCGTTAGTCCTCCCTACCGATCACTATTGCGCCTATAATGGCTACGAGCAGCACCAGGGACGCGATTTCAAACGGGAGCACGTAGCTATAGCACGTGGGGCTGTACAAGAGCTGGCCGATGTAGGCGACGTTGTTTGGTGGCAACTGACAAACGGCGCTGTGTGGATCATACGGGCCATACGCATTACCAACATGCGCTGTGGAATACTGGCTAACCGTGACCGCGAGAATGATGCCCGCGCCTACCAGCGTACTGATAATCGCGCCCAGCCACCATTGTTTGTTGTTGGGATTGCTATTCGTGCGCAAATTATTGGTGCGCGTGAGCATCAGCGCGAAAAGGATGAGCACGGCAACCGCTCCCGCGTAAATCAGAATCTGCACAATGGCGATAAACTCAGCGTTCGCCAAGATGTAGATACCCGCGGCCATCGCAAATACGACAACCAATGCCAACGCGCTATGTACGATATTGCGCAATCCAACCACCAGCAGTGCGGAACCCACGAGGACTATGGCGATGATCCAAAAAAGAAGGGTAGCTAAATCCATAAAAAATACACCTCATATGAAATATGCGCGGCGTAGCCCCGTCCTCATCTCGGGGCCAGGAGGAGCCGCGCCCTCCATCGTAACAGTTTGATCGGGCGGCAGTCCGCCAGGTTCGCCCCCTGGGTGAGCCGCTTGCCGCTCTGGGGCGCATGCAGGCTAAGCTTCCCGCCCATGGTTCCCCCGACGTAGGTCAGCCCGAGGCTTCGGTGCCTGACCAGCGTGCCCCGCTTGAGCCCGAGGGAGAGCGTCCCTCCGTAGGGCTGCCGTCTCCCGCCTTTGGCGGCTTCAAGCCGATGTAACTGGCGGCGGTGCCACTGCAACGGCGTGATGCAGAGCAGGCGGGTATTGTCCGGGACTGTGCGTCCTCCTACCTGGGCATACGCCAGGCACCAGGCATCGATGCAGTGCGCGCTCCACACCTCGGCCGTTTTCTTGCCCGTTTTCTTGAGGCCAAGCTGCTCGCGCAGTTCCTTGGTTTGCCATCCTTGTTTCGTCTGCACAGGGGCCAGCCGCCCCAGTTCGGCATAGAACCACTGCTTGCCCACCTCCAGGGGAGAAAAACTCCGATCCCAGCGTCGTTGGCCTTTGCTGATCGCCTTGATGTCTTCGACCACGAAGGCTGTGATGGGGTAGAGCGAGTAGAGCCAGCGGCACAACCGCAGTTTCCACTGCCAGCGTGCCTTCGTGGAAGGTGGCAGCTTCCTGGTGTTGCGCAAGCGATGGGCGCGCGGTTGCCGGCAGGGCGTCTTGCGCCCGCGGCGCGCCCGGCGCATCTGGCGGCGCTGCTTGGCGGCATCCTTGACCCAATCGACGGCGTCAGCCTGGAGATTGAGGTAGGTATGGGCGGCAGCGACGACACTGTAGCCCTCTTTCTTAGAGCCAGGGTCGATGCCCACAGCTATCGGTTGCATCTCTCGCGCCGAGGGCTCGACATTCAGCCGGACACAGAAGACGCCCCGATTCCAGAACGGGGTCGCCTTGCCACTTTGGATCCAGCGCCGTGCCCTGGCCGGAGTCGTCGGCATCAGGGGGTGCTGCTGGTGATCGACCACAGGGACAGACATCGGCGGTAAGCCTTTCTTGCAAGTGTGTACATTCCCTTCGCCGCTGCTCACCGGAGCGGATGGAAACGAGGGAGGGATTCCCATCGTCCTGTGGGCTGCCACGCCCAGGTGAGTCAGCTTCCTTCAGACGCCCTGTTGCCAGAGCTGGGACAGGCTAGTCTCGCGCTTGCCCTTGCGAGTCTTCCGCTGGCCAGGCGTACTGGCTCACAAGCCCGCTCCCTTGAAGGGAGCGGGTACTTGACATGAAATATGCCATCTCTATTGTATCATGCATCGGGTTTATAAAGCACGTCTACTCTTATGAGATTTTAGCAAAACGTCTTACCGGTGACAAGGACATGCTCAAGCATACGCTCCCGCTGTGCTATAATCATCATCAGGCACCAATTCTATCCTCTTAAATTAAGGTTATTTAAGCAATATGAATATCTCAGAGCTATCTTCGCATCGCGGCCTTACAGGCGATCTCACCTGCCCTCGATGTAATACTCCGTTGCTACCGAACGCGACTTTCTGCAGTTCTTGTGGTGAGCGTCTCGATAAAAAGAAAGATCTCTCCTCGCTCTTGCAGGAGGAGCAGGATATTACGGCCCGCTACCGCATCACATCTCTGCTGCGGCGCCGTCCCTGCGTAAACCTCTACTTTGCGCTTGACAACCAGCAAGCTGGTCTGGGCCAACAGCGCATGGTAGCTATTCGCGATATCGATGTCGCGTCGCTAGAGGGCGAGGCGCGTACACTGGCAATTGAGATAGTACAACAGGAGTATGATTTACTGCGACACTTGCACCTTCCTTATGTGATGCCCGTAGTTGATTTGCGTTACTCACAGGGACATCTCTTTACAGTCGCTGCCTTTGCGGGGGGAACTGGTGCAGGATCGATTGGCCAATATGACAATATCCAGCGCCTCTATTCGCTGCAGGATTTTCTTCAAAGCGGTCAAGGTTTGCCTTCGGAGCAGCAAACTCTGAAGTGGGTATGGCAGCTCTGCCGCGCTCTGGATGGATTGCATAATCATCAAATTGTGGTCGGTGAACTCGATCCCTATACAGTTATCCTGAATGACGACAATGACCAGGCTGAACCGGCATTGATGATTTCGTGGCTGCTTCCACAATTGCGTGGATTGCTCCCTTTATCTGAGGCATCAATGACGCCAATGTCATATTTCAGCGCTCCTGAAGCGTTGCAAGGGCAGGCAGAACCGCTTTCCGATATCTACAGCCTGGGAGCCACCCTCTACCTGCTGTTAACGGGGTCACCACCCGGCGAGTCGATGTTGCGTACTCGTAAGCGTCTGCGTGCTCCAAACGAGTTGAATTCACGGATCAGTCTTCATGTGAATGATTGTGTGATGAAAGCGTCGTCAATTGAGCCTTCGGAACGCTTCCAGAGCGCCAGGGAAATGGCGGAGGCTTTATACAATCCTCGCTTCCGCTTCCGCCGTCGGCTCACGACGAAATTAACTCATCGTGGTAACCAACCCCAGGATGTGCCAGCGGCTCGTGAGGGCGATGTTGAAACGGTGCGAATTGTACCGCTCTCGCAGAAGCACCTGGCTCGCTGGCAAGCGTCTCGTTCACAAAACGCCCCACAGGAGCAGGTTCGGCAGCAATCGCCTGCCCCCCCTGGATTGGCGCAGCAGGAGGAGATTGAACCTGAGGGGCAGCAGCAATCCCTTGCTCAGCCCCCATCAACTCCACTACCCGTTGACGCGAGCAGCGAAGCCCAGCTTGAGGCCCCGGTTGAGCAGCGTGAGGAAGAATTGGCATTGGACCCGCAAGCGCCATCTGAGGGTGAGGCAACTTCACCACCTCCACAAATTTCACAAAGCGTTCCCACGCCTACCTGGAAACGACGCATCACTGCTATGTTGCCAGCAATCCCACTCGAGTTGTTGCAGAAAAATCGTAACACGCAAACGTCTGCAGCGGATCCGGCAGAAAGCACCTCTCAAAACGCTCGTGTAACTGCTTGGTTAAAGCAGTTGCAGCGCATGATCCTGGGTCGGCAGCGGCCCATCATTATGGCAGCGGCAATAGTAGAATCACCCTTGCGTGTTCAGCCCAACCAGGTCTTTACTCTCCGCTTGCATATTATGGGCAGGGACGAGCCGCTTCCTACTCCCGAAGCTAACACGAACGATCGCTTTGCTGGACTTAGCACCCTCCAACATGGCGACACAACCTTGATCGAGGTACGCTCAGTGCTCCACCAGAGTTATGCTTACATCGTGCAGCAAACCACGGTCACCATACCAGCGGCAGGCTACGTGGCTGAAGTGTTGATCCCTATACAGTTGCTTTCCACTGCTCCTGGTGGACGACGCGACCGTTTGCATCTATTTTTCCTCGATGAGCAGCGCCGGCCTCTCTACGAAAGGCCTTTCGTCCTGGAAATCTTTGTTTCCCACCTGGTGAAGCCGGGAAAGGAAGGGCATCAGGTGCTGACAATTCCTGTGTAGGATCACTTCTCTATGAGAGAATACAACTGGGCTTCACACTCAAATTCTCATGCAAATTCGTCGAGGACTAACCTTTCGGTGCAAACCGGTGGCATTTCCCAAGGTACCAGCGCACCGTCAGCACGAACTCGGCATGGCTCCAGGTCAGAGGAGACAC
>Ga0070706_100006271_pt1 | contig 11250 bp, 6 predicted proteins | sample KBSK5501metaG_FD_65476 | JGI IMG/M metagenome (GOLD analysis project Ga0070706, IMG submission 65476) | Corn, switchgrass and miscanthus rhizosphere microbial communities from Kellogg Biological Station, Michigan, USA - KBS K5-50-1 metaG | ecosystem: Host-associated > Plants > Roots >...
GTCGGCGCGCGGCTGATCGTCGACAACACGTTCGCGTCGCCCTACCTCTGCCAACCGCTGAAACACGGCGCCGATCTGGTCGTGCACAGCGCGACGAAGTATCTCGGCGGACATGCCGACGCAATGGGTGGAATCGTCATCTCGCGCGATGAAATGGATAGTCCGGCGTTAATTGGGATAATGAAACTTGTCGGCGGAGTGTTGAGTCCATGGGAAGCGCACGAGATCTTGCGCGGCTTGAAGACGCTCGCGGTGCGCATGGATCGACACTGCGAAAATGGCGGTCAACTGGCGGAGCGTTTGAGAAACCATCCGCGCATTGGTCGCGTACATTATCCCGCGTTTGCGTCGACTTCAGGGCAGGAAGTAACGAAGCGCATGCTGCGCGAACCGCACGCGGGCGCGTTGGTGTCGATTGAGATGAAGGACAATTCACGCGCAGCAGCTTTTCATTTTATGGACGCGTTGAAACTGTGCGTGCGCTCGACGAGTCTCGGCGATGTGTTTACCAGCGTGCTGCATCCCGCGACTGCTTCGCATCGCGATCTCGCGCCCGCACGGCGCAAGGCGTTGGGAATCACCGATGGTCTGGTGCGGATCTCCGTAGGTATTGAAAACATTGAAGACATCGTCGCGGATATTGAACAGGCTTTGAAGGCCGGAACAGAAACTGAAGCGGTAGCTACCGGGTAAAGTGCTGCGGAGAAACCGAGGTCTAGTGCGATTTAAGGAGTTGGCAGCGCCGAAAGTGCGGAATAAGGTAGCCAGGGGCGAGCGAAGCGACTCCCCTGGTCAAGAAGATCATCAATCCGCGCCCTGTAGGGGTGCGAGAAAATTTGAATGGAGGGATTCGGCAGCCCGTTCCTGCGGGCATTTGAGACCGGATTACATTGACCAGCTTATTGTCAGACTGATCAGGATCGATGAGCAGCACCTACTCCAAATCCGCCAACATGGCGAGCGCGATTATCCGTTTGAATGCTGCGGACTTTTGATTGGTCGTTTCGATGACGGGCGCAAAGTCGTTACGGAAACTTTTCCGATCTCGAACGCTCGTGAAGAGGAAAAGAAGCGCAACCGGTTTTTGATTACGCCGGAAGAGCTGATGCGTGGTGAAAAATATGCGCGTGAGAAGTGTCTGGAGGTGGTCGGCTTTTATCATTCGCACCCTGATGATCGAGCGGTGCCGTCAAAATATGATCTGGATCACGCCTGGCCGACTTATTCGTACATTGTCGTTTCAGTTACCAAAGGCCGAGCTGCTGATTTAAGATCATGGGAAATGGAGCCTGATCGCTCACGGTTCAATGAGGAAAAGGTTGCGCAGTTAGCAGTTAGCAGTGAGCGGTAAGCAGACTGGGCTCAGAAAGCAGAAGGCAGTGGGCAGTAGGCAGAAAGCAGAAGAGAAAGAGGTTAAGAGCAATGCCAGTAACAATCGCAATACCAACCGCGCTGCGACAATACGCGGCCGGACAATCAGAGATTAAAGTTGACGCGCGCACGGCCCGTGAAGCGCTGGATCAACTTACGACCACGCATGCGGAATTGCGCCGCCATCTATTTAACGATCAGAACGCGTTGCGCAATTTCGTGAACATCTACGTAAACGACCAAGACATTCGTCAACAAAATGGCGCCGACACCGCGGTTAAGGACGGGGACATGATCTTGATTGTGCCGGCGATTGCCGGGGGCGCTGCTGTGTTGGACAAGGCCGCAGGCGAGACGCCTGCGAACCGCCGACAGGATGTCGGCGCTCCTACGCTCCCCATGCTTTCCAACGAAGAGATTGCGCGCTACAGCCGCCACGTCATCATTCCGGAAGTCGGAATGGAGGGTCAGCGAAAGTTAAAGGCCGCGAGTGTCTTGATGATCGGCACCGGTGGGTTGGGCGCGCCGCTGGGCATGTATTTGGCGGCTGCCGGTGTAGGAAGACTTGGACTCGTGGATTTTGATGTTGTAGACATGTCAAACCTACAGCGACAGATTATTCACGGAACAAAAGACGTCGGTCGTCCCAAGATTGCGTCAGCTCGCGACCGGATCGAAGACATCAACCCCCACGTCGAGATTGAAACACACGAAACCAGATTGACCAGCGCGAACGCACTTAGTCTCTTTGTCAACTACGACGTGATCGTTGACGGCACAGATAACTTTCCCACTCGCTATTTGGTAAACGATGCTTGCGTGCTGACCGGCAAGCCTAACGTTTACGGTTCGATCTTTCGCTTTGAAGGACAGGCGAGCGTCTTTTGGGCCGAGCGCGGCCCGTGCTATCGTTGCCTCTATCCCGAACCACCACCGCCGGGTCTGGTTCCTTCGTGCGCGGAAGGCGGAGTGCTTGGTGTGCTGCCGGGAATTATCGGCGCAATTCAGGCAAATGAAACGATTAAGATCATACTGGGCGCGCCGGACATCATGGTTAATCGGCTGCTTTTGTTCGACGCGTGGCGGATGCGTTTTCGCGAGTTGAAGTTGCGCAAGAATCCGGATTGTCCAGCGTGCGGCGTCAACCCGACGATTAAAGAGTTAATTGATTACGAAGAATTCTGCGGCGTTCGGCAACAGCCGCAAGCGGAGACCGGAACCAAGATGGAAGAGATTACGGCAACCGAATTGAAGCAACGGCTCGATAAAGGCGACGACATTCAAATCCTCGACGTGCGCGAGCCTCACGAGTACCAAATCGGCCAGATTCCCAACTCGCGTCTGATTCCGCTGGGCCAGGTGCTCAGTCGGATGAATGAAATCGACCCCGAGCGCGAGACGGTTGTCCATTGCAAGATGGGCGGCCGCAGCGCCAAAGCAATCGAGGCATTACAACGCGCCGGTTTCGCCGGTCGTCTCGTCAACCTGAAAGGCGGCATCACCGCCTGGTCGAACGAAGTCGATCCCAGCGTGCCGAAGTATTAAGGCTGGGAGCGCGGGCATCCTGCCCGCATGAGCGCGAAGCCCGAACACGTTCTTCACGCACAGATCTTCCAATAAGTGTTTGAGCGTACGCCGCACGCTATGCGGACAAGATGTCCGCGCTCCCAGCCCTACGGCGGCGGAATCTTCTTTCCCGGATTTACGATCTGCAAGCCCGCATCGCCCATCTGCTTATTAGGCGCGGCACGCCTTCCTCGATCATCTTATTCACGTCAACGATCAGCTCACGCAACTTCTTCGCGAGGGCGTCGATGCGCAATATCTCGTCTGCCGTGGGCGCGGCGGTGTAACTGTCCAGGCCGGAGCCAACTTCAAAAATCTGCCCCAGCAACGGCAGTGGTTCTTCTGGCAGCGGCGGCCCGGCGCTGCCAGTCAGGTCAGGCGCAGCAACCAGACGCTTCTGCAAGTTAGTTACATCGTCAGACAGCGTCTGCACTGCCTGCGTTACATTCTTTGGCACGTCGGGGGTGTCCTTCAAGGAGTTCTGCAACGTCGTCAATTGAGTTTTGAGATTCTGAAGCGACCGGCGCGTTGTCGAGGCTGACTTCAGCAGACCGTAAACGCGCATGAGCGCTTCGTCCAGCTTCGCGCGCTCGGCTTCCGCGACTTGAATGCGCGGATCTTCTTCAACACGGACACTTCCGTTCGCTTGTTTTCCGCCAACCGCAAGCCTCACGTTATAGTCGCCGGGAGCGACTCGCGGACCGCGCACCGCGCCGAAGAAACCGCCCGGGCTCGGCGATGGCGAAGGTTCGGGCGAAGTCATGCGCAAATCCCAGACGACACGGCCCATACCTGACTCCTTGGCGCCGTCCAGCTCGCGCACCATCATGCCGCCGCCGTCGGTAATCGTGATCTTCACGTCGTCTTTCGGTTTGTCTTTCAGATAGTAGTTGATCACGGCGCCGTAAGGAGGGTTCGCCGCAGTGAACCACTGGTGGCCAGTATTGCCTTTGCGAAAATACAGGCGAAAGTGTGTTGCCGGCGAAATGTCGAACAGATGGACGTCTTCGGCAAGTGTGCCTTCCGTGATTTTCTCCAGTGGCGTCAAATCGTCGAGCACCCAGATTGAGCGTCCGTGCGTCGCCAGCACCAGTGTGTTGTCGCGCGGCTGAACCTGGATGTCGTCAACCCGCACCAATGGCAGATTGCCTTTCATGCGCGTCCAGTGTCCGCCGCGATCGAACGAGACATAAGCGCCGAACTCAGTTCCGAGAAACAGCAGGTTTTGATTACGCGGATGTTCACGAATCACTCGAGCTGTGACGCCTGCGGGCAAGTTGCTCTTCAGAGACTTCCATGTTTCGCCATAGTCGCTCGAAACGAAAACATATGTGCCAAGGTCATCGCCGCGATGTCCATCGAAGGTTGCGTAAACCGTGCCTTCCGCAAAGCGCGAGGGAACTACGCGACTGACGTAAGTTCGCTCGGGAACGCCTCGAACTTTTCCGGTCAGGTTCTTCCAGGTTTTGCCGCCGTCCTGCGAGACGTGCAGGTTGCCATCGTCGGTGCCGGCGTAAAGCAAGCCTTCCTTGATCGGCGATTCTGCCAGCGTGACGACCTGGCCGAACGTCTCCTGGCCATCGTGACGTGACAACATGTTCTTGTCGGGCAACACTCCCATAATGGGTTTCTTGTCGCGATCTTCATGGCGCGAGAGATCGTCACTGCGCGTCCAGGTGTTCCCGCGGTCAGTTGATTTGAAGACGCGATTACCACCGAAGTAAATCGTGCGGTTGTTGTGCGGCGAAATAACTATCGGCGAGTTCCAGTCAAAGCGATAATCTTTTTCGCCCGGCGGTGCTTGTGGTTTGATCGACTTGCGCTCGCCGGTTTTCAGTTCCAGTCGGGCAACAAAACCTTGCTGTGATTCGACGTAAATAACGCTGGCGTCGGTTGGGTCAACGACCGAGTAGAACCCATCGCCGCCCCCGGTGCGAAACCAATCGTCGTTCGTAATTCCTTCGACGTTCAGCGTGCCGCTGGGGCCGGCCCAACTGCCGTTGTCCTGCAAGCCGCCGTAAACCCAGAACGGTTCCTGATTATCGAGCGACACTTCATAGAACTGTCCCAGCGGAATGGTGTTAATGAAGTCCCACGAACGACCGCGATCATAGGATTCGTGAATGCCGCCGTCCGATCCGGTCAGCATGCGATTCGAATCCTTCGGATCGATCCACAGCGTGTGATAGTCGCCATGAATGCGCGTGACGATGTTCGTAGCCCAGGTCTTGCCGCCATCGTCTGAAACATACATTGGCGCGGCCAGTTGCCAGATGCGCTGATCGTTATTCGGATCGATGTGAATCTGGCTGTAGTACATTGGACGCGAGTCGAGGTCGCTCATCTTGCGCCAATGCTCGCCGCGATCTTCGGAACGAAACACGCCGCCCTTTGCGTTTTCGATGATCGCGTAAACAATGTTTGGATTCGAGCGGTAGATGTCGAGACCTATGCGCCCCGACGGGCCTTCAGGCAAGTCTGTGGTGAGTTTCTTCCAGGTCGCGCCGCCGTCAACGGTTTTGTAAATTGCGCTGCCGGGCCCACCGCCGTTGAAGCCGAAAGACGTGCGCCGCCGTTGATATGCGGCTGCGTAGAGCGTCATTGGGCTCTGCGGATCCATCGCGATATCGATCACGCCGGTGTCTTCGTTGATGAAGAGCACGTTGTTCCAGGTCTTCCCGCCATCGGTAGTTTTGTAAACGCCGCGCTCTTTGTTTGGCCCCCACAAGTGCCCAGCCACCGCGATGTAGACCACGTCCGAGTTGTGGGGATCGATCACGATGCGCGCGATGTGCCGGGAATCGGCAAGGCCCATGTTCTTCCACGTCTTGCCGCCGTCGAGCGAGCGATAGACGCCGTCGCCCCATGATGAACTCTGGCGATTGTTCGCTTCGCCTGTGCCCACCCAGATGATGCTGGGATCGCTCGGCGCGATGGCAATATCGCCAATTGAAGTGGATCCCTGTTCATCGAAAACCGGCTCGAACGTCGTGCCGTTGTTCACGGTTTTCCAGACGCCGCCCGTGGCCGCGCCCACGTAAAAGATGTTCGGGTTGCTTTCGACCGCCGCGATGTCGTCAATGCGTCCACCCATAATTGCCGGCCCAATCGAACGCCACTGGAGATTCTTCAGGACGGTTTCATCGACTTTAGCTTGCGCGAAAATCGCAACAGGTGCCGCCATGGCGACAAGCAACGCACACAAGATCAAATTAAAACTGAATTGAATCCTGCAAGCGAAAGTGACGGAAGCAGTTGGTTCAGTTGTAGTCATATTTCCTCTGGTGATATTCAGGTTTTTGTATGGTCTTTGGTTGCCGGGAGCGAATGAATGAAGGCTCCTGCTCGCCGAATCGACCAAAGCTACGTTCGGAAAAGCTCTTTGGGAGGCGACAAATTATCACATCAATGCGCCTTCTGAACAGAGTTCATTCAACGATGTTACCAAGCTGTCCGTCAGTGTTAACATCTGATTAGCACCTGGCTTCTGAGATCGAGGCGACTCTTGGAATGAATCCATACTAGCTGCGTCCTCTTCATTCTCGGTGTATGATTAAACCGCAGTAACCCCTGATGAGGTAACACGAACTGTGAGTGAACAGAATGAAGTGACTGAAGAACAGCCGCGCAAATGGGTCTATCTTTTCGAAGAAGGCAGCGGCGACAACAAAGCGTTGTTCGGCGGGAAAGGCGCCGGCCTCTGCGAGATGACGCGCGCCGGATTACCGGTGCCGCCCGGGCTGATCGTCACCACCGAGGCCTGCAACGCCTATTACGAGAACGGCAAGAAATTTCCCGAAGGCATGTGGGAACAGGTTACCGAGGCACTGCACGCGCTCGAAGAGAAGGTTGGCAAAGGATTTGGCGACGCGAAAAACCCTTTGCTGGTTTCAGTGAGATCGGGCGCGGCGTTTTCCATGCCGGGAATGATGGACACCGTCTTGAACCTGGGCCTCAACGAAGAGACGGTGCAGGGCCTGGCCAAACAGACTGGTGATTTGCGGTTTGCTCTCGATGCCTACCGTCGGTTTGCTTCGCTGTTCGGCGAGATTGTGATCGGCGTCGCGCACGAAAAGTTCGAGCGGGTAATGGATCGCTTCAAAGCTCAAACCGAAGGCGGTCGCGACACCGATCTGAAACCTGAGGAGTTGCGCGGTGTTATCGCTGCGGAAAAGGAAATTATCCTTGCTGAGCAACACGCTATTCCAGACGATCCTTACGAACAACTGCGCGTCGCGATCGCGGCGGTGTTCAATTCGTGGATGGGCCGCCGCGCGATCGATTATCGCCGCATCAATCGCATCCCCGACGACCTTGGTACTGCCGTCAACGTGCAGGCGATGGTATTTGGGAACATGGGCGCAAACAGCGGTACCGGCGTCGCGTTCACCCGCAATCCGTCCACCGGCAAGAAAGAACTTTACGGCGAATACCTGCTGAACGCACAAGGCGAGGACGTCGTCGCCGGCATTCGCACCCCAAACCCGATAAGCAAACTGAAAAAAGAGCTGCCGAAAGTTTACGAGCAATTTGCTTCGATCGCGCAACTGCTGGAAAAGCATTATCGCGACATGCAGGACTGCGAATTCACGATCGAGCGCGGCAAGCTCTGGATGTTGCAAACACGCACGGGCAAGCGCACCGGCGCCGCGGCGGTGCGTATTGCGGTGGACATGGCGGCCGAGAAGTTGATCGATCGCGCAACGGCCGTGCAGCGCGTCACGCCTGAGCAACTCGATCAATTGCTGCATCCGACCGTCGATCCAAAGACAGACGCGCCTGTGCTGGCGACCGGTTTGCCGGCGAGTCCAGGCGCGGCCCAGGGGCGCGTGGTATTTAGTCCCGATGAGGCAGAGGAGATGGCGCGCGAAGGTGCCGAAGTCGTGCTCGTGCGACAGGAGACCAGTCCGGATGATTTTCACGGCATGGTCGCGGCGCAGGCAATCGTCACCGCGCGCGGGGGCATGACCAGTCACGCCGCGGTCGTGGCACGCGGCATGGGCAAGACGTGCGTCAGCGGCGCTTCCGATCTCTTGGTCGATTACAGTCAGCAGCAGTTCAGCGTCAACGGCGAAGTGATTACCAAAGGCGAGTGGATCACAGTTGACGGTTCCACCGGCCGAGTTTTCTTAGGCAAAGTGCCGACGGTGCAGCCTTCGCTGGGTCCGGATTTTTATGAATTGATGAAGTGGGCCGACGATCTTCGCCGCCTCAGGGTGCGCGCGAACGCCGACACGCCGCACGACGCACGCGTGGCGCGCTCGATGGGCGCGGAAGGCATCGGCCTCTGCCGCACAGAGCACATGTTCTTTGGCGACAAGCGGCTGGCCTCGATGCGCGAGATGATCCTCGCCGATGGCACCGGCGCGCGCGAGAAAGCGCTGGACAAACTTTTGCCGCTGCAACGCGGTGACTTTGTCGGCATCTTTCGCGAGATGGCCGGATTCCCGGTGACGATTCGCCTGCTCGATCCGCCGCTGCACGAATTCCTGCCCAACGTTGATGACCTGCTCGGCGAACTGTCTGAGCTGAAAATGGCTTTGCGACACGCAGTCACGCTTGCCGACATGGATCACTTGCTCGATGACATAGACGAGAAACGTCAGTTGTTGCATCACGTCAACCGCATCCGCGAGACGAATCCGATGCTTGGTTTTCGCGGATGTCGTGTCGGTTTGCTGTTTCCCGAAGTGACACGCATGCAGTGCCGGGCGATTTTCGAAGCTGCATGTCAGGTGAAAGGCGAGCGGAAACAAGTGACGCTGGAGATCATGGTGCCGCTGGTGTCCGTCAGTGAAGAGTTGGCCCAGCAAGCCGAACTGATTCACGAAGTAGCCCAGCAGGTGATGGGCGAGCACGGCATGAAGATCGAATACGAAGTCGGAACCATGATCGAGCTGCCACGCGCGGCCTTGACTGCCGATAAGATTGCGCACCACGCCGCCTTCTTTTCATTTGGGACTAACGATCTCACCCAGACTACCTTCGGCTTGAGCCGTGACGACTCTGGCCGTTTTCTGCCGGCTTATGTCGATCGGAAAATTCTTTCCGAAGATCCTTTCCAGGTTCTCGACAGCGAAGGCGTAGGTGAATTAGTGCGCCTCGGCACTGAACGTGGCCGCAGCGTTAAGCCGGATCTCAAAGTTGGAATCTGTGGTGAGCATGGCGGCGACCCGCGCTCAATCGCTTTCTGTAACGAGATTGGGTTGAACTACGTGAGCTGCTCGCCTTATCGCGTGCCGGTCGCGCGCCTCGCCGCGGCACAGGCAGAGCTGGAAGCGGAGGCGAAGGCGGCTGCGTTAGCCTCGGGCGAAGATGCGAAAGCTCAGGAGGCGGTAGGGGCTTCGCAGCTCTAGAGGATTCTGAACGCCGTCGGCGTTCGCTAGCTTCAGCCCAGGATGAAATCCTGGGATCAGAATTACCACACAAATCAAGAACCCTATAAGGGTTAACAACGGAGAACTCCCACGATGGCACAATCTCTCGCCCGATTGTGGACGCATTTGATTTTCTCAACCAAAGAACGTTACCCGTTTCTTTCTGATCCATCTGTTCGCGCTGACATGCACGCCTACATCGGAACCGTCTTGCGCTCGCATGACTGTCCTACACTCGTTGTCGGAGGAACCGAAGATCACGTTCATTCTCTATTTACGCTGTCTAGGAACTACTCAATTGCCGATATAGTTAAGGAAGTGAAGCGAACGTCATCTGGTTGGATCAAGACAATATCATCCCAATATTCAAAGTTTCGCTGGCAGAGTGGCTATGGTGCGTTCTCGGTGAGTCAATCTTATGTTGCCCAAGTTCGCAACTACATCTTGCGTCAGGAGCAACATCACCGGCGAAAGACGTTTCAGGACGAGTTTCGGGCGTTTTTGAAGAAGTACAAGATCGAATACGACGAGCGTTACGTTTGGGATTAACGACCTCACGAATGGTGCGTCAAAACGCCGAAGGCGTTCGCCAGTTTCAGCCCAGGGCAACGCCCTGGGTAGACAGACATAAAAGAGAAATGAACGCCGAAGGTGTTCGCGAGAAACGTCTTCGCTGGCGATCATCCGAGATCTCGCGAACTCTTTCAGAGTTCAAATCCACCTTAATGCGCCGTTAACCCAGGGCGTTGCCCTGGGCTGAAATTAGCGAGCGCTTTCAGCGCTCGACACATCGTATGCGGCGCGGCATTCGCGAGCGCATCCGTTGCGGGTTATACTCACACCATTTCCAACTTGGGCGAGATCAGTAGATACAATCATTTAGCCAGAGTCACAGATGAGGTCTATAACAGATTTCGGCGAACTAATCCTAAATTCTCGCGAAGCTTGGCCAAATGAGGCGCGAGATTTTACGCCCTGGCTTGCCGATCACATTATGAGTCTCGGTGATGTGCTTGACATGCAACTTGAACTCACGGCAACCGAAACAAGAGTAGGTGATTTCTGCTTAGACATTCTCGCCAAGGATCTGAATAGCGACCGACTACTTGGAACGGACGCGTGCGAGCAGAACTCTACATCGATTTGGGAGATGATGAAAAAAACAAGGCGACGTTTGACGCGCTGTTGACCCAGAAAGACCAAATTGAAAGAGAGTTCGGCGAGCCGTTCGAGTGGGAGCGGCAAGACGATAAGCGCGCCTCACGTATTGTGGTTTACCGAGATGGCGCGATCGAAGATTCTGACTACCGTCTGGCGGAAATTCGCAGTTGGTGCGTCGATCACCTACTTAAACTCAAACGGGTTTTCGGCCCGAGACTGATCGAAGGAACTGTTTCACTTCACTGATCGCTCGTGCCTGTCTGAAAGGATTACTAATGCGAGCAGCCCTCGTCCCTTGCTTGTGCTTTATTATCGGCTTTGGTTTCACTCAAATGACCGAGTCCGCTCAAACACAACCACCTGTTCCGAAGCCACCCGACACCGTTTACCTGCTCAAGCCTGCGCACGTTTTCGATGGCGATTCGGCGCAGTTGCACGATGGTTGGGTGGTACTTGTGCGGGGCGAAAGGATCGAAGCGGCGGGGCCGGCTAATCAGGTCGCGGCTCCGGGTGAGGCAAAAGTAATCGATTTGCCGGGAATGACTTTGATGCCGGGGCTAATCGATGCACATTCGCACGTCTTGCTGCATCCTTACAGCGAAACGATTTGGAATGATCAGGTCGCACGGGAAGCATTAAGCCTTCGAGTCGCGCGAGCGACTAATCACTTGCGCAGCACCCTGTTCGCCGGCTTCACGACGCTTCGGGATCTCGGTACTGAAGGGGCCGGTTACGCCGACGTTGGACTGAAGCAAGCGGTGCAGCAGGGAATCAT